>Ga0316607_1000384_pt1 | contig 16543 bp, 8 predicted proteins | sample MIS2016062E_MG_FD_207674 | JGI IMG/M metagenome (GOLD analysis project Ga0316607, IMG submission 207674) | Microbial mat bacterial communities from Middle Island sinkhole, Lake Huron, Michigan, United States - MIS.2016.062E | ecosystem: Environmental > Aquatic > Freshwater > Lake > Sediment...
ATCATCACTATCACAGCTTCAATCGTTTTGAGCTTGATTGCTCTTTTCATCTACTTGGATATTACCAAGCGCGAGTGGACAACTGGTAACTTCATTCTGCCCATTGTGGTCGGACTTGCAACTAATTGGATTTATGATCTCTGGCGGAAGTCTCAAAAAAGCTGAGGCCAACGTTCCCTGAAGCTCTACTGAAGGGAACGCTGCGTAGGTAGGACAGGCATCCTGCCTGTCCCGCAGGCTAGAAGCCCGCGCTACGTGGTCTCGCAGACCTTAAAGGTCGCCAGGCGCAGTATGCCTGTCCCGCAGGCTAGAAGCCCGCGCTACGTGGTCTCGCAGACCTTAAAGGTCGCCAGGCGCAGTATGCCTGTCCCGCAGGCTAGAAGCCCGCGCTACGTGGTCTCGCAGACCTTAAAGGTCGCCAGGCGCAGTATGAAAGGAGCCTAGAATGGAAACGTCAACTACTCCCCCCGAAGAACAAACTTATGGCCGCATAAAGGTTCTTCATAAATTCAACGCTACGGTCTTTTTGACCGAGCGCGGTTTGAGTGTTCGTGACACCCGACTTACAATCTGTGATGTGATGGATCAAGTTCTTAGGGGTTGTGAGCCGCAGGAGATTCAAGCGTGGTTTAATTTTACGGCGCAGGAGCTTGCAGATATTATGCAATTTATCACTGAAAACCGCGCTATGGTAGATGCTGAATACCGTGAAGCTGAAGCCCAAGCGGCGGAAGAACGGCGCTATTGGGAAGAGCGCAATCGGGAGCGCTTGGCCGCGATTGAAGCGCAGCGTCAAACCCCAGAGTATCAAGCCTTTTGGGCCGACCTTCAGGAACGCCGTTTACAAGTTTTAGCCGTAAGAAGGGCTAAAGAACTGGCGGAAGAAGCTGCCCAATAGCCTAAGGGAACGTTGGCGTAGGTGGGACAGGCATCCTGCCTGTCCCGCAGGCTAGAAGCCTGCGCTACGTGGTCTCGCAGACCGCAAAGGTCTCCATGAATGAAAGAAAGGTAGCAATCAATGTCTCTCAATCCCCTTACCCCTCGTGGCGCTTTGACCTTGCTCTATTGGATTTATTTCAAACCTTCAGCCTTACGCCAACATATCCACAGCCTTGCCCCCGAACTCGCTGACCAGAAAGGTAAAGAAGCACGCCAGCAAGCCCTGCGCCACCCCAAACTTAGCCCCTTTATTTACCAAACAATCATCTTTATCTTTCTTGCATCAATCCTTCTCACCATGATCTTTGGGTTATCAGTAGTGTTTGCAGGAGAGGAATTTAATTGGCTCGGTGGTCTGATAGGTGTAATGTTTAATACGATGTTTGCTATAATGATTGCTGATGCGTTTGAATTTTTCGGTGTGGCGAGTGCAGTAGAATTTGGCATAATGTTTGCCAATGGAAATTGCCTGATAGCAAGTGTTGTATGTAGTTACATACTACAAGGGGGTGTTTTTCTATACGAAATTTCAGGATTTATGAGGAGTATGTCTGCAAGTGTAGCAATAGGCATAGGATTAGGTATGACTCGGTGGAGTGTACCCTTTATGCTTTTCATAGGAATATCAGGAGGTATAACGTTTGGTGTGATGTGGGGTATGGCTCTTACTTTATTCTGGCTTATTGTTACTTTCCGCGTTCCTTTCTACATTATGCAATGTCCCTGGTTTATTTGGCTAGAAAGGTGTAAAGATCCGCTCAAAGCTTTAGCTCATTCCCCTGCACTCTGGGATGATTTTTTAATACTTCCGCACCCCAATTTAGGCAACCTTTTGGCACGAGCAATTCAGCAGGATAGAGAAGTTGGTTTATCTGCTATGGCCCAGATTGCATATAACCCTTTTCAACGGTGGGCAATAGGGCAAGCCTTGTATCAAGTTTGGGGCCAAGAGCCAAATGCCATCTTCCCTTTGCTTAATCACTTACTACGTTATCCCTCTCCAGCTACCCCATATCTATCGAGTGTACGTTTCAAGCTAAAGCAGGATGCTTTTCTCGCTACCAAATTGATAATAGGTGAAGTTTGTGAAAAGTCTCCTTTAGATACTTCTACTCGCATTACTGAAAGTGGTTTTGGAATTGCTCCCCTTCTGACCTTTCCCTGGCGACGTTACAGGCGCGACCCTAATCTCAAGCGGCTGGCGGAGGTCTACCTTGCCTTGTTAGATTTTGCCTCGACGGGCGAAGAATACTTTGACTTGGTGACGGAGGGGCGAATAATGAGAAGACAAGGCGTTCTTCTCGCAACCTTTGAACCTTTCAAAGAAGTCCAACACGGTTTGGAAACTTATCAAACCTTTGCAACCCTTGACGAGTTCCTGAAATATCGCAAGCTGCGGGATCTGCCCGATGCTCTCAAAGCAACGAATTGGATCGGGGAAATCGCAAACCCGTTGCGCCCCGATGTCTTGGCTCTGTTCAAAGAGTTTGCCCAAGTAGGCAGCGAAATCGCAACTTATCAGCAGACGAGCGGGAATGTTGCCAAGCGGGATGCTTTGACCCGCGCAGGCTTACTTGCCCGCACGATTGAGGAACGGTCTCTAGCGCTTCCGCCCCCCGAAAGTTCAATTGTCAAGAAGGTTGCCGAACAATGGGCCGAGCTCATTGCGGGGGAGCAGGAGGAAGTCGCGCAGCCCCAGCCCATTCTGCGAATAAACAGCCGCTATATCGTTGGGCGTTCGCTGCGCCCCGAACACGGGCGGCTGTTTGCGGGGCGGGAGGACATCTTTCAACGCATCCGCGACCTGTGGGAAGGGAACCCCGAAAAAAAATCCCTCATCTTGCACGGGGAGCGGCGGATGGGCAAAACTTCTATTCTCCTCCACCTTCAGGAGCGGCTTAGTGCTGAATATGTGCCGATCTTTCTCAACCTGCAAACCGAAGCGAGCGTGCAGGATTTTGGCGAATTCCTCTACAACGTCGCGCATACCGTGCATGGCGACCTTTCGAAGGCTCTCAATTTGCCTCCCACTTGGCTTGCGCCGCCGACGGTAGAGCAGTATAAAGCGCATACCCTTGTCCCGTTCAAAGAGTTTTTCGAGCGGGTCAATGAAGTAATCGTGGCGCAGGAGAAAACCCTTGTCCTGCTGTTTGATGAATTTGAGATGCTGGAGGATAAGATCAACGCAGGGGTTTTCCCAAAGGATCTACTCCTTCACTTTCGGCATCTAATGTATAATGCCCGCAACACGGCCCTCATTCTAGCAGGTTGCCATACTTTAGAGAGTATGACGCATGAATACTGGAATCCCTTCTTCGGGATTACGACCAACCTCAGAATAAGCTACCTGAGTCGGGAAGCCGCCGAGGAGATCATTACCAATCCCTGGGATGGCTTTGAATTGCAATATACGCGGGAGGCGGTGGAAGCGATTCGCAAGGCGACGGGGGGGCAAGGGATGTTGTTGCAAGATACTTGCCAAACCATCATTCAGCTTGTCAATCAACGGTTGCGGGCGACGGGAGCGCAAATTCTCCCTACGGTTACGCTCCCTGAAGCGCACCAGGCCTTTGAGCAAGTGCTGAAGGAATCCAATTACTTTAAGGCCTTCTGGAGTGACCCTACGTTGCTCAAGCCGCACGAGCGCCTTACTTTAGCGGCTTTGGCGGCCAAGCAGGAGCGGTTTGAAGGGGGGACATCGCGGGCGGAAGTAGACCGTTGTCTAAAGGTCTACCTTGATCACAACCGCATTGAGGAAGCCTGGAACCTGATTAAGCAGCGCGAGATGGTGGAGCAAGACGGGGAAATCTATCGGTTTCGGGTTGATCTAGTTTGGCAATGGGTCAGGAAGTATCAACCTTTAGGGGAGGTGGCGCAGCGGGAGGGAAAAAGTTGAGTAGGCTGGCTCAGACAGGCAGGATGCCTGTCCTCCGCCATTGAATCCATTGAATAGTACTAAAGCACCATTAGATTTAGGACTAAAGTATCATTGGTTTTTTGTAAAGGCGTGCTATAATTTGAAATAATGAGGATAGATAGTAAGCCAAAAGCCGCCTGGGGCTGGACTTGGAGAAAGGATGACCTAAAAGCAGCTAAAAAATAACCTTTCATGTTCAAAAATCGTTCGTTCGTTTAGATGACTTTAAGACTATCTGAGGATAAAGTGAAAAAGCATTTTAACAGCTTCGTGGTCCTGCTCGTCGCAGTGACCTTGCTCGTTCCTTTCGCGCCAAGCAAAGCTCTAAGTAGCTCCTCCTTGGACGTTACGCCATCGGATCCCGTAAAGCCTGTTGAGTTGAAAAGCTCTAGCCCCACCCTTCTTGGCGAAGAAACAACCTTCACCGTAACCACGAACCTTTCCCGCGATTACTTTGAATGGGATTTTCGGGATGGTACGAATCCCGTTCAGACCATTAGCCAGACGGTCAAATATCGTTACACCAAACCTGGAAGCTATTGGCCCAAAGTAACGCTCTACACAAAGGGGGGTACAGACATCTACGGTGGTAGCACTCCTTATGGCAATAATCCCACTGCTGTGGGGAACGACTCAATCAATTTCACGATTAGCTCCCTCATCACTGCAAAGAGCAGCAAACCTGCGCTTGCGGGCGACACCGTTACCCTTACCGTTACCACAGCTTTGGCCTTCAGCTACCTCAAATGGGATTTTGGAGATAACACGGCTCTGGAGAAGAAAACCGAGAAGGTAACAAAGCATACTTACCCCAACGCGGGAGCTTACATCGCAACCGTAACGCTCTTTGATGCCAGCGATAAGGAATTGGCCAAAGCGGAAACTTCGCTTGATGTTCTGCGGAAGTGCATCAATGATTCCTATGAAGTAGATAGCTCCTTTGCCCAAGCGCGGCCTTACTCTGGCAACCTTGAGAATCACACCCTTTGCCCTGCTGATGAAGATTGGGTCTCCTTCAATGCCACTGCTGATACAGAGTACCGCATTGAAACCCTCAATGTTCAACCGATCTACGCCAATCACACCTACCTTGAGCTTTACAACAGCAATCGTGAACTGATCGCTTTTGATGAGGGAACGGGATCAAGTGGTTGGGGTTCTGCCCTTCTTCTCCCCACAATCAAGCAGGCTGGCAATTACTTTGTACGGGTGCGCCATCCTGATAAGCGCAAAGGGAGCGAAGATTATACTTATAGCCTCCAGATCAAAGCTGCTCTCCGCAAGCCCAATCTCTCCCTCGGCGCTTCAGCATGGCCCTCTCGCCCGCAGCCTGGCGAGAAGCTTCGTTACTACCTTTGGTACGGTAATCGCAGTACCCTCGGTGTTACTGATGCCCAAAACGTGGTCATTACGGGCACGCTTCCCTCAAACGTTACCTATCTCTCTAGTGGCTCTTCGTGGTGGTGGATGGGTTATAACAACCTTACCACTTACCGCACGGGAAATGTGGTCGTTTGGAAGGTTCCCTCTTTCGCCGTAAATCAATGGGGTTATATCTACTTGGAAGGTAAGGTCTCTGAAGATGCTCAAGCAGAGAGTACTTTAGAATCCAAATTTGAGATTTCGGCCAGCAACGGTGAGCTTTATCCCCCCGATAATACGGCTACTGTTCGCAACGTTGTCCGACCTTTGGGTGCTGATCCCATCGTTTGGAAGTGGGGAACGTGGCGGGCTGATCCTGGCGAACAACTCTATTACGGTATCTCCTATTACAACGACAGCATTTCTCCCGCTTCCAACGTGCAGATTGTAGATACGCTCCCGTCAAACACAACCTTTAGCAACGAAAATTGGTGGCGGTATTCTTACGGTGGAACCTATCCGCAAGCAGCGAGGGTTGAGGGAAGCAAAGTTACATGGAACATTGATTGGCTTGGAGGTCGCGGCGGCGGTTATCTCTCCTTCCAGACAAAGCTAGGGGAAAATGCACCCCGTAATACTTCCATTACAAACAAAGCTACGATTACGGCGGACGAAGACATCAATCCAGGCAATAGTAGCTCTTCGGCAGATACTTACGTGAGGCCGCTGACCCGTATTACGGGGAAAGTAACGGGGCCAGGGCCAGAATTAAAACCCCTTCCTTGGGTCTACGTCTACGCCGAGAAGAATGTTGGTGGGGTTTGGAACTACGCTGCTTGGGCCTACACTGATGACAATGGTAAGTATGTAATGCGGGATATTGAGCCTGGTACGTACCGACTTCACTTCATGCATTGGGGTTGGCCAACCCGTTATCCCGATGAGTATTACAACGATGCGGCTGATCCCACAAGCGATAACCTTACCTTTGTAAAAGTGGTTACGAACCAAACAACGGCGGACATCAATACTGAATTTAATGATCCCGCTGCCCCAAAGGCCGAGATCAGTGTCAAAAATGGTTATGCTTACGTTGAAGCTGATCCCCACACGGGTGAAGTCAAGGCAAGTGTCTGGGTCGCAGCGTGGATGGGCGAGCCTTCCCTCACAGCTAAGAAGGTCGTGAAGTGTAAGGATGGGACAACCCCTACGAAGGTTGAACTTCAATTAGCAACTTCTTCGTCAGCGCAACGCTTCCTCGCGGATGCAACAGGTTTGGCAACTGTTCCGCCAGCTAGTTTCCAAAGCGGGAAGCTTTCCTTTATCGCAACATGCAATAGCGGGAGTGAAGAGGATAGTGTTGGAAGGATCATCATTCTGCGCGACCCTAGTGGGATTATCTCGGATGCTACAACGGGCCAACCAATTGTTGGGGCAACAGTAAACCTTTACAAAGTACCTAATTGGACCGCTAAACAAAACCCCAATGATGATGGGGCCACGACTTGCCAATCGAATCTTTCCAAGAAACCAGGTGACCCGTGGGATCAACAAGCCCCAACGTTCCTTGGGGTACGGGCTGACCCAAGTACGGGGGAAATTGATCCTACTGCCAACCCTTTGATTACAAATCAGATTGGCTACTATGGCTGGAATGTTGCGGAGGGATGTTGGTACGTTGAAGTAACGGCGGAGGGCTATGAGAAAAAGGTTAGCCCTGTGGTAGGTGTACCGCCCGAAGTTACCGATCTGAACCTTTCCCTTCAACCTTACGGAGTCCGCTTTACCACAGATGAGCAGGAAGTAAGCGAAAATGCAGGGAAAGCAACCTTTGCGGTCTCGCTTACCAAAACGCTTAGTAGTACTGTGACGGTGAAGTATACAACTACCGTGAGCGGGACGGCAAAAGCTAACACCGATTTCACTCCCGCGCAAGGGACGCTCACCTTTAGCCCTGGCGAAGCGCAGAAGACCTTTACCGTACCCATTCTTGATGACCAAGTTGCTGATGGGAATAAGACGGTGGTTGTGGCCTTGAGCGGCCCGACGGGGGCCAAACTTAGCTCCCCCAACGTCGAAACCCTCACTGTCTTGGACAATGAAAATCCCAATGTTCAGTTTAGTCTCAGCAACTATACGACGGATGAAAGCAAGGGGACAGCCGCAATTAGCGTGACCCTTAGCGAAGTACAACAACAACCCGTGGCCGTAGATTATGCCAGTAGCGATGGCACAGCTACGGCGGGGAAGGATTACACAGCGGCTAAGGGAACGCTCTATTTTGCGCCTGGGGAAAAGGAAAAGACCTTTGATCTCTACCTTACACCAGACGAGCTTACGGAGGGGCCAGAAACCGTCTCCCTCAGCTTGAGCAACGTTCGCAAAATTCCTTCTGGTACAGTTGATTGGGGAACCCAAAGATCGGCGACCTTGACCATTCAGGATGCTACTTCCCTACCTCCCATTCCTGGCTACGTGCCCCCAAGTATTCAGTTTGGCTCTGCGACCTTCACGGCTAAGGAGAGTGAGGGAACAGCCTTGATCTCTGTAACCTTGAGTGCTGCTCAAAACTACGCGGTCACCGTAGACTACGCGACCAGCGATGCAAGTGCCAAAGCAGGAAGTGATTATACGGCGATAAGCGGGACGCTTACCTTCGCGGCGGGCGATCTGGTCAAGACCTTCAATGTGCCAATCGTGCGCGACTCCTTGACCAAAGAGTCAATGGAGATGCTTAACCTGACTTTGAGCAACCCCACACCAAGCGCAAATGCCAAACTTGGTACGCTTGCCACCGCCAGCCTGAACATTATTGATGACCTTTTCCCCAGCGACACGCAACCGCAACCGCAACCAACGATTGGGGATAAGCCAAGCGTGCAACTAAGTAGTAGCAACTTTAGCAGCAAGGAGGGCAAGGGAACAGCGATTATTACCGTGACCCTCAGCGCCGTGCCGACCCAAACTGTGAAAGTAGATTACGCTACAGGCAACATCACTGACACGGCTACGGCGGGGCAAGATTATGTTCCTGCTAACGGGACACTGAGCTTTGCTCCAGGCACTATCATCAGGACGGTTATCATCCCTATCGTGGAAGATGACGTGGCAGAAGAAGCTGAGACCGTTTCTTTGGCCCTAAGTAATCCGCAGAATGCGACTTTGGGCCAACCTTCTAAAGCGACTTTGCTGATTAAGGATAAAAACGATTCCCCAGCGGTAATCGTAAACCAGAACATGGTCTACTTACCCTTCATTCGCCGTTAGGCGTTCAGTGAGGGGCGACCTTTTGAAGCCAACGGCTTCAAAAGGTCGCCCCCTTTCCCCTTCACTTGGCCTGGCGGGTTTGCAAAACCTACCAGGTTTTTCATTTGCTGCTAATAGAAATAGGTTTGCCACCACAGAAAGAAGGGGTCTTTTTGCAACGGCTCATCACGCCCCCAAATCTTCTGAAGCACTAACCAAACTTCTTCCTTTGTCACCTGAGCTTCCTTGACCCAGTGCTGAAAAATTTGCAAGGTCGAAACAAGTTGTATCTGAGGGATAGCATTGGGAAACCGTTTTGTAGCCCGTTTCTCATCAACGCAGATAGCCCAATTACAACGGAGAGCAACTGCGGCGGTAAAACTCTCGCCACTATCAAGATTAAGTGCATCAAAATTGACCATCATCTCATAATCTTCAGCAATCAAATTGACTTCCGTGAGTAAACCTTGTTCAATAAGCGGCTGAAGGTCAATGGAAGCTTTTTCCCAAGTCGAATTTCTTTCTCCCTTTCGCTTGAAGTAGAGTACTTCATCGCGGCGAACATCAGCGACGATGGCAACTTTGACTGGTAAAGCCTCTATTATTTCCCACATTTTCCCCGAAGCGTAGAGCGAAATAGCACTTGAAGCATCCAACAGGAGGACATCATGTGCAAAGGAAAGGATTGCCATGCTCACCTCCTACAAATGCTCTTTACAAGCCAATTCGGGTTCTTCTTCGGGCAAAGCTTCGGAAGCTTCTAGCAATGTTTCGGCAAGCTCATGCGCTTCAAATTGTTCAAGGCGGAGGAAAGAAGCTAATAAACCTCGCCCTATCAACCCATCTTCATAAGCTTTGGCCGCCAGGATTTGATAGCGCTGGGGAAGTAAGGTCTCTTGCAAGGGCTTGAGACCAAGCTCTCCTTGGTACTTGCGGATGGGAAAGGAACGCTTTTTGAGCGAATCCCATGTCCCCTTAGCCAAAAGCTTCATTTCCTCAAGCCTGCGGGTAACAGCTTCAACCGAAACCCCATAAAGGTGCGCTACCGTCAAAAGGTCGGTGACCGTGAAATTACCTGTAGCTTGTTTCACATCGTGAAAGCGCCGCTGCAAACTACTTGTAGGCAGTAAAAAGAAACGGGCAAAGGCATTTGCCAACTGTTCTTCGGGCAACAAATAACGCTTTTCTACCTTATCCATTCCTACTTCGGTTGCCCGCCGATGCGCTAAGAAGTGAAGGTAGCCATGCGCCAGCGATAACCTGCCCCTATCCCACGGATGTTCCGCGTTGACAGCAATACAGCCCCCAGAATTCTCATCGTAGAGATAGATTTCAGAAAACTTTGCTGGAAGGGGAAGATAGAAAATCCGCAACCCAACGTATTGCTCTAGCACATCCCGTAGGTTGTGAATTGGCCCCTCCCCCAACGCCAGGCGTTGCCGCTCCTCCTGCGCGATATTCTCCGCGACTAGCTCAATTGGCCCCTTTGGATTATACTCAGCAGGATACTTCCGCAGCAAAGGTGCTTTGAGCCACGTTTCAAGTTCAACGTAGTTGCGGGCAAGGTCCAGCAACTCATTGATTGACTTATCAATCTGTTCCCGATCCTCTTCCGTAAGCGTTTCGGGCCCCCGAAATTGAACTGAAACGGGGTCAAACTTAGGCCGCTGGCGCACAAAATCACTGATCTGGCAACCATACAACTGCGCCAGCTTCACAAGTTCAACCCCCGTTACCCGCCGCTCGCCCTTCTCAATGGCCACAATGGTCGTGCGGGCTACCTCAAGCGTTTGAGCCACATCTTCTTGGCGTAAACCCTTGCGCTGACGGGCCATTTTTAGTTCTAAGCCTACCTCGCGGGGATCAAGCCTTTTGAGAATATCGGTTTGCACGATGTAATCCTTTCTGATCGCTTACGAAACTTCTTTTTCCAATTCCAATGGCTTGAGTTGATAGCCGATAAAGCCGCGAAAGTTGCTTCCGACTCGCTGGCGCTGGGTTATGGGAAAAGCGATCAGTTTGGTTGAACCAAACACCTTTCTTGCCAACCGCTTGAGGATCATGGGGACATCTAAGTCCCCGCGATATTGGGGATAGACGGTATAGCTCTGCAATAATACATGCCTCAAACTCTTTCAAGTCGGCTTTCGTTACAATACCATGTTCGCTCTGATCTTGTGGAGAATTGCCTTCATCTCCTCTAAATCAGCGCGAAAAGATATAAGTTGCCCCGATAAATCTGTCTTACCGCCAAGTAAGTACATGATTTCTTCTACGTTAGTCATCGTTTGTTCCTTTCTATTACTTTGCTTGATTCTTTTTCCAATCCAAGAAAGCCTGGGTGAGATCACTTCCGCCAAGCGTATAAGCGGGTTTGCGAATAAGACTTGCTTGCTTAAAAAACTCAAATGCTTGCCAACTAAGTGCTGCTGCTTTCCGAGAAAGCCATTCCATATTGGATTGCTCGGCTTGCTTATCAAGCTCATTGGCTTGCTTCGAGATATCCTCGCCCCGAATCTCAAGCACATCGGATAGCCTTAGAAGCACAACGGCCTGCTTGATTTTATTTTGACGTATCTTTTCCTTCAGTGCATCCGCCTCTTTCTCTAGTACTTCTGCCTCTTTCTTTAGTTCGGTTAATCTTATGGCGGTGTGCTTGTGGTGTTTGTACTCGCGGATTAGCTTTATGGTGTCTACGATGATTTGGGATGTAGCGAGTATCCTTTCAAACTCAAAATCTCCTACATGTATAAACTCGAGCATATTACGGGTTTTGTCTCTAGTGTTGATTGTCCTCATCGTTTATCCCTCCGTAAATTAGAATGTAAAATCAGATTAGAAACAAGTATAACACACCCTATCGGAAATGTCAACTCACTTCTTCGTAATGTCAGGTTAATTTCCTGACACTACAAAACATAAGACAACTATTCTTACCCCTCCCACACCTCTCTTCTTTCCCTTATAATAGAATTAGAAATGAAACCCGATTAAGGAGCCAACCATGCCCGTGGTCATTGAGAACCCAATCATCAATAGCCCATTTGTTGAGCCGACGTGTCATTATCACTTTGACGATGCGGGAAGGATTACGGACGAAATAAGGCCGCAGCGCCGCGTGAGTAGCTACACCGTTCCCATTGCCAAGACCCGCAAACAAGGGGCGGTGAAACAAATAGCCTTTGAAGTTCAGGAGCGGAAGCAGGAAAATAAACTTATCAACGAGATTCGGATCCGTGTCGGCCAGTGGCGCAAGCAAGGTTATCCTGGAATCACGGCCATGACGCGCCGTTTGCTGAATTATTGGCAAAACCCTGAGCGCGAGAAACGCCTCTTTTTCTGTCAGATCGAAGCGATGGAAACGATTATCTATCTTACGGAAGTCGCGGAGCGGCAAGGGAATCAATGGCTTATAAACGATTTGCACAAAGCCAATGCCAATTCTAGCCTCTACCGTCTTGCTTTCAAAATGGCTACAGGCAGTGGGAAAACTGTCGTAATGGCTATGCTTATCGTTTGGCATACCTTCAATAAACAAGCCGACCTTCGGAATAAGCTCTTTTCTGATGCTTTTCTCATCGTTACCCCAGGAATTACGATTCGAGACCGTTTGCGGGTGCTTTATCCCAGCGACCCCGATAATTATTACCAAAAAATGGATCTCGTGCCGCCCAACACCCCCCTTGGGACCTTCAAAATTGTCATCACCAACTGGCACGCTTTTAAAAGGCGCGACCTGACCGATGGATCTGCTTTTACCAAACAAGTTTTGACTCGGGGCGGCGAAGACCATCTCCTTGAGACTCCTGCTCAAATGGTTAATCGAGTCTGTCGAAGTTTGGGAAGTAAGCGCAAGATCGTCGTGATCAATGACGAAGCACATCATTGTTATCGGCGCAACCCCGAAGCAAAAGATAAAATTTCAGCAGAAGTGCGGAAAGAGGTCGAAGAACTCAATAAACAAGCTGAAGTTTGGCTTTCAGGTCTGGAAGCGGTAAAGGAGAAACTTGGAATCAGGGTGACTTATGATCTTTCGGCGACTCCTTTCTATCTCCAAGGCTCAGGATATAGCGAAGGAACGATTTTTCCCTGGGTCATTTCTGACTTTTCTCTACTGGATGCCATTGAGAGCGGGATTGTCAAAATTCCCCGTACCCCCGTTGACGACAACTCTTTGCACCCTGACTCGCCGACCTACCGCTATATTTGGCAGCATATTCGAGAGGAATTGCCCACCAAGAAGGATTCTGAAGCCCAAAAGACGCATGTTCCCCAAACCCTCCAGGGAGCTTTACACAGCCTCTACAGCAATTACGAAAAGCGTTATCGGGCTTTTCAGGTGGACTATCAAGCTTGGCAGGCGCGACCTTTGCAGCTAACGGAGCCACCTAAACCGCCAGTTTTTATCGTGGTTTGCAACAATACCACCACTTCCCAGCTTATCTACCGCTATATTGCTGGCTGGGAAAAGCAATTTTCAGCGGAGAAAACGCTTTTTGAGCCAGGGAAACTTCCCCTTTTCAGCAATTTCACCGAGGATGGCAAACCTTTAGCGCGCCCAAACACTTTTCTGATTGATAGTCAACAATTGGAATCGGAAGAGGCGATGAATAAGGAGTTTAAGCAACTTGCTCAAGCTGAGATCGCCGCGTTCAAAGAGGAATGTCGGCAGCGGTTTCAAGGCCGTAATGTAGATGATCTAACGGATGAGGATTTATTGCGCGAAGTTATGAACACCGTCGGCAAGCCTGGCAAGCTGGGTGAGCATATTCGCTGCGTAGTTTCGGTTTCGATGCTGACTGAAGGTTGGGATGTCAACACCGTGACCCATATTTTGGGCGTGCGGGCCTTTGGAACTCAGTTGCTTTGCGAACAGGTTATCGGGCGCGGCTTGCGGCGCATGAGCTATGCCAGCGAAGAAGACCGTTTTGAGCCAGAATATGTGGAAGTTTATGGGATTCCCTTTGCCTTTTTGCCGACTTCGGGCCACGCCCCAGACCCCAAAGCGACTAAAAGAAGTATGCGGATTCGCGCTTTGCCCGCCCGCGCCGCCGCCACCATTACTTTCCCTAACCTCGTTGGCTACCACTTCAGGTTCCCCGAAGAGGAATTGACCACCAACTTCAGCCCCGCATCCCGCTTGACCTTAACCACCCAGGACCTTCCGACCTCAACGGAAATTGCCCCCCTTATCGGCAAAACAGAATTTCATACCTTAGAAGACTTCGAGCGACAACGAGAGCAGCAAGTAGCCTTTAACTTGGCTAAAGAGGTTCTCAAAAAGTTCCCTTCCGACCCAGGGCAAGCCGACCCCTTTGCGCCCGGCGATTCGCCTAAGTTTTGGCTTTTTGACCAAGTTTTGCAGATCACAAAGGCTTGGATGCGGCAATACCTTAGCTGCACCGATGGGACGGTTAAGCCTCACGTGTTGTTGGAAAAAAACTGTCTCAAAGCGATAGACCTGATTTACCAGGCCATCGTGATCGTGAAAAAAGAGCAAATCAAGACTTTTATCCCTACCTTTCGAGCTTCGAATCCCTCTGGCTCGACGGCCAACATTGATTTTGAGACCGTCCGTGAGGTTTATGAGACTTCGGCGGCCAAATGCCATGTACCCTTTCTTACCCTGGAAAGCAAATGGGAACACAAAATGGCGCAAACCCTCGACCAAATGCCCGAAGTTGTCCGCTATATCAAAAATCAAGGTTTAGGCTTTACGATTCCCTACGCTTTTGAGGGCCAAAGCCATCAATACTTCCCCGATTTCCTGGCCCAAATTGATGATGGCCATGGCCCAGCGGATTTGCTCACCGTGATCATTGAGGTCACGGGGCAGCAGCGCGCCGCAAAAAAGTTCAAAGTTGACACGGCCCGCAACCTTTGGCTTCCCGCCGTCAACAACCACGGCGGTTTTGGCCGCTGGGCCTTTCTGGAAGTCCTTGACCCCTTTAACCTTCAACGCCCCCTCCAGAGGCTGAGCGCGGGGGAAGCGGGCGAAGCGGAGCTATAGCTTCTTTGGTTTGGAGACCTTTGGCGGAGCGCGGGCTTCTCTGCGCCAGGCGCGAAGCCTGGCCTACAGCAGAATCTCCTTCTGTAACCGCTCGACCAGCTTCACTGTTTCGACGCTTACGGTAATGACTTTCCCGATCAAATGCACAATATATTGCGGCTCATCCGCCCGATTCGGGTCATTCGTGATCCCGCTCCGCTGATCTGTCGTGATCTGATATTGCTTGATCACCCATTCCAAAGCTGACCGCTGGCCCAATTGATATTCAAAGGCGCTGGCGGGAAGCCCTTTCAACGTCAGGCAGCGATTGACGATGATTGCAGCTTTGTCTTTCGTCAGCTTCATCTTCTCAACCCGCCACGTCCAGGGAACTTGCTTATTTTCAACCCATGCCAAAGGATATTCGGCCACGGTTTCATAGTTCAAATGGAGATCAGCCAGCTTTTGCCCAATGGCGACCAGGGTCAAAAAGGTTTGGCGGTCCCCAACTAAAGGCAGCCGGGGCAATTCCCGCTTGAGCTTCTCTTGATAGCGTTCCCGATAGAGCGGATGCTGCAAAAGCGCATAAACATAGCAGAAAATCGCTTTTTTAGTTGAATCGACCTGGAGACCTTTGCCTTCGGCAAGCTCAGGCAACGGCCCCTCGCGGGTGAGGGGTGGTTGAAGCTCTGCCGCAACCAGCAAGTCGGGGCCATAGTGCGCTTCAAACTGTTTGACGGCCCAAGCCGTGATGTTTTCCTGGCGGTTGCTGCCATCTTCGGCGTAGGTGTAGAAGGGAAAACATTGCGTATCACCAGTTAGGTGAAAATCAGGAATGATCTTTGTTACAAGGCACTGGAATGGTTTATTATTCCCTCTTGCACTTAAACAAATCACCATATTCTCCGCTTCGCTGGCTGGGGTAGGGGAAATTTTAGGAAAAATTGCTCTGCGATGAGTCATTACCTCATCAAAGTAGAGATATTGGTGGGTAAAGGGGCGATATAAAGAATGCCTAAGAGCTTGGGGGGCAAAAGAGGCTTGGATTTTGCGAGCAAAACACTCTTTTAAGCGACTACTCCATTTAATCTTTTTTGCGTCAGCTAAGACAAATTCATCTATTTCGCTTGGACAGCCAGCCTGAAGCCAACGCGCTAGTTCAGTATTATAAGTTTCAATCATGGAATGAGCTTTTTGGGCCAGGTTATGAGCAGCAAAATCATACATCCAAGCATCACGGCTAGTACCGACACCCATAGAATACGTTTTGAAAATGGTTTCTACCACCATATTCTTGCTGGCTTTCGCTTCTTTCGTTCCCAAAGGTAAGAAAGCCGCAAAATCAACGAAGAAGCCTTCCGTAAGCCAGTTGTTTTTTGCATCGGGTTGCAAGACTTGCCAAGCTATATTCCTGACATCGCCGCTTTTTGTCAGAAAAGCAAACTTTTCTTCTTTGCGCCAATCTTCAGGCAGACGGAAATAGCGCAAAAATTGCGTTGGATTGCGCCGATTCCGAATCGCAATGGTTATCCCAACCCCAACTTGAATGCCAAAAACATTGTGCGTTGTCCCAGAGAGCTTGGGGTTTTTGCGGACATTCCCGTGGAGGTCAAGATGATAAACCTGCGTGAAGTCCTGTAAAAGATGTTGCCGAAAACCATCAAAAGCAATGCCATCCAGAAAACCATTATTACTGACAAAGCAAATAAGGCCATCTTGATCATCTAAACGGTCTACAGCCCAGCGAAAGAATTTTACATACGCATCACTAAGCGCGTTTTTGTTGGTGGCGCGGGAAGCTTTCGCATAAGTTTCACGGATGCGACTATCAATTACAGCATATTTGCGGTTTTTATTGTTGTCATTTTCATTTTGTTGCCCCACATTGTACGGCGGGTTGCCAATAATCACCCTAAGTGGCGCAGCTTTTTGGCGGGCGACTCGCTCGCTCTTTTCTTCATTGAAGAAAGCCAGTTGCGGGCTTTCGGCCAGGTTTAAGGTATCCACCAAACCGATGCCAGGATAAGTACGGTACTGTTTCATTCGTTCAAAATAGCAATGTTCGATATTCAACGCCGCGATATAGTACG
>Ga0316607_1000386_pt1 | contig 16508 bp, 9 predicted proteins | sample MIS2016062E_MG_FD_207674 | JGI IMG/M metagenome (GOLD analysis project Ga0316607, IMG submission 207674) | Microbial mat bacterial communities from Middle Island sinkhole, Lake Huron, Michigan, United States - MIS.2016.062E | ecosystem: Environmental > Aquatic > Freshwater > Lake > Sediment...
TCTATTCTGTAGGGTGCGCAATGCGCACCTTACCGCTAATAGTCCTGCATAAACTCTATTCTGTAGGGTGCGCAATGCGCACCTTACCGCTAATAGTCCTGCATAAACTCTATTCTGTAGGGTGCGCCGAAGAACACCTTACCGCTAATAGTCCTGCATAAACTCTATTCTGTAGGGTGCGCCGAAGAACACCTTACCGCTAATAGTCCTGCATAAACTCTATTCTGTAGGGTGCGCCGAAGAACACCTTACCGCTAATAGTCCTGCATAAACTCTATTCTGTAGGGTGCGCAATGCGCACCTTACCGCTAATAGTCCTGCATAAACTCTATTCTGTAGGGTGCGCCGAAGAACACCTTACCGTTTTCAGCCTCCGGTAGCATCTATAAAATCTTTATTTAACCTCTTCACCATGACTGATAATTTGTTAACAATTCCCGGCTATCGCATCATTGAGCAAATCTATAATGGCTCTAAAACCCAGGTTTATCGAGGGATTTCTGAGTCAAACAACACACCAGTAATTATCAAACTGCTATTGAGCGAGTATCCCACTTTCAGCGAACTCGTGCAGTTTCGGAATCAGTACAGCATTACCAAAAATCTTGACCTGACGGGAATTGTCAAACCTATTGCACTCTTAAACTACCGCAATGCTTTTGCTCTGGTAATGGAGGATGTTGGTGGTGTTTCCCTTGCTGAGTATACTGCTAATGCCAAGCAATTGGATAATATCCAATCAAGTAATTCTGAAGTTTCCTCACCCCATACATCGCCCCTACTGCTAGATGAGTTTTTGCCGATCGCAATTCAGGTTGTCCAAAGCATAGAAGGACTATATCACAACCGAATTATTCACAAAGATATCAAGCCCCAGAATATTATCATCAACCCGGAAACTCAAGAAGTTAAATTAATTGACTTCAGCATTTCCTCACTTTTACCCAGAGAAAACCAGGAAATTCAAAATCCAAACGTCTTAGAAGGAACCCTAGCTTATATGTCCCCAGAACAGACGGGACGCATGAATCGGGGACTTGATTACCGCACCGACTTTTACTCGCTGGGAGTCACGTTTTATGAACTACTAACAGGGCAATTACCCTTTAACTCGATCGAGCCAATGTCGCTAGTTCACTGTCATATTGCCAGGATACCAACACCTCCCATAGAACTGCGTCCAACTATCCCGGTGATGCTGAATAACATGATTATGAAATTGATGGCAAAAACTCCAGAATTACGCTATCAAAGTGCTATTGGACTGCGATATGACTTAGAAACTTGCTGGCAGGAATGGCAAGAAAATGGGAAGATTAGCGAGTTTGCCTTGGGGAATCGGGATATTTGCGATCGCTTCGTCATTCCCGAAAAACTCTACGGTAGAGAAACAGAAGTTAAAGCCCTATTAGACGCCTTCGATCGCATCAGCGAAGGCCCTTGCGAAATCATGCTAGTGGCGGGATTTTCTGGCATCGGTAAAACTGCTGTAGTGAATGAAGTTCACAAACCCATTGTCCGCCAACGGGGTTACTTTATTAAAGGAAAATTTGACCAATTCAAGCGCGATATACCCTTCTCTTCCTGGGTGCAAGCATTCCAGAATTTAATGCGGCAATTACTTACCGAAAGTGCTAGTGAGGTGCATAATTGGCAAGTCAAAATATTAGAGGCTTTGGGCGAAAATGGTCAAGTCATTATTGATGTAATTCCCGAATTAGAACGACTAATTGGCCAACAGCCAGAAGTTGCAGAACTAGAAGGAACTGCCGCTCAAAATCGCTTCAATCTATTATTGCAAAAATTCATCAGAGTGTTCGCAACAAAAGAACATCCTTTAGTGATTTTCTTGGATGATTTGCAATGGGCAGACTCGGCTTCATTGAAGCTAATGCAATTGTTGATGAGTGAAACAGATACCCGCTATCTGTTGTTAATGGGAGCGTATCGAGACAATGAAGTTTTTCCCGCACATCCACTGATGCTAACTTTGGATGAGATTCGCAAAGAGTCGGCGACAGTCAACCAAATTACTTTAGCACCCCTAGACCAACATTCCCTAAATCGCCTGATTGCCGATACCCTGAGTTGTCCACCAGCAAGGGCGATTCCTCTGACAGAATTAGTATTCGCTAAAACCAAAGGTAATCCTTTCTTTGCGACTCAATTCCTCAAATCACTCCAGAACGATGGATTAATATCATTTGATTTTACCCCCCCAACCCCCCCTTACCAAGGGGGGGCAAGCTTGCCAACCCCCCCTTACCAAGGGGGGGCAAGCTTGCCAACCCCCCCTTACCAAGGGGGGGCAAGCTTGCCAACCCCCCCTTACCAAGGGGGGGCAAGGGGGGGTTGGCAATGTGATATTGCCCAAGTGAAGGCGCTGGCTTTGACCGATGATGTGGTCGAGTTTATGGCGATTCAGTTGCAAAAGTTGCCCATAAATACTCAGGAAGTTTTGAAACTTGCAGCTTGTATTGGCAACGAATTTGAGTTAGCAACTCTGGCAATTGTCCATGAAAAATCTCAGGCTGAAACAGCGGCTGATTTGTGGAAAGCTTTGCAAGAAGGGTTAGTTATTCCGATTACTGAAGTTTACAAGTTTTTTCAAGACTCGGAATCAGTTGCAGTTGCACAAGCGTCTGATTTATCGGTTCCCTACAAGTTTTTACATGACCGAGTGCAGCAAGCTGCTTATTCTCTGATTCCCGAATCCCAGAAACAGTCAACCCATCTCGAAATTGGGCAACTGCTGCTGCAAAAAATCCCTTCAGAAGCCAGAGAAAAGCGCATTTTTGAGCTAGTTGGTCAATTAAACTATGGAACGGCTTTAATTACCGAGCAAAGCGAACGAGATGAATTAGCTAGACTGAATCTGATTGCGACTCGCAAAGCCAGAGCCGCCACAGCTTACCAAGCGGGTCGCGAATATGCTTCAGTTGGCTTATCTTTGCTAGGAGAAAAGGCTTGGCAGCGACAATACGAAATGACGATCGAGTTCCATGACGCTGCGGCTGAATTGGCATCGCTCTGTGGTGACTTTGAGGCAATGGAACAGTTCATTGAGAGGGTCATTGCCCAGGCAAAATCGTTACTAGAACAGGTTAATGTTTACCGAATTAAGATTCAGGCAAAAGTCTCCCAGACCCAACTAACCGAAGCCATTTTGATTGCCAGACAACTTTTGCAAAAATTAGGTGTCACCTTTCCTGAAACGCCCACACAAAAAGATACTCAACAGATAACGGCAGAAATCGAACAACTGATTGGAGACAGGGAAATCGAAGACTTGGTTCACCTGCCGATGATGACTGATGAAGAAAAAATCGCCATTGTGCAGATTGTCAATCGCATCATCCCGGCTGCTTACTTCTCTGATTTTCTTTTGTATCCCTTATTGATATCCTTGTCAGTCAAGCTATCCATTCAATATGGAAATACACCAGCTTCAGCCTTTGCTTATTGTTCCTATAGCATCATTGCCTGCAATCTTTTGCAAGATGTGGATACCGGAGTAAAGTTTGGTCAGTTGGCACTCCAAGTCGTCTCCAAACTGGATGCTAAAGCTTTTAAGCCAGAGGTATTAGTTACGGTCGGGTTATTCACCGTACATCGCAAATCCCATATTAAAGAAACGCTACCGATCTTGCAAGAGAGTTATGCGACGACGCTAGAAGTAGGCAACCTAGAAATGGCAGGATATAGCGCCCAAAATTTTTGTCTCAATGCTTTTTGGTGTGGTCAGCGTCTTGACACCTTGGAGCAAGAAGCTCGCGCCTACTGTAATGGGTTGGTGCAATTCAAGCAATTGACCGCAGCGAATTGGTGTCGAATTCATTGGCAATCGACTTTAAATTTGCTAGGGGTTGAAGAGTCTCCTAGCCTGTTGTCTGGAGCGGCTCTGTGTGAATCAGAATTCTTGCCCGTACTCCTAGAGGCGAATAATTTATTTGGGTTATTTTTCTTTTATTTATATAAACTGACGCTTTGTTACCTATTTGGGGAAATCGCATCCGCTAAAAACCATGCTGTTGAAGTCAGTCGTTATCTCTTGTCTGCAACTGGAACGGTTGGTGAGCCTGCATTTTATCTCTATGACTCTTTGAGTGTTCTAGCCGTTTTGAGTCTGGAATCAGAGGAGACATCAGAGATATTCAAAAAGGTGGAACAAAACCAAACAAAACTGCAACAGTATTGGGCGCACTATGCTCCCATGAATCACCAACATAAGGTCGATTTAGTAGAAGCGGAAAAATGCCGAGTTTTAGGACAGAAAGTAGCAGCCATCGAGCTATATGACAAGGCAATTGCTGGAGCGAAAGAAAACGAGTACATCAATGAAGAAGCCCTCGCCAACGAACTCGCCGCCAAGTTTTATTTAGACTGGGGTAAAGAGAAAATTGCCCAAGTGTATTTAACTGAGGCCTACTACGCCTATGCACGCTGGGGAGCCAAAGCCAAAGTTGAGGATTTAGAAAAGCGCTACCCTCAATTACTCGCGCCTATTTTTAATCAGAAAACGAGCTTAAAAATAGGCGATACAATTGCCCAAATGATGACTGGAACTGTCGCAAGTACGAGTTCTGGTGGATCACAAATTCTGGACTTGGCAACAGTAATCAAAGCATCTCAATCGCTGTCAGGCGAAATTAATCTCGATAAACTGCTCTCCACTTTGATGCAAGTGATGATTGAGAATGCGGGAGCAGAAAAAGGAGCGATGATTTTGATAGAAAGAGATTCATTCTTGCTGGCTGCTCAATGTTTGAACAGTAAATCGTGCAACTTACTCTCAACTCCCGTTGTTGACTCTCAGGAAATTCCGATCGCCATTATTAACTATGTCTCGCGCACCCAAGAAACCTTGGTAATAAATGATGCCACTACCGAGGCTACCTTTGCTGCTGACTCTTATATCATCCAGCATCAACCAAAGTCGGTTTTGTGTCTGCCGATTCAACATCAAGGAAAGCCGATCGCGATTCTCTACCTAGAAAATAATCTCGTGACAAATGCCTTTACTCCCCATCGGTTGGCAGTCTTAAATATCTTAGCCTCTCAAGCGGCAATTTCGATGGAAAATGCCCAACTTTATGCTAATTTAGAAACTAAAGTAGAGGAACGAACCCAAGAACTTTCACAGGCTTTAAACAATCTCCAATCAACCCAAGAGGAACTGATTCAATCGGAAAAAATGGCAGCATTAGGACAACTGGTGGCGGGAGTGGCCCATGAAATCAATACACCCTTGGGGGCAATCTGTTCCTCCGTGGGTTATATGAGCGATTTCTTGAATCAAAATCTCAATCAACTTCCCTCGTTTTTTCAATCACTATCCCCACAACGCCAACAGCAATTTATCGAGATGTTGGAGCGATCGCAACAAAATACTACCACTGTATCGGGTCGAGAACGTCGCCAATTGAGGAAAGCTATTATCAGCCAACTACAAGCTCAAGGCATGACTGAGGCTGATTCTGTGGCGAATCTGCTGCTAGATTTGGGCATTTGCGATCGGCTCGAACCTTTTCTCTCTATATTCCAAGATGCGGAGTGCGAAAACTTCCTCAAAACGGTGCGCCAGTTTGTCCGTTTGCAAGAAAGCACGCGAGACATTAAAATTGCTTCTGAAAGAGCGGCAAAAATTGTCTTTGCACTAAAAACCTATGCCCGATTTAACCAAACGGGAGAAACCATTGAAGCGAATATTATTGATGGAATTGAAGTTGTTTTAACCCTCTATCAAAATCAACTTAAACAGGGAGTACAGGTAATTCGTAATTATCAAGAGTTGCCCCAGATTCGCTGCTACTTTGATGAACTAAATCAAGTTTGGACGAATTTAATTCATAACGGATTGCAAGCCATGAATAACCGGGGAATTTTGACCATTGATGCCAGGGAGCAAAATGGCTGTATACTGGTGAGTGTTACTGATAGCGGTGAGGGGATTCCTGAAGAAGTTAAGCCGAAAATATTTCAGCCTTTCTTTACGACTAAACCACCCGGAGAAGGTAGTGGTTTAGGACTGGATATCGTTAGGAGGATTGTGGAAAAACATCGAGGTATTATTGAATTTGAATCTATTCCTGGTCAAACTACTTTTACTGTCTCTTTACCGATAAATAGCTAGCCCATAATAAATGTCACTTGTAGTCGAGTCTCGATCCCCCCTAACCCCCCTTAATAAGGGGGGGACAAGAGCATCAATAGCCAGCCTTAAGCTGGAACATATAACCTACAAAGAACCCAAAATGCCCAAACTATCCATTTTATGTGTTGATGACGAAGTGATTATTCTCAATAGTCTGCTACGGCAACTGCAAGCCGCCTTTGGCGATCGCTATGTCTATGAGACTTCGGAAAATGCTGAGGAAGCCCTCGAAATTATTGAAGAATTACAAGCAGAAAGTACAGATGTAATTGTGATAGTTTCTGACTGGTTAATGCCAGGTATGAAGGGTGATGAATTTCTGATTGAAGTTCAGAAAAAATTCCCCAATGTGGTCAAAATATTATTGACTGGACAAGCAGATGAAGCAGCAGTAGAACGGGCAAAAAAACAGGCTAATCTTCATCGCTATCTCCAAAAGCCTTGGAGCGAACAGGAATTAATTGCTTGTATTCAAGAAGGATTGGCAAAATTATGATTAAACCTGTGATTATCTGTATTGACGACGATCAGACTGTGCTGGATAGTTTGATGAGGGAATTATCAGTAAATTTCGGAGATCGGTTTGAGATTGAAACAGCTATGGGCGGGCTTGAAGCTTTAGAATTGGTCGAAGATTTGCTCGCAGAGGAATGCGAAATTGCTGTGGTAATCGCCGACTATATTATGCCGGATATGAAAGGGGATGAAGTTTTAAAACGTATCCATGAGCGATCGCCCAATACGCTCAAAATTATGCTAACCGGTCAAGCTACTATAGAAGGAGTCAGCAATGCAGTTAATTCTGCTCAACTCTATCGCTATATTGCCAAGCCTTGGGTAAGTTCACAACTCAATTTAACCCTCCAAGAAGCGCTAAAAATTTATTGGCTAGAGCACCAGTTGGCAGAACAAAATGCCCAACTTAGAGCCAGTGAGCGTCGTCTGGCTCAGTTTTTGGAAGCGATGCCTATAGGGGTATCTGTCCACGATGCAACGGGAAAAACAACCTACGCCAATCGTAAAGCAAAGGAATTATTAGGGATTGAACTGTTACCGGAATCGACCATCGAGCAGTTGTCTCCTATGTATCAAGTTTATCGCACTGGCACCGGACAATTGTATCCTAATAATGAGTTGCCGATTGTGCGATCGCTCGCGGGAGAAACGGTGCGTGCGGAAGATTTGGAATTGCATCAACTGGATCGGATTATTCCCTTGGAGGTTTCGACGACACCAATCTCGAACGAAACGGGAAATATTACTTATGCAATTTGTACTTTCCAAGATATCAGCGATCGCCAACGAGCAGAATCCGATCGCCTGCGTCTCGCCCAAGAAAGGGAAGCTAAGAATGTTGCTTTGCGGATGCATCGAGAAATTGAGGCAAAAAACCAAGAATTAGCCAATACTTTACAACAATTGCAAGCCACTCAGCAACAATTAATCGAGTCGGAAAAAATGGCTGCGCTGGGACAATTGGTGGCGGGAGTTGCCCATGAAATCAATAACCCTATAGGTGCTATTCGATCGTTAGCGGGGAGTATTTCCAGTTTCTTGAGTCCAACCCTAGAACAGTTGCCGGCACTGTTTCAAACCCTTACCGAAGAGCAAGGGGAAGACTTCCGGGCGTTACTTGGGCGATCGCTCCATCAAGAATTAACACTATCTACCAAAGAAGAGCGCAAATTGAAGAAAGCTTTAAGGAGTCAACTGCAAGATTTGGACTTCTCTGAGACTGATGCTGAAAGTGTTGCTGATACATTAGTAATCATGGGAATTTATAATGAGATTGATTTCTTGATTCCCCTATTAACCAGATCCGATGGTTTTGATGTATTAGAAATCGCCTATAAACTTTCACAAATAAAAAGAGGTATGACGACTATTCAAACAGCCACAGAGCGAGCCTCAAAAGTGGTGTTTGCTTTGAAAACCTATGCCCATTACGAACATTCTGGCCAAAGGACTCAAGCCAATTTAACTGAAGGGATTGAAACGGTCTTAACTCTCTATCAAAATCAATTGAAACAAGGAGTTAATGTCATCAGGAACTATGCCGAATTGCCACCCATACTGTGTTATCCAGACGAACTGAATCAGGTGTGGACAAATCTGATTCACAATGCCTTGCAAGCGATGGATAATCGAGGCACTTTAACTATTGATGTTACCACTATTGACTTCCAGGCAAAAATTAGCTTTACTGATAGTGGCAAAGGAATACCTGAAGAGATTAAATCGAAAATATTCGCTCCTTTTTTTACCACTAAACCCCCTGGAGAAGGCAGTGGATTGGGACTAGATATTGTCAAGAAAATTGTCGATAAACATCAGGGAAAAATAGAATTTGAATCCATTACTGGTCAAACTATATTTAATGTTTTCCTGCCCGCCAGACTATAGTAATCTGGTAGAAGAGCTAGTATCATAGGATAAAAAAATCATGTCTAAACCTGTTATTTTGTGTGTTGACGACGAGAGAATGGTCTTGGATAGTCTCAGGATGCAGCTCTCCACAGCCTTCGGAATTCGCTACACATATGAAGGAGCTGAAGATGCCTATGAAGCTTTAGATTTAATAGAGGAACTCGATGGCGATCAGATTAGTGTTATTGTGATTATTTCTGATTGGTTAATGCCCGGTATTAAGGGCGATGACTTTTTGATTCGCGTCCACGAGAGATTCCCCAAAGTTATTAAAATTATGCTGACGGGTCAAGCGGATGAAGCAGCTATTAATCGAGCAAAAAAACAAGCAAATCTCCATTGTTGTTTGTTGAAACCTTGGTCGGAAACCGAGTTGTTAGAAACTATTCAATCTGCGTTGTCCCAACTATAATGTAAGGGGAATTGGGAATTGGGAATTGGGAATTGGGAATTGGAAATTGGGAATTGGTAACAAATAACCAATAACAAATAACCAATAACCAATAACCACTGACTACTGACTAATTTGTTCGATCGGCATTTCAATGATAAACTCTGCTCCTTGACCTGGTGCTGAAACACAACTGAGTTTCCCACCGTGTTCCTGCACAACTTTGTAGGAAATTGACAGGCCCAAACCAGTACCTTTACCAGCGGGTTTGGTGGTAAAAAACGCCTCAAACAACTGCTGGCTGACTGCTGACGACATACCGGAGCCGTTGTCAGAAATCCGAATTATAGCATTGGAGTTTTGGACTTCAGTCTTAATTTTAATTTTACTGCGATTAGCTTTAGCTTCAGCAACAGAGCGCCCCTGATTGTACTCCTCAATCGCATCGATCGCATTGCCGATCAAATTCATAAATACCTGATTAACTTTGCCAGCATAACACTCCACCAAAGGCAAGTTTCCATACTCCTTAATTACGGCAATTTCAGGATAGCTGCCGCGCGCTTTCAGACGGCTTTGCAGAATCAGCAGGGTTCCTTCTATTCCTTCGTGTAGGTTAACCTTACTCAGATGAGTATCATCTTTGCGGGAGAAATTTCGCAGCGAGCGCACAATTTCCCGAATGCGATCGGCTCCAACCTGCATCGAAGACATTGCTTTTGGCAAATCTTCTACCAGAAAATCTAGTTCTATCTCCTCAATTTTAGTTTGAATTTCTGTCGGTGGCTGCGGACAGTGATCCTGGTACAAATCGATCAAATTCAGCAAATCTTCCGTGTAGTGACCGACATGAACCAGATTGCCACAGACACTGTTTACCGGATTGTTAATTTCGTGAGCAACACCGGCCACCATTTGACCGAGTGTAGACATTTTTTCCGTGTGAATTAAGACGGCTTGAGTTTGCTGCAATTCCTGCAAAGTATTTTCAAGTTGCAGCTTTTGCTGGGTCAATTCAGTTTGCGATCGCAGCAAAGCTTCTTCACTACGTTTCTGTTCGGAAATATCAGTAATTAACCCTTCCAAAGCTATCAATTCTCCAGACTCAGAAAACACCCCTAAACCTTGTTCCCAAACCCACTTTAATTCGCCTGATTTAGAAGTAATGCGGTAATTGAGCTGATAGGGTCGATGTTGTTCTAAGGCAATCTGTACGGCGTTCCACAAAGTATCGCGGTCATCAGGGTGAGTCAATTCCGAGATAGAAACTGTCGAATTTCCGAGAAACTCTTCAGGAGAATAACCAGCTAACTGATAGCAACCTTCGCTCACAAACTCCATACTGCGATCGGCATCATTGCGAAAACGGTAGGCCATTCCCGGCAAATTGCTCATCAGCGTAGCCAAGGCCCGCTGACTTTCCCGTAGGGCTTCTTCTGCGTGTTTGCGATCGGTAATATCCGTCATCACCGCCACCATACAGAGTTCGTCTCCCAAATTAATCAACTCAGCCGAGAGCAAACAAACCACCACCGCGCCCGACTTCATCTGAAACTCGCACTCGCGGTTGCGAACAACACCTTGCTCATCCAAAATTTGCCTAAAATTCGCTCTATCTTCTGGCCTTACCCAAATATTCAATTGTGGCACTGTCTGACCAATTACCTCTTGCTGAGAGTAACCCATCATCGACAAGAAACTATCATTAAAATCAATAAAAAGCCCCGTCGCAAAAGTAGTAATAGTCATCGGATCTGGACTAGATCGAAAAGCCTTAGAAAACTTTTCTTCCGACAAACCCAACTGTTTAATAGCTGACTCTAACTGACTTGTCCGTTTTTTAACCCGACATTCCAACACCTCATTAGCCTGCTTCAAAGCTTCCTCTGCAAGCACCCGATAAGTAATGTCCCGCACCACCGCTTGCAGCCCCATTTTGCCGCCAATATCCATAGAAGTAAGCAGCACCTCCGCCGGAAACTCCGAACCGTCTAACCTACAGTGCAGCCAGTCAAAACGGCAACTTCCTGCTGCAAAAGCCGCATTAATTCGCTCTTGTGATAGACTCATAGAATCTTGCCCATTTGGTTGCATTTGCGGGCTAAATTCCGAGGTATGCTTGCCACAAAACTCTGATTCAGTGGTGCATCCAAACAATTTTAAAGTAGCCGGATTGCAGTCCAACAAACCTATTTCATCTAGCAACATTACCGCATCGCTAGTCGATTCGTACAAAGTGCGAAACTTCCTTTCCGACGCCTGCAAAGAAGTAATCAACTGCATCTTTTCCTCGGCCGCCTGCTTTTGCTTAGTAATGTCCTGCATTACTTGAGAAAAGCCACGCAACTCTCCGCTTTCATCGCGCAATGCAGTCACAATAATATTCGCCCAAAATCGCGATCCATCCTTGCGAATCCGCCAGGCTTCATCCTCATATCTACCTTCTGCGAGCGCTGTCGCTAATTTTTGTTCAGGCTTACCAAGAGCAATAGCTTCCTGGGTGTAAAAACACTCAGAATGTTGACCGACTACTTCATAAGATTGATAGCCAAAAATGCGTTCTGCTCCAGAATTCCAGCTAGCTACATATCCGTCAGTATCTAACATAAATATAGCATAATCTTTAACGCCTTCAATTACCAAGCGTAGGCGTTCTTCGCTTTCTCGAAGTCCAGACTCGGCTTGCTTGCGCTGGGTGATATCTTCCACAAAACCTTCGTAGTAGAGCAATTCGCCATTTTCATTGCAGACAGCCCGCCCATTTTCTGAAATCCAAATTACTGTTCCGTCTCGGCGATAAATCTGCGACTCAAAATCCGACACGATGCCGTGTTCTTGCAAAGTAGAAATAAACTCGTCGCGTCGCTGGATATCGACATAAAGCTGGTGGCCGATATCAGTCAAACTGAGCATCATTTCCTCTGTGGAATTATACCCGTAGATGCTAGCCAGAGCTGGGTTAGCGCTGATGTAGCGCCCTTCAGGCGTTGTTTGAAAAATACCGGAAATAGCATTTTCAAATATACTATAATATTTGGCTTCCATTTGGTACAGCGCCTCCTTAATGTTCAGGCAGTTCATTGCTTTGTGTTCCATTTTTTGATCCCTCACTTTTTAATACCCTGTTTCCTTACTTGAATTCAAGATTTTGGAGTGGTTGTTACTACTATATAAAATTGCCACAACACAGGGGCCATAGTTGTATCAAAAAATTCATATTGAGCAGCAGTGTACAAATTCTGTAGCGGTTCTAGCATTTGGGCAGAAGTTTGGGGGGGTTTCGGTGTAAAATGTGGCCGGTAAGTCTGGTAAAATCCCGATCGACTCTCGGTTTTGTTGACAAACTCGATCGCCATTCTCGCTTAACAGACCCGGCTGCTTGTTCCCAATTCCGATCGCCTGCAAACGCTACAGGCTGCGGGAGCAATTCTTCAATCAAAAATCAAAAATCAAAAATCCCATGACTGATTCTCCTCTGTGGCCCAGTTTGCTGCAACAATTGTTAGACAGACAATCTCTCGATCGCGCCCAGGCGGCCAACTTAATGCAGGGATGGCTGAATGAAGCCATTCCCCCCGTACTTTCCGGCGCGATTTTAGTCGCCCTCCAAGCCAAAGGCATTTCGCCCCAAGAATTAGCCGGCATGGCTCAGGTATTGCAGTCTCAGTCTCTAGCAGGAGATTTCGGCTCGATTGGGCCCTCTTCGCTTTCGGAGTCGACCGTACCTTTAATTGATACTTGCGGCACCGGCGGCGACGGCGCTTCCACCTTTAACATTTCAACTGCTGTCGCTTTTGTCGCCGCCGCCGGCAAAGTGCGAGTCGCCAAACACGGAAATCGATCGGCATCGAGTAAAGTAGGCTCTGCTGACGTCTTGGAAGCACTGGGAGTCAACCTCAACGCAGATTCCCAAAGAGTAAAGGCGGCGGTAGACGAAGTAGGTATCACCTTTTTATTTGCGCCTGGGTGGCATCCCGCACTCAAGGCTGTAGCGTCGCTCCGGCGCACTTTGAAGGTGCGGACTGTTTTTAACCTTTTGGGCCCGCTCGTCAATCCTATGCGCCCTACAGGCCAGGTAATCGGGGTGTTTGATCCGAGTCTGGTATCAACCATTGCCGAAGCTTTGGGCGAGTTGGGGACTAAGTTGGCTGTAGTTATTCATGGCAGAGAAAAGTTGGATGAAGCGGGTTTGGGAGATGTTTCAGACTTGGCGATTTTGTCGAATGGCAAAGTAGAAGTAACTACTTTAGATGCTACAAAAGTAGGATTGACACCCTGTGCGATCGACTTTTTAAAAGGAGGAAATGTTGAGGAAAATTCCGACATTTTGCGAAATGTGCTTCAGGGTAAGGGAACGCCGGCACAAATGGATGTTGTGGCTTTGAATGCGTCTTTGGCTTTTCAGGTGGGAGGTGCAATTCCTTTGGGTGATCACGCAGCAGGGGTTGTTTTGGCTAAGGAGATTTTATTGAGCGGCGAACCTTGGTTGAAGTTACAGCAGTTGGTTGAATTTTTGAAATGAAGTCATTGGCAGTAGTCTGTTGTTGGTTGTTATTTGTTAGCTGTTAGTTGCTACTAATAACAAATAACAAATAACAAATAACAACTAACTTCTTTTTAAGAGCGCGATCGAAATTCAATCACATCTTGCTTAATAGTTATGTCTTTATCACCAAAAAAGTCATGTCCTAGGAGTCCGATATCTAGGGACGGCGAAATGGCCACAACTACATTTTTAACCGCCAGACCTCCAGCTTCCATAGAAGTCAAACGACCGAGGGGAAAAGTAGCATCTCCGTTGGGAGTTTTTGCTTTCACTGTTCCTTGAGGAACCACGCCCAAGGCTTTAGCCATTGCTGGTGTAATTACAGTGCCACTAGCTCCCGAATCTACCATCATATCGAACTTTTGTGTACCGTTAAACGTGACTTCTATTACCGGGATATTAGCCTCTCTGCGTTTAATTTTTGCTTGAAAAACTCCCGACTTGGCTGCTGTGGAAGTGGCGGGAGTCAATTCTTTGGGGAGAAAACCGCAGACTGATTCGCTTAAGTTGACAATTATGCCGGAGGAGTTCCGCATGAAACATCCCTCGCTTTCTTGAGCCACCACTCGCGAGGAGTTGGGCCCGCTGTCAACTAAAATTGAACTGCTCACAGAAATAACTGCTGTTAAAACCACCAGTAAAGGTTTGCGTAGCTTGGGAAATTTCACTTGATGCTTGTATAGGTTTGAAATTAAAGGCTCTTGAGATTTGCTAGCCATAGTTGGGTTAAATGCTATGGGTCGATCGTAACAGCGACAACAGCCTTTTGGTATATATTTAGACTTTCTGCTCTGTTTCGATCGGATTTAGCTACAAAATGTCAAACAAAATACAGCAGTAAATGACTATCGAACCCAAAACTAAAATAGGATTTTTATTTTGCTGGCGATCCAGAAGTCCCTGTTAGGGATAAAAATAAGGTAATAATCAAGAGCAAAAATCAGCGAAAAGTAATTAAGGATGCCATGTCTCTTTCAACTGCACAACCCGCTCTCCTAGTCCTGGCTGATGGTACTGCTTACCGCGGCTGGTCCTTTGGCGCTCACACCACCGTCGTCGGCGAAGTAGTATTCAATACAGGGATGACGGGCTATCAAGAAGTCTTGACCGATCCCAGTTATTGTGGCCAAATCGTAACTTTTACTTATCCAGAATTGGGTAATACCGGCGTAAATCTCGAAGATGAAGAGTCTTCGCGCCCGCAGATTCGAGCAGCGATCGCTCGTAATGTATGCAGTCGCCCTAGCAACTGGCGATCGTCCCAATCTCTCCAAGACTACCTCAAACACTACAATATCCCAGGAATTTACGGCATCGACACCCGCGCCCTGACTCGCAAAATTCGCACGGTGGGAGCAATCAACGGTGGTATTTCTACCTCGATTCTCGATCCTGCTGAGCTGTTGGAGCAAGTCCAAGACGCCCCCAGCATGGACGGGCTGAATCTGGTTCGGGAAGTCACCACCCGCGAGGTTTATGAGTGGTCTGAAGCCACAGAATCGGTTTGGGAATTTAGTCCGACAGTCAAACCAGCCAATGGTGAAGTGTGGACGGTAGTGGCGATCGATTTTGGGATCAAGCGCAATATCCTGCGGCGTTTGGCCAGTTATGGCTGTCGGGTAATTGTTGTCCCCGCTGACACAACGCCAGAGGAAATCCTCAAGTACAACCCAGACGGCATTTTTCTATCCAACGGCCCTGGAGACCCCTCGGCGGTAACGGAAGGAATCGAGACTGCGAAAGCTTTGTTGAAGTCGGACAAACCTGTGTTCGGTATCTGCATGGGACACCAAATTTTGGGACTTTCCTTGGGTGCGGAAACTTTTAAACTCAAGTTCGGCCACCGGGGATTGAATCACCCGGCCGGTTTAACTCAGCAGGTGGAAATTACTAGCCAAAATCACGGTTTTGCGATCGACCCCGATTCCCTAGTTCCCGAACTAGAAATTACTCACCTCAACTTGAACGATCGCACCGTAGCAGGATTGAAGCACAAAACCCTGCCCCTGTTCTCAGTCCAGTACCACCCCGAAGCCAGCCCCGGCCCCCATGATGCCGACTATTTGTTCGATCGATTCGTCCAGTCGATGCGAGAAAATCAGAAAGTAGCCAGCAGTAAGTAGTCAGCAGTCAATAGTCGCTCTAATTAAACGTAAGACGCGATCGCACCTTAGCTCCCCGACTTCTTTAAGAAGTCAGGGAGCTGCGTATTCTGTAAACAGTAGACAAAAAGCCAAAAATATCGTATAATGAATCCTCGACTTTAAGCAATATCTAGCTAGGAGGGTGTCATTCCTGAGTCATTGACCCTGACCGTTAGCCTCAGAGGCACTCGCGAAGTCAGGGATAACTATCAGCTATTTCGCCTGACAGGTCTGCTGGACGCTTTTTCCGAGGCAACTTTTCGGAAGGTACTGACCAAATGTATCGACGAGGGCCCAAAACACATAATTTTGGACTTGTCTAAAATTGACTTTGTGGATAGTTCAGGCTTGGGTGCACTTGTGCAACTTGTCAAGAAAGCCCAAAGTTTGGAGGGGACATTGCAAATTGTTTCCAATCCCCGCGTAACTCAGACTGTTAAACTGGTTCGCTTAGAGAAATTTTTGTCTTTGCAGCTGAGTGTGGATGCGGCCGTAAACAACGTCAAGGATGCTTGACGCCAAAGTTGATTAAATTCGCTATCCGGTTCTCAACGCTGGATAGCAAATTTTTATGTTGGTGCTGGTAAAAAAGTATCGCTATAATTAATCAAGCGATCAACTAAGTAAGTGACTAGACAAACCAAGCTGTGCGGAATTTTTATTAAAAAAGTATGTCGCCGATCGCAGATCATGGGCAAAAGCTGAGTCTGACTGATATCAGTTTAAATCGATTACATCCTGGGATGGCGACATCAGCAGAAATAGAAAGGCTTTCGCCAGCAGCGTGGGCGTATTTGGGAGATGCAGTGTACGAACTCCATGTTCGGAGTTCGTACTTAGTGCCGC
>Ga0316607_1000387_pt1 | contig 16487 bp, 12 predicted proteins | sample MIS2016062E_MG_FD_207674 | JGI IMG/M metagenome (GOLD analysis project Ga0316607, IMG submission 207674) | Microbial mat bacterial communities from Middle Island sinkhole, Lake Huron, Michigan, United States - MIS.2016.062E | ecosystem: Environmental > Aquatic > Freshwater > Lake > Sediment...
AAGTTGATTAATTTTTGTCCTCTCCGTTCTACTTCTTGCTGTTTAACTACAATAAATCCCTGGCTTTCAAAGAACGGTTTAGCTGTAATACTGGCTTCTGTAAATAACTTTTTAATTCCTAAGTTTCTGGCTTTTGCATCAATTTGTGCTAAGATTTTCCTGCCGAATCCTTGTCTTTGAAAATCTTTATGACAGTAAAAGCAATCGATATGGCCGCTTGTTTCTAATTGCCCAAAACCTAAAATTTTGTCAGATTCTTCTGCTACGAAGGTAAATTTACTGCTTAAACTTTTAGTCCAACTTGCGATATCGAGATCTGCCGGTGCCCAAGCATCTACTTGTGCTTGTGTATAATCCCGAATATTTACTTCGTGTACGGTGTCGTAAAACAGTTTCACAATTTCTTGGGTATCACCGATTTCGTAGGTTCGTACTCTCATAAATTCTCCCTATTTTTCCGAGTAATTCTTGAATGCGATCGCTCTATCTGTAGTAGTAAGGTGTGCAGTGCACACCCTACAGATAGAGTAGTAAGGTGCGCAGTGCGCACCCTACAGATAGAGTAAAAATTGCTCCCGATAGTAAGTCCTAAATTTTCTAGTCTCCCAGGCAAATTCCCAAACCGCGAGCTGTTTTCACGAGAGTAGAATCTGGTTCCACAGCTCTGTATTTGGCGATCGCATCTTCCAAAGGAACGCTGATCACTTCCCGCTGCTGCCAAGTTACCATGCGATCATATTTATCCTCAGCAATTAGATCGACTGCTGCTATGCCAAAAGCCGAAGCAATCAATCTTTCTAGTGGCGAAGGTGTACCCCCACGCTGAAGGTGTCCCAAAACAGTAACCCGCGTTTCTGCACCGCTACAGTCAGAAATTGTATCAGCTAAATACTGACCGATTCCACCCAATCGACTTTGACCTAATCGATTTGTGTGCATCACTAATTCGCCTTCTTCAGTGCGAACTGCCTCCGCTACTACAATTAAACAGTAGTTTTTTCCCTGTTCTTGACGTTCTCGGATTTTTTCGCAGATTTGGGAAATTTTGTAAGGAATTTCGGGAATCAGAATTATATCAGCTCCCCCAGCAATTCCGGCACTAATCGCAATATGTCCGGCATCGCGTCCCATGACTTCAAGAATCATGACGCGGCTGTGACTTGCGGCGGTAAAATGCAGGCGATCGAGTGCTTCTGTGGCAATATTGACAGCAGTGTCAAAGCCGATGGAACGCTCGGTAATTCCAACATCATTATCAATAGTTTTAGGAATGCCAACTAAGTTTAAGTTGCCTTGTTTAGCAAGCTTCCTGAGAATGGCGAGACTGCCGTCACCGCCAACGCCAATTAAGGCATCAATACCTAATAGATGGTAGCCTTCGATAATTTCATCAGAACGATCGCGCAATGTCCCGTCAGACATCGGAAAAGCAAAAGGATTTCCCTCATTTGTCGTGCCTAACATTGTGCCACCAATGGTGAGCCAAGGGTCTACTTTTTCAATATCTAAGGGGATGCCCTGAGGAGGGCGGCTCATCAAGCCCTTGGTGGCTTGACGAATTCCTAAAACCTTCCAATTGTAAGTTCCGACTGCGCGGTGTACTACGGCTCGAATCACAGCATTTAAACCTGCACAGTCACCGCCGCTGGTGAGGATGCCGATGCACTTTTGTTTTCCCATAATTGTTGTCAGACTTTTGTTGGAACTCTGATTATAAAATCTTTGCTATTACTTATGAAAAGATTTCAGAATTTCGATAGAATTGGAAATTTTGTGAGTTCGATCGCACTCTCAATGCCTCACGGTGCGATCGACAAAAAAATTCTCATCCACCCCTTGACAAACTCTACCAGTCTGTGTTAAAGACTAAAGTTTTTACTAGGAATTTTTAAGGATTGAAAGTGATGACAGAAATTGGGTCCGATCCAAACCGACCTGATCCGATGGCAGACCTCAGCAAGCGTATGCTTCATCAAAAACTCAATTAAATCCTCCAAAATAATCGTCGGCGATTACTCATATTACGACGATCCAATAGCTCCAGAAAACTTGGGAAAAAACGTACTTGATCACTACGGAAACGAGGGATTAATTATTGGCAGATTTTGTGCGATTCCTTGGTGGGGGATTGGGAAATTGACAAGATTACGCGCCCTGTGAATTTGATTATGAACAGTGATATTGAAGCACTCAAAAATGCCGAGTAAACTCGCAAATACAGCGATATTAATTTTAGCCGACCACGCAGACATCTTCTAATCTGCGTTCATCAGCGTCAATCTGCCTACATCTGCGGTCAAAAAATCCCCATTTGGAACCATGCAAACCCAGGAAACCCCGCACATCCAATCAAACAGCGTTTCAGCGATGCTGAAGTTGCACAATTATTAGAAATTCGGTGGGGGGATTGGGAAATTGACAAGATTACGCGCCCTGTGAATTTGATTATGAACAGTGATATTGAAGCACTCAAAAATGCCGAGTAAACTCGCAAATACAGCGATATTAATTTTAGCCGACCACGCAGACATCTTCTAATCTGCGTTCATCAGCGTCAATCTGCCTACATCTGCGGTCAAAAAATCCCCATTTGGAACCATGCAAACCCAGGGAACCCCGTACCGCACGGCCCCTACCACTTACTTAGCCGGCCCCACAGCATCGATCGCAGCTTCAAGAGCGATCGATACATGAGTCCAATGAGTCCCCCCTTGACAAAAAGCCACATAGGGGGCCCGCAGCGGCCCGTCAGCCGAAAACTCACTCGTACTCCCATCAATAAAAGTACCTCCAGCCATCACCAACTGACTTTCATACCCATGCATGGGAGCGGGCACGGGATCTAAATAGGAACCCACGGGCGAATTTTGCTGAACAGCCCTACAAAAAGCAATTAACTTATCAGGACAACCAAATTCGATCGCCTGAATCACATCCCGTCTTTTCGCCAAAGGAATCGGATTCACCCGATAACCCAACTTATAAAAAACATAAGCAGTCAAATGATTACCCTTGATCGCCTCACCCACAAACCCAGGAGCCAAAAACAAACCCTGAAACAGCAAACGATTCAAATCAAAAGTCGCGCCGCCACTACTGCCTATTCCTGGGGCCGTCAAGCGACAAGTTGCCGCTTCCACCAAATCAGCCCTCCCGGCGACGTAACCGCCAGCAGGGACGATCGTACCCCCCGGATTTTTAATCAAAGAACCAGCCATCAGATCCGCACCAACCGCAGTAGGTTCACAATCCTCAACAAACTCCCCGTAACAATTATCAACAAAGCAAATTGTGTTAGGATTCTGATGTTTGACTATCGCGACGATTTTTTCAATCTCAGAAATAGACAAACTAGACCGCCAAGCATAACCGCAAGAGCGCTGGATAAAAACCAGGCGAGTTTTTTCTGAAATAGCAGAACTCAGTGCCAGCCAATCCACACTTCCTTCGCGAGTTAGAGGCAACTCACGGTAAAGTATGCCAAATTCCATTAGTGAACCTTGACCTTGCCCCCGCAAGCCAATCACTTCTTCTAAAGTATCGTAGGGAGAACCAGCCACTGCCAACATTTCGTCACCAGGACGCAGGATGCCAAAAAGAGCACAGGCGATCGCGTGAGTACCCGAAACAAACTGTACCCGCACAGCCGCCGCCTCTGCCCCTACCACTTCGGCAAACACCCTGTCCAAAGTCTCCCGACCCAAATCATCGTGGCCGTAACCCGAAACCCCTGCAAAATGGTGGACTCCAACCCGGTGGCTGCGAAAAGCTTTGAGGACTCGTTGGAGATTTTGCTTGACTGCCGCGTCAATACCAGAAAAAATCAGAAAGAGTCCTTGTTCTGCTTCCTGTAGCCGTGAAATGCTATTCATCAAAACCTCGGTCACCATTTGCGTGCGCGATGTTTATTATGACGTAGATGCGGCCCTAGTTTGTAAACCTAGATATATTCATGACGATCGCAACTTCCAAAAACAACACCCCCGATTGGCCAGTCATCTGCTTTATGGCCTTTCTCCATATCGGCGCTTTATTTGCTCTCCTGCCCGCTAATTTTAGCTGGTCTGCGGTCGGGCTAGCAGTATTCCTCCACTGGGTAACAGGCGGATTAGGAATTACACTCGGATATCACCGTCTCGTTACCCACCGCAGTTTTCAAACACCCAAATGGCTAGAATATTTCCTAGTTATTTGTGGTACTCTTTCCTGCGAAGGTGGGCCCATCGACTGGGTAGGAATGCATCGGTTACACCACGTACATTCCGACACCGAAACAGATCCCCACGATTCCAATCAAGGCTTTTGGTGGAGCCACATGGGCTGGATGCTCTCGGATCTCCCGATCAGAGTTGAAATCCCCCGCTTTACAAAAGACATTGGCGACGACCCAGTATACAAGTTTCTCCAAGCATATTTTATCCCCATCCAAGTAGTCTTCGGTGTCTTGATCTATTTACTAGGCGGCTGGTCTTTCGTGGTTTGGGGCGTGTTTATGCGGATTATAGTGGTTTTCCACTGCACCTGGCTGGTGAACAGCGCTACCCACAAATTCGGGTATCGCACCTATGAGTCGGGCGATCGCTCCACCAACTGCTGGTGGGTAGCAGTTTTGACTTATGGCGAAGGCTGGCACAACAACCACCACGCCTTTCAATACTCCGCTCGCCACGGCCTCCAATGGTGGGAAATCGACTTCACCTGGATGACAATTCAACTGCTGGAAACACTGGGTTTGGCCACGAAAGTCAAATTAGCAGACATCGCAGAAAAGTAATAGGCGATCGCAAGTAACAGGTTATTAGTCATTAGTTTTAAACTGACGGCTAATAACCTATTTTCGATCTAATTTCTTCAACATTGGTGAGCCTGAATAAAATCCAGCAAAAATCCGCAGCCCGCTCCCACCAATCAGGAGCAGAATGTACTATCATAGATATTGCATAGATATTGAATCCAAACAATTAGGTTTTTCACCTGATTAATTTTGTAAATTTCAAAAATTCTCAACAATACATACTCTGGATTCCTCATCTATAGCTTTTCAGGTATAGCCTTTCATAATTCATGTTTGATTAGCTTGGGTTTATTTACCTCTATCTAACCTAGTTTATATGAATTTTACTCAATTTAAAACCTCAAATCTAAAACCGCATGACAATAGCAACACAAGACAAACTCCAATACAATTGGGCACACATTATTGCTTTAGCCGGAGTTCACATCGGCGCTTTGTTCGCCCTACTTCCTGCGAACTTCAACTGGACAGCAGTTGGTTTAACCGTATTTATGCACTGGATAACAGGCGGCTTAGGAATCACCCTCGGATGGCACCGCCTGCTCACCCACCGCAGCTTTCAGACACCCAAATGGCTAGAATATTTCCTAGTTTTCTGCGGCGCTCTAGCTTGTCAAGGAGGAGTAATTCATTGGGTTGGATTGCACCGCTTACACCACAGCCACTCCGACGAAAGCGCACTCGACCCTCACAATGCCCAGCAGGGTTTTTGGTGGAGTCACATGGGCTGGATGTTTTATAAAGGCCCCGCCCACGATGAAATTCCCCGCTGCACAAAAGACATTTCAAGCGACCCATTTTATCAGTTTTTGCAAAATTACTTTCTACCAATTCAAATCGCCTTTGGTGTCTTGCTTTACTTAGCAGCAGGTTGGCCTTTTGTAGTTTGGGTAATTTTTGTACGCTTAGTTGTGGTATACCACTGCACATGGTTTGTTAACAGCGCCACTCACAAATTTGGCTACCGCACCTACGAGACAAACGATTCTTCTACTAACTGTTGGTGGGTTGCTGTATTAACTTATGGCGAAGGCTGGCACAACAACCACCACGCTTATCAATACTCTGCCCGTCACGGTATGACATGGTGGGAAATTGACACAACTTGGATCACAATTCAAGTGTTGCAAGCACTCGGTTTGGCCACCAAAGTGAAACTTGTAGAAGAATAGCGACATGGTTAGTTGTTATTAGTTGTTAGTTATGAGTTGTTAGTTATTAGTTATTGGTGATTGGTTATTGGTAGTAAATAACCAATAACACCTAACCAATAACACCTAACAAATAACTAATAACTAATGACTAATTAGCCCGTTTTTGGTCGCTGCGGCCGCGCAAATATTCCGCTGCAAAGGCCAATCCTCCCGAACCTACCATTAACAGCACGCTCAGAGCATTAATATCAGGTTTTACCCCAGTCCGAATCCGGCTAAAAATTTCCATCGGCAAAGTTGTAGTTCCGCTACCTGCGGTAAAACTCGCAATTAAAAAATCGTCCATGCTGAGGACAAAAGACAGGAGACAACCCGAAACAATGCCAGGTAATAATTGAGGTAATAAAACCTGAATAAAAGCCTCAACTGGCGTTGCTCCCAAATCCAAGGCAGCTTCTTCTAAAGACGGGTTGAGGTCTGCCAATCTAGTAGAAACAGCTAGGGCAATATAAGCCAAACAAAACACAATGTGAGCCGCTACAATTGTCCACAAACTGAGAGGAATAGCCAGGGCTGCTAAAAATACCAGAGTCGCAACCGCACTGGCAATATCTGGAATAATAATCGGCAAGTAGGAAACTCCCTGATATAAACTCTTGCCTGGAAAGCGGTAGCGGGCCAAACCCACAGCCATCAAAGTACCGAGTACAGCCGAGATAGCAACTGCACAGATAGCAACTGTTAAACTATTTCTCAGCGCAATTAAAATCCGGCTATCGCTAAATAATTTAACGTACCAATCTAAAGTAAATCCTTCCCAGCCAGCGCTAAAACGCGATTTATTAAAGCTGTAAAATGTGAGTACCAGGATGGGTAGGTACATATAGAAAAACATCAAAACGGCAAACACAACCTGCCAAGAAACCTTAAATTTAGGCTTTAAGTACAACATATCGGCGGGGATTTCCTCCTGTGGATTGTCGGTAATATTTTCCATATCTCGCTAATGGGGAATTGGTAATTGGGATTGGTAATTGGGAATTTTTTCCTTTTCCTTCAACATCGGTTAAATCCGTTAAATCCGTTACATCCGTTACATAATCCGTTGCCGAACTTCTTCCTTCCTAGATTGCATTACGATCGCCATATTTAAGCAAAAGTGCAATTCCAATACTCACTGCAAAAATCAACACCATACTCAAAGCCGATCCCAGCCCCCAATTCTGAGTTGCTCCCAAAAATTGATTGTAAATCAAACGAGCAGCCGTCATGCTGGAAGCGCCGCCCAGCAACTCTGGATCGACAAAATCGCCCAAACAGCTAATAAATACTAGCAAAGAACCCGCAGCAATTCCCGGCATCGTCTGGGGTACTGTCACTTGCCAAAAAGTTTCCACCGGATTCGCCCCCAAATCCTGAGATGCTTCTAGCAATCGGCGGTCTAATTTTTCCAAAGAAGCGTAGAGAATTGTCACAATATAAGGCAAATAACTGTAAGCCATGCCAATTAAAACTGCTGAACTTTGATTGAGCAATTCCACCGGGGGGATGCCTACAAGTGCCAGCACGGAGTTGAGAACCCCCGTAGGACGCAGAATTGTAATCCAAGCATACGATCGCAACAGCGAAGAAGTCCACAGTGGCAAAACAAAGCCTAACAACGTTAAATTCCGCCACTTTTTCGAGACATTGAGGGCGATCCAGTAAGCTACGGGAAATCCCAGCAGCAAACAGAGTATGGTAGTCCCTGTTGCGAAAAAGATCGATCGCCCAATCACCTGCAAATTCAGAGGCTCAAATACTCGCAAGTAGTTGTCAATTCCCGAAGGATTCACTAAGTCTCCGGGTTTGATATTCGGGACCAAACTAAGTTGAAAAATTACCCAAGTTGGTATTACTAATAATAGAGCCAGCCACAAGCCAGAAGGGCCGAGCAATGCCAGTGGTCCAGCCCACGATGACCAGGGAGAAACAGTTTCAGGCTTCGAGGGAGGATTGGGAGGCATTGGAGGGGGAGATTTGGTGGAAACAGCCATAAATAATAGTTTTGAGTTTGGATTTTTGATTTGTAGGGGCGGGTTCACCAACAATCATCGCCTAAAATCGATCGTCTCCTCAACCCGCCCACTCCACGGTAAATCGAAATGTACATGAAACTTCTGGCAAAAATCGGAATTTTGAGTTTTTAACCGCAGATTAACGCAGATTAACGCGGATGCAATACGGGATTAATGGGTGATCGGCTATGGGGCGGGTTGATGTTAATATTGAGTGAGAGTCGGAGATTGTTGGTAAGATTAACCGCTGGTTAATTTAGTCCAATAGCGATCGTACACGTCTATAAATTTTCCTACGGGAGCAACACCTTCGCAATTTTTCAAAGTAGCCTCGGAAGGGAACAGAATTTCGTTGGCCCTAACTTCCGGTGTCAGCAAACTAAAAGCATCTTCCGAAGGAGTTGAGAAACTGAGTCGTTCTACTAAAGAAGCAGCGACATCCGCTTGTAGCATAAAGTTAATCCACTTATAAGCTGCTTCAGGATTGGGAGCACTTTTAGGAATTACTAAAGTGTCAGTCCAGAGAGAAGAACCGCTTTTTGGCACAACATAGCGCAATTTGTCGTTATCTGGAATTACCTCGTTAGCATCAGAAGAGTAACACATGGCTATCTTCAAATCCCCCGTCAGCATTTGAGGCCGCCAAGCATCAGTGGTAAAAGATGCGATCGCCGGTTTTAACTCCACCAACTTTTCGTAAGCTTTTTTGACTTGCTCTGGGTTCGTAGAATTGAGAGAATAGCCCAGCATTCGCAGCGCAGCACCCATCACTTCTCGAACATCATTTGCCAGAGTCATTCGCCTTTTCAACTCCTGTTTGTGTTTCCACAAATAGTCCCAATCGACCGGAGCTTCTTTGAGCTGTGAGCTGTTGTAAATCAGGCCTGTGGTTCCCCAACTCAAAGGTACGCTGTAGCGGTTTCCTGGGTCATATACAGGATCTTGGAACTGTTTTTTGAGTCGATCGATCCCTCCCAAAATTGAGTGGTCTAATTGGCTCAAAAGCCCCAGTTCCGTCATCTGAATCACCATGTAGTCAGAGGGGTAAATGATGCTGTAGGCCCGGCCACCGCCGGCTTGAACTCTAGCCAGCATCGCCTCATTGGAGTCAAATACGTCTGCAACCACGCGGATGCCCGTTTTTTCGGCAAAGCGATCGAGCAAAGCTTTGTCTGTATAGCCTGCCCAAGTATAGATGAAAAGTTGGTCAGCATTACCTTTGACTGGAGGAGCAGATTGTACGTCTGCAAGTCGCCAGCCACAACTAGAAAGGGCTAAGCCGGAGATTGTCGCCGCCGAATTTTTTAGGAACTGACGGCGTGTAGAATTAGCCCTGGAAATCCTGGAAATTGGTAGATTAGTCGGAGGCACAGTTCGATTTTAGATTTTAGATTTTAGATTTTAGATTGGGGATTGGGGATTGGGAAATTCGATTTTAGATTTGGGAATTGGGCGGAGCGAAGCGGAGGAATTGGGCATTGAAAAAGGTTGAATTATTTTTATTTCTTCTTGCTTCTTCCAACTTCGGTCTTCCATTACATCCGTTACATCCGTTACATCCGTTACAAAATCCGTTGCCGAACTTCCTTCGTTTCCCAATTATCCCCGATCGCTCAAAACGAGACAATCAGTAGTTCCCCAGTAAGCATAAATCGGCGTGTGCGGGTCTGGGAAAGAGCCGCCGGTATTCGCTTGCCGCACCGTCATTTGATCGCCTGTGGTCAACTCCACCACGTAATGAACGTGGGTGCCCATGTACATGATATTTTTGAGCCTCCCTTCAAAACAGTTGACTGAAACTTCCGGCTGGTAAAGATTCAAATATACTTTTTCCGGTCGCACACTAACCACTACAGAGTCGCCCGTTATCCCGTTCCACATATCAGATTGTTGCACGACTATTTTGAGGCCAGCGGGAGTACGAACTGTTACGGTCGATCGGTCGATCGACTCCACTTTACCAGCAAACAAATTCGTATCCCCAATAAAATCCGCCACAAAAGCCGTCTGCGGACACTCATAAATTTCTTCAGGAGAGCCAATTTGCTCAATTCGGCCCTCATTCATCACCGCAATCCGGTCAGAAAGACTCATCGCCTCTTCTTGGTCATGAGTCACCATCACAAAAGTCAGCCCCAATTCTTGATGCAAATTCGACAGTTCCAACTGCATCTGCTTCCGCAACTTCAAATCCAGAGCCCCCAGCGGTTCATCCAGCAGCAGTACCGCCGGTCGATTCACCAGAGCTCTGGCCAAAGCCACCCGCTGCTGTTGACCACCGGACATCTGGCCCGGAAATCTGTTGGCGAAGGATTCCATTTTCACCAATTGCAAAACTTCCCGTACTCGTTCTTCAATCTCAACTTTCCCCAACTTCTTAATCCGCAATCCAAAAGCGATATTGTCCCAAACATTCATATGTCCGAACAAAGCATAGCTTTGAAACACGGTATTTACCGGACGGCGGTAGGCTGGAGTGTTGGTCATCGACTGACCACGAATCATCAATTCGCCCGCCGAGGGAGTCTCGAAGCCAGCGATTAACCGCAGCGTCGTAGTCTTGCCGCAGCCACTGGGCCCCAGAATGCTAAAAAATTCTCCCTGATGGATTTCCAGGTCAACTCCGCGAACTGCGGTTTCGCCGTTGAATACCTTGAAGACTTTGCGGAGTTCAACGTCAAGCGCTGTATCCGCTGCTGTAGTACCTTGGTTGAGTGCTGTCTGAAACATATTCGCCCGTTCCTGGGGGTTTGCTACAGTTCACAAAAATTTACTGAAATTTCTTTAAACTTACTCCAAAGTGTAAGCTAAAGTTTTTGTTCTTTACATTTTACCTGAGAACTCAGCCCGATCGAACTCCAAAGCCCAGCGTCCCATACCCAATTTTATTTAGGGTCAATCTATGGGTTACTGGGACTTGGGGTGGGAGAGGGTTTTGGCTTTTTGTCTGTTTTGGGTTCTTCTGCTTTTTTCCACTCTGACAAAGGTCGCTGGACGGCATTTTTAAAGTCGAAAGGTACCAGAATCACGGGCAAATTTTGGGACGAATTTTGAGGGGGCGATTCGGCTGGGTTGGCTTGAGCGTACAAGAAGCGGCCGCTAAAGTCTGTTTTGCCTAAAACTAGCCGATGAGTTTCCTGATTGTCTAGTTTTACTGTTACGGTAGCTTGGGGTTTGTCGAGACCGAATTCCGCCATTTGAGCGGGGGTGATCTTAATTGTGCGATCGCTCTTTCCCGTCGCCAACCTGTCTAACAAAAAATCTACTGATGCCTGATTTGCTGCTGCTGGTACTGGGACTTTCATTTTCCAACTAGATTCGCCTCCTTTTATAGCATAAACTCGCTCGAATGTCAAGATCTTTTCGGGAGTTTTTACTGTAAAGAATTGTATGCGATCGGACTTGAAAGTAAAAATTCTCTGTTTTTCATCCTTAGCCGCCTCTTGCTTTGGAGCTACTTGTATCTCGAACAACGAAACCAAGCCAGTTAAGCTCAGTGCGACCGCTATCAATACTAATGTATTCTTCTGCAATTTCATAATAACTGGGAATGGGGCATTGGGAATGGGGCATTGGGAATGGGGAATTGGGAATTGGGGAATTGGGAATTAGGGAGTCTGTTATTAGTAACAACAATCAACCGTCAACAATCAACCGTCAACAATCAACAATCAACAGTCAACTGTCAACAGTTAACAGTCAACCGTCAACTAACTTATCTTCTCTTCCACCAGATAGCGCCGCCAATTCCCAGTCCGAGTAAAGGCCAAATTAGCCAAGCTAAAACCAGCAATCCTACTTGCTCAACAGTCATATTGATGCGACGGTTGGTAGCTTTTTTCGGGCTGATAGAAAAGCTTTGCTGGTCGGGCTTACTCAACCAACTGACAGAGTTGAGAAACACGTCGCTATTCAGTTGTTGGTCAAACCAACCATTAGTAACAAATTGAGAGGTTCCAATTATTACCATTCGCGATGATTTCCCTGACGCTGAAGGAATAGCAGGAGTTGAAGTTGGACTGGGGGATGATTTCGGAGATGTTGTCGGTGTTGGTGCAGTTTCTGGGGAAACTGTCGGGGAATCTGTCGGTGTTGGCGCAGTTTCTGGGGAAACTGTCGGGGAATCTGTCGGTGTTGGCGCAGTTTCTGGGAAGATTGGAGACATAGCTTCTTGGGAAACAATCACCTCATAGCTAATGGGGGAAGCCGTGGGAGATGTTGTCGGCGATGGAGTCGGAGTTGTTGTTGGTGAGGGTGAAGTTGTTGGTGAGGGTGTAGTTGTTGGTGAGGGTGAAGTTGTTGGAGTCGGAGTTGTTGTTGGTGAGGGTGTAGTTGTTGGGGATGGTGAAGTTGTTGGAGTCGGAGTTGTTGTTGGAGTCGGAGTTGTTGTTGGTGAGGGTGAAGTTGTTGGGGATGGTGAAGGCGTAGCAGGTGAAGTTGTTGGGGAGGGGGAGGGAGTTGATGGGATGCTCCCAGTGTTCGATCGCACTAAAGCTACACCTAATAATAGCGGGCCTGGTCGATCGGTCTTCAGATCAAACTCCAACTTCTTAGTCGTCAAATCGCTTTCGGCCCAACTTGGCTCACTTGTCCAAATCAGCGGTTTTTCTTCTATCCCTTCTACTTTCGTGGTTTCCAAAGGACGAGCAAAGGGGTAAAATGAAATGCCACTACCAAAACTTTGAGTAATCGGATGTTGGCCGTAACGTCTGACGGTGGGAACCGTCAGGCCCAGGCCGAATTTTTGACCATTACCTGAAGCATCGATCGCCAAACGACTGTTTAATTTTACGCCCCATTCTTGCAGAAATTTGTCTAATCCCAGGTTAACTGCTGGGTCTACCATTAAGAATAAACTGCCGCCGCGATCGAGATAAGCTTTAATTGCTTTAATTTCTGCATCTGAAAAGGGTTTTTCCGGCCCAGCAATAATCAAAGCATCTGCATTTTCGGGCACTTCTTTGCTTTCTGCAAAATTCAGCGTTTGTGTGGTATAATACTTATCTTTCAGCGCTTTTTCAGCTTGCTGAATTCCGCCTTGACCTTCCTGTAGCGGGCGTTCTCCTTTTCCTTGGAGAAAGTAAACAGTGGGATTGCGCGTACTAAGAATTTCTTCTAAGCCATTGGTAAGTTTTATTTCCGAAAGCCCTTGATTTGGGTCACTCCCAAAAGCAGTGCCGCCTTTTTGAAGCACCTGTTTTTTGTCACCTGATTGTAGGTAAATTTCTCCGATGCTAGTAATGCTAAATTCCCTGGCTTTTCCCGGTTGGGCTAGCGGGTCAACAAACTCGAATTGAAACTTTTCGCCTCCCTCACGTTTGTAGCTTTCCAGCAATTCTTTAATTTCAGGGTTTTGGATGGGGTCAAATACCCAAACTTTGACTGGCTGTTGCAGGTTTCGCAATATTTGCTGAGTCTGGGGGGCGAGGGTAAATTTTTTGCTTTCGGTTAAGTCGATGCGGGTGGGATAGCGAAAGACTAGGAAGTTAATTACTCCGAGAATCACTAAGACGGCTAGGGTGGAAATCAGGGCGTTTGTGCTGGCTTGAGTGGAACGTCGCCCCCAAAAACTTTGTTCGTAAGAGATGTACAATACCCAAAGTGCGATCGTCACTATTCCAGCAATAACTAGACCGACTGTTAGAGGTTCCCATGCTACGGATACAAGTCTTGCTGTCACCCCCGCGGCGATGAGGAGAGGGCCCAGCAAAAAAATGTATTTCCAATTGGTTTGGCTAGTTTTCATAAGGTAAATATTGGTTGACAATTTTGAGGTTAGAGAAGGTTATTTTATACCAGATTGATCTGCAACCATGCTGTTACATCTGACAAATTTGTGAAATCTAGCACGCTGTCTCCTAGATTTTCTAATTGCTGTACGGATAATTGACGGATGCGGTTTTCTATGTCCGGCTCTATTGTACCTAAACGTCGCACCATTTGACGCATGATTAACGATAATTGAGCTGTTTTTGTCGCCTCCTCTCTGGCGATATCTATGGCACTCTGCTGGTCGTGAACCCATAATTCGTGATGCTGTAATTCCTTTAATTCTTGCTGAGTGAAGTTGGACTCGTTAGCCAGTTGAAAGGCTTTCTGAATTTCGGGAACTGCGCTCAATTTTTCGGGTACTGTCTGCAAAGTGCTAGTATTTTTGAGAAAGTAAATCCATTGGTCGGCGGTTGTTTCTAATTCTGCTAATTGTTTGCTAAATTTTGGCATTTCGACAAATACTAAATCTATTTCAGTATCTGGATAATCAAAGTGTTTCTCTTTATCCTTAAAAACAAACCGCGAAATGACTTGTTTCTGATTAGAAAACATTTCAAAATCGGCAATTTTTAAAGATATTACTTGTTTGAGTTTTGCGTAGCGTTCTTCTGGTGTTAATTCCAGGCTATAGGTTTTTTCAGCATTGTACAAAAGTCTTTTTCCGAAGGAGGACACGTTGATTATTTGAAGTTCGATCAAAGCTATTTGATCGCAGTTAATTCTAGCTTTGATCTCTAGGTAGGTGTCTTGGGAGCCGCCAGTTGGGTTTTCTGTTTGGGGGTGGATTATTTCTAAGTCTTCGATGACGGGCTGTGCTTCATAGAGAATGGCGTTTAAAAAATTAATCAGAATGTCTTTGCTGTCGCTGGAAGCGAATATCTTTTTGAACGCCAAGTCGATTTTGGGATTTATGAATTTCATGGCTTGAGGTACTTTGTAGAATTATTCACACGGGAAAAATAACATTTTTTTAAGAACGTTGATAGCGCAAGGTGTCGATGGATTGGGCTGTCAGAAATACTCCTAAAATAATGTAACTGGCAAACATAATTAAACTGCTGGTGTCGAAAACTCCCTTGACAAGATTGGTGTAATGTGTTAGCAAAGAAAGTTGTCCTAATGCTGCTCCGAAGGGGCCGCCGATACCGACTGCGGCTGCATCAATCACCCAGAGAAATAATACTAGAGTGAAGGTAAGGATGGCTGATAAAATTGTGCTGTCTGTGAGGGAGGAAATAAACATTCCTAGGGACAATACTGCGGCTGCTAGCAAGATTAAGCCGCCGTGTCCTAGTAGAAGAACGGCGGAGGTTACGGGAGGGTTTGAGGAATTCAGGGCGATCGCCTCGCAGAAGAGCAGGGGCAGTAACATTGTGGTGTAAAATGTTAAAACGCCGAGGAGTTTTCCGGTAGCAACTGCCCAGTTGGTTAAGGGCGATGTGGCTAATAGTTCTAGGGTTCCGCGCTTGCGTTCTTCTGCGTAGAGTCCCATTGAGAGTGCGGGTAATACGAATAATGAAAGGGAGCCCATAATTCGCAGGAAGAGTTGCAGAAATTCGTAGGGAACGTCGATGGGCGGTTCGGTAATTCCCATTTGATCTCGCTGGGTGATTTGGGGAATTAATCCGTCGGGGGCGAGGAGAATGGCGATCAAAAAGTAGCCGGTGATGAGCCAAAAGACTGCTGCGATCGCATAGGCTAATGGTGAGGCAAAATAGCTTTGTAGTTCTTTGCGGTAAATTGCGACAATATTACTGATCATTATTAACATTGGGGATGGGGAATGGGGGGTGGTTTACTCTGGATTGTCGGCGAGAGGGGTGGGTTCGCTGTCGCTGCTAGTTTGTTGCTTTTTTTTAGCTGGCAGATTTTCTACAACCGGTTCTGATTCTGGTTCAGAAAGTTCGATCGCATCTTGTGTTTCTACAATCGGTTCTGATTCTGGTTCAGAAAGTTCGATCGCATCTTGTGTTTCTACAACCGGTTCTGATTCAGAATGTTCGATCGCATCTTGTGTTTCTACAATCGGTTCTGATTCTGATTCAGAATGTTCGATCGCATCTTGTGTTTCTACAATCGGTTCTGATTCTGGTTCAGAAAGTTCGATCGCATCTTGTGTTTCTACAATCGGTTCTGATTCTGGTTCAGAAAGTTCGATCGCATCTTGTGTTTCTACAATCGGTTCTGATTCTGGTTCAGAAAGTTCGATCGCATCTTGTGTTTCCGCAACCGGTTCTGATTCAGAATGTTCGATCGCATCTTGTGTTTCTACAATCGGTTCTGATTCTGGTTCAGAAAGTTCGATCGCATCTTGTGTTTCTACAATCGGTTCTGATTCTGGTTCAGAAAGTTCGATCGCATCTTGTGTTTCTACAATCGGTTCTGATTCTGATTCAGAATGTTCGATCGCATCTTGTGTTTCTACAACCGGTTCTGATTCAGAATGTTCGATCGCATCTTGTGTTTCTACAATCGGTTCTGATTCTGGTTCAGAATGTTCGATCGCATCTTGTGTTTCTACAATCGGTTCTGATTCTGGTTCAGAAAGTTCGATCGCATCTTGTGTTTCTACAATCGGTTCTGATTCAGAATGTTCGATCGCATCTTGTGTTTCCGCAACCGGTTCAGATTCTAGTTCAGAATGTTCGATCGACTCCGCAGTTTCTGCAACCGGTTCTGGTGTTAGTTTAGAATCGTAGAGGGACTCTT
>Ga0316607_1000388_pt1 | contig 16472 bp, 9 predicted proteins | sample MIS2016062E_MG_FD_207674 | JGI IMG/M metagenome (GOLD analysis project Ga0316607, IMG submission 207674) | Microbial mat bacterial communities from Middle Island sinkhole, Lake Huron, Michigan, United States - MIS.2016.062E | ecosystem: Environmental > Aquatic > Freshwater > Lake > Sediment...
AGTTTAGAAGCCGAGGATTTGTCCACGCACCGATAATAGAAGCTCAAAAATTAGGCAGATATCAAATAGAAGTATTTCCCCATCCAGCCACAATAAACTTATTTAAATTAGACAGAATTCTTAAATACAAAAAAGGAAAACTGGCAGAACGTCAACTAGAATTGATGAAACTCTGCCAGTATATTAGAGATATTTTACCGACTCTTGAACCAAGTCTTAATCTCGCAAACATCCCGAAACAAAATCCGCGTTCATCAGCGTTTATCTGCGGTTCAAACCTCCCCGAAATCCCCACCAGTATCGCCACCCTCAAAGCCTTAGAAGACCAGCTAGATGCCTTGCTGTGCGCTTATATAGGCGCTCACTGGTGGTACTGGGGAATCGAGCGGAATTTGGTATTGGGCGATCGCACAACCGGCTATATCGTCATTCCCCAACTTCGATAAGGAGAGAAGGAGAGAAGGAGAATGGGAGAATTAGAAAAATCTCCCTTGATTGTTATTTCTCCTGACTGCTGACTAATGACTGCTGACTAATGACTACCTTCTAATGTGCCCAGAGAATCACGCCAACTTCATAGGGACTGCTGAGATTGTCGTGCTTCGGCAAAACCCGGAGCGACAAACCTTGCAAGCCACTGGAAGTATAAGTAATGTCAGCGTTATAAAGACTAGCATTGTGAGCATCTTCTCCCAAATACTCCATTACCACCGGCAAGCCGCCGATGATATCGCCGTTAATATCGATCGAACCTTGATACAGTTCGACTTGTACGTCAGCCGGCGTCAATCCCATGAGATTAATCCGAGCATTAACATCGATCGACTGATTGACTTTAACTTCCTTATCCTGGGAAATATCCACAGCCTCAATCTTAATGTCATACCACTTAGCGAGAACATGCTTCTTCCAGTGAGACAACTCCTTAGCCGGAGCACAATTATCCGAAGTCATAGTGCGGAATCGATCGCTGACTGGGAAATAAGCCCGCCGCGCGTAATCCTTCACCATCCGAGCCGTATTGAACAAAGGACAATTCAAGCGAATAGAATCCTTCATTTTCGCCGTCCAACCGCGCGGAATTCCATCAGAATCCCGGTTGTAAAACAGCGGTACAACTTCCTTCTCTATCAAGTCGTACAAAGCATTAGCTTCGACATCATCCTGATACTTAGTATCCTCGTAAAACTCCCCATGTCCGATCGGCCAACCGGTGCGAACATAATCAGCCTCATCCCACCAGCCATCAAGAATGCTCAGATTCGGCAAACCATTCATCGAAGCCTTCATCCCCGAAGTACCAGAAGCCTCACGGGGGCGGCGCGGCGTATTCAGCCACACATCGCAGCCAGAAACCATCATCCGAGCGACGTTAATGTCGTAATTCGGCAAAAACACCATCGAACTCATCGTGTTGTGTTCGCGGATGAAGTGAACAATATCCCGAATCAATTCCTTACCCGGAATATCCATCGGGTGAGCCTTCCCAGCAATCACAAACTGCACCGGGCGGTTTTTGTCGCGCATAATCCGCATAATGCGATCGACATCGCGCAAAAACAGCGTAGCCCGCTTATAAGTAGCAAAGCGGCGTGCAAAGCCGATCGTCAGCACCTTCGGATCGAGAGCCTCCCGTGCGTTCTCAATTTCCGCATTTGCAGCACCCCGCTCACGCAAAGTCTTTTGCAGCCACTCCCGCGCGAACACCACTAACTCCGATCGGCAGCGTTCGTGATTCCGCCATAATTCCTCATCAGGAATCGACGATAGCCTTTCCCAGAGCCGATCTTGCTTGCGAGTCATTTCCCAATCCGGGCCCAGGTAGCGATCGTACAACTCCTGAGTAGACTTAGCCACACAACTGCGAGCGTGCACCCCGTTGGTAATCGAAGTAATCGGCACCTCATCCACCGGCAAACCCGGCCAAAGTCCCCCAAACATCGGGCGCGACACCACACCGTGCAAAGCCGCCACCCCATTGACAAAACTCGACATTTTAATTGCCAAAATTGCCATATTCAGAGGTGCGGACAAATCGCCAGTATTCTCCCTGCCCAATCCCAGAAACTTCTCTTGCGACAACCCAAACATCCTGGGATATTGACCGAGATAGTGCATCACCATACCAGGCTCGAACAAGTCAAACCCAGCAGGGACTGGCGTGTGAGTCGTAAACATACTGCTAGATATCACCACCTGTTCGGCTTCCTCAAAAGTCAGGTGATATTCCTCCATCAGCATCCGTATCCGTTCCAAAGCCATGAAAGCCGCGTGGCCTTCATTCATGTGATAAGCCGTGACTTTCAGCCCCAGGGCTTTCATCATTTTCACACCACCGATGCCCAGCATAATTTCTTGGTGCATCCGCAGGGTTTTATCGCCGCCGTAAAGTTGGTCGGTAATATCTTGGTCGTAGCGGCTGTTCGGTTCAATATTCGTATCCATCAGGTACAGAGGCACCGTACCCACTTGCACCCGCCAAATCCGCGCGTAAACCTTGCGGCCCGGATAGTCCACCTCAATCCGCAATTCCGAACCGTCGGGATTGCGTTCTGGGTGGAGTGGCATATTGTAGAAATCGTTGAGCGGATAGCGTTCTTGCTGCCAGCCGTCAGCGTTGAGATACTGCGAGAAATAGCCTTCTTGGTAAAGCAGGCCAATGCCGACTAGGGGCAATCCTAAATCGCTAGCAGATTTCAGGTGGTCGCCAGCGAGCACGCCCAAACCGCCGGAATAGATGGGCAGGGCTTTGACTAAGCCAAATTCCATCGAAAAGTAAGCGTAGCATTCATGCTGCTCGGTGCCACGCTGTTTACGGTACCAGGCGCGATTTTTGAGGTAATCGTCTAATTGCTGGGCCGCCCGGTTCATTTGGGCGATGAAGCCTTCGTCTTCGGCCATTTCTTGCAATCGCTGCTGAGAAATGGTTCCCAGCATCAGTACCGGGTTTTGGTTGCTGGAGTCCCAGAGGTCTCTATCTAGGCGACGGAAGAGGTCTTTAGTTTCGACGTTCCAGTCCCAGTACAAGTTGTAGGCAAGCTTGCGTAGGGGTTCGAGAATTGTCGGTAGGGAAGGGGAAACGTTAAATGTGCGAATCGGCTGCATAGACAACTTCTATATTTTGGGGTAGGGATATTTTCCTATGTCTTGGGGCACAAGTCGGTCAATCTGCACACTATTTTAAGTTTTAACTCGCGGGGGGGCGATCGACCCTAATCTGAAGAAGCAAGAAAAAGAAACTATTCCCCATGCCCAATGCCCCATCGAGGGAGCTTCGCTCCGCCCCATGCCCCATGCCCAAAATTGTTTCACTAATTAAGCAATTTTCACTTTTCGCAACAAAGAATTTACCAACAGCTTGCTAGCATCGCCAGCCGAGAGCGCAGGGCTAAAATAATGACCCTGAATTTCTTGACAGTGGAGCGATCGCAAACACTCCAACTGCCCTTGAGTTTCTACTCCTTCTGCTACCACGCTCAAGTTCAAATCTCGCCCCAGAGTTGCTACAGCATTTGCGATCGCCCGATCGCAGGGATTGATTGTCAGCCCGCTGACAAAGGATTTGTCTATTTTTAAGATATTGAGGGGAAACTTTTTGAGATAATTTAGAGAACAATAACCCGTTCCGAAATCATCCAGCGCAATCTGCACACCCATACTCTGCAACTCCTTCAGCACTTTTGTGGTATAATCCACATCTTGCATGGCTGTAGTTTCCGTAATTTCCAACTCCAAATACTTGGGTGCTAAACCAGTTTTCCGCAAACAGTTTACCACCAGTTGCACTAAATTAAATTGCTGGAACTGCCTCGCCGAAAAGTTAACTGCTATCCGCAAATCTGGCTGCAAAGCATCCTGCCAAGCTTTAGTTTGGGTACAGGCAGTTTCCAGCACCCATTCGCCAATAGCTATAATTAATCCGTTGTCTTCGGCGATCGGAATAAATGTACCCGGAGAAACTAAACCCAATTCTGGGTGATGCCAGCGCAACAGGGCTTCCATGCCCTGTATTTTCCAAGTAGTGATGTTGACTTTTGGCTGGTAGTAAACCTCAAATTCTCCCTTTTGTAGAGCTTCGTGCAACCGGTTTTCTAGAGTGAGCAACTGACTGCCTTGGGGATTAATAGTTGAACTATAAAACTGATAGTTATTTCTTCCCCTTTCTTTAGCGCGGTACAAGGCTGCATCTGCATTTTTGACTAAAGTTTCGGCTTCCTCCCCATCCTCGGGATAGAGGGCAATACCGATGCTGCTGGTGACGTGCAGTGACTGTTCTTCCAGTTTAAATACTGGCTTTAAATTCTCTTGTATTCTTTGAGCCATTTTGACTGCATCTTCTAGGGAAATAATCTCAGGTAAAAGCACAGTAAATTCGTCCCCTCCCCAGCGGGCCACGGTATCAGTCGATCGCAAACTGTCGCTGATGCGTGCGGCAAAACTTTCCAACAGGCGATCGCCCGCTGCGTGACCTAGTGTATCATTAATCTTTTTGAATTTGTCTAAGTCTAAAAACATCACAGCCAGCATTTTTTGGCTGTTGCGAGCCTTGGTTAATGCCGCCAATAGACGCTCATTAAAAAGTAGGCGATTCGGCAAACCAGTGAGTTGGTCATAAACAGCTTGATAGCGAATAATTTCTTCAGATTGCTTGCGCTGAGTGATGTCCATCATCGTGCCGATCGCGCGCAATGCTTTGCCGCTTGCATTACGGATGATATAGCCCCGATCTAGCACAAAAACATATCTGCCATCCGCACAGCGAAAGCTGTACTCTTCTAACCAATATTCCGCGTCGCTAGCTATCGTATTCTTGAAATGTGCAATCACTCTTTCCCGTTCTTCTGGATGAATTTGTTCGCCCCAAAATTCAAATTTTACAGTCTGATTTTTAGGAATTTTATAGCCAAATAATCGATCAAATTCTTCGCTCCACCAGAATTCTGATTTCAACAAATCTAAATCCCAAACTGCATCATTTGTGGCTCGCGTCAGCAATTGAAAGCGTTCTTCGCTTTTGCGTAGTGCTTCTTCTGAATGCAGCCGTTCAGTTACATCTCGAAAGCTGAACACTCTACCAGTAATTTTTCCTCCTGTGCGCTGCGGGAGCGAGTACCGCTCGAAGATTCTACCGTCTTTAAATTCGATCATATCGAAACTTTCAGATTCCGGTTGATCGGACAATTGTTTAGCGCTGTTGAGAAATATTTCCGGGTATTTTAACTGACAGGATTTATGCGCCGACTCTTTCTCTAGGGTGTGCAGTGCACACATTCCTGCACAGATAGTGTAAAAATGGCTCCCTTGCGTAAGTCCTAACTGGTTGATTCTGCAGCCAAAAATTTGGTGGTTATCTCGGGAATCGAGCCGGAAATCCGGCACTTTCCACATCTGGGCAAACTTGCGATTAAAGCTGACAATTTTTCCTGTACTGTCAACTGCAAGAATGCCATCCGCCGTAGATTCAATTGTTGCTTGAAGTAAGGAAAGAGATGTTTCTAGTTCTAACTCTGCTAGTTGGCGATCGCTAATATCAAAAGCCGTGACTAATATTGACGCTTTTCTCTCGAATTTAATCAGATCTAATGTTGTTTCAATCCAGCATTTTCCCCCCGTTTTTGTAAGAATTTGTATTTCATATTTTGAGCTAAGTTCTTCTCTCTGCTTGGTAATTTTACCCCAGGTTTTAACTATCGGTATAAAATCGGGATGAATTAAGTCGTATAAATCTACGGCTAGCAATTCTTCGCGAGTATATCCGGTAATAGCTGACATCTGAGAATTGACATAACGCAATTGCCGGCCTTGATAGATAAATGCAGCAGCATTAACAGTTTCTGCTAGTTGCCGAAACTTTTTTTCACTGCGACGCAAATCTCTTTCTACCCGCTTGAGTTCCGTAATATCTTGCGCTACATATAACTGGCCGCTCACCTGGCCTTTCCCATCGCGAATAGTTGAGATAGAAAGCAGTACAATTATTTTTTTACCCTGTTTCGATAAGTAAACTTTCTCGACGTTTCGCACCAAACCTTCTGGTGTTACATTCTCTAATTCTAACACTGAAAACGGTAATTCTGTTTTCTTAAAAACTGTGGATATTGATTTACCGAACAACTCTTTTTTAGAGTATCCCAAAAGTTGACAGGTAGCTTGATTTAACGACAGGATATGACCTCCCGGCGTGGTCGCAATTATGGAAACACTCATTTCCTCGCAAATATCGAGTGCGTATTCCGCAGTTTGCTGCAAATCTTGGGTCATTTTTGCAAGAGTATCCCCGATATCCTGTTTTTGTTTTTGATGAACAACTTTTTGGTCTAACCTTGGATATTCGTCAGTTTCAGACTTCGGTTTGATTGACTCGATCGCCCGATCTAACATATTTGGTATATTCCTCCTGATTAATAAGGAGATGACTACCGAAATAAACGCCAGACAAGAGCTAATTTTTGTGCAACTATAACCATCATTTTGGGGGGGATTTTCTGCCGTAGATCCGAGATAGTTTTCCTGCGGATTCACTGGCTGTATTTGGGATGAGCGATCCCCTAAGTCGGCCCTTGCAAAAATACTCGGACGAGATGCCGTTGCTACAGTTCCTGCTACAGCCAGATCCCCGTTGCTATCTGCTGCTGGTAGCATTTTTACATTGCTCCGACCTGCCATACTAAAAATAGCAGTAATTAAACATCCTAACAGTAATTTACCAGTAATTTTCATGGCACTTAATTCCTGATTTTAAAAAAATGGCCAGCGGTAAAAGATCTAAAAAAATTGAGTAGAACCTGTCCTGTGTGAGTCAAACCGAAACCAACTTAATTTAACTTAATTTTTAAACTTGAATCTTCACAGACTAAGAAATTAGCCAGAACTATAATTATCATTATAATCTAAATTTAACATAGGTCATAGGCAATTGTGCCTAGACACCGCCTGGGATCGCGCTAAAATGAGATATTTTTAACAGGGAGGCGTCCTGGATTTGTTGGAAAAATAAAGAATTAGCTTAAAATCTATGCAAAGGCCCACTAATTGAACCCGTCAGGAACCCCGCTCTTAAGGGACGGGGCTTGCAAGAGTAATCAGCGCAAGCCATTCTGACCAGCTATCGCCTTCACTGGCTACGTTTTTTGAGTCAAGACACTCCTTGAATGCGACGCTAGTTTTCCGCTCTGTCATCTGCAATTAAACAGTTCCAAGGTCACTGGAACAGTGTTGCAGGTTTAAAAAGCTCTTAAAACATTGGCGAAGCGAACATTACCCGAAAGGGGCCGGAGACAACCATATCTCCAAGAGAGGGGCTACTAGCCCCTCTACCCCGAAAGGGGAAATATAAAGCCGTCCTAGAAGGACGGGGTTTCAACCCATTTTTTTGATGAGTCAGACGATCCCAGAAATCCAAACAGAAGTCCGCACCCTGCAAGCAGAAATTGTCACCCTGCGAGAGTCGCGGGAAAAACTTTACAAACAGCGATCCCTGTGCCGCATCGCAGTCAGTTTTCCCAAGGATAATACCCCTGAAGCCATTGCCGAGTTTCACCAGCAAAATACTGCTTTTGGGGAGCAGTGGTTGCAGCAACTCGAAGAGATTGACCGAGAAATCAGAACTATTGAAAAGCAATTGCCACAAAAACAGCTTCTAATTGAATACAAACAAGCTGAAATCGAAAAAATACTGGCAGAACAGCACTGGCAAGAAATAGAAAATAAAATTCAGAATGGGGAAGAGCGCTTGCAGGCACAAACTCGCCGGATCAATCAGATAGCAGCGCAGCTAGAGGCTGAAATACGGACTTTAAAAGCGCTATCTGATGAGTTCAGTCCCAGTTATGCTGAGTGGTTTCAACAACCAACTCAAATTGTTAAATTTTCGGCAAAAACTATCCCTCAAGCTGTTGCTAAAAACAACGGCTTTGTCCTAGAAAGTAAGGAGATAGACTGGGAAGAAAAATAAATATTTTTGATGGTCTGGCGAGCTTTAACGGGCGTATTTTCTCCCTCGCCGCTCCATGTACACAAATTGCCGTTGCTTAAATAATGCAAGATTGACCTATTAATGAAACAAGTGATTTGGATAGTTCTATTTACTATATTTGCTGTTGGGGCTGTCGGTTGGGGTTCCTATTCGTGGCAGGATTTGCCGCCAGTACCCGAAGTTCGGAGCGGAGGCAATATCAGCATTTCCCAAAACCCCTCTGACTCGCCGCTTCCTGCTGAAAAACCAGAAGTTGATTGGCCCCAAATTGACCAGTCCAGTTTGTGGAAACACGTTGAGATTTTAGCAGGAGAACGTGAGGGAGAAAGCGATCGAAATTTCGCCAGAGACTACATTTCAAAACAACTGCAAATATCGGGATTTTCCCCGGAATTGCAGCCCTTCGATCGAGGCACTAACGTCTTTGCCGAAAGAAAAGGTACGGACTCAAAAGCCGGTGCAATTCTCGTTGCCGCCCACTACGATACTGTACTCAAATCACCCGGTGCTGATGACAATGCTACGGGAGTTGCAGTAGTTTTAGAAGTAGCGCGACTGCTGGCTTCTCGTCTCACACCTCGGACACTGCAAGTGGCATTTTTTGATAGAGAAGAAATCGGACTTTTAGGTAGTTTAGCATTTACCGGTAACGCAGCACGGTTAAAAGATTTACAGGGAGTGGTAGTCTTGGATATGGTAGGTTATGCCTGTCATACTTCGGGATGTCAGCGATATCCTGAAGGGTTGACAGCAGCACCTTTTTTAGATGCTGCGGGGGTGACTTCTCCCGATTTGGGCGAATTTATCGCAGTGGTTGGTGATGCGGAACATCCGCTGCTATTGGGAGCTTTTGTGGAGTCTGGAACAACTGGTTTACCTGCGGTTGTGACGTTGCCGGTTCCTCTCAAAGGGGTGCTGACTCCCGATGTTTTGCGGAGCGATCATGCGCCTTTCTGGTATAAGGGAGTTGGTGCTGTTTTGGTGACTGATACGGCAAATTTGCGATCGCCCCATTATCACCAATCTAGTGATCAACTAGCAACTATCGATCGACCTTTCTTTGCCGGTTCTGCTCAAATTGTTGTCAACGCTACTACTAAATTATTGGAAATTCGGTTAACAAATAACGAACTGCCTAATGACTAATGATTAATGACTAATGACTTCCATTTTTTGATAGGCTAAGAAAGTGAGTCCAAAAACCGCAATTTAAGTATGAAAGGCAATATAGGACAACCGACAGCTTTAAGCGATCGCCCTTATTTAGTATTAAATAGTCAAGGCCAAGTTCTACAGTTTGAGTTGAAACAGCAGCAGCACGTATTGGGGCGCGATCGCACTCGTGCCGATTTAATTGTACCTGAACCCTGGCGCGCCGTCTCCGGTGTTCACGCTGTTTTTCGCCAAATCGGGGATAATTACTGGATTTACGATGGTGACGGTCAGCGGCCGAGCACTAATGGCTTATTTGTCGATCGCACACGCATCACTCCCAACGACGGTTATTGTCTGAAAAACGGTGCAGAAATTAAAATCGGTCTTGACCCGAAAAATCAAGTTTTACTGACTTATTTTAACCCGACTGCAAATCAAGTTGTTTTCCCAAACAAGCCGTCAATTTCTATCAAGAATCGATCGGTTTTGTTGGGTCGCGATCCTAACGCTTCGCTGCAATTAGATGCGCCACTTGTATCTAGACACCACGCCACAATTGACCAAGATAGTCGCGGCAATTATATTTTGCGAGACTACAGCGTTAACGGGGTGTTTGTGAACGGTCAACGTGTCACCAATTCTGTACAATTGTCCGAGGGAGATGCGATTCGGATCGGTCCGTTTACTCTAATTTACCGCAGCGGTGAGTTGGAGATGCAAGACTCCGGCCATCAAATTCGCTTGGATGCTGACTGTCTGGTGATTCCCAAGCGTTTGGATGGGATAAAATTAGCGATCGAACCAGGGCAATTTGTGGCTTTAGTCGGCGGTAGCGGCGCGGGAAAATCTACTTTAATGCGGACGCTTTTAGGGATTGAAAAAACTACTGAAGGTGTAGTTTATCTCAACGGCGACAACCTGCGAAAAAACTTCAATATTTACCGCAATCAAATTGGTTACGTGCCTCAAGATGATATTGTGCACGCAGATTTGCAAGTAGAAGAAGTCTTGAGTTATGCAGCTAAATTGCGTTTACCTCCCGATACAGATGTTAATCAAGTAGTCTCAAAAACCTTAGAAGATATTGAGATGACTCACCGTCGCAAGGCTTTAGTAAAAGAACTTAGCGGCGGACAGCGGAAGCGGGTTAGCATCGGAGTCGAACTATTAGCAGACCCGAAACTTTTCTTTTTGGACGAACCGACTTCAGGACTCGATCCGGGTTTGGATAAAAAGATGATGCAACTGCTGCGAAAGTTGGCAAATCAAGGTCGGACGGTGATTTTGGTGACTCACGCGACGGCGAATATCACGATGTGCGATCGCATTGTGTTTATGGGTCGCGGCGGTCGCCTTTGTTACTTCGGCCCACCAACAGTCGCCCTAGATTTTTTCGATGTCAAAACCGGCGATTTTGCCGACATTTACAACGAATTAGAAACAGGAGAAACCCAGGTTCAAAGCTGGGCGGATAAGTTTCGCAATTCTCCATATTATCAGCGCTACATTGTCAACCATTTCAGCAGCGGCAACCCCGAAGGAAAAACATCTACTGCGCCTACTAAGCCAAAATCTGTATCTTTTATCCAACAACTTCTTCTGCTTGCTCAGCGCTATTTTCAGCTAGTTTCCCGCGACGTAGTTAATTTAAGCTTAGCTCTTTTAACAGCGCCGATTGGCATTAGTTTACTGCGGCTTGCAGTCAGAGACAAAGACCCGTTAATTGGCGCACCGGAAGCAACTTTAGCACCTTTGGCGTTGCGAGTTTTGTTTGTGTTTACCTGTGCGGCTATTTGGGTGGGACTGGCAACTTCTCTGCAAGAAATTGTCAAAGAATCAGCTATTTATCTGCGGGAACGTTTGGTGAATTTAGGATTATTTGCTTATGTGGGTTCAAAAGTTTTAATCCTTTCCGGGTTGGCCCTATTGCAAACTATCTTAATGGTAGCAGTAATTTTGATTGCTTTCAAACACCCAGAACCGAGTTTAATTTCATGGCCTTTAGGAGCAAGTATTACCACTTTTTTAACTTTGCTGAGTTGTGTCAGTCTCGGATTAGTCGTTTCTGCGATTGTAAAAAATGGCTCTCAAGCTAATAGCGCTTTACCTCTATTATTGCTGCCTCAGATTATTTTTTCTGGAGTTTTGTTTAAGATGGAAGGTGCGGCGAGCAAGTTTTCTTGGCTGATGTTAAGCCGCTGGTCTGTGGGTGCTTACGGCTCTTTAGTTAATGTGAATGCGATGGTTCCCGCACCTATTAAATTGCCGAACGGGAGTACACTTTCTCAGCCCTTTGAGCCTAATCCTGTTTACGATCCAACTTGGGAGAATTTGAGTTTAAATTGGGGGATTTTGTGCGTGCATATTTTGGTTTATTTGATGTTGACGCTGTGGTTGCAAAAGCGGAAGGATATTTTATGAATTATTGGTTATTGGTTACTTGTTGGTTATACAGAATTTACGCACTCCGACTCCTCGAAACCCGGTTTTTACCAAATTTGTCGGCTGTAACGCGTCTTCTCAGCAAAAACCCGGTTTCTGACCACTCGTCCCACCAAAGAAACCGGGTTTTTTGCGATTTTTGCAAGTTTTAACGAAGTATTCTCGTAAAAACCCGGTTTCTGACCACTCGTGCGTAATATCAAGTCCGATCGCTCTGTTACGATCTAGTTGCAAATCTTGTAGGGGCGGGTTCACCAGTATTCTCAAATTCAAAGCCAACAAATTCATAAACCCGCCCCGTCCATATCAACTACCAGACATATTCTAATATCCAATTCCCCATGCCCCATGCCCCATTATATGAATTATTGGTTGATGAAGTCGGAACCGGATGTTTACAGTATTGCGGATTTGAAATTAGATAAATCTTCGATTTGGGATGGTGTTCGCAACTATCAAGCTCGCAATTTTATGCGAGAAATGAGTCTGGGAGATTTAGTATTTTTTTACCATTCTAATACTAAAATACCGGGAATTTTCGGCTTGATGCGTGTGATTGAAACTCAGATCGCTGATCCAACTCAGTTTGATATAAATAGCGAATATTATGATGCTAAATCTAAGTTTGATGCACCTCGCTGGCAAACTGTGAGAGTTGAATTTGTTGAGGAATTTTCTAAATTAATATCTCTGGATGAACTGAAACAAAATTTTAGTGATGATCAGATTTTGGTGGTGAGAAAAGGCAATCGGTTATCTGTGATGCCGGTATCTCAAGGTGCGGCTCAGAAGATTTTGAAGATGAGAGAATCTAATGATTAAACCGCAGAGAGCGCAGAGAGCACAGAGTCAGAGAAGGAGGACATGGCTATGCCGTTTCTTTACCCCAAAATAATCGATTATGCTCGCGAGGAGGACACGGCACTGCCGTGTCCCTACCCCGATTAATTGTAGGGACACTCCAAGATCCCATTGGTGTCAACTTAAGCCTGAAATGGTTGATAAATGTCGCTTTTAGCTGAGTCTAGATCCCCCTAAATCCCCCTTAAGAAGGGGGACGAAAGAGAAGACTCTTGTCCCCCCCTTCTTAAGGGGGGCTAGGGGGGATCTAATTTTAATAGTCAAACAGCCATCTGTGACTGGGTTTGAGCTTAAGTTGACACAAAGAAGGGCTCTTGGAGTGTCCCTACCCCGATTAATTGTAGGGACACTCCAAGAGCCGTGTCCTGACTGTGGGTAGCCGGAGATCCCGCCAAAACTATTTAAAATCTCCTAAAGATTTGCCGCACAAACTGCCGCTCCAATTAACCCTACATTGCTATTCAAAACAACACGAACTGGTATCATTTCTAATAGCGAATCCATCCGCCCTTTGTGAGTAAAAGCCCGCATAAAACCGCCTTCTTGAATCAATGGCAAAATCTTAGCGGCAATGCCACCAGCTATATACAAACCACCGTAAGGTAAAAGTGTCACAGCCATATTTCCCGCCACAGCGCCGTAAGCTTCTACAAACATTTGCATGGTTTGTTCGGAAAGCCGATCGCACTTTTCCAGTGCCGCCGTTGCAATTGTCGCTCCCGGATCGACAGTCTTTTCAGTTTTCCCCATCTCTTCTTCCCATTTTTTAATAATTTGCCCTACCTCCGGCGATTCAGGAGCAAATTTTCTGTCCCGCAAAAACTGGTAAATTGCCACAATTCCCTGTCCCGAAACCACTCGCTCGATCGATATTCTTTGAATGTCGTGTTTTGCTAACAAATATTTCAGCAATTGAAACTCCAACTCCGATCGAGGAGCAAAATCACCGTGTCCCCCTTCGGAAGAAAAAACTTTCACCCCATTTGCTTCAGGAATTGCAAAACATTTGCCCAAACCAGTCCCCGCACCAATAACAGCAATTGGAGCGTTTTGTCGGGGTTTTCCCACTTGCAAAGTATGCAAATCTGTAGCATCCAAACCGCACACGCCGTAGCCAATAGCGACAAAATCATTAATTAAACTAACGTGGGATATTCCTAATTCCTGTTCCAGACGCTTCGCATCTAGCATCCAAGGCAAATTAGTCAGTTTTGCTGTATTGTTGACTACCGGGCCTGCGATCGCAAAACAAGCTTTTTCAGGTACTGGAACAAAGTCCAGTTTAGCAGCAGTTGCCGTCAAAAACTGCTGCACCATCGGCACTAAATCAGGAAATTCCCCACTCGAATAGCGAAACTCATAAAGAGCTTTCATTTCACCCTCAACAGTCCTTTCTACTAAGCGCAAAATTGTCTTAGTTCCGCCAATGTCGCCCGCTAATAATAATCCCATAAATCTCCGATTAAACCAATTTTTTTTGAGGTTGGGCGGAGCGAAGCGTAGGGTTCACTTCGTTCTACCCAACCTACTCATCACTACTAATCACTATTAACAACTACAGTCCTGGACGCAGCTATTGTGTCTGTCATGCGCTCCTTCACAATCCTGAGCCTTGCGAAGGATCAGGAAAACGCAGTGTCGTGAAGCATCTCCGAGATTCTTCACTTCGCAAAGCCTACGCTCAGAATGACAGAATTACGTTGAAATGCGTCCAGGACTAAACGATTGTCGCACCGCTATTCAACAATAGAAGTCTCACAAATGACAGATAACACTGCCAATTTAACCGCCCGTCCTCTGAATTGCTAACCAAGCCCGCAGCACCTCAGCCACTGTCCAAGCTTGTGCAGTGCAGCCCCGTGGCTCGAAGGGTGCGTCGCCCTCAAAAATTTCGCCCAAACTGCCAACTCCGCCGGCTAATATATGATGTGCCATCGGTTCGAGCAATTCACGAGCTTGTGCTGGGTCTTTGTATAGGTCTAAGTGAGCTAAAACAAAGGGCCCAATTAGCCAGCCCCAAACTGTACCCTGATGATAGGCTCGATCGCGCTGCAACAGATCGCCCCCATATTCGCCCCGATACTGCGCGTCTTCCGGCGAGAGGCTGCGAAGGCCGACAGAAGTGAGCAACTGTTGAGCGCAGGCGTCCACCACACCCCGACACCGATCGGGCGTGAGTAACGGTGTATAGCGGTGGGTTTCCTTGACCCGCAATCCCCTTGCTAATAAAGAGTTCGGAGACTGATCCCCAGTTAATAGAGGCAGCGACACGGCGAATATTTGGTTGGGCCGCCGTCGGGGATCATGTCCGTCTGGGCCGTCCAGAACGTCGTAACAGTAACCTGTGGCATCGTTCCAGAAACGAGTGAATCCCGCGGCCGTGCGATCGGCCAATTTTTGGTATTCATAGTCAGGTTTGCCCAATTTTTGAGCAAAACTTACCATTGCTTGTATAGCATTGTACCAAAGAGCGCTGATTTCGATCGGCTTACCAATCCGGGGAGTCACCACCCAATCGCCGACTTTCGCGTCCATCCAAGTCAGTTGCACGCCAGTTTCGCCGGCGTAGATTAAACCGTCGTCTGGATCGAGGTGGATGTTATACCGAGTTCCCTGTATGTGCCAATCGACAATCTCACATAGTATCGGCCAGAGTTCGCTCAAAAGTCGATCGTCCCGGGTGGCGTAGTAGTAAGCGCGAATTGCCTCAAAGTACCACAGTGTCGCGTCTACGGTGTTGTATTCTGGTACACCACCAGCATCGGGAAAGCGGTTTGGCAACATCCCTCCATCGACATACCGGGCAAAAGTCCGCAAGATCGATCGCGCAATGTCCGATCGCCCAGTACAGATTGTGAGGCCGGGCAGGGCGATCATCGTATCCCGCCCCCAGTCGCTGAACCAGGGATATCCGGCGATGATAGTTTTGCCCTCCGGTTCCTCTGGTAGCGGGCGGCTGACGATAAATTGGTCGGCTGCTAGCACTAAGTGATTTATCCAATCGGGAGTTTTTCTCACATTTGACCATTTTTCCAGCACTTCTTGGTCATAGGTGCGACGGAGTTCTAAAGCGATATCGCCGTTTAACTGGGGATTTTTCTCTGTGCTGGCTATCAAAGTCAGAGAGTTTCCCGGTGCGATCGCAAAATGGAAAGTCGCTGCGTGCAGATGAGCCTCACAACACTCCAATCCGCGCTGCTTTTCGGCTGGGAGGTCAAATCCGTAGTGCCAATTGTATAAGGGCGTAGAAACTCGGAATTTGGCCTCTGGTTCGGCATCTGTGAGCAGGTAGAGGGGTGCAGCTTTCGGAAAAGCAGTGGCACAAACCCCTTTTTCCAAGGTTTCTAGGCTCATCTGCCAGTCGCTTGCCCTAGTGATGTGGTGGTGGTCACGATAGTTGATCAGGGCTTTGACAGCGAGGGCGATCGGTTTTGAGCCGCGATGCAAGCGATATTGAATATACGTTGTGTTAGCACTTTGTTGCATCCAAATCCGCTTTTCCAGGATAGCGTCCGCGAGAGCAAACCTCCAAACTGGCGTAGTGCCTTCGAGGTGAAAGCTTTCGATGTATTTGTAGCCCTGGGGTTCGATCGTCCCGTCGGCCCAGCGGTTTGTATAAAGCGGATAGGGGCGATCGTTATACATAGCCGTTTCGTCCAGCTTGGCGAGCATCAAAGTGCGTCCCAGCGGGGGTTTGAGGGCGGCTACCAGCAGACCGTGATAGCGCCTAGTGAGCAGACCCGCGATCGTCCCGCTAGCATAACCGCCGATCCCGTTTGTGACCAACCACTCGCGAGACTGGGCCGAGTCTAGATTGCAGCAGATTTCCCGTCCAAAAGCAATAACCATAAAAGCACACTCGTGGTGAATTGCGCTCTACCGAAAGGTAGATTTTACACATTAGATAAACCAGGAATTTTAACCCTTGCAGACGACTAATTTCGCTAACGGGCTAAACAGATTCATGCTTTAATTGAGATGGAGCCAACCGCTAATTTTGACTCTTTGCGACAATTCTAACCGTTGCTCTGTCTAAAGT
>Ga0316607_1000389_pt1 | contig 16455 bp, 14 predicted proteins | sample MIS2016062E_MG_FD_207674 | JGI IMG/M metagenome (GOLD analysis project Ga0316607, IMG submission 207674) | Microbial mat bacterial communities from Middle Island sinkhole, Lake Huron, Michigan, United States - MIS.2016.062E | ecosystem: Environmental > Aquatic > Freshwater > Lake > Sediment...
TGTAGGGTGCGCACTGCGCACCTTACCACTACAAATAGTGTAAAATAAGTCCTATCTAAGTTAAAATAATTAGTTGTAGATTTAATCAAAAATGCTTAATGAAGCTACCCAACAATTCGAGTTACATTTATTTACACGGATTTGCTTCCAGTCCCGATTCCCTTAAGGCAAAATATTTCCGCGATCGCTTTTCTTCCCTAGCAATCGATCTGAAAATTCCCGATCTCAATCAAAATGATTTTTCCCGCCTCACTCTCACCCGCCAATTACACCAAATAGAAACAGCATTTTTGCAACCCCAAACCCTTCTCTCTCAGGTAGAAAATGTCAAAAACTCTGGTGAAGTAACAATAATTGGGTCGAGTTTTGGGGGGCTGACAGCGGCTTGGTTGGCCCAGCGACAATTATCGGTAAAACAAATAGTTTTGCTAGCACCGGCTTTTCAATTCCTGTCTCACTGGCTGCCGCTGTTGGGAGAGCAACAGTTAGAAAAGTGGCAGTCTGAGAAATATTTACCTATTTACCACTCCCGCGAACAGCGTGATCTGCCCCTGAATTATCAGTTTGTGGTCGATCTGGATCAATACCCTGAACAAAAATTAATGCGAGCGGTGCCTACGTTAATTATGCACGGCCTGCATGATACAATAATACCGATTCAAGCTAGCAGAAATTTTGCCGCTAACCGTCCCTGGGTGCAATTAATCGAACTAGAAGATGACCATTCTTTGGGAAATTTCCTAGCAGAGATTTGGGAAGCGATTCAAAAGTTTTGCCAATTCAACTAAAATTTGATTAACTTACAAGTCTCAACACTCAAATGACTCAAAAAGATCGATCGACTCGCACCTTAGCTGTTGACATTGGCGGCAGCGGCATCAAAGTTATGGTTTTGGACGATGAAGGCCAACCCCAAACGGAACGCAGCCGTTTAGAAACACCTCAACCGCCGAAACCGGAACCCGTACTGGAAACCATAGCCTCCTTAGCAGGCACGCAGGGGGAATTTGACCGAGTATCGGTTGGTTTCCCCGGAGTCGTGCGTCGTGGCGTCACCAAAACCGCAGTCAATTTAGATCCGTCTTGGATCGATTTTGACCTAGCAACTACCCTCAAAGATCGCTTAGGAAAACCTGTGCGAGTGGCCAATGATGCCGATATTCAAGGATTGGGAGCAATTGCTGGTAACGGGGTTGAATTAGTAATTACTCTTGGTACAGGTTGCGGTTCTTCTTTATTTGTCGATGGCATCTTAGTGCCTAATTTGGAACTCGGACATCACCCGTTTCGCAAAGGGGAAACTTACGAACAACAATTAGGGCGTTTGGCCTTTGATACCGTCGGTGCCAAAAGATGGAATCGCCGTCTGGAAAAGGCGATCATCTGTCTGCAAAATCTGTTTAGTTTGGATTATTTATACCTCGGCGGTGGTAATACTAAAAAAATTGTTTTTGAATTACCAGCCCAGGTAAAAATAGTGCCGAATGTGAGCGGTTTGTTAGGCGGAATTGCTTTGTGGCGGGATTAAAATAGCAATTCTACAATCTACAATCTAAGACCTAAAATCATACCATGCTTCCTTTTATCCGAAAAGACTTAGCCGAACTTACGGCATACACTCCCCATCCGGGTGCAGCTTCAGGAGAATCAGTGCCGTCGGAAAGTGCGATCGATCGCCTGGATACCAATGAATGTCCCTACGACTTACCAGGGGAATTAAAACAAAAGTTAGCTTGGAATTACCAACAGCTAATTGAGACAAATCGCTATCCAGACGGTGGCCACGCTGCACTGAAAGAGGCGATCGCCCAATATGTCAATGAATCCCTCACAGAATCTATTCATGTCCCCCCCCTTAACAAGGGGGGTTTAGGGGGGGTAGAACTGCCAAAAACAGCCATTACAGCCGACAATATTTCTGTCGGTAACGGTTCCGACGAACTAATTCGATCGCTCTTAATTGCGACTTGCTTGGGATCAGTTGGCTCGATTTTCGTTGCCAATCCCACCTTTTCGATGTATGCAATTATCGCCCAAACCCTGGGAATTCCCGTTGTCAGTGCTCGGCGAAAACCAGAGACTTTTGAAATTGATCTCGAAATGGCGAAAAAGGCGATAGACCAAACGGAAAATCCCCCCGTGCGCGTCGTCTTTGTCGTTCATCCCAATTCCCCCACCGCCAATGCTTTGACAACCGATGAAATAGAATGGTTGTCAACTTTGCCAGAAGATCTTTTAGTAGTAATTGACGAAGCCTATTTTGAATTCAGCCAAAATACCTTAGCTGGAAAATTACACCAACATCCGAATTGGATAATTTTGCGAACATTTTCCAAAGCATTTCGACTAGCATCAATGAGAGTCGGATATGCGATCGCCCATCCCTCACTCACCGCCGCCTTAGAAAAAATCCGCCTTCCTTACAATCTCCCCGCTTTCTCCCAATTAGCAGCAGAATTTGCCCTAGCCCAGCGACAATTATTGCTAGCAGCAATTCCTGAAATTATATCAGAACGAGCCAAATTAATTGCAGCGCTAACTCAGCATCAAAAATTGCAAGTTTGGCCTAGTGCGGCTAACTTCATTTACCTGCGGGTGAAAGCCGATGATCCTAATTCAGCAGAACAAGAACACAAACAAATCATGGAGCAACTAAAAGCTCAAGGAACGTTAATTCGCCATACTGGGGGAGGTTTGCGAATTACGGTTGGTAGCCCGGAGGAAAATCAGCGAACAGTCGATCGCATTTCTGGGATTTTGACTTGACAAAAAACATAAAAAATGGTATGAATTCAGCCAAATTAATCATACCATTTTTAGCGATCGCTCTGTCGTGCCCTGCGAATTGTTTGGGGAAATACACCGATTAAAAGTGCCAAAGCTCGATCGGGAATTTGTACCACTGTTGCCGCATCAAAATATTGTTCAAACTGAGTTAAAAGCATTTGCGATCGTTCCAAAGCAGCCGGCTTTGCTGTTAACTGTTCCGTTAAGCGCACCCAGTGCCGCCGAATTCCAAAAGCTTTCTGTCTCTCTTGGGGCGACAGAGGACAAACTAAACAAAAGTCGCCCACCGGAATCGCCTGCTGAGAGTCAGCATCAAAAGCACCCCCGACGGCGGCCCCTGGCCCTGCAAACTCCGCGTGGAAGCGTTTAATCAAAATTAAACCGTTCCGGCGACGGCTATCTACCATCAACAGTTTGCCGCTGTTGAGTTCTGCGATCATGTCCGATGGGTGGGGGTTGTGAATCAAATCTGTGTCGGGGTTTCGATGTCGAGCTTCCGTGCTAACACGGCTAGCGCGGACAATACAATGAGATCTAAAATCAGAGCTGGATGAAGTATCAACTTTGCGATACTCCCGCTGCCGATCGAGGTGATCCATTTAAACTTACACACAATATTGTCACAAGGTGGTAACTTGAGCGCGATCGAATATCAAATGCAGGTAGAACAAGCAGTAGAGACACTCAAAGCGGATCTCCCGACGCTTTTTGAGCAAGACATCAGCTACGACATCTACACAAAAGATGTCTATTTTCAAGACCCTGTTAATAAATTTAAAGGAAAAATCAACTACCGGATTATCTTTTGGACTCTGCGATTTCACGGTCAACTATTTTTCACCGAGATTTTCTTCGACCTCCACGACGTAACTCAGACAGCCCCTGATACTATTCTGGCAAATTGGACTGTTCGCGGGGTATTGCGGGTTCCCTGGAAAGCTCGGATTTTTTTTAACGGCTATTCTACTTACAAGCTGGATGAAGACGGCTTAATTTACGAACATATCGACACCTGGGACAGAGAACCAGGAGAGATTTTAAACCAGTTTTTCCGCAAGGGAGAAGCAATCAATAAGTAGAAGGAAGAAGGAAGAAGGAAGAAGGAAGAAGGAAGAAGGAAGAAGGAAGAAGGAAGAAGGAAGAAGGAAGAAGGAAGAAGGAAGAAGGAAGAAGGAAGAAGGAAGAAGGAAGAAGGAAGAAGGAAGAAGACTTATGCAGCAAGCTTTTTAGTCATCCGTATTTTACGTTTAATTAGGTGGATTTGCTTAACTAAAAATTAACCGAAATTTATTGGCAAAGTTCATTATTAAACGTAAAATCTTTTTCTGTTATATCCCCGACTTCTTAAAGAAGTCGGGGATCTGAGTCTTCAGTCTTTTACAGTCCTGGACACACAGCATCTATATATTCTATATATAGTGTTTTGTAGGGGCAAACCCCCCGTGGTTGCCCTATTCCTAGGATGGTTGCGTCCAGGACTATTTTAACCGTCGATCGCTTAATTAGCCGAACCTAAAATCAAGCCCGATCGCGCCGGCAGCATCAATTCTAAATGCCGAGTTTCCCCTTCACCTTTCCAAACAAACTCACCTTGACCAAACAGCAATTTATCGTGAGGAGATTTCACACTTCGGCTGCGCTCAGTGATCGGCACCTCAAAACTAATATTTGCAGATTCAGTCGCAACATTGACAGCAATAACTATTTCCTCATCCCCCAAAATTCTCGCAAAAACATAAACCGTTCCCTCAGCAAACAAAATTTGGTACGATCCAGTGCGGAGAGCAGCATATTTGTGTCGCAAAGCGATCAACTGCTTGTGGTAATCTAAAACATCAAGTTCCCAATCAGATTCTAAGGGAAAACCGCGACGGGAATCTGGATCGAGAGCACCGGGTAAACCAACTTCATCACCGTAGTAAATGCTGGGAGATCCGGGAAAAGTTAACAGCAGCAAAGTAGCTAGTTCAACGCTCTTCTTGTCGCCTCCAGCAATTGTAATTAACCTCGCGGTATCGTGACTAGCTAACAAATTTAGTTGAGTTAGCTGTATTTCCCAAGGATACAATTCTAAAACATCCTGGATTTTGTCGCCGTACTCCTTAGCAAAAAGCGGCGGATAGGGATGGTAAGAACGACCTTCAATTTGAGCTAAATCCACTCGATCGCCCGCAGCAAAAGCAATAGTCGGCCCAGCAAAAAGATAATTCATCACCCCGTCAAATTGAGTACCGTCGAGCCATTCCCTCGCATCCTCCCAGACTTCGCCCACAATGTAAGCTTCGGGATTAATTGCTTTAACTCGTTCTCGAAATTCCTGCCAAAATCCTGGTGTTTTAATTTCAAAAGGAACATCTAGTCGCCAGCCATCAATGCCGAATTTAATCCAATATTCGGCTATTTCCATGATATATTCTCGCACTTCTGGATTGTCGTGATTGAATACAGGAAGTGATCGATTGCCGTCCCAACCGACATAATTAGCTGGCAAATTGCCATCGTAAGCAGATAGCGGCCAGCCTTCTATTTTAAACCAATCCAACCAGGGAGAGTGGGGGCCGTTTTCGAGGATGTCGTGGAAGAAGAAAAAGCCCCGGCTGGCGTGGTTAAATACGCCGTCGAGGACGATTTTGATGTTGCGAGCGTGGGCGGCATCTAGAAGCTCTTTAAAAGCCGGATTGCCACCCAACATTGGATCGACTTGATAGTAGTCGTGGGTGTGGTAGCGGTGATTGCTGGCGGATTGAAAAATCGGGGTAAAGTAAATGGCGTTAATGCCTAAATCTTGCAAGTAGTCTAGCCGTTCCATCACGCCCCACAAGTCGCCACCTTTGTAGCCTTGCAGGGTGGGGATTTCGTGCCATTCTTCCCAGATGAAGTTTTGCAGCAGGCGTTGGCGGGGCTGTTTGCTTTTGGCGAAGCGATCGGGGAATATTTGGTAGAATACCGCGTGTTTAACCCAGTCCGGCGTTTGAATTTGCATACAATTTTTCTAGCTTGCTATGGCTTAGGCTATAGTAGCAGAGGTGAGTGGGGGATCTAACTTTTGGTAGAAAGCCCTTGGGTATTTCAACTCAAAATACCAAAATCATCAATTTTAACGTGTTATCGAAGAGTCGCCCTAATTTATTGATGAGTATTTCAGCTCAAAACTCATCACTTATAAATTTTTACGTGTTATCGAAGAGTCCCCATAATTTATGGCTGGATATTTTCACTCAAAACTCAAAACTCAAAACTTCCTCCTTTCCCCCCTTGTCAAGAAGTCCTCACCATCAGACACTGGACTTGGAGAGTTCATCGGCCCCCTGGAGGAAGTACCTTGAAAAAAGTCTTAGCCATCATTCTCGGTGGCGGTGTAGGCACCCGCCTTTACCCCCTAACCAAACTGCGAGCCAAGCCCGCAGTTCCCCTCGCTGGCAAATATCGCCTCATCGATATTCCCGTCAGCAACTGTATCAACTCAGAAATACTCAAAATTTACGTCCTCACCCAGTTCAACTCGGCATCCCTGAACCGGCACATCGCTCGCACCTACCAATTTTCCGGCTTCACAGAAGGATTTGCTGAGGTGCTCGCCGCCCAGCAAACTCAGGAAAACCCCGACTGGTTTCAAGGGACAGCCGATGCAGTTCGTCAGTATCTCTGGATGCTAGAAGACTGGGACGTCGATGAATACTTGATTCTTTCAGGTGATCATCTCTACCGCATGGACTACCGCAAATTTGTAGAGAGACACCGCGAAACCAACGCCGACATCACCCTCTCTGTTTTACCAATGGATGAGAAGCGGGCCTCGGATTTTGGTTTGATGAAAATTGACGATAATGGTCGCATTGTTTCTTTTAGCGAAAAGCCAAAAGGCGATGCGCTCAAACAAATGCAGGTGGATACCACTACACTGGGATTGACACCGGAACAAGCCAAGGAAAGTCCTTACATTGCTTCGATGGGGATTTATGTCTTCAAAAAAGAGGTTCTGATTAAACTGCTTAAAGAATCCCCTAACCAAACTGATTTTGGCAAAGAGATTATTCCGGCATCTTCAAAAGACCACAACGTTCAAGCTTATTTATTTGACGATTATTGGGAAGATATCGGAACGATTGAGGCTTTTTATGATGCTAATTTGGCGCTGACAAAACAGCCTCAGCCCCCTTTCAGTTTCTACGATGAAAAAGCGCCGATTTACACTCGCCCACGTTTCTTGCCACCGACTAAGCTGTTAGATAGTCATGTGACGGAATCGATTATTGCTGAAGGTTGTATCCTCAAACAGTGCCGGATCGACCATTCTGTGTTGGGAGTTCGATCGCGCATTGAAGCCGGATGTACAATTCAAGACTCTCTGCTGATGGGTTGTGACTTTTACGAAGCCGACGCCGAACGACATTCTGGTTTAGAAAACAGTGGCGTTCCTCTCGGCATCGGTGCAGATACTACAATTCGTCGCGCGATTGTGGATAAAAATGCTCGCATCGGCCGCAATGTTCAAATAATTAATAAAGACCGAGTGGAAGAAGCCAATCGCGAAAGCCAAGGTTTTTACATCCGCAGCGGCATTGTTGTAGTGCTGAAAAACGCCACGATTCCCGATGGAACTATCATTTAGTTATTAGTCATTAGTCATTAGTCATTAGTCATTAGTCATTAGTCAGACTCAAAAATTCGGCGTGCATAAGTGCCTTTATTGAATCCTGCCTTCTGCATAAGTGCCTTCTCCCGAAAGCAAGCTTTCTGCGTTAGGTAGTCATTAGTTCTTGAATTTTAAATCTGTTGGCTGCTGACCGGTGACTGATGATAAATGATTTTTAGTTAATGAATAATCAGCAATGAAAAATCACCAATGACCAATGACCAATGACTTAGTAAGGGGCGGTCTGTGTTACAGTCGGCTGTGATACAGACAGCTTCGAGCTCTTTCGTCTGGCGAGGAGCTTCTGAGTCTTGTATTTGCGATCGTAGCACTGCTGACAAATGCGCTGCCCGCTTCTAAGCACAACGCAACTCTCGGAATTGTCTTTCCAATCGTCGCAGCAGCCGCAAGGCCAACTTAGCAAATAATTCATGATAGTAGCACCACAGTAGCGTTGCAAAGTTCTTAAGATACTATCTATCCTATCTTAATTACACTGAGGGTGTGTGTGTTCTAGTTAACAGACAACTGAAAGATTATGTTATATGATGTTGACCGCTATCTCGACCGAGGCTGAAAAAAAAGTGAAAGCGCAGCCGCTGGCCTCACCTTTTTTTGGCTTTGACTCGTGCTAATACTTGGCAGAAATGCTCAAGGGAATCCTGATGAAATTGCCTGGAAAATCAAGCAGATTATATGGCAGGTCTCTACTGATATTTTAGCCAAGCAAATTAATTGATGTGTAGCAATTTTAATTGTTAACCAGCGAAGGGATTTATCCGTGAGAGGAATTATAAAATCTCAAATCTCAAATCGCCTGACTCACAGAGGGGAAGCAAGCGCAGCCACTTCCCCTCTGGGCTCCTCAACCCTTCGGGAACAGAAATGCCGGCTGGTTATAACTCCTCCCGGTAACAGAGCGCGATCGGCGCACGCTCGCCCTTCGACACTTCGACTACGCGAGCGTGCGCCGCTACGCGAGCGGGTAAACGCAGTCGTTGTGTCGAAGTGTCGGGGTAAGGGTTTTATTCTCAAAAATTGACAAGCTCTTTCTTATAGGTGCGGAAATTGCGATCGAAAGCCCAGCAACAACCGAACTCGATCGAGTCCAAAGCTTTGATCACCTATAATTTGGATCAGATGCCACAGGCACTTTCGCCCCAGCATCAAACTTATTCGCGATCCTATTAATTTGGGATTTATGCTTTCTAACAACTAACAACTAACAACTAATAAAGAGGAGATTGATTAATGGCTGCAACTGATTTTAAAGACTATTACGCAATTCTGGGACTCACGAAAACCGCCAACGCTGATGAGATTAAAAAAACTTTTCGCAAACTAGCCCGGAAATATCACCCGGATATGAACCCTGGTAAGAAAGAAGCCGAAGCTCGTTTTAAAGAAGTTAACGAAGCCTACGAAGTTTTAGCAGACCCAGAAAAACGCCAAAAATATGACCAATACGGTCAATACTGGAAGCAAGCTGCTACCACTCCAGGCGGATGGCCAGGCGGGGGCGGTACTGCTGTAGACTTTGGAGGCGTTGACTTCAGCCAGTACGGCAGTTTTGATGAATTTATCAATGTGTTGCTTGGCCGGGCGGGCGGTGCTGATGCCGGTGCTGGCCGCAGCGGGAAATGGAATTACAGCAACTACCGCACTAGCACCGGCGGGCCGACTGGTTTTGGCGGATTTGAAGATTTTGCGGGCTCGGAAAACCGCGCCACCAGCACTTCTCTCGACACCGAGGTGGCTATTTCCCTGACTCTGGGGGAAGCATTTCGTGGGACTTCCAAGGGAGTCGCCACGGGCGAAGTTTCGATTCCAGCGGGAGTGAAAACCGGCAGCAAAATTCGGGTAAAAGGCAAAGGTCAAGTTGACCCGTACACGAAGCAGCAGGGAGATTTGTATCTAAAATTAGAAGTTCTGCCTCATCCTTTCTTCCAGTTTGAGGGGGAAAATTTGGTCTGCGAAGTGCCGATAACTCCAGATGAAGCGGTGCTGGGAGCATTGATTGAAGTGCCGGCTCCAGAAGGTATGATTACTGTAAAGTTTCCAGCGGGGATTCGATCGGGTCAGTCTTTGCGGTTGCGGGGGAAAGGATGGCCGAAACCGAAGAAAGATGAACGCACTGATTTGTTAGTCAAAATTGCGATCGTGCCGCCGAAAGAACTCACCACTGTCGATCGCGAGTGCTATGAAAAAATCAAGACAAATCGTACTTTTAATCCTCGCAGTAATCTCAACCAAATGCTGCTTTAAACGAGCTAACATTGGTCACACCCAAATCCTCGCATTTCTGAAAAATTCAAGAGGGACACAACAAGGCTGTGTCCCTAGTTCGTGCAATTGCGCTGTCATTTGCCAAAAACCCTGTTAACAAGTCAAGTTTGATTCGCCCCTAATTTGCAGTTTCAAACCAGACGCTCAAGATTCTTCGCTAGCTCTTATCTCAGTAAGTTGGCTATCGTGTATGATCTCGGTTTTAAATTCGTTAGCTCCGTCGTTCTCTAGCTTTTTGATGTAGTCGGTCGATTTTTTAACAGTTTCCTCTCTACTGTTATAGGGGCCATAGAGGTGGGTACTCTTGGGCGAATCTGTACGAACTTCTAACCACCACTCGCCCTGTCGATTTCTGCTACTGCTAGCAGGTTTAGCTAGCACCCACAAGGCAAGCAAAAACAGACCAAACATAACAACTGGAAATTCAAGCATATTTACCTCTGGGAAAATTTAAGTAGTTCCTACCATTCTCAATTTACCAGGGCCACGGGAGCGATCGAATCGTCCTAAATGCTGATTTGAACCCGATATTTTTTGACAGTTGCTACACTCTTAAGCAGCAACACCATCTAACTGTTCACTGTCGCAAAGGGTGAGTTTGGAAGGCTGACACTGTTGGATGCGGATGCTAAGCCTCTGGGCTCCTTCGCTGTCCAAGTCTTCGATGTAGCCCGGAGTATTAGTTGAGGCTTCTTTGTCGCTGTCAAAAGGGCCAAAATAGTAGGTACAGCGGGGCAAATCTGTGACAATTTCTACCCACCATTTCTCTTGTCTCCTGCGGCGGCGAGGCGCTGCAAGCAGGCACAAGGCTATGAAGTAGATACAGATTGACAACTCCCCAGCCTAAAGGCGTGGGGATTCTTCCTTCGCAGAAAAACGCCTTGTAAAAGCAGTGCCTTTACTTGGTCTTACTCTTTCTCCAGAAGCGGTAGCGAGATGCCCTCCCGCCAAAAGTCGTAAACCTTCGTCGCGGATATTCACAGCGGCGTTAATGTCCCTGTCATGTATCGTTTGACATTTAGGACACTGCCAGCTACGAATATCTAAATTGAGATTGTCTACTTGATGTAAGCAGTGGCTACAGGTTTTTGAGCTAGGGAAAAACCTGTCCACCTCAATGTAAATTTTCCCTACCCATTCCGCCTTGTATTTCAACATGGTGCAAAATTGCCCCCATCCAGCATCGCTAATAGATTTAGCTAGCTTGTGGTTTTTGACCAGGTTTTTAACTGCTAGATTCTCTACGACAATGACTTGGTTTTCGTCAACTAATTTACGACTTAGTTTCTGTAGAAAATCTTCTCGACATCTAGTAATTTTCTGGTGAACCGAAGCCACTTTAATTCGTGCTTTATTTCGATTTTTAGATCCCTTCTGTTTGCGGCTAAGTTGCTTCTGTTTCTTGGTCAGCTTAATTTCATATTTCCGGTAATATTTGGGGTTGCCATGTTTAGTTCCATCGCTAGTAATAGCGTAGTGATTTATTCCCATATCTACGCCAACAGCCTTGCCTTCTGATGATGAAACAGGCTTATCCTTGCCGTCATCATACAGACAAGCAGCGTAGTATTCACCAGATGGAGTCAGTGACACCGTAATAGATTTGAGCTTTCCTTCTGGTAGTCGAGACACCTTGCAGTAAACTTTACCCAGCTTTGGCAACGTGAGATAGTCGGCATCTAGTTTTACTTGTTGAGGAAAGCGAATAGATTGCTTTTGTCCCTTTTTCTTAAAGTTTGGGTATTTAGCCCGTTTCTCGAAAAAGTTCAGAAATGCGCTAGACAAGTCCAAGGCTACCTGCTGCAAACATTGAGAAGGCGGTTCTGTCAGCCATTCATATTCGTTTTTCAGGGAAGGTAACAAATTAATGATGTCGTTACGACTTAATCCCTTGCCTGTCTTCTGGTAAGTTTCGCTGGTTAGGTTAAGTGCCAAGTTGTAAAACCAGCGCACACATCCAAATGACTTGGCAAGCAATACTGCTTGCTCTTGAGTCGGATAGATTCTGTACTTGTAGGCTTTTAACATTGCACTTGCCAAACTACAGTTACTATGGTAAACTAACCCAAAACAAATGTAAAGTCCCCCTAGAAGGGGGAGGTTTTAAACCCAATTTTTCGATAAAATCCGAGCATATTTCCTCTGTCGTAGGGCCATCGCTATGCCGTGGCCATTGATTTTTTGAAATATATCAAAGTAACTTGGTGGCTGAAATCAACCTCTGTCCTGATTTTGAGCCGATCGAGAATCCCCCCAATACTCTCCCAAATACGCCCGAATATAGTAGGGACACCGGCATGCCCTGTCTGCCCAAAAACAAAACCCGCCGGTGCGGGCCTCTTTGACAACATACTGATCACATTTGCTAACTGAAAAATTCAGAGCAAAAAACCTCACCCTAGGGCCACCGGCAAGCCGTGGCCGCTTACCGCTTGCTTTCGGGGAACTGATCTATGCCAGCCCAACCGTAAAAAACCAGCTCGTCGTTTTGGACTCGACACCTGTCAACTCGCAGTTGAGTGCCTTCGAGAGCAAATTTGTCTAAATCTAGCAAGCTATTTACATGAGCAATTAAGGCTTTGCCCAAGTCGGCGGCTTGCTCGTCACCTTCATAAGTAACGCTGACAAATTGAATTTTGCGCCGCTCTTCTACTTGCAATTGAGCTGTAATATCTATGTTGACAGGTTCGCTGGCATTGCCGACTGTAATCTCTGACTGAAGCCGAATTGATTTGTCGGTGCCGAAGCTGATTTCAGTGTTTTGAAAGTGCAGAGATTGTTCTTGGTAATTCAGTCTCTGGAGTTTTTCAACTACAAAAGGTGTATTGAATGAGGTGGTTAAATCTGACTGACTTAAGACTATTCTCATGTTCGCCTGGGTAGGCTGTCGCAATTTCACTTTTCCTGCAAAAATCGCCCCAAAATCAATTGAGAGTGCTTGCAGGTAGAGTTCCATCACTTCGATGCGGAGGCCATTATACATCAACATACCTTTGCCCACGAAGTCGAAACCGTCGATGCTTCCCTGTAATAGTTTGGCCACAGGTTCGACTCGGATGTTGGCTTCGGCCTTTTCCGAACGTTTGAATAAGGCCGCGATCGCAGCTCCTGCTACTTTGCTCACAAGGCGATCGCCACTTTGACCTTGAAAGGATGTACCGCTAAACAAAGCTGCTACCATTGATTCGTTTGCTGATCTACAGTCGCCATTATAACCTCTTATTAAGAATTGTTAAAATAGCTTGTGCTTATTCACATCATAAGCAGATATTATTTTCTGGGTGTGGATGGAAAACAACACTTCGACTAGGCGAGCGTGCGCCGCAGTTTTGATTGTTTAATGGCTGAGGGGTGTGCCTGCTTTGCAGGTGCGATCGAGTAATGCCCCATCCCAAACGGTTTGTTCGATCGCAGCACAGAGCAAATTAGCACCCGTCAGGTTAGCGCCCCGCAACACGGCTCCATTCAGATTAGCTTCCTCCAAATCAGCGCCCGACAAATCAGCACCCGACAAATTGGCATTGCTCAAATCTGCGTGGTGCAAAATAGCCCGACGCAGATGCGCGCCCCGCAAGTCAGCGCCCCGAAAATCGACACCGCTCAAATCCAAATTCCCGATCGACGCCCCAGCCAGAAAGGCTCCCCCAAAACTTGCCTCGCGCACTTGAGCATTCGTGAAGGAAGCTCCCCGCAAGTCAGCATTGCGAAAATCTGCGCCTCGCAAGTCTGCGCCGCTCAAATCAGCGCCGCGGAGTTTGGCTCGCAGTATCGCTCGTTGCAAATTTGCACCGGCGAGATTGGCTCCTGTCAAGTTAGCTTGAGACAAATCGGCATCAGCGAGCGAGGCTCCCGATAAGTCAGCGCCAGCTAGATGATAGCCGGCTAGCATTTTAATTTTGCCTTGGCAAATAGCTTCTATGTTAGTCATTTGTCATTTGTCGTTTGTTGTCAGTTGTTAGTTGCGGTGCCCGCTCGCGGAGTCGAAGGGTTTGTTGCGGTGCCCGCTCGCGGAGTCGAAGGGTTTGTTGCGGTGCCCGCTCGCGGAGTCGAAGGGCTCAGTTGTTTGTTGTCAGTCAACAGTTAACAGTTAATTTAAGATGCTGAAGTTGCTGCGATCGCGCGATCGCCCAAATCCTCCAACCACACATTAGGCAATTGGCTGGGGCGGCTCGGTAACTCCATTAAACCCATTTCTGTCAGCCTGACTACGTTGCCGAGGGTTTCGACTAAGGCTGGATCGAAGATCGTGTCACTGTGCGATCGGCACTTTTCCCAAGCTGCTGTCAAACTCAAAGCTGGACGATCGCCTCGCGCTTGAGTTAGCTCTTGAAAATAAGCGATTAACCCCAAAATCCGGGAAGCAATCGGTATCTCTGCGCCTCGCAAACCGTCGGGCTTGCCGCTGCCGTCCCAATGTTCGAGTTTATGCTTGACAATTTCGGCGACAGGTGCTAGTTCCGGCATTGCTTGCAGGAGTTGGGAACCGATGAAACTGCGATCGCCCCAAAATGATCGAGTCTGTTCGTCGAATTGATCGGGGGTTTGAGTGAACACTTCATTTGGTGCCGAAACCAAGCCAACTCGAAACAGCAAACCCGCCAACCGCAGCCGCCGCAACTGCAAAGCCGGCAAATCCAACAGTTGACCCAAAGTTTCCGACAAAGCCGCCACTTGCAAAGACGCGGTGGGGTTGGCGGTATCGCGTTCATCCACGCGCTGGGCCATCCGCAGAAATGCTTGAAGTTTATTGGCGTTCAAATTGCGGCTGACGCGCAAAGCTTGACCTTCCAATTCCCACAATTCTCTAGTTTGGCGATTAATTGCCACCAGTTGCTGCTGAGAACTTTGCAGGTAAGTCACAATCCGTGTGACGACACCGCTAATGTCGGCAAGGGGCGGGCCGACTGTGGTGAGAATTTCTTGGTGAATGTGCAGTAATTTGTCTGCGAGATGGCGATCGTAATGTCGCGTTTGTTCTATAAAAATTTCTGCCGCCGCCGACACCAAAGATTGGTCAAAGGACCACAAACCGTAGAATTTTCGCTCTGTATCGACTTCTGGCTTACCTTCGGGCTGGTATTCTTGCTGGGAAAGTTCGCGACAAAGCACCATTGCTTTGTAGGTTGGGGCGAGGATAATTAGATTCCATTCTTCGACTATGGGGTCGATCGGATCTAGATTTACTAAAGAGACATTTTCTAATTGACCGGTTTTGTGGGTTGCAAAACCGCTGTCGGCTACTGCACTGATGACAACGTGGCGAGATAATTTGGCAATGTCGAGGTAGCGATCAGCTTCTTGCAAATACCATTTTCCCTGCTGGAATGTCACCAAAACCAGCGGTTTGACGGCGATATCGTCCCCGCCACTGGTTTGCAGTTGTTTATCGAAGAGGTGGTCTTCTAGGGCGTGACAGAGGGCTACTAGGGTGTTTTTGAAGTAGACCCCGTAGCTAGAAGGCAGTTTACCGTCGGGAAGTGTAGCTTGTAGTCTGGCGAGAGTTGATTCTGGATTCATTGCAAAAGGCGGTGCCGGCTCTTAATTCATTGTAGCGGGCGATCGAACTTCTGAATCAATCAATCAATTTTAGATTTTAGATTTTAGATTTTAGATTAAAAAATTGGAGAAAAGGTGCGCCGAGGCGCACCTACCGGATAGATATGCAAGAGTATCTCCTATTTCTCTCAAAGCTTTTTCTGACCTACAACAGCTTTGTTCTATTTTTTCTTAAGTTTTGGGACAAAATCAGGGCGTTCTTTGGATTCCCAACCGGGGGGGCGCTTGGAGTTGTACCAGGCAATGGAGCCGATACTAACAGCGGCAATAAATCCCACAACAAGAACTGCGATTGGAATCGTTAGGTTGCTATCTACCATTTGGTTCAAATCCTGGTTAACTCTACTTTTATATAATTTTAAGTGCTAATGGCATTTTGTTGATATACCTGAAGACTGAAAAAGTGACAGAATTGCCGTCAATCGATTTGAGATTTGGGATTTTAGATTTTAGATTGGAGAAAGTGACCCCGTCCTGATTCCTCGAAGGAATGAATCTTGGGGCTTGTACCCTGGATGCTTTCGGTCATAATGTTTAGATGTTGGAAATTGGAGAGCTAATTTTATGCCGTTGTCGATCGCATTGTTGTTAGTCGCCAGTTTCGCCCTGGGTGCTTTACCGCTGACTCGATGGATGGTGCGAGTGTTTGCCGGCAAAGATTTGAGGGTGTTGGGCACAGGCAATATTGGCGTGTCGGCTGCTTTCATTCACGGGGGAAAGTTAGCGGGAATTGCTGCGGTGTTGGCGGAAATTACCAGAGGTATTATACCAGTTTTGGCTGCGCGATTTTGGTTCCCGGATCAAAGGGCGATCGCACTTGCGTTGTTAATTCCTCTAGTTGCAGGCCGATCGGCGATCGCCCGTGGAGGAGGCGTAACCAACGCTGTTTGGGGTGTTTTCGCATTTTCCCCGCCGGTGGCTGTCACATCGGGCATTTCGGGGCTGCTGGTGTGGGTTTTGGCAGGGGTTTGGTGGGATAAGGGCGATCGAGCGAGGCTGTTTGCTTCCCGTTGCGGATGTCTGAGCACCCCTATCTGGGTTTGGGTGTGGCGGCAAAATGCGACAGAATTTTTAGCAGCAGCAGGATTAGCCTTGTTATTAACAGCAATTAATCTCAGTCAGGGGGATGATATGGCTTTATCTAAATCGGAACAATTGCTTTCTCTCGATGACTCGCTAGATGCTAAAGT
>Ga0316607_1000390_pt1 | contig 16443 bp, 9 predicted proteins | sample MIS2016062E_MG_FD_207674 | JGI IMG/M metagenome (GOLD analysis project Ga0316607, IMG submission 207674) | Microbial mat bacterial communities from Middle Island sinkhole, Lake Huron, Michigan, United States - MIS.2016.062E | ecosystem: Environmental > Aquatic > Freshwater > Lake > Sediment...
ATTTCTGTGCGGGGCATGGTAGATAATGTTTTGAAGTTGATGGGTAAGAGTCATTTAGAGCCAGTAGTATTGGATCGGGCAAAAAATGAAATTAAACATCAGTATCTCTCGGCAGATAAAGCGCGAAAAATGCTCGATTGGGAATCTAAATATCCTTTAGAAGAAGGGTTGAAAGAAACAATTGAGTGGTATGAAAAATTTTTGATGGATGAAAATCCCTGTTTAATCAACGTGTGATTGAGAATTTCTGTGATTCGCGTTCTAATTCTTTTTCTTTTAGTTGCTATAGTGCTACTAAATTCATTCAGTATCTTTCGGGGGGCTTTCTCCGCCGAAAAATACTGAATTGGGAACGTAGATATTCTCTGGATGAGAGCCTGAAGGAGACGATTCAATGGTAGAGTTATTTCTTGATGCCTGAACAGACATTTGTACTGACTAGGAAAGGATAGTGATGGAAATTAAACCACTCAAACTGCAAGGGACTTATCAAATCACTTTAACTCCCCGGCAAGACGATCGCGGATACTTTATGCGAGCCTATGATGAAGCCAGTTTCAGCGAACATGGCTTAACGACAGCTTGGTTACAAGAAAATCAGTCATTCTCAAAAAAGGGTGTGATTCGGGGTCTTCACTTCCAAAAACCTCCTCATGCTGAAACAAAATTAGTCCGAGTAGTTTCGGGAAAAATTCTGGATGTTTTTGTAGATTTAAGAAAAAATTCAAGCACTTACGGTCAATGGGATTCTATTGAACTATCTGAAGATAATTATAAAGTAGTTTATATTCCTAAAGGCTTTGCTCATGGTTTTTGTGCATTAACAGAAACAGCTTTAGTGCTTTATAAAGTCGATGAAGTTTATCATCCTGAGTCCGAAGGAAGTTTGAGATGGAATGATGAAACTTTAGCAATTCGATGGTCGATTGATAATGCTTTGACTTCTGCTAAAGATGCTAAAGGAGAAAGCTTAAATGATTTTATTTCACCTTTTGTTTAAAGATATTATCAATGAGAATTGCAATGAAAAATAGAATTTGTCGTCTTTGTCAATTTGCTTTATCAACGCAACCCAGTATCAAGTTAGAAAATATCCCTAGAGGTGGTCATGTATTACCTAAGTACGATCAACTGGATGCAGATTTCGGTGTTGATTTAGAAGTTTATCAATGTGATAATTGTGGCCTAGTCCAAATAGCAGCAGAATCTTTAGTATATGCCGATCAAGTAGGTTCTGCTCATGCAAGTTCTCCTGGGATGTTATCTCACAGGAAGCGACAAGCTTATGAGTTAGTCGAGCGGTTTAATTTAAGAGATAAAAATATCCTTGAAGTAGGCTGTGGGGATGGTCATTTCATGGAATTATTAGCGGACGCGGGTGCTATTTCTTTTGGGATTGAACCATCAGAGAGAGCAACTGAATTGGGGCGTGAGCGTGGTTTAAAGATTCAACAGGGGTACATGGGGAAAAATGCCAACATTGAAGGGACTCCCTTTGATGCCTTTGTTACAATGCACGTTTTGGAACACGCTCCAGATCCGAATGATTTTCTTCAAGGTGTTTATGAAAATTTAACGGTGGATGGTGTAGGTTTAATAGAGGTTCCCAGTTTTGAGCAAACTTTAGAAAATCAAAGAGTTTATGATTTTATCACAGATCATTTGTCTTATTTTTCTGTAAAAACGCTCCGGTTTGCCCTGGAAAAAAATGGGTTTAATGTTCTGGATATTCAACGGAACTGGGGGGGAGAGCATATTGTTGCGACAGTGCAGAAACAAGAACAAGAAAGCCTGGGTGATTTACAAATGGGCGTTAATTTTCTCATTGGGAAAATGTTAGAGTTTATTAACTCTTACTCATCGAAAGGAAAGCGGGTTGCAATTTGGGGAGCGAGTACCAATGGCGTGACCTTATTGTCTTTGGCGCAGTTTCAAGATATTGTTTATATAGTTGATTCTTCACCCCATAAACAAAATCGTTTTACTCCAGTTTCTCATTGGCCTATCGTAGAACCCAGTCGGTTAAAAACTGATCCTGTAGATGCAATAATGGTAATAGCGACTAGGTTTACTGATGAAATTGTTAACCAACTTAAGACAGAAATTGGGTTTGCTGGTACAATTGCTGTTTTGAATAAAAATAGTTTAGAAGTTGTCCAAACAGGGAAGGAAGTATGAAAGTTTTAGTAATTGGTGCGTCGGGATTGGTGGGTTCTCATCTTTTGCAAACCTGCCAGCAACGCGGGTGGAATGTTATGGGAACTTATCATAATTTTGCCCAACCTGGTTTGATTCCTTTTCAAATTACGGATGCGGTGGGTGTGCGATCCTTGATTACTGAATCTCAACCGGAAGTGGTTTTTCTCCCCGCATTTTGCTCAAATGTGGATTATTGTGAACAAAACCCAGACGAAACTTATCAACTTAATGTGGTGGGTTGTGTGAATGTAGCTCAGGCGACACGGGATGTGGGCGCCAAGTTAGTCTTTTATTCATCGGATTATGTGTTTAATGGGGAGAATGGCCCTTATCAAGAAACCGATCGACCCGATCCTATTTGTGTCTATGGGCGACAAAAGCTGGAAGTAGAACAGAAGATTTCTCAGTTATTAGATAATTATTTAATTTGTCGCATTGCATGGGTTTATGGTCAGGAGGCTCAAGGGAAAAATTTTGTGCTTCGCTTGATTTCTACGTTGAAGAATAATCAAATAATTCGGGTTCCGCAAGATCAGATTGGCTCGCCCACTTTGGCGACTGATATTGCGGAAGCGAGTTGTCGCTTAGTAGAAGTGGGCGCACAGGGACTGTTTCATACAACGGGAATTGATTGTATGAATCGCTATCAATTTGCTTTAAAGGTCGCTGAGGTGTTTGGACTTCAGACAGATACTCTTGTACCTGTGATTACATCTGAATTAAACCAAGCTGCTGCGCGACCGTTAAAGTGTGGAACGAGATGCGATCACCTCCGCCAAACCCTCAATTGGAATTCCAGAGGAGTTGTTGATGGTCTTAATTGTCTAAAAAATGCTCAGATGGTGTAGCCTAATTTATGTCAGAGACGGGTAACGTTAGAGTACCATTAATCGCCTGAGCGGGTGAAAACCCGTTACCCATTAGTAAAATGTTTTTGAGCTTTGGTGATTTACTCAGCTATTTTTTCAATAAACACCTGATAACCCACATGAAGAATATTTATTTTCCTGGCAAAAACGCTCAAAAAAGGATCTAGCCCCATCTTAACTTCTGCACCTCCACCATAATCGTCAAAAACTATCAGACCGCCTACTTTAACAAGTCCCCAAGCCAATATTGCATCTTCCAAGACGGGTTCCGCCTCATGGGAGCCATCAACATAGATGAAATCGTAGGATCTCATAGGTAGTAAACGCATGACATCATAGGAGAACCCAACCTTCTTGACCACTTTCTCTGGATGACCTGTTAAGGAAATATTAACGTCAAAACGCTCTTGAAGAAAAAGTAGTAAAAACTTATCAAAATTTGTATGTTCCGTACTTCCCTGCCAAGTATCTATGCAAGTAAGTCTTGCTGATTCATGGGTAAGAACATTATCTATCAGCCAGCAAGCTGATCTGCCTTCCCAACTGCCAATTTCTAAAGCGTTAATTTCGGGAACATTAACAAACCTACTCAAATAGTTTTTCCAATTAGGAATATTACCACTAAACCAATCCGAAGTAAAATGGTATCCTTTTTGCATAACATGGCGTTGGTATTCCCAACTCTCTATTTCTGCACAGATTTGCTGTCGCTGTTGCTGTAGTTGCTGTAATTTTTGAATGTCTGTATCAAGTTGTTGAATCTGCAACTGAGATTGTTCTAATCTCTCTTTAATTGTGTTGGTGTTCTTTGGCTTGAGAAAATGTTTGTAGCTCTGAATGTTACGATTCAAATATTCAGGTAAATGTTTGCCTTCTATTTCAGAAAAATCGTATATGTATTCATGGGCTTCATCATCTGTTAGCCTAGATATGTGAAAATCTTTGTTAAAACCCAAGTCCTTTGTATTGTCTAACTCTGCATGAGCAAAACTCTGCATCTTGTATCTAAGTGTGGCTAAGTCACCAAATGAGCTAAAGTGCCAACCTGCTTGGGGAATAAATGCAACACCAGAGGGAACGCGCTGGTTCCTGATTTGAGTACAACTCTCACCTTGTTTTAAGCACTTATACTTAATAGCGTAAGATGAATTCCAAGTAGAGTTTACAAAATAGCCTAAGTTGTGTCTGTAAAAATCTAGTTGAAATCTCACAAAATCTTGATTATTTAGAAGTCCAATTGCTTCATTTAACTTGTCCTTTTTAGGAATTTCATCAACGTCACTAACTAAAACAACATCTTCATCTTGCGCTCCTAAAAATTCTAAAACACGAGGGATACAGTCCCTTTGATAAGCTTCTAAGACCCATCTATTTCCATCAGGGGGCAATTCAGGCATATCTTCAACAACATAGTGAATGATTTGGTCTTGATATTCAGCAAATTCATTGATAAAATCTTTGTAGTAAAGTGGTTTCGGTTTGCCACTATGCGTTTTTGTCGATTCTAGCAAAACAAACTTATGTACCACATCTTTTAGTTCTTCTATTCTAATTTTGAGTAGATCAATTTCATTAAAAAATGGGAAACAGTCATAAATGATAGGCTGCATAATTTCTCCTAGTAGGTGATTAGCTTCATAAGGTTCTGGATTTAAGTCACAGAGAGGAAGCTGAGAGTATATTTCCCTCTCCCTTAACTCTGGTAACTCTGGTAAAATTTTAATAACTTCCTCGTAAATTACCCTCCAATCACAATCATAACTTCCATCCCCTTTATCTATAATATGCTGTTCTGGAATGAAAACTTGTGGGAGTAAGTTTTCTATATAAACGGATTGGGCGTATAAACTCCTAGTGTAGTAAGTTGCAAGGGGGCCATGTACTACCCCTGGTTTATTTGCTATCCACGACGGAGCAGTTAGTCCAGAACCATTTGGGGAAATGTGTGTATCTATAGCCTCAACCCACCACGCGACGGTTTCAAAAATAGTAGCACCAATTGCATTATACACAGGAATATTATCTGGTATTAGAGACAATATTTCCCTCATCACCGATTTTTCATCCTCAATTATTGAGTAACTGGCACTAAAACAATCTTCCTTCCCTGTTAGAGACCAACCATCAAAGACAATAGCTAAGTTAGGAAAATCAGAATATAAACTCTTAATAATATTGGCTATTCCTTCTACCTGAGATAGCCAGACACGGCCCTTAGCACGAACTTGAACACCTAAAACTGGCCAATGTTTCCTGGCAGTTTCTACTTCTTCTAAAAATTCATGAGAACATTTTTTAAAAGCTATCTGACGTACTTTATCGGTTAACTTTTCTTTTATAAAGATGCCATTTACTCTTAACGCTACATAATTATTTTCTATAACCTTTTGAAACACATCACTAACATCTTCTACTTCAATAAACTTGTTAGCAGGGATTTCTGGAAAAATATCTCTGCTGCTAAAGTAGTCACCGGGTCCAGTTAATATTTTATCAAGTTTATCAAGTACGCCATTTTCTAACAAAACATCAATACCTACTAGGTCTTGCCATAGATAATGACCCATATTAAAGCCCAAGCCGATGACATCAACTACTTGTTTATCCGGTGTTAATATATAGTTTATGACTTTTGACCAAGAACCTACCATGTAGCTCTTAAGTTTGTTTACACTTGACACCGGTTCAGCAAAACCAACTAAATGGGAACGAAAATTCATTATTAACTCACATTTAGGAACGTAGACAAAAAGTCTTTCTCCCGAAGCACAACCCACTATCAAATAAAAGACTTTCTTGCTGACAAAGCGATAGCAAAAGCCCTGTAAATCATGTCCTCTTTGTTTAACTAGATTTTCGTGATGGTTAATTACAAATGACTGGTTTGATCGCAAAACTTTTCCACTCCAAGGACAAATAGTATAAACATAGCCTGTTTCAACTAAGCTTTGCTGATATGAAAGATGAGTTAAATTCAATCTTTCATCCGATAATTCCCTGGACGCATCACCAAAACTCTTAATGTAAATTTTTTCTAGAACGAATTTCTCGTGTCCCATTAACTCTACATAAGCCAATGAAATCCCTAGCTTTTCCAGATATTTTTTATCTGGTCGGCTTATATTCTCCAAAGTCATCATCTTATATCTGCTAGTATCCGTAAAACATTCAGCTACCTCTTCTTGGTTGACATCTGTTGGATAGTTATACTTGCTACATATTGAGGGATTGATGTCGTTTAACTTATCCCAAATTTTTTCATACATCTCCCACTTGGTACAACTGGGAACTTGGGTAATATCATTGTTAAAACATATAAGAGCCTCATTTAGTAAACCTTGTTCCGCCAAAAATATTCCCAACTCGTGAGAAGCTCGGATCACATCACTGGATAATTTAAGTGTGTGCTTGCAGCACTTCAGTAAACTCTCAATATGTCCAAGTTTGACTAAGATTAGAGCTAAATCTAGCAGATATGTCCGGTTTTCTGGAATAATTTCCAAGCCTTTTTTGTAAACATTTAGTGCTTCTTCAATTCGATTTTCTTGGGCAAAAACTATACCCAGATGAACTGCTTTTTTCAAAAGAGCTTCTGATTCTGAAAGTTGAGCATTTTTTCTAAGTGCTTTTGATAAATAGTATTGGCACTCAATAGAATTATGATCTAATTCTATTGCTTGCCTATAATAAGCTATCTCTTCTGCTATATTTTCATAGGAAATTTCTATAGAGCGCCAGTGTCTTGTGATATATTCCTCTCTTTCTCTGACAGAAAGATGAGAAATCTTCATTTTAAATTCGGTCGATTGTCTGATTCCATTAACAAAAATAAGACGAGTAAAGTCTCCCTGACGCATTTTTTGAGACCATTCTTCAGCGGTTCCTGATTCCACTTCTCGTCTCAGATAAGCACGGTAAACTTCTCTAAAAAAATCTTCATCTTTTAGATGATCAGTTGCTCGGCAAAAAGCTATATCATTTAATTCACTAAGACTAGCCGAAGGATTTTTCGATTGTAAATTTCTTAATAATATTTCAACCGTTTCAGGATCAGACTTTAAAGAATTGATTTTAATTTCAGTGAATTGTGACAGAGCAATTCCTAATTTATAATGAGATGAAAATGAATTAGGTTGTAACTCACAACTCTTACGGAAACAACCGATCGCGTCTTCCCACTGTCCAAGTTTGACCAATATCTTTCCTAACTGCAACCATACTTCAAAGTTATCAGGTTGAATCTCTAGGAGATTGCGGTAAGCCTGCACATCATCTGGATTTAACTCAATAGCTCGACGATAAGACGCGATCGCACTTTCAAAAGCTCCTTGTTCACTTAAAGTTTTTTCTGACTCTAAACAATCTTCAAAAGGTTTTGATATTTCTTCTCCTGAACGGTGATTTTGTTCATCTAATAAATCATCGAAATGGTTCTGCATTGTACGTTCAAAGTAAGATTGATTATTCATGTCTCGCTTGTTACCGGAATCTTGTGCAGTATAAATTGATTGATTCGGTTCTAGGCGATAAAGCAACGCTAATTCTATCGAATTAATTGCAAATTTCTGACCTGTAGAAAAAAACCTAACTTCTAATTGTTGGGCATTCCTTAATTCTAAATAAAATTCTGTCTGGGCATCACAAATATCTACCTTCTCGTCCCATAATACGGGGTTACCTGGACCACTGACCAGATCAAACTTGAAGCCAAAAATCTGATGATTATTTGTTTCTTTCGCCTCTATGGTATCCATCTCAACATCTATCTTGACTCGGTAAATCCCGTCAGGCACACTAATATAAGGACCGAAAGAAACTAATGGTAATTGACCGGGTTCTGGATAACTCACCAACTGATAGCCCTTTTCATTTTGAATCAGTTTACCAGATCGATTACACAGTTGTTGTGGAGAAATTTGAAAATAATCTACAGGTTGCAATTCAGACAAAAAGCTCTGTTTTTTGCCAATTTGTGGATTTAATTGCATTGCACAGCACCACAGATTAACGGCTATCTCTAAATTTTCTTTATAGATACCTGATGCTAGTTCTAGATGCAAATCTGCATGAGCAATCGCCATTTGCGTCAATTTTGGCTTTAAGAAGTGTCTGTATTGACGGATATTCCTTTTTAGATAATCGGGTATATCTTTACCTTCAACATCTCTGATGTCGTAATAGTATTTGCCAAGAGAGTCTTCATCATTGGTCGGTCTTGCTACATCAAAATTGATCAAAGGAATTCCTGTTTCCTTAGAATTATCTCCCTCTGCATGAGCATAACTCTGCAATTTGTACCTGCTGGTTTTTGTGCCTCCACCAAAAGAAGTAAAATGCCACCCCCCATTCTCAATGTAAGGGTGTTGAAATCCTTCCTTTCTAATATCTGCTGCTTTCCAATTTGGACTCCAAAAACCTTCGTCAGACCTCCTAACTTGGCAGGCAGTTCTAACTTTAAAATCTTTGTATTTACAAGCTACAGTACCACACCACCACTGACTCTGAAAATCATCTATATTATTATAATACAGAGCCTGGGTAAAGATGACAAAATCATTATCTAACAACAGATTTATAGCATCTTCTATTTTTTCTTTTCTAGGAATTTCATCTATATCACTTATTAAAATAATGTCTGCATCGTCACAGGGTATAAGTCTCAAAGGTCTAATGATACAATCCCTCTGGTGCATCTCCAGAGGCCACCTGTCACCATTGATAACTTCTGGCATATCATCGACAACATAGTGAATGATTTTATCCTGATACTCAGCAAACTCATGGCTGAATTCTTGGTAATAAAGTGGCTTGGGGTTTCCACTAAATGTTTTTGTGGCTTCTACTAAGATAAACTTATCTACAACATCCTTGAGTTCTTCTATCCTAATCCTGAGAACATCTAGTTCATTAAAAAAGGCAAAACAGTCATAAATGCGAGGCCGCTTTTGATTAGCTTGCATATTATTGGGATTTAGCTTGAAAGCCTTGTAGTAACAGAGGCTTGCCTCAGTTGTGTTTCCTTGAGATGCGAGTGCTTCTCCTAAGTTATAGTAAGATTCGTCAGAATTGGGACTCAGTTCAAGAGCATGACGCAAAGTATCGATCGCGCCTTCTAAATCCCCCTGTTTAATTAATAATTCTCCTAAGCGATAATAAGCCTCCACATCATCTGGATTTAACTCAGTAATGTGGCGGTAAGCTGCGATCGCCTCTTCCCACTGCTCTTGTTTCACCAATGCCTTCCCTAACTGCAACCAGACTTCAAAGTTATCTGGCTGTATCTGTAGGAGCTTGCGGTATGCTTGCACATCATCAGGATTTAACTCAACCGCACGATGATAAGACGCGATCGCGTCTTCCAAATCCAACTGAGTTCGTTGTTGCAGCACTTCCCCCAGCCTATGCTGAATCCACTCCGCCTCTGGTTCAAGCTCACTGGCACGACGGTAAGCCACGATCGTCTCATCTAGCTGACCCAGTTTCATCAAACTTTGCCCTAATCCTACATAGGAACCAAAATGTTCGGGATTGAGTTCGATCGCCCTGCGGAAGGCAACAACCGCTTCCTCCCACTGTTGCTGTCGATCTAAAGCATCTCCCAAGTGGTGGTAAGACCAAGAAAAATCCGGGTTGAGTTCTATGGCGCGACGGAAAGCTGCGATCGCATCCTCAAATTGACCAAGTTTCCCTAGAGCTTCCCCTAAATTGTGGTAAGACCAGGAGAGGTCAGGATTTAGCTCAATCGCATGGCGGTAGGCTGCGATCGCCTCTTCCAGATTCCCTGACTCTAGAAGTCGATCGCCCTCGTTTAATTCCGCCATAGCATTCTCTGTGTTCATCTGGTCTCTTTTTTTCGCTATCTACAATTTGGATGATTGAAGCTCAATAGCGCGCTCGCAGCAGTCGCTTCGTCTGACTATACCTATTTTTGCCAGATTATCACAATCTGGAGCGATGTCAATCCCCCTCCTGAAGAATGCAATCATCTTCTATGACTTTTCTTAGTTGGTCAAAAGTTCCGCTAATCTCAAAACTTGTCAGGAATCAGACATTACTACAGATGTAACATCACTGTGCCATCGATACCAGAACCGTCAGAATGGCTGCAATACAAATAATTGTGCGTAATTCCTAATTGTGATAAAGTACAGCCACTGGCTCAAATAATTTGTGGTAAAGACGTTGGCTCCTGTCGGATGATACTCACCGGAACATACAGCCAGAGATGCCAGTCTTTACAGAACGACGGAAATTGCCCTATGCAAAGGAAACCCGCGCAGGCAAAAAAAGTTAGTACGGGAGTCGCAATATAAGTTATAGGATGTATTGCGGACGATCGTAAAAGCGAGACAGACTAATTTTTGAGGGGTTATGTTAAAAAAAACACTAAATAATTCTTTGGGTGTAAATTTAGCCGGTCATATCACCGGTGATTTTGGCTTAGCCGAAGCCGCCAGAGGAAATCTCAGAGCCTTAGAAGCAGCCAGAATTCCCTTTGCAGCTAAGGATCTAAAAATAGATTGGCTACCCAACTCCGATACTAGCTACAAAAAATTTTCCGATGACAACCCATATCCGATCAACATTATCCAAACCAACCCCAATTGGGTTGAACAGATTTTAGCCGGATACTTCCCCGGCATTGGTTCTGAATATTTCAAAGGGAAATATAATATAGGTGTTTGGCTGTGGGAATTGCCCGTCTTTCCCTCTGAGTGGCAGTGGGCTTTTGATTTATTTGATGAAATCTGGACACCTAGCAATTTTTGTGCGGAAGCCTTTTCTGCTGTATCCCAAGTTCCTGTGCTTAAAATTCCTGTTAGTCTCGCTTTTCCTGTGCCAGTATTGACAAGAGAAAACCTCAACTTGCCCAAAGATAAGTTTATTTTTCTATTCATGTTTGACTTTGGGAGTTCCTTTGAACGGAAAAATCCCTTTGCCACCGTTGAGGCTTTTAAACGAGCTTTTGGTAAATCAAATCAAGATGTTTTACTCGTCCTCAAATTTGCAAATGCTCATCTTTTCCCTGAACGGCGACAGGAACTTATAGATTTGGCTGAGGGTTGGTCATCCCTTCAGTTTATAGACGGACATTTGCAAAAAGCAGAGATTCATGCTTTGGTTAATACTTGTGATTGTTATGTGTCTTTGCATAGGGCTGAAGGATTTGGTTTAACCATGTCGGAAGCGATGTACTACGGCAAACCAGTAATAGCCACAGACTATTCATCTAATATGGAATTTATGAATGTTGGCAATAGTTTTCCGGTTAAATACGAACTGGTGACAACAACTGAAGATTATGGAGCTTACCCGAAAGGTAGCGTCTGGGCGGAACCAGATATAGATCATGCTGCGTCTCTAATGAAGTCTGTATTTGAAAATTATCAGGAAGCTCAGAAAGTAGGAAAAATAGCAGCAAAGGAAATTAGATCTTTATTAAATCCTCAAGCTGTGGGTATAAAAATTAAAAATCGCCTTGAATTTATCAGTGGCAATCTTAATCATACCCAGTTGTCCAACCGGTTCCATGAGCTTCAGGCAGAAAGAGATCTATTGGCTCACCAAGCTCAAGCTTGGAGGCAGACAGCATTGCAGGTACAGAAAGAGTTAGCAAAATACTCTTAATTTCAACTACAATAGGGCTGAATTGTCAAGCATTTATTCTCAAGGTTTATTAAGTAGAAGACATAGTATGTTAAATCAAACCGTAGATTCTAATTTCGGCATCAATTTTATCGGACACCTGAGCGGTGAATATGGGCTGGGAGAAGGTTCGAGGGCTACTCTCAGAGCGATCGAAGCGGCTGGCATTCCCTTTGCACTCAAGGATATTAAGGTAGATTGGCATCGAAATTTAGATAACAGCTACACAAGTTTTTCCGAGCAAAATCCTTATCCCATTAACCTGATTCACACTCTGCCAGAACCCGTTGTTTTCAACATGGTCGATCCCGAATGTTTTAAGGGTCGATACAATATTGGTTTTTGGGCTTGGGAACTGCCGATATTTCCCCCAGGGTGGCTGTACGCTTTTTCTTTGTTTGACGAAATTTGGACTTATAGCAATTACTGTGCTGAAGCGATCGCCCCTGTATCACCTGTGCCCGTGATTAAGATGATGTCGAGCCTCGATCTGCCGGAACCATCATTTGATAGAGAAGCATTAGGATTACCCGAAAACAAAGTTATTTTTCTGTTCATGTTCGACTTCCACAGTACGATAGGTCGCAAAAATCCCTTTGCTACTTTGGAGGCATTTAAGCGAGCTTTTGCTCAATCGAATGAAGATGTCTTACTGGTACTCAAGTTTTCCAATGCCAACTTTTTTCCCAAAGAGCGAGACCAACTCAAAGCGGAAGCAGCAGGCTGGCCAGTTCACTTTATAGATGGGCATTTAAAGAGAGAAGAACTTCATGCTTTAGTTGCCAATTGCGACTGCTATGTTTCTCTGCATCGGGCCGAAGGGTTTGGCTTGACAATGGCCGAAGCGATGTATTATGGAAAGCCGGTAATTGCGACGGGCTACTCATCGAATATGGAATTTATGAATGTCGGCAATAGTTTTCCAGTAAAATATGACATAGTGACGCTGACAGAAGATTATGGGCCTTACTTTAAAGGAAATTACTGGGCAGATCCCAGTATCGATCATGCAGCATCCTTAATGAAGTATGTTGTTGAAAATCCACAGGAAGCTCAACAAGTAGGAGCTAGAGCATCTCAAGAAATGAAATCTTTACTGAGTCCTCAACTTCTAGGGGTAAAAATCAAAAATCGCTTGGAAATTATTAAAAAGAGGATGAACCAATCTACAAATTGGTCAACCCGCATTCATCAGATGCAGCAAGAATCGGCTTTTGCTCAGTCCCAAACCCAAGTTTGGCGGCAAACAACACAGCAAATTCAATCTGAAATAGCGCAATACCCAAGCCTTGCTAAGATTTGAAAAATTTAATTGACTGTAGATATTTTTTATAGAGGAGCTCAATCATGTTCAACAACGCAAATTTTAATTTTGGAGTTAATATTATCGGTCATGTGAGTGGCGAGTTTGGTTTGGGCGGGGGTGTGCGAGGGACTATCAGAGCCATAGAAGCAGCTAACATTCCTTTCACAATCAAGGATCTGAAAGAAGATTCGCAACGCAACTTAGATTCTACATACACCAATTTTTCCAGCGATCATTCTTATCCCATTAATATCGTCCATACCAACCCTCACGAGTCCTTGTTGAATTGTATCGATCCTGAATATTTTAATAATCGCTATAATATTGGTTTTTGGATTTGGGAACTTCCGGTGTTTCCTGATTTTTTCATGGGAGCTTTTAATCGATTTGATGAGGTTTGGACTTACAGTAATTACACGGCTGAAACAATTTCAGATGTCTCGCCTCTTCCCGTTGTTAAGTTACCCCCTAGTATTTATTTGCCTCCCAACACATTGGGCAGAGAAGTTTTAGGATTACCTAAAGATAAATTTATTTTTCTGTTCATGTTCGACATGGGTAGTGGCTTTGAGCGCAAAAATCCTTTTGCCACTATTGAGGCATTTAAAAAAGCTTTTGGGAAATCAAATGAAGATGTTTTACTGATTATTAAGTTTCGACCTCATCCTTATTATCAAAATCAGTACGCTCAACTAAAAGCAATGACAGAAGACTGGCCATCTATTCAACTTATCGAAGGGCATTTGAGCAAAGAAGAGGTTCATGGCTTAGTAGATAATTGTAACTGCTATGTATCGCTACATCGGGCTGAGGGTTTTGGTTTGACTATGGCAGAGGCAATGTATTACGGCAAGCCAGTCATCGCTACCGCTTATTCATCTAATACCGATTTTATGAATGTTGGAAATAGTTTTTTGGTGAAATACGATTTAGTGGCAACTACTGAAGCTTATGGACTTTACCCAAAAGGTAGTATCTGGGCAGAGCCAGATATAGATCACGCGGCTTCTCTGATGGAGTATGTTTTTAACAATTATCTGCAAGCACAGGAAGTAGGAGCGAGAGGAGCTAAGGAAATTAGGTCTTTATTCAATCCACACGCGATCGGTCAAAAAATTAGACATCGCCTGGAATATATTATGAGGACAATAGAAGAGAAAAAGTTGTTTGAATCGCAAGCTCAAGCTTGGAGGCAAGCGGCTTTACAATCTCAGAGAGAACTAGACAGAGCAAGGCTTCAATTTTGATATTAGCAACTGCCTAGCATCATTGATGATTTATTGTTCGTCTTCTGATAAATGAGCCTACAAATCTTCCGATCGCATACAGCAAATGTAAAAACAATAAGATCGATCGGGATTATCATTTAACAGTTGACTGTGAATAAATTCATGGTTGAGAGTTTCCTGGCTTGATGTTTCAATCGATTTTGAGAGATCAATAATACCCTTCGTATCCACTATTTTGAAATTATGCTTCTCCAAGAGCTTGCACAAATCATCGAAATAGTATTCTAGCTTGTGTTCAGGATGAATATAATTATTGGGAAACTGTAGCTTTGTAGCTTTCCTGTTAGGAGTGTCAAGAGCAAACTTACCACCAGACTTTAACAATTTATAAACTTGGTCAAAGAGTTTTTCTGCTTCTTCTGTGGTGATGTGTTCGATTGATTCTCCAGACCAAACTAAGTCAAAACTACCTTCTTGAAAGCAGCTTAAGTCTGTCATGCTTCCATAAACATATTCAATATTGCAATTTTGGTACTTAACTTTTATTTGCCACTCTTGCCCAGGAAACATCATTTTCTCTGGAGGCAAGTCTCTAATATATAGATTTTCTGGAAGATGAGGATAGCCGAGCTGTAATAAAGCCCCTCTTTGATCTGATGCAGAATAACCTCCCAAATCTAAGATCACCTTAGCAGGCGGTAGCAGTGTTCTCATCATTTTCATGCGAGCACTATGAAGTTTAGTATTCAACATAAAGTTGATATTTTCTTCAGTAAAGCTATGATTGCCACCTTCTTCACCTGTCAGCCTTTGTTGAAATTCATGGGCCTCAACCATCTTTTTTATAACAGTAGCTCTAGACGCACCTGTCTTAAGTTCGTTTAACCAACCTTCCAGCCCATCGGGATCGGCTTCCCGCTCAAAGATTACCCAATAGGCCATCCATAGATAGCTTTTGTCGCTTTTAGCATGAGTAGCTAACGTTTTTTGGATGCTTGCTTCTAGACGCTGAGATGCTTCGGGGTTCATGGTGTTTCCTCTAATTTTGACTGGATTCTAAGCTTGTTACATCTGAAAGGCATTTTTGAAATTCACTTGACTCTACCATCTTTTTGATAACATCTGCCCGGCTCAAACCTAACTTTAGTTCGTTTAACCAACCTTCTAATCCATCGGGATCGGCTTCCCGCTCAAAGATTACCCAATAGGCCATCCACAGATAACTTTTGTCGTTTTTCGCATGAGTAGCTAACGTTTTTTGGATGCTTGCTTCCAGACGCTGAGATGCTTCGGGGTTCATGGTGTTTCCTCTAATTTCGATTGACTTTTGTAGGTTAATAATATTGATGATCCGACATTAAACTGCGAAATGTAGACCACATCGCAGTCTGACTTAGAAAATCTTGGGTTCCAACTCTAAGGCCCGACGGTAACAAGAACTCGCTTCATCAATTTGCCCTTTCTTAGTCAAAACTTCACCCAAATTATAGTGGAACCAAGAGAAATCAGGTTTTAATTCAATGGCGCGACGATAACAGGCGATCGCCCCCTCCAAATCTCCTTGATATCTGAGCATATCCGCTAAATTATTGTGGATATAGGGATCGTCAGGTTTTAACTCGATCGCGCGGCGGTAACAATTCATTGCTTCCTCACGCTGACCTTTTGCACCCAAAACATCCCCTAACAATTGGTAAGGTTTATACTCATTTGGTTGAACCTCAATAGCGCGGCGGTAAGAAGCGATCGCCCGATCCGGATCATTTTTTTGCGCGAATATCAACCCCAACTGCAATTGCGCCTCACCGCATTCGGGATTTACCTGCAAAGCCATCTGATAAAAGACGATCGCCCCATCAACCCAGCCCTTCCTTCCTAAAGCATTCGCCAACTCAACATAAAGCCCAGCATCATTCGGCGCAATCTCCAAAGCCTTGTGATATAACTGAACATCATCAGGATTATGCTCGATCGCCCTTCGATACAAACCCATCGCATCCCGCAAATCCCACTGCGATCGCATCCTCAAAGCATCAGCCAACTTCTGCGACAGCCACGGCAAATCCCCCTGAATTTCGGCAGCAGAGCGGTAAGAGGCGATCGACTCATCCCACCGTTCCAGTTGCTCAAAAGCCGTCCCCATGTTGTAATAAGTCCACGCAAAATCGCGATTTAACTCCGCCGCCCGCCGGTA
>Ga0316607_1000391_pt1 | contig 16436 bp, 19 predicted proteins | sample MIS2016062E_MG_FD_207674 | JGI IMG/M metagenome (GOLD analysis project Ga0316607, IMG submission 207674) | Microbial mat bacterial communities from Middle Island sinkhole, Lake Huron, Michigan, United States - MIS.2016.062E | ecosystem: Environmental > Aquatic > Freshwater > Lake > Sediment...
GTACTCGCCCTCAACATCATCGTAGGTAGCTTGCTGTACGGGATATTGCCCTTGAGTTACACTCTTGATGTTAGCCCTGGTAGCCGTGGGATTATTGACATTGCGATTTACAGAAGCTGTTGGCTCTGGAGAACCGCAGGCTAGAGTAGTCAAACACAAACTTAAAGCCATGAAATAAACTATCAACTTTCGCAGCATAAATATTAATTGGAATTGGGAATTGAGAATTGGGAATTGGGAATCGGGAATTGGGAATTGGTGATTTGCAGGTAAGTAGTGGTAAGGTGCGCAGTGCGCACCCTACAGAATTAGTTGATGCGTCCAGGAGTATTTAGTAAGGTGCGCAAGGCGCACCCTACAGAATTAGTTGATGCGTCCAGGAGTATTTAGTAAGGTGCGCATTGCGCACCTACAGAATTAGTTGATGCGTCCAGGAGTATTTAGTAAGGTGCGCAAGGCGCACCCTACAGAATTAGTTGATGCGTCCAGGAGTATGGATTTTTCACTTCCTTAAAGGGGGATGAGTTCTGGGAAATTTACCAACAATTGATCGTTAGTAAGTTCATCTCCCAACTGTGCGGGAGAAAAATGAACTTGGACAGCACGAAGCTTTTGCTGGTAATGTAAATTAATCATTGCTTTCAAACCTAATTTCAGCGCGCTGATATCGGCGAGGTCAGTTTCCAGTGCCGGAACTTCGCCTTCATAAGCGACTGTCAGTATCACCACTACATTTCTGGTGACAGGCAAAGATAAGGGGGAATTTTTATCATAAACAGAGTCGGTATATTCAGGTTCGCTGAGATAGCGTTCCGCTGAATCAGTAAACAGTTCCTCTACATAATCGCCGGCTTCCCCTTCATCCCAAAAAATATCACCTTCGTTGGCGGCTGATTGCCAGTAGTTATCGTATTGCAATAGGTGATTGCAAACTTCTACGAGGCCTTCTCCTAAAACTGTTAAGTCGCCATCGGCATCAATTGCGTCTCTAGCAGTGCTGTTGAGAATTCCCAACACGGGTGCGACTTCCTCACCGGTTAGGTGAACGAACACGCGGCCAACTGCGAATCGGGTTTTACCTGTAAATTGATTGAATCGATCGCGCAAAGAACTCATAAAATGTTGTGATTAATGTGGAAACTAGGTTGATAGGGCTATATTTTATACCATAGCAGCCCAGTTTAGCCTTTGCCGTCTATCCTTAGATCGATCGTGAATATGGGACTCCCATGATCCAGAATTTCACAAACAAGCCCCCAGCCTTTAAAGACTGAAGGCAAAAGGGCGAATACTTGGATTTGAACTAACTAATTGACGATCGCCTTAGACAAGACATCTTTCAGGATGATCGTAAATTGTCGAGTTTTGTTCAATGCTTCGGGGATAGCAACTCGACAACTTCAACAACGGGTAAATCCAGTTCGCCGCCCGGTGCTTCCGGGTGTTCGCGAACGACTGCAACGGCTTCTGCTGACTCAGTTACAGCCACATTAGGCTCCCTCACGGCATCCTCCGCGAAATCGAGTTCGATGGGAACTTCCAGGTATTCAGCAACACCATTCTCTGCGATCGGCTCGATCGACTCTTCAAAAACTTCAAAATTGTCGCTCATCGCAGCGCAAGCAGCACTAGCCCGCTTACCGACGCGATAACTCATGTACCCAGCACCGCCACCCAAAACCCCAGCCAAGCCGAGTAAACCGAGGGCTGCTGCTTTGTAGTAAGATTTACATGGATTCATTTGAGCCTCGCCGCCGGAACCAACCAGAGTCCCAGAACCAGATTTAGCAGCGCCAGATTTGCTGTAGGAACAGGTCTCAGCAGATGCAGCCTCACCGAAGGCTATACTACCTGCGATCGCGACTGTCGAAACAATGCCAGCTAACACTTGAAACTTTTTCATGGTGCTCTGGAAATTTGTAAAGGATGATTAAAAAATTAATGGTAACAGCTCTTTACAAATCTATCAACAGGGGACTGACCGACATCACGGATCGATCGCGTCTGCCAACTATACCGAAAGAAAGAAGGCAGAAGGCAAATGCGGTGAACAGTTGGTGACAAGCTACTTTTAAGGCTATTTTTGAGAAGGCTTAGTTATTGGAAAAATGCTTATTTTTATGACAGACAGCAAGAATCAAGGCATTGAGCTCACGCCTCGCCGGATCTTAGTGACGGGCGGCGCTGGATTTATCGGCTCGAATTTTGTGCATCACTGGTGCTGTAGCTATCCGGGCGATCGAGTAGTCGTACTCGACGCTTTAACCTACGCCGGAAACAAGCAAACCCTAGCAAGTTTGGAAGGGGGAGAAAATTTTCGGTTTGTACAGGGGAATATCTGCGATCGCGCCCTCGTCGATAGCTTGCTGCAATCAGAAAACATCAATACAGTCGCCCACTTTGCGGCTGAATCTCACGTAGACAGGTCAATTTTAGGGCCCGAAGCTTTCGTCCAAACAAATGTGATCGGTACCTTCACCCTCCTCGAAGCCTTCCGCCAACAGTGGATCGCCAAAGGACAACCAGAGGGCGATCGCTTTCTGCACGTTTCCACCGACGAAGTTTATGGCAGTCTCGGCCCCGACGATCCAGCCTTTACAGAAACGACACCTTATGCTCCCAACAGTCCCTACTCAGCTTCAAAAGCTGGCAGTGACCACCTCGCCCGCGCCTATTTCCACACCTACGGCCTCCCCACAATTATCACCAATTGCTCCAACAATTACGGCCCCTATCACTTCCCAGAAAAGCTGATTCCCCTCATGTGTCTCAATATGCTTTTGGGCAAGCCACTACCCGTTTATGGCGACGGTCAAAACGTCCGAGATTGGCTTTACGTACTCGACCACTGCCGCGCTTTAGATGCTGTAATTCACCGCGGCAAACCAGGGGAAACATACAATGTTGGTGGCAACAACGAGGTAAAAAATCTCGATTTAGTCAAGATGCTGTGCCAGCTAATGGACGAATTGGCAGAAGATTTGCCCGCGCGTCCTTGCGAACAATTAATTACCTTTGTGAAAGATAGAGCCGGGCACGATCGACGTTATGCGATCGATGCAACCAAAATTAAAACAGAGTTAGGTTGGACTCCATCAGTAACAGTTGAAGAAGGTTTGCGGCGCACCGTAGAATGGTATTTAGCCAATCGCGATTGGTGGGAACCTCTGCTTTCCGAGGAATATCAGACATACTACCGCAAGGTTTACGCTAATAACAACTGACTTTGACCAATACCACATACAGTGACAATTGTCAATGTATGTGAAGATTTAGTGAAAATTCATCTAGGACGCATAAAAGCAACTGTTTGTGGCTGATAATTTCAATAGAGTTATCAGATTAAGCATTTTCCAAGCTTCTACTACAAAGAGAAAGCAACAATGACCGAAATCAACTGGCTCAAGCAAATTCAAGAACCAAAATACTGGCTATTAGGGATAGCAGCAGGTTTGATCGCCCTGCACCTAACTCTGACTTCGAGAACAGAAAACACCGACCTATTCGGCACAATGCTACTATTTTGGGGAGTCGTGTGCTTTCTAATTTGGGAAAGACACGAATCCTTAACTTTAGAAAGCGGGGTTTTCGGCAGTTGCTTTGGGGCTTCGTTAATTGCTTTAATCTTGCTCAAAAGTTCGTCGATATCTGGCTACGACTTTTTTATCAGGGCAACGCCTTTCTTGTCGGGAATAAGTCTCGCTTTGCTGGCTTCAGGAACAAAAGGACTGAAACAATATTGGCAGGAATTGCTAATTCTTGCCTATACAGCTATTCCTCCAGGGTTGATAGGAGTATTTGTTAATGTCGCCCTATTAACTGCTAAATTTTCGGCTTTTATTCTCCACTATTTAGGATTTGAAGTAGTTCGTCAAGGAGTATTTCTTGTATTAGAAAAAGGCAGCATCGAAGTGTATCACGGCTGTTCGGGAGTCAATGCCATCCTACAAGTGTTAGGGCTAGCGCTAGTTTTTTTACTAATGTTTCCTACAACTGTGGGACAGAAAATTGTAGTACCTATCATTGCAGTCCTCATTGGATTTATAGTGAATGCAGCGCGAGTTGCTCTCATGGCTGTGCTGGTATCGCTATCTCAACCCGAAGCATTTAAATACTGGCACGAAGGAAATGGGTCAGTAATTTTTTCAATGATTGCTGTATTCATTTTCGGGCTATTCTGCTGGTTTGCCATCTTGCAAGAACCGCCAAACAATAAAAAACCAAATTGCTAATGGCTATTACCTATTGGAAAACAGCTAGAATTTCTATTTTAGCAGTGACATTTACAGGGGTTTTATTAGTTGTAGGAAAGTTGACATTCTACCCATCGGCTGGCAATCTTTCTGCAACCCCGTTTGAGTTTCCCGAGTCAGTGCCTCTAGCTGAGTGGCAAATGCAGAATAGCGCACCTCTGAAAATTAGCGATACTTCACAAGTTAAGGTGGGGAGGAAATATGAATATCAAAAAAATAACCTGGATCTAGAAATAGAGATGCGCTATGTGGTAGAAACCAGTGGGGATGTGGAAAGTATGATGAAAGGACATACTGTTCTCAAGTCGTCTCCTGGTAAACTAGAATTAGCAAATACTCAAAGGGTGGGCTTTCACGGAATTTTGCAACAGCAAAATCGACTATATCTGAGTTCCTGTATCAATCCTCGCGGCCGTACTACAGTGACTGACGAACAGTTTAGATACAATCGGAATACTCGTGACTTGCAGTTCAACCGCATTTTATTTTGGCTGTCGGGTAGGGGAAATATTCAAGACAAGCGCTGTTTGTGGACTCAGATGTCTGTGCCTTTGGATAAAACAACTCCCGAAAATGCCAAGAAAATTCTAGAGAATGCTTGGGTTTCTTGGTATGAGTGGTGGCAACCGCGATTTCCTGAACCTTGAGTCAATTGCTGTACAGTGGTTTCGATCGACATTTTGTTAACAACAGGTCTATTATTTTATGAATGAGATACAAGGCGAACAGGGTTTTTCTATATACAGGCTGCGCTGGGTTGGTTATGGTCTATTAATTTTGTCGTTATTAGATACGATCTCTGTTCTGACACCGGCAAATTTTGGCAACCGTCTCTGGGAATTGCAGACGATTGGAGCTCTCGTGGAACGGATACCAGTGCCTCTATTAGCAATGGCGCTGATCTTTTTTGGAGAGGATTACGATCGCAGACGCTTGGAAGGCATTTTTTTAAAGATTTTGTCTTGGGTGTGTCTGCTGCTAGCCCTGACATTTATCTTGATGCTGCCTTTGGGAATTTTTGGCACTATCTCTGTCAACAACCAAAATAGCCAGCAAATTACTACTCAAGCAAACCAACAATTAGCCCAGTTGCAGCAGGTAGAAGAACGTTTGAAGAAAGGTACTCCTGAAGATTTAAATAATTTGGCGAGTGAACTTACTCGTTTGGGGGTACAAGCGGATACGAAAAACCCGCAGGAACTGAAAAACCAAATTCTTTCGAGAATTACTCCGGCTAAGGAACGTTTGCAGACGCAAAGCGCAGCGGTTCAGTCAAATCAGCGCTTGGCGCTACTCAAAAATGCTGTTAAGTGGCTACTGGGCGCGCTGATTTCGGCAGTTTTGTTTTTTATGATGTGGCGCGGTACTGATTGGGCTCGGTAGTAGTTTTGAGTGTGTGAGTTTTCAGTTAAATGTAAGGTGCGCAATGCGCACCCTAGGAACTGATAAGTTAAATGTAAGGTGCGCATTGCGCACCCTACGAACTGATAAGTTAAATGTAAGGTGTGCATTGCGCACCCTAGGAACTACGAACTGATAAGTTAAATGTAAGGTGCGCATTGCGCACCCTACGAACTGATAAGTTAAATGTAAGGTGCGCATTGCGCACCCTACGAAGTTAGGAGTTTAGATGCTGGCTGAGGGTATTTTCTAGTTTTTCGGCAATGCCTTCAACCCAGTTTTCATCTTGTTTTGTATAGCTGCGGGGCGCGTTAGCACCTAAAATTAAAACGCCTTGACTGCCGATGGGCTGACAGATAACTCCTTGGGTATTTTCTGGCAAATAGTCAAATTCAATTCGCCCCGGATAAATATTGAGATTTACTAAATAAATTGGCTTGTTTTTGTCAAAGACTCGCTGCAAAATTGGCCCTGGTTTTACTTCTGAATTAATGCCTAAAATGCCGCGTCGCAATAGGACTTTTCCTTGATACAAAATCACGATCGCCCTTGTGGCCGTATTTGTCAACAGCAAACGGGAAGCCCAAGCCAATTCTATTTTCACAACATCGGGCAAATCCGGCGCAAATTCAAAACCTTCTTCGCCGATGAGTTTTACCGAATCGGGCGATCGCGCTTGTACTTGCTGCCACAGCAAACCTGTTAAAATCAGCAGGGCGCTGATAATGACTCCCAAAGCATCGGAGCGAGCTTGAGAGTCTGTTATTTGCTCTGTTAGCAAGCGATTGACCATCAGCAGCGTACCTGCTAATCCTCCTGCAACTAAGGGCAATTGTCGCAAAACTCGATTTGGGTCAGATTTAGTCATTTGTCATTAGTTATTAGTTATTAGTTATTTGTTATTAGTTATTTGTCAGGGGGTAGCAGTAACCAGTAACCAGTAACCTGTAACCAGTAACCAGTAACTACTGACTACTGACTACCAACTTTACCCAACTTCCCCAGGCTGGACAATTCGCTGGAATAGATAGCCGGTGCCGCGGGCGGTGAGAATTAATTCAGGATTGCTAGGGTCATCCTCTAACTTTGCCCTAAGCCGCGAGATGTGAACGTCCACTACACGGGTGTCTACGTGGCGCTCAGGCGTGTATCCCCACACTTCCTGCAAAATTTCCGATCGCGAAAAAGGCTCTCCAGAACGGCTAACAAGCAGCTCTAACAAGCTGAATTCCATGCCTGTGAGCCGAATTCGTTCGTCACCTTTATAAACTTGGCGCTTGTTGGTGTCTATCCTAATATTAGTGACTTGGATGACTCCCGAACTGGGAATTCCAGAGGAGCCGTTTTTGTCAACGCGACGCAGCACTGAACGGATGCGGGCTTCTAATTCTTTGGGAGAAAAAGGTTTGACGACGTAATCGTCGGCGCCTAATTCTAAACCGGTGATGCGATCGGCTACGTCTCCCAAAGCGGTTAGCATGATGATAGGCACGTCGGATTCCTTCCGCAACTCCTGACAAACGCCATAGCCGTCTAGTTTTGGCATCATCACGTCCAAAACCACTAAATCTGGTTCAGTGTTGCGAAATATCTCGAGAGCTTCTTCACCGTCTGCTGCGGTGACGACATCGTAGCCAATCATCGAAAGGCGAGTTTCCAGGATGCGGCGGATGCTGGCTTCGTCATCGACTACCAGAATTTTTTCTTTATGGTTTTCCAAGTTACTGAACACTCCTTAAGTTACATTTCAGATAATCTTAATTTTTTGTACCCTATGATTAAGACACAAACCGATCCGCCTGTCGCGACTGGTCTGAAAGCTTGATGATTGCTTTTGTTCAGACTTTGACACAATGTTAAGGTGATTATTTATTATTGTAAACAATGGCAAAGCCTCGGATACAATATATTTGTCGGGAATGTGGGTATGATTCGCCACAATATTTTGGCAGGTGTCCTAGCTGTCAGAAGTGGGATTCTTTTGACGAGCAGGTAGAAGCGCCTACTTCTGCTGTGCCACGAGCTGGCTTGACTGGGGTAACGACTAGGCAACCGGGCGGTTCGCCTCCTGATAAGTCGAAGGGTCAAGCCAGGGTATCTTTTAGATTATCGCAGATTGCTGACCAAACTCAGTCTCGTTGGCCTTCGGGCTATGCTGAACTCGATCGAGTTTTGGGAGGTGGTATTGTTCCCGGTTCCCTGGTGTTGATTGGGGGGGAACCGGGGATTGGGAAATCGACGCTGTTGTTACAGGTGGCGAATCAGTTGGCGCGTAAGGATCGCATACTGTATGTCAGTGCGGAAGAGTCGGGCCAGCAGGTGAAGTTGCGATCGCAACGTTTGGGAGTGGCTAATCCGGTTGATTTGTCAAGTGATGCTGGACATAAATCCGATCGCAATGGGGGAAATGTTCAGGGTTCAGTTGAAGCGGATGTTGACAATTCAGCGGAGAATTTCTACTTGCTACCGGAGACGGATTTAGAAGTAGTTTTGCGGGAGTTGGAAGCGCTGAAACCTCATGTGGCGGTGATTGATAGTATCCAGACTATTTATTTTGCTAGTTTAACATCGGCTCCGGGTTCGGTGGCTCAGGTGCGGGAATGTACGTCGGCTTTGATGCAGGTTGCAAAAAGAGAAAATATTACTTTATTTATTGTCGGTCATGTTACCAAAGATGGATCTTTGGCGGGGCCGAGGGTTTTGGAACATCTAGTAGATACTGTACTTTATTTTGAGGGCGATCGCTTTGCTTCTCATCGACTTTTGCGATCGATGAAAAACCGTTTTGGAGCAACTCACGAAATCGGTGTCTTTGAAATGGTAGCACACGGATTGCGAGAAGTAGACAATCCATCGGAATTATTTCTGGGAAATCGGGACGAGTTTTCCCCCGGTACTTCGACGACTGTTACTTGCGAAGGAACTAGACCGATTTTAGTAGAAATTCAGGCCTTAGTCAGCCCTGCGAGTTTTGGTTCGCCCCGCCGTTCTACTACGGGGGTGGATAATAGTAGATTGCAGCAAATTCTGGCTGTTTTGGAGAAAAGAGTTGGGATTCCTTTGTCTAAATTGGATACGATTGTAGCATCGGTGGGTGGGTTGAAGGTGGAGGAACCGGCGGCGGATTTGGCAATTGCGATCGCCGTTGTGGCCAGTTTTCGCGATCGCATTGTCGATGCGAGGACAATTTTACTGGGAGAAGTCGGTTTAGGTGGACAAGTTCGCCCTGTTTCCCAATTAGAATTAAGGCTGAGAGAGGCCGCAAAACTAGGTTTTAAAAGAGCAATTATTCCGAAGAATCAACCGGTGCCAGATTTGGGAATGCAGATTATTCCAGTAGCCAAGGTGATTGATGCAATCATTGCCGCAATTCCCGCAACTCCGGCTCAGATTCATGCAGTTGACGTGGAGGAAATGGAGGAAACGGAGGAGCAAGTTTGAATAGAGTACGTAGTAGGGTGCGCACCGCGCACCAGTAGGGTGCGCACCGCGCACCAGTAGCGCACCGCGCACCAGTAGCGCACCGCGCACCAGTAGGGTGCGCACCGCGCACCAGTAGGGTGCGCACCGCGCACCAGTAGCGCACCGCGCACCAGTAGGGTGCGCACCGCGCACCAGAGTTAGAATAGTCAAAACTTACATGGTAAAAGGAGGCACGAGTTATGTATCAAGTAGATATTGTTGAGGCAAAAGAAAAGCTTCTGGAATTAATCGAAGCGGCGATGAGAGGGGAAGAAATTGCGATTACTCAAGATAACCAGCCTGTTGTAAAATTGGTAGGGATACCGCCAGCTAATAAGAAGCGCTGGCCATCCAAAGCCGGGAGTGCTAAAGGAATAGTTTGGATGTCCGATGATTTTGACGAACCGCTAGAAGAGTTTAAGGAGTACATGGAATGAGGTTGTTGTTGGACACTCATACTTTCATTTGGTATGTCACGGACAACCCTAGACTTAGCGCCAACAAAATTAGTTTCTTGGGCGGAGTCGAGGGATTCAGAAACCGGGTTTTTGCCAAATACTTCGTTGTCACCAACAGATTCAGTAAAAAACCCGGTCCCTGAGCGGAGTCGAAGGGACCAATGAATAGGGGCTCAGGGACCAATGAATAGGGGCTCAGGGACCAATGAATAGGGGCTCAGAAACCGCGGTGGTTGAGCGTAGTCGAAACCTAGTCGAAACCCGGTTTCTTGGGCTCAGTCGAGGGATTCAAAAAAACCCCATTTTCCTAAAAAAAATCGAGCCGCTGGTGGCGGAAAGAAGAAAGAGAAGAAAGAAAAGAGCAAAAGAGTAAAAGAGTAAAGTGCTAGGGAGTCCTCGCGGCAACACAAGCAACCCGAAAACCGATGCCCCAGTAGCGGTACGCCGACGGACAGCAGCCACGAACAGCCGAACGGCAGAACCTCTGATCGTAGAACCACGAACCACCGCGCAAGACCCGGCTATTACCCGTTCCAGTTTCCCAAGAACTTCCATCAGTCGGTGCGCCGTTATAATTATCGTGCCATTTATCGCTGCACCATTCCCAAATATTGCCGTGCATATCGTATAAACCAAACGCATTCGGCGGAAAACTCCCGACATCCGTTGTTTGTTCGCGGGAAAGTCCCGATTGTGCAGAATCGTAGGGGTAGTTTCCATTATAATTAACTAAATCCGGCGTAATGGTTTCCCCAAAATGAAATGGGGTTGTTGTATCGGCGCGACAAGCATATTCCCATTCGGCTTCACTCAGCAGGCGATATGTTTTCCCGGTTGTTTGCGAGAGTTTGTTACAGAATTCGACGGCTTTAGTCCACGATACATTTTCTACAGGACGTTTTTCACCTTGGAAACCCGATGGGTTTTTTCCCATGACTGCTTCCCACTGTGCTTGGGTGATGGGGTATTTTCCTGCATAAAAAGCCGGTACTTTGACTCGATGCTGGGGACTTTCGTTATCACGTCTACCTGATTCTGTTGCTGGGGATCCCATCATAAATGTGTCGCCGGGAATCCATACCATTTCTAAGCTGACTCCGTGTTCTAGGTTTTCAATGAGCTCAGAAACCGGGTTTTTTACTGAATCTGTTGGTAACAACAAAGAATCTGATAAAAACCCGGTTTCTTTGTTGAAGTGTATAAGTCCTGTTTTGGTGTTAAGGCTGTCAATACTTGTTCCGCTGTCCATCTTTGTCCTCGCTCTTTTTTCAAACATCCCCTGACTATAGCTGTGAAGGGTTCTGGTATTTTTGACCAGTCTATTTCTGGCTCTTCTTCCATAATCTTTTTCATTAACTGCGCTTCTGTATCTGCTGCGAATGGCGCGATTCCTGTCAGGATTTCTGCTGTCATTATTCCCAAGGACCACACATCCCATCCTGTTGCGACTACTCCCTTATAGGCTTCCGGGGGAACGTATAAGGTTATACCTCTTCTATCGCTGGTTCTAGCTGAGTTTTTGGCGCTGATTTCTCGCAGCAATCCGAAGTCTGATAGTTTCCATTTGTTGCTGACATATAGCAAGTTTGCTGGTTTGATGTCTCGGTGTACTTTTCGGGGATTTGATTGATGCAGGTAGTTTAATGCTGCTGCTGTTGCTTTGACTATTCTATCGCTTCGGCTGGGGTAATTTTTCCAGCTTTTCGTTGTTTTTCTAGGGTGGTTTCGGCGATTTCCATGACGATGAATAAATATTTTTCTTCTTTGACTTCACAGGGCCCTGATGTGTAGCTGCAGATTAGGTTTTCGTGGTGAATATTTACTGCTGCTTGTAGTTCGGTTGTTACTTGGGTTCAGAAACCGGGTTTTTGCGAAATACTTCATTGTTACCAACAGATTCGGGAAAAAACCCGGTTTCTTGGGCGGAGTCGAGGGGTTAAAATCGCTTTACGGCCTGGTTTTCCCACTTCCAAATACAGCTAGAAATTAAATTTGTACAAATATGAGCTACAATTGGGACTAACAAATTACCAGTATCTAAAACACTGTAACCTAACAGCAATCCCACTGCTGTTGCCCACACTGCATAGGGCCATTGCTGCATTCCGCCTAAGTGTAAAATGCCAAAAGACAAACTCGATAAAACTAAAGCAGTAACATTTAATCCTAAAGCAGATATCATCACGCCTCGAAATAGCAATTCTTCGCTAAGTCCAGGTAGCAATCCCAACCAGATTAAATCAGGCCAAAATAAGGGTTTGAGGACTACTTCTAGGTAAACGTCGGCACTGCGCCGATAACCGGGCCAGAGGTGATAAACGATCGCACTAACGCCGGAAATTGCTAATCCGATCGCACATCCTTTGAGTAAATCAATTCCGATTAATTTGACCGGCAAAAGCGATACGGCTCCAAATTGCAACCACAATTTAGCTACCGCCAGCAATATTACTGCTGTCACAGCCATTGCTATTAAAACTTGGGTGCGTGTCAAGGGTTCAAATTCGGGATTTTCGGGAAGTTTTTCTGCCACTTAATCAATTTTAGATTTTAGGTTTTAGATTTTAGATTTGTTTAGTTGAATCAGACAAGCATCGTAGGGGGGAGATGTCTGCACCCAAGGAGGCGGTGGTGATGCCGGCTCGCAAAGCGACTAAGACTCCGATCGCCTCTAAATATGAGTTTACCTGCAAAGCTTTGATTCCGAGTTTTTCTGGATTAGCCTGCATTTGGGTTTTGTTGTCGCCCACTGCAATAATTTGTACTGTCGATCGCCCACTCAAACTCAGGATAGCACTGCCACCGCAGGCTGTGGCGGGTATGACAACGGCATCGACTCGATCGGCAGTAATTGGTAATTGGGTATACTTTCTTTCTCTGTCTGCGTCTCTCTCTGCGCTTCCCAGGGTGACAAACTGCGGGGCTTTACTGAGACCCGCGAGCACGCAAGGTAAAAAAGTATACCCGATTTCTTCAGCCGCCGATCGCGGTGACAGATGCGGATCGAGGGGAAGCGGTAACAGGGCGGGAGCGTGAGCACAGGGGATTTTAAATGTTCTAACAATCAGGTGACTGATCACTGCTTCAGCGCCAGCCAGAGGGTCAACTCCCGTGCCGTGGCGGTAGTTTTCGAGGGCTTTGCTGCCTTCGTCTTCGGGAAATCTGGCTACAACTGCGATCGCCTGGACTTTTGCTTGGGTAATTAATTTTTCAGCAGCGCGCAATAGACTGTCGGGATTGGCGATCGTCCCCCAAGATGCGCCTGATTCTGACATTCGCAATTCTACTTCCAGAGGGCGATCGGTTAAAACATAATCCGTTATATTCAAACCTAATGTAGCTCTAGCAGCATCAGCAGCTTGCAGTTGGCGCAGTTGCAATTCCGGTTCAATGCCGCGATCGAGGATTAAGCCGATGCGATTTTGATGTACTGGTTGTAGCCCCCAGCATCCTTGTGCAAATTTGTCAAGGGCGTAGCCTTCGACATAGAGAGCGTTAGGTATGGGCCAATAAAGTTGAGCGCCGTTGAGGACGTTGGGGTGAGTGATCAGGGTATCTGAAATTTGGGCGATCGCCCTAGCAACAGGTAACGCATCTCCCGCAAAGCCCCCGATCGACGCTCCAACGCCTGTGGGGACTATCAAAACCACTGTGAAAGGACGGAGGTTCACGCTGTTACGGGGGATGCTGTAGCCGGTAATTTCACGAGCACGTATCCTTCTACGACAGCTTTTTGGCGATCGACATCAACCTCTGTAACAGCCCAGCGCAGGGGTTCGCCGTGCTTTTCCAGTTCGATTTTGATCGCCGAGTCAAGTTCCTCGGCTGTATTTGGGAGGTCAACTTCTGCGGAAATGAAATGGGTAGTCATCGGCTTGTCCATAGTTTTTTACCGTGATCGGTAGTTGTGTCTATTTTAACCTAGTTCTAGGGTTTACCGAACTGGCGATCGTAGACAATATCTTCTTTTTCTGTTTCGATCTTCAAGTTCGATCGGGGATAAGCAATGCACAACAAAACGTAACCTTCCGCCTGAAGTTCAGCACTCACCCCCATACCTTCGCTTTGCTCAACCTCGCCTTCAATAACTTTAGCAGCACAGGTAGTACAAACCCCTGCATTGCAAGAATTCGGCAAATTAATGCCGGCGGCTTTGGCTGCGCGCAGAAGTTGTTGATCTTCGGGCACTTCTACGGTGTAGGTACGGCCTTGGTGGAGAAACTCAACGGTGTAAGTCTTGGACATATTTTGATTATTGGTTTTAAGGGCGATCGGAATTTACGCTATATCTGCAAACAAAGCAATAGATATCTTACCGCACTTGGGGATTTTGTGCAAATTTACCAAATCCATAGTCCAGGACGCATGGGGGTCCAGAAACCGGGTTTTTTTACGAAAATACTTGATTGCAGCCCTTAGATTCGGTAAAAACCCGGTTTCGAGGAGTCGAAAAATTCGCCATCTTGTCAAGCATCTTTCTCCAAAATATGAGAATTTTTCAATAACTAATCAGGACTTACGCATTTCAACGTAATCCTGTCATGCTGAGCGAAGCTTGACTCATGACATATAGGCTTTGCGTAAGTTCTATAATTTTTCCTTTCAAGCCAACAACTCATCAACAGCGACACTAAAACCCGGCAACACTAACTGAGTGCTAACTGTGCCACCGGAATTAAACGCTAATTTTTGAGTTTGAGTAATTATCAATATCCAGCGACTTTCTGGAAAAACAATCCAAACTTCCAGACAACCCGAATCTAAATACTCTTGTGCTTTCAGAAAAATCTCTTCCGCAATATCAGTAGGAGAAACTATTTCAGCAACTAACAGCGGGCTTTGAGGTAAAGTAGGAACATCCCCAAATTCTGCAACTAATTCGGGTGTAAGATAAGCTACATCAGGACGGCGCACTCGCCTGTTAGTGCGGCAAGGAACCTCCGTATAGACTTCGCCACCTTGTCCGCTAGAATCTTTGTAATTTCCCCAAGAACGATCTAGTCTAGATTGGATTCGACTGTGTTTTACTGTCATGCCATTTTTCTCCGCGATTTGCCCATCCACCCATTCCATATCGTCGGGGGGATTAGCCATAAAGTCTTCTAGAGAAACATTTTCTGATAAAACGGCTGCCATTACCATAGCCATTTACTCCTGTTTACAGAATTCACTGATATTATATAGTCCTGGATGCACTCCTACCCAAGAAACCGGGTTTTTTACTAATATTAAAGGTCATCAACCAGTATTTTTGTAAAAAAACCCGGTTTCTGCCTTCAGGCTGTTATGGCGCTTTGTGCGATTCCCAATTCCCCATTCCCCATGCTCATGCCCAATTTACTCAATATTAATTTGATTAGGAGCCTTCGGTTGCTCATCCTTCAAAGTTTTGCGCCCCGACGAAGCATAATCCTTGTACAAATCCACAAACATCTTGGTTAACTGCGGCAAAGACAGTTTCTCCCCATTAATTTGAGATTTCATATAAACTTTGAGAACTTCAATGTAAGCCAAACCGAGAGCCATTGTAAGAGTTGCCGCCGTTGCACCGGAGATAGCACCACCGACAATTGTACCCGCACCCGGAATCATTTTAATCAAATTAGCAACAATACTTCTGCCAACAGCAGTCACCCCACCAGCACCGCTAATAGCAGACAGCATCGCCGAGATAAATCCCTTGTCAAATGGCATTCCAAAAATCACAGTAATATTAGCAATCATTGCCGTTTGCATAGCCATCAAAATTGGCGCATCAGCAAAAGGCACAGGAGTCGCCCCGACAATCGCAGAACCGGCAACATAAGCAGTTACATACTTAAATGCCATGTCGGATTTGAGCGCAATATTGGCAATTTGTTCTTTGACAAAAGCTTTTTGAGCTACTTCCGGCAGGAGTTGAAAAGTTGCATCGACCAACTTATCTAAACCGTGAGATTTTACTGTATAATCCTCATCAATTTCTTCCGGTTCAGCCATGACAGGGATAACTTGACAGACTGGCAAATTCATGTGTTCCAGTTGCTTGAAAAACTCGCTCGGTTTTTTCGATGTAGTTTGAGTGAGAACTAAAATAACTGGTACATCTTTGACTTCCATTTCTCTTAGCCAGCCTTCCTCCACAGATTCTATTCTATTTGCGCCGTGATTGATGCAGTACCAGATGACGTGAATGTGTTCTTTGGGGTGCAGAAGTCTTTGGTCTTCAATCAGTTTAGCAACGTTTAATTGAATAATTTTAATTTGTTCGGCACTGAGTTCGAGTCCGGGAGTATCGTAGACTGTAATTGGGCAATTTGGTTTGGTATATTGGCGAATACCTTGAGTGATGGGGCGGCCGACTCCGGTTTCTGCTAAGCGTTGGCGAAAAACAGCATTGATCAGGGTACTTTTGCCTACGCCTGTTTTACCGATGACTAAAACATTGCATTGTCCCACTTGATTTTCTGCGTCTTTGAAGGCGTCGTAACTGTTGTTTAAAAGGTCGTCTAGGGAAAAGTCGTCTGACATGGTGGTTTCTAGAATGGTGTGGGATATTAATTAAACACCACCGAATAGAATTCGGGGCTATACAAACGAAGTTAATGTTAAGCCCGCCGAATATAATTCGGGGCTATACAAACGAAGTCCGCCTACGCGGACTGGGGAGTCTTAAATATATTGTAGCAATTTGATTTCAGAATAAGTAGAAAGGATATCTGATTCAATTATTCAATATTTTCCGAATTTTCAGACCGATCGCACTCAAGCGGTAAAAAATCAGGATTAAGAACTTCTTCTTCAGTAAATGGAGACTCTGGGGGAAATATCGCAATAGATAAACCTGTTTCATCTGCGGCTAATTCCCTAGCATCTTGATAAG
>Ga0316607_1000392_pt1 | contig 16420 bp, 13 predicted proteins | sample MIS2016062E_MG_FD_207674 | JGI IMG/M metagenome (GOLD analysis project Ga0316607, IMG submission 207674) | Microbial mat bacterial communities from Middle Island sinkhole, Lake Huron, Michigan, United States - MIS.2016.062E | ecosystem: Environmental > Aquatic > Freshwater > Lake > Sediment...
GACAAGTCGAAGGCTGGAATGGTACTCTTATTTTAGATCCACGGAACTGCACCTTGAAAACCAAATACAGCAAGGCTTCTGGAGCGGGCGGCCGCAAAATACCTAAAACCCTATCAGGGATTGAAACCCTCTAGATCATCATCATCAATGTTCGGTAGTGTTGCGCCGGCCGCAAAATACCTAAAACCCTATCAGGGATTGAAACGCTGTTACAACCTCGATATCTGACAGATTCGCAATCAGGCCGCAAAATACCTAAAACCCTATCAGGGATTGAAACTAGGCAGCGGATCTGAACATTGAAAATCTGCATCCATGCGCCGCAAAATACCTAAAACCCTATCAGGGATTGAAACCAGAGCAAGGAACGCATTTCTTCTGGAACACATTCGCCGCAAAATACCTAAAACCCTATCAGGGATTGAAACTGGAGCGATTGACCCAAATCACACCTGTATCGCTGCGCCGCAAAATACCTAAAACCCTATCAGGGATTGAAACTCTTGCCGTGCCAAAGCGTGAGAATTTTCGGTGCAATCTTCGCCGCAAAATACCTAAAACCCTATCAGGGATTGAAACCGCTCTGTAATAAAGCAAACAAAGTGGTTCGACTGCCGCAAAATACCTAAAACCCTATCAGGGATTGAAACGAGAAGTTCCCTTCGGATCAACGAGTAAGACACTTTTAGCCGCAAAATACCTAAAACCCTATCAGGGATTGAAACTGAAAGCTTCATACAGAGTAAACCTTAATTAGGATATGTGCCGCAAAATACCTAAAACCCTATCAGGGATTGAAACTCTTTGAAAGAATCCAATCTTTCTTCTAGATCATTCCAGTTGAGCCGCAAAATACCTAAAACCCTATCAGGGATTGAAACATAAGCATTTCAGAGTAAGCCACTCTTGCTTTTTGAGCCGCAAAATACCTAAAACCCTATCAGGGATTGAAACTCTGGAGATTCGTAGATGATTTTTTGAATTGTGCCGGCCGCAAAATACCTAAAACCCTATCAGGGATTGAAACAGTAATTTGTCGATGCTCCTTTTTGGTTTTGGCTGATGCCGCAAAATACCTAAAACCCTATCAGGGATTGAAACGGGGAAGTTGAATTTTTCATCTGGCTTAAACTGCGCCGCAAAATACCTAAAACCCTATCAGGGATTGAAACGCAGCAGAGGGTAGAGTTATCGTAATTGTGCCAGATACAGCCGCAAAATACCTAAAACCCTATCAGGGATTGAAACCAAGTCAATTACCGTGTCATATTTTGGAAAAAAAATGGCCGCAAAATACCTAAAACCCTATCAGGGATTGAAACGACTGATCAATCCAACCAGCATAAAATGACTCCCGCGTGTCGCCGGAAATTTCCCCAAAACTGCCATTGTCGTCAATTTTATCAATATCTGCAATATTTGTTTTGAAAAATCCCCGATCGCTATAACCCCAAGAACTAATCCCCGCAATCCTCCCGTCAACAAAGGATGGCCCGCCCGAATCTCCGCTAGCTGTGGCTATCTCATTTTTCCCCAAACCTCGATCGCCCAACCTCAGAAAATGCCTCCCCAAAGCATCATGTTGGGCACTTCCGTCATCAAAATCAAAAATTATTGGTGTCAACTTAAGACTAAAACCCTTAAGAAAATCTGGCTTATAGGCGACTGCGAGATCCCCCTAAATCCCCCTTAAGAAGGGGAGTAGGGGGTGACTTTGAGTAAGTTCTTGTCCCACCCCCTACTCCCCTTAAGAAGGGGGGCTAGGGGGGATCTAAGTTTAATAGTCAAACAGCAATCTGTGGCTGGGTTTGAGCTGGTTGTTGACACCAATGGGCCGTGTCCTGTCCTCTTATTGCAACAGTTTACTTCGATAATTCGATATTAAGTTCGTTCACAACACGGCGTTTTAGCGGGAGAGATTTTTCTCTAGGTATCAAGTCAAAGACTTTCCGAAAGGCATCATCTACCTCTTCAAAAGGTACTTGTCCTTTAGCATCATAAACCACTTTCCCCGATTGATCGAGCAGCACAGTTTGAGGTACAAAACCCTTGTAATAATGGCTCGGATTCGTGAGTTCTGGTGAGGGTTGCGAAGGCAGAGAATCGACATATATAGGCATAAAATCGGCTTCACGACCGTAATATTCTTGCAGGTTAGAGACGACGATCGCGAATTGTTTGCAGTCGCTGCTGTCGTCTGTATAAAACACTAGCAATGCGGGTTTTTTGCGTTGAAAAGAATCTGTGAGTTTGACTTTAGGAGGGACTAGGGAACCGTTGCCGGCGTAGAGGGCATAGATAGTGCCGTCGAAGCGATCGTCTGTGAGAGTTGCGAAGGCTGGTGGTGTGCCGATTAGCAGGATGAAGCTAAGTGCGATCGCCACAGTTAAAAGACTAGCAGACAAGATTCGCCGCCACAAGCGTTTGCCAGAAGCAGCAGTAGCAATTAAATTTTGGTAATCGGAAAATATCATAGGTTATTGGCGGTTGCTGTAAAGTGGCGAAAAAGCGTGCAAAACTTTATTAAGTTTATCAGCAAATGTAGGCAAATGCTGTTGATTAGGTTAAATTGGTTTTTGACAAACTATTTTAATCTGCTTTTAGTTGCGATCGACAGTAAGCATTATGGGTAGGGACACGGCAGTGCCGTGTCCCTACAGATATCCTGTACAATCCACCGGATTTGATATCAACCGATAACTGGTGATTGACTGCTAGAAACTGACAGCTAGAAACTGACAACTAGGAACTGACAACAAATGATTGCTTTGCTTGATGTACTCCTCGCCCAAACGCCCGCTGCTGATGTTTCTGGGCCTGCTCAAATTGATGTGTTTGAGGCGATTGTTTTAGGTCTTGTCCAAGGATTAACAGAATTTTTGCCCATCAGCAGCAGCGCTCATTTGAAAGTCGTGCCCGCCCTATGGGACCACGATCCCGGCGTTGCTTATGTTGCTGTAATTCAATTGGGCAGCATTGTGGCAGTGCTGTTATATTTTTGGAAAGACTTGACAACTATAACTATTGGTGCATTGAAAGCTATTACCAGCAAAGACTACGATTCCCAAGAGTTTCGGATGGCCCTGGGAATTGGTTTGGGAACAATACCGATTATCTTTTTTGGACTGTTAATCAAGATATTGGTTAAAGATTTTGACAAATCGCCGTTGCGGAGTTTGGGGGCGATCGCCACTGCTTCCATCGTCATGTCGTTGCTGTTAGGAATAGCCGAAAAAACAGGCAAGCATAAACGGGAGTACGAAAAATTAGATGTAAAAGATGGTATTATAATGGGATTAGCTCAAGCAATGGCAATAATTCCTGGTGTTTCGCGATCGGGTTCTACGCTAACAGCAGGATTGTTCATGGGATTGGAAAGAGCAGCGGCGGCGAGGTTTTCTTTCTTGTTAGGAATTCCGGCAATTACTCTGGCTGGTTTGGTGGAATTGAAAGGTGCTTTGGGTGAAGGATTAGGCGAAGGTGCTGTTGTAGCTTTGATAGTGGGAACAATATCAGCGTTTATATTTTCCTATGCTTCGATTGCGTGGCTGCTGAAGTTTCTGCAAACTCAGAATACGTGGATTTTTGTGTGGTATCGGCTGGCTTTTGGCGTGGCGATTTGGACTGCGATCGCAGGTGGAGCATTGATTAATAAGTAGGTTGTTCTAATTTCTGTTAGATCCCCGAGTTTCGATCCTCCTCGCATCCCCCTTAATAAAAGGAGTAGGGGTTGACTTTGAATGCTCCGGTTCCCCCCTTTTTAAGGGGGGCTAGGGGGGATCTCCGGGTTGAACAACACACCCTAGCCGTAGAGGATTTATAATGCTCGAAGATAGCGATCGCCAAAATGCACAATTAGCGCTAATTCTGTTAGTACCTGCTGCTAGCATTGGTGTAGCGATCGCCTTATTTATTGCTCCCGGAACCATCGGAACCATAGTATCAGTATTGTGCGGGGTTTGGTTGCTAGGGCTGCCCATCGCCTGGTCTGTTTGGGGCGATCGCTACCAACTGCATTTATCCCAACCGAAGCATCAAGAATTGTTAGCAGGCACGGTTTTAGGACTGTTAATGTTCGGCATGATTCTGGGTACATACTGGCTTTTTGGTGAGCACTGGATCGATGGGATTGATGCCAAATCAAAGGTGCAACAAATGGGGCTGAGCAATCCCAGTATTTTCTGGATTGTCCAAGCATATTTTGTACTAATAAACTCGTTTATTGAAGAATATATTTGGCGCTGGTTTGTCTACAGAAAGTGCGAGATTCTGATACCTGGAACCGGAGCGATATTTCTGAGCGCGCTGTTTTTTACGCTCCATCATATCATTATTTTAGCAGCTTATACCGACTGGCGCGGAGTGATTTTAGGCTCCTTAGCTGTCTTCCTAGCAGGGGTAATTTGGTCCTGGTGTTATCTGACCTATCGTTCGCTTTTGCCGAGTTACATCAGTCACGCGATCGCCGATTTTGCCCTCTCAATTATTGCTTGGAAAACAATCTTTTCAATATAATTTTGTCATTATATTTTTGTCATTCTGAGCGCAGCGAAGAATCTCTGAAACAGTCCTGGACGCAGAACCTCCATAGGTAGGGTGCCGCCCACAAGCACCTTACTACTACAGACAGTGTAAAACTTAAAAACTTGCGTAATTCCTGCCTAAAGAGCGATCGACATCGGCTCCATTAAAGTCAGTCTTGGACGCACTCCCACCAAAGAAACCGGGTTTTTTACCGAATCTGCGGGATCGAAGGAAATATTTTCGTAAAAAAACCCGGTTTCTGGCTCCCCATCGTAAGTCCTAAAAGTGTTAAAATATCAATGTTTTAGGATAATCTTAAATCCTAATATTTTACCTCACGAGGGGATGTCCTATCTTTGAGTTTCTGTGATGAATGTTTTACTCCTCTATCCTCTCTTTCCCAAAAGCTTTTGGTCGTTTGAGAAAACCCTAGCATTACTCGATCGCAAAGCCATGCTACCCCCGCTAGGATTGGTGACGGTAGCCGCTATTTTACCCCAAACATGGGAATTTAAGCTAGTCGATCGCAATGTAAGTTCAGTAACAGAAGCTGACTGGGATTGGGCAGAATTGGTGATTCTGTCTGCGATGATCGTCCAAAAGGAAGATTTATTAGATCAGATTCGGGAAGCAAAACGGCGGGGTAAACGAGTTGCTGTGGGCGGCCCCTATCCTACCGCTTTACCCAACGAAGTAACAGATGTTGGAACCGATTATTTGATTCTAGATGAGGGTGAAATTACTTTACCAATATTTGTGGAGGCGATCGCCCAAGGTGAACAATCTGGCATATTCCGCGCCAACGGCGAAAGGCCAGATGTTACCACCACCCCGATTCCTCGATTTGATTTGCTGCAATTTGATGCTTATGCCGAAATGTCGGTACAATTTTCGCGGGGATGTCCTTTTCAGTGCGAATTCTGTGACATCATTGTACTCTACGGCCGCAAACCCCGCACCAAAGCACCAGAACAATTGCTCAACGAACTCAATCGCCTTTACGAGTTAGGCTGGCGGCGCAGCATTTTCATGGTTGATGATAATTTCATCGGCAATAAACGCAATGTCAAACTGTTTCTAAAAGAGCTCCTACCCTGGATGGTAGAGCATCAATATCCTTTCTCCTTTGCGACGGAAGCATCTGTCGATATAGCACAGGATCAAGAATTAATGGATATGATGGTACAGTGCAATTTTGGCGCTGTATTCCTGGGAATTGAAACACCAGATGAAGAGAGTTTAAAGCTGACTCAAAAACATCAAAATACGCGCGATTCTCTCAGCGATGCCGTACTAGCAATTACGCGATCGGGCTTGCGAGTAATGGCTGGTTTCATCATCGGCTTTGATGGCGAGAAAACAGGTGCTGGGGCGAGAATTGTCAAGTTTGTCGAGCAAACTTCAATTCCGACTGCACTGTTTAGTATGCTGCAAGCCTTGCCGGATACAGCACTCTGGCATCGACTGGCAAAGGAAGGGCGGCTTCGCAGTAAATCTGCTAATATCAACCAAACTACCTTGATGAATTTTGTCCCGACTCGCCCGCTAGAAGAAATTGCCCGCGAATTTGTCGAGGCATTCGACGAATTGTACGATCCTGAGAAATTTCTCGATCGCGCTTATCGACACTACCGTATTCTGGGCGAAGCGACTTATCCAAATAAAGGGAAAAGGGCAAAGAAACCCATCGATTGGATCGTGATTCGTGCCTTTTTGACTATCTGTTGGCGGCAGGGTTTCATCCGCAAAACTCGTTGGCAGTTTTGGCGCAATCTCTGGAATATGTGCCGATACAATTTAGGTGGGGTGAGTAGTTATCTGGCGGTATGCGCGCAAATTGAACATTTTGTGGAGTATCGCGATATTGTGAGGCGGGAAATTGAGGAGCAAGTCGCACTGTTTTTGCAGGAGAAAATCGCGATCGAAGATGAGGTGAAAGTCGAAGTGGTTGTGTAGTTTTGTACGATCGCGCCTTTGAGAATGTTGGGGGCGGGTAGCTTTTCTTCTGTTAGATATCCGACTTCTTCAAAAAGTCGGGTATCTGGATATTTATTTGAGCGATTAGCAGACTGAAAATGTTGCAGTTTATTGAATTTTACTCAGATAGTTAATAGCTCTTTCATCTGCTTGAGTGTAAGTGGCTATAGCGCCTTTCTAAAGTAATTGCAAGCGATGCACAGGCTGGAACTTCAAAGCTATGCTGAAGAGAGAAAACTCAAACTAGCTTCAATCTCAAAATGATACTTATACGGGCGAAAAAATACCATTTTGGCTGATGCAAATGGTACGATATCGTTGATTAGCAAGACACCACAAAAAAGGGTAGTTTCAAATGCTACTATAAATCTATATGTCGATCGACTTTAGCAAACTATGTCAATACCGAAAAAAGGAACCAGAAAAATAATTGTTGATGGGGAACCTTTCCTCTGGCTAATCCGAAGACAAGCTACTTATACGCAAGAAAACTGCGGTAATCTTCATATTGCTGTCGAACACGCTGAAGCACCGGGTTCGGTGTTAGTTATCCTCACCGATCGACCTCATCCTCAATGTTGGGGTACAAACGAAGTGAAGCCAGTAACACCCTCTGATGCAGCACAATGGATACAACAAGCAGTGCAGCTTGGATGGCAGCCTCAGCCATCTGGAATACCTTTTGAGGTACGGATTGCAGGAGGGCGTGCAGAAATAATATATGAGAGTGGGGAGTATCAATCAGCTCAAAATAAGTGTAGCAGACTACCAGTAATAACCAATAATCAATCACCAATAACCAATCACCAATAACCAATAACCAATAACCAATAACCATGAGCGAATTATCAACAAGTCCAGCCCTAATCACCAAAGTCATCCCCGACAGCATCGCCGCCGAAATCGGATTTGAAGCCGGTGACTCAATCGTCGCCATCAACGGCCAAAAACCTCGCGACTTAATCGACTATCAATTCCTGTGCGCCGATGAATTTCTCGAACTAGAAGTATTAGACACCAAAGGCAAAACCCACAAGTTAGAAATAGAAAAAGAGTCCGACGAAGACTTGGGTTTAGAATTTGAAACCGCTCTTTTTGATGGACTAATTCAGTGCAATAATCGCTGTCCTTTCTGCTTCATTGACCAACAGCCACCGGGGAAGCGGGAAACTCTCTATCTTAAGGATGATGACTATCGGCTAAGTTTTCTCTATGGTAGCTATCTCACTCTCACAAATTTGTCTCAAAAAGAGTGGGACAGAATCGAACAAATGCGGCTTTCTCCTCTCTATGTTTCCGTGCACGCTACGGAACCGGAAGTGCGAATTCGGTTGCTGAAAAATCTGCGGGCTGGGAAGATTTTAGAACAAATCAAATGGTTTCAAGAACGCCGCCTACAAATTCACGCTCAAGTTGTTGTTTGTCCCGGTATTAATGACGGCGAACATTTAGAACACACTTTGTTAGATTTGGCAAAGTTTCATACAGGAAATATCCCCGCCGTCGCATCGGTAGCTGTAGTACCAGTGGGTTTAACTCGCTTTCGCCCAGCGGAAGATGAACTAATCGCAGTTACGCCGGAAAAAGCGCGGGAAGTAATCGCGCAAGTGCAGAAAATTCAAGTATTATTAACGGGTAAACAGGCCGGAGAAAAGAAACGGAAAAAACAGAGTTCAAAATCGCGTTGTATTTGGCTGGCTGATGAATGGTTTTTAATCGCGGGTTTAGATTTGCCGATCGCCTCCGACTATGAAGATTATCCCCAAATTGGTAACGGTGTGGGTTCGATTCGCCAATTTATCCAACAGTTTGAAACTGCTTTCGAGCAACTACAACCGACGCTGGTTAATCCGCAGAAAAAATTAATTTGGGTGGTGGGAAATGCTGTGGAAAAAGCTTTTGAGCCGATCGCCCATAAACTCAATCAAATACCCGGCTTAGAAGTTAAGATGGTAGCATTGTCCAGTCGCTATTGGGGACAAAACATTACTGTCACTGGTTTGCTGACTGGTCAAGACTTGCTCGAAGCTTTGCAGGGACTAGACTTGGGAGATGGCATCTTGCTGCCCTCGGTGATGCTAAAACAGGGGGAACCGCGTTTTTTGGATGACATGACCCTCTTTGAGCTTGCTAGCCTCCTGAAAACGGAGATTTTCCCGGTTAGTGGAGTGGAGGAACTAATCTGCTGCTGCATAAAACTTATCTAGACTTATCCAAAGTTATCCTTTGAAATAATTAGCACCTTACTACTAGGAGTTACGCACAGACTATATTTGTAGGGTGCGCATTGCGCACCTTACTACTAGGAGTTACGCACAGACTATATTTGTAGGGTGCGCATTGCGCACCTTACTACTAGGAGTTACGCACAGACTATATTTGTAGGGTGCGCACTGCGCACCTTACTACTAGGAGTTACGCACAGACTATATTTGTAGGGTGCGCACTGCGCACCTTACTACTAGGACTTAGGCACAGACTATATTTGTAGGGTGCGCACTGCGCACCTTACTACTAGGACTTAGGCACAGACTATATTTGTAGGGTGCGCACTGCGCACCTACTACTAGGAGTTACGCACAGACTATATTTGTAGGGTGCGCACTGCGCACCTTACTACAGATGCGCGTAAAAATTGATTCTTTGCGTAAGTCCTGTTATTCTGAGTTTTGACACCTGAGTTTAGACTGGAAATTAGAGACTTCACTCTTGCTTAAAAATTGTCTCTAGAATTGCAGAATAATTTAAAATTTATGCGTGTTTTTCGTCAAATCGTGGTATTGGGAGTAGGTGCTGCAATTACTTTCGGCAATGTGGGACAGAGTGCTTCAGCACAGCCTCCGGTTCAGTCCCAGGAGAGTTCGGCCGAAAGTAATCAGCTCCCTGTTGGGCAGAATGTTAAATTAGACCCGCAAACAGCGCCAGAACAAGTATCAGAGTCGATCGCACTTTCGGCCTCAAGTCAGGTAAAGGAAAACTCCGCGACAGGTAATCCGCCGCCACAAAGCTCTAATGCCGAAACTGCTCAAAAATCGCAACCAATAGTTGCAGTGGAAAGTGCGAAACCAGCACCAACTTCGATCGCTCAGCGCGCACCTTCCCCCAAGAGCCCCAACATCATTCCAGTGCCAATTTCCCCACCGGCTACTAGGGGTACGCCGATCGAAAGTTTTCCGCTCAATCCTCCCAACCGCACTTTAGAAACCAAGCCACCGAGAACCCTGGAACCTAACCCGAATCCGCTGTTGTTCCCGACTCAACCAGAGGATGTCAGGATCGAGGAAATTCAGGCAATTACCTTGCAACAGGCGGTGGATATCGCCCGCCGCAACAGCCCAACTTTGCAAATTGCCGATCTGCAATTGCAACAGACTCGATCGGTCCTGCGGGAACAACAAGCAGCTTTGTATCCAGACCTCAATTTTCAAATGGACGCGAGCCGCTCTGTGAGCGCCGGCGGAGAACTAGGAGTGCGGGCTCAGCAGCGCAACCTCAACTTTCAGGCCAGCCAAACCGGACAGCCAGCCACCCAAGCAGGCCCAAATTTGGGCAGTAACAGTCTCAACAGCACTTTGCAGTTGAGCTACGACGTTGATTTGTTCGGGCGCCGGCTCGCTAACATCCGCGCCGCCAGGGAACAGTTGCGCTTTCGGGAACTCGACGTAGAACGCCAAGCCGAGCAACTCCGCTTTGATATTACCGATGCTTACTACAACCTGCAAGATGCAGACGGACAAGTTGCTATCCGCCAAGCTTCGGTGAGAAATGCTCAGCAAAGTTTGCGGGATGCCGAAGCCTTGGAACGGGCAGGGGTGGGAACCCGGTTTGCTGTGTTGCAGGCTCAGGCAAATTTGGCTAATGAACAGCAGCAGCTCGCAAATGCCCGCCGCGACCAGCGAATCCGCCAGCGTCAGTTGGCTGAAGAATTGAACGTCAGTCAGTCGTCGAATTTGACGGCGGGAGACCCGGTGGAGCAAGCGGGCTCTTGGAAAATGTCTCTGGAAGAGAGTATCGTGCAGGCTTTTAAGAATCGTGCTGAGTTGGAACAGCAGTTGGTACAGAGGGATATTAGCAAGCAGCAGCGCCGATCGATTTTGGCCGGGCGTTTGCCTCAACTGAGTGTTTCCGGTAGTTACAATGTGCTGGGGCAAGACCCTGATGATCCTAACCCCTTTGCTGCTCGCGGCTGGGCGGACGGCTATGCGATCCGGGCGAGTCTGACTTGGAGTATCTTTGACGGCGGTGCGGCGAACGCGAGGGTGAAACAGCGGGATGCTGATATTGCGATCGCCGAAAGTCGATTTGACCAACTCCGCAACCAGGTGCGCCGGGAAGTGGAACAAGCTTATTTTGGCTTGGAGTCGAGTTTTGAGAATATCGAAACTTCTGAGGCGGGAGTTTTGCAGTCGAGGGAAGCTCTGCGTTTGGCCAGACTGCGCTTTCAAGCTGGTGTGGGCACTCAGACGGATGTGATTCAGGCGGAAACGGATTTGACTAGGGCTGAAAGAAACCGACTTTTGGCAATTATTGGTTACAACCGATCGCTGGCGTCTCTCCAGCGGGCTGTGAGCAATCTTCCTAGTAACAATCTATCTAGAACTCCTTGAGATTGGGGCGATCGTCCTTTGATTGTCAGGAAAATGGGCGATCGGGGATTAAATGTCCGACACATTAGTTAATAATTTGTAATAGAGAATCATGTCAACTGTGTTAAGGAACGGGCAATGGCTAATATCAAGTTTGTGAAAGAAAATCAGGAAGTCATTGCAGCAGACGGAGCCAATTTGAGGCTCAAAGCTCTAGAAAACCGCATCGACTTGTACACTTTTTCGGGAAAGATGATGAATTGCGGGGGCTACGGTCAATGTGGCACTTGCATTGTGGAAATTGTCGAGGGAAGCGAAAATCTTTCGCCCCGCACTGACTTTGAGAACCGCAAGCTCAAGAAAAAGCCCGAAAACTATCGGTTGGCTTGTCAATCTTTGGTCAATGGCCCGGTGAGCGTCAAGACTAAGCCCTAACTCGGATACTCGGACACTCTCCCCCACTCAGATTCTCTGCCTTCTACCTTTGGGTGATATCCTAGTTCTGTATTTTGCTATTTTCAGATAGAGGCGGGGTAAATCATGCAAGTTAACGATCTAGGGTTTGTGGCAACCATTCTGTTTGTTTTGGTTCCCAGTGTTTTTCTAATCATTCTGTACATTCAAACGGCTAGCCGTCAAGGCAGAAAAGATTAGCAATTTCTGCTATTTTTGTCTGGATTTGTGCATTGGGAAAAAAAGCGCCAATAGCTTTTTGCTTTGGCGCTTTTTTTGTTGAATGTTGACCGTGCCGATTTTGGATTCATTGGTGGGAAAAATCCAAAATCCCAAATCTAAAATCCAAAATTGTTGGAGTTTAGCCGATCGTCCGGGCTAACAATACGGGACAATTGGCGTAGACTCGCACGTAGTCTGACAGAGAGTTTCCGAGGAGTCGATCGAGATCGATAAAGGACTTGGCAACGCTAGGACGGCGATCGGGTGAACCAATCACTAATAAGTCGGCGTTCATTTCGTCTGTAAACCGACAAATTGTTTCCCCAGGCTTGCCTGTGGCGCTCGCACAGCGGTAGCTAACTCCCATTTGTTTCGCGAGTGCTACTGCGGGCGCTAGTACGGGGTCTTTTTCAGCATTAGCTGTCAAATCTTCCGTAGATTTGCCGGTCAAATCTTTGGTGACGTGTACTAAAATTATCTGTCCGCCGTCAACTTCTTTGACTAAAGATAGGGCTAGATCCAAGGATTGTTTGGCGGATTCGGATTTGTCGATCGCTACCATGACGCGCTTGATTTTTTTGACGTAAATGTCGTCTTTTACCAACAGCATCGGCCGGGATGTTAGCTGGAAAACGTACTGACTGACCGAATTTTCCAGAATAGATTGCAGTCTGCCAAATCCCCGCGAACCCATGATTACTAAGTCGGATTGTTCTGTTTCTGCGACTTGGCAAACTGTGGTTTTCGGGTCTCCCTGTTTGAGTTGAGGATTAACTCTGCTGGGATCTATTTTTAAGGATTGGACGGCTTGTGCTAAAATCTTGCCTCCTTCTTCCAACTTGGAAGCCATGCCATCGGATGTTACTTGGGGCGGCACGACGTGCAAGACGGTGACAGAGGTTTTTTGCAAGGAAGGGATGTCCATCAACATATTAAACATCTCTTCGCACAGACCGCGACCGGCAACGGCTACTAATATTTTTTCAATCATCAGAAAAATGGGTTTGAAACCCCGTCCTTTTAGGACGGCTTTACAGTTATCACTACCGCCTTGGGACTGCTTAATTCGGTGTACTTTTGTAATGCACTTTCAACGGGACAGTTACCGTTTCAAATCTTACAGCCCTGTACGCATAGTGTTTTGCTACTTAGGTAGCCTCCCTTTCGGGGTAATGTGATCCTTCACAAGGTTCAGGACAATGTTTAATGAGCTTGCGCCGGCTGGCAGCACTGTTTCAGTGACCTTAAAACTGTTTAACCACCAGCGACAGAGCAAGGAACTAGCTTCGCATTCCAAGGTGTCGTGACTCAAAAAACGTAGTCAGTTAAGACTTAGGCTGGTCAGAACGGCTTGTTTGATTACTCTTACAAGCCCCGTCTCTTAAGAACGGGGTTCCTGACGGTTTTGGCGGTGAAAACAGTTGAGTTGTGTTGTGTGGCCTTAAACTAGGGCGTTGATGCTCTAGTTGGTTACTGTCAAGCATAAGCCTGAAGTTTGCCTTATGATTTATAGAAATGTAGCGTTTTGGAACGATTTGTAAAGTGTTAGAGAACGATCGAACTCCACCGGAACTGGCACCGGCGGGTACTATTCAAAGCCTGTCTGGGATAGACTCTGAGGGCTGGTTTGAATATTTGGTGCGAGTATACCCTCACCATACCGACTACAGCGGTGCGGTTTGGCACGGTACTTATCTGGCTTGGATGGAGGAAGCCCGCGTGGAAAGTTTGCGCTCCCTTGGGATTGAGTATGCTGACTGGGTGGCTCAAGGTTTGGAATTGCCCGTGGTGGAACTTTCCCTGCGCTACCACCGGGCTGTACAGATGGGGCAAGCTGTGGCAGTTAGAACGCGGATGACTGCTGGTGATGGTGTGCGGCTGGTTTGGGATTATGAAATTCGATCGGCTGACGGTGAGGAGTTATATGTGACGGCACTGGTGACTTTGGTAGGTGTCGATCGCGAAAAGGGCAAAATTATCCGTCAATTACCGCTGGTGCTGAAGGAGGCTTTGGCAAAGCTTTCTGTTAAACCCTCAAGCTAGGCTGCTATTAATTATGATGTTAATTAAAAGAGCTGCCTTCTGCTTGCTGCTTTCTGCCACGAGTGAGAATTGTTAATCATGTCAAATAAACTGGGATTGCCAGAGAAAAATATTGAGCTACAGCGAAATACTTGGAAGACTAATCAGTTAAATTCTACTTTAAAAAGTGAACAGGCAACAAGTATTGTTTCTGCAAACCCAGATGATTTAGATGATTTAGATGATATAAAAGAGGGTGAATTAGTTGAGAATCAAGATACTTTTTGGGCGATCGTTTCGCTGTCGGCGGCGCTGCTGGCTGTGTCGCTAGCTGCAATTTTTATTAGATTGAGCGAACGAGAAATCGGCCCGAATGCTACTGTTTTTAACCGTTTGTGGATTGCAACTGTTGTGTTTGCAGTTTGGAACGGTGTAGGTGCGGCGCGTCGCCGAATGTCTGATCCAGAACCGGAAGTGCGATCGAACTACACTCTGAGCGATTTCCTGCTGTTAACAGCCGTAGGCGTAGTTTCTTCTGCTTCCTTGGGCTTCTGGGCTTGGTCGCTGACTCAGACTAATGTGGCTAATTCTACTGTACTGCGGAATTTAACTCCTTTGTTTACTACTTTGGGGGGTTGGCTACTGTTGGGCCGCCGTTTTGACAACAGGTTTTTAGTGGGAATGGTGGTAGCTTTGGCTGGTGCGATCGCGATCGGAGTCGAGGATTTGCAAACTGCGGGAGATCATCTTACAGGTGATATTACTGCTCTTTTATCGGCGATGTTCTATGCAGGAAATCTACTGATTGCAGAACATTTGCGAACCAAGTTTCCCGCGACAACTATATTGATGTGGCGCTGTTTTATTGGCAGTATATTGATTTTGCCACTGGTGGTGCTTGCGGGCGATCGAGTTTTCCCTTATTCTTGGCAGGGATGGCTAGCTGTAATCGCTCTGGCTGTTGTTTGCCAAGCTTTCGGTCAGGGACTTCTCATCCACAGTCTCGGTCGTTTGTCATCAGGTTTTGTGGCTCTTTTCCTGCTCTTAGAACCTGTGATTACGGCTATTATTGCTTGGGTGTTATTTTCCGAAAAATTGACTTTCCTCAACTGGTTGGCTTTTTCGGTAGTTTTGGGTGGCATATATTTCGCAAAATCTAGCGGTTCGGCTGAGAAACAATCAAGCAAAAAGGAAAAATGATTGATATGGTTGCAACAAGAATTAGTGGGAATCTCTTGCATTACGACTTTAGTTTGCTGCCTCAATATTTGGAGGTGCTGTTTGCTAAATTGCGGATTGCTGTTGTGTTCGGCGGCTCCGGCGATCGAGAAAGTTCTGTGATTTACAAAACACACAATCCCCGCTCTTGGAAGAGTTACGAAGTGGTAGCCCGCGAGATTGCTAAGGCCTTAGAAGAAATTGGCTTCAAGCAGGTATTTGTAATGCCTGACGACATGAATTTGCCGGAGCAACTCCAACGAGAAAACATCCATTTAGTATGGCTGAATACTGGCGGCGTGCAGGGCTATAATCCTGTTTGTCACACTCCTGCTTTGTTGGAAATGTTGGGAATGCCTTATGTCGGTCACAATCCTTTGAACAGTTCGACTTTAGATAACAAACACGCTTTTAAACGGGAACTGCAATCCGTAGGAATTAAAACAGCTCCCTTTATGATTTGGCATCCTTCTCAAGGGATTCTTCGACCTAATTTGCACGAGCGTTTTGCCATTGCTTTTGACGAATATCAAGGGCCTTTTATCGTCAAGCCAGTATCAGGGCGCGCTTCCCTGCACGTCCATTTTGTAGACAAAATTGAGGGTTTGTCTCAGGCAGTTTCGGAAGTTCATCGGGCAACTCACAATACTGCTTTGATTGAAAAGTATCTGCCGGGACGAGAGTTTTGCGTAGCGGTTTGTGGCTATGTTACTTATGCTAAATGCGGGTTTTCTAAAAATCCAAAACCCTTTGCTTTTTCGACTGTAGAGCGAGTGCTGGAGTCTGATGAACTGATCTTTACTTCTATGGATAAAAAGGCGATTACTGCCGATCGCGGCAAGTTGATGGGCGCGGAGGAACCTCAACTGAAGCAGGAGTTAATTGATTTGGCTCGGAAAATTTATTGGGAGTTTAGTTTGAATAGTTTAGTGCGGATTGATGTCAGGAGTGATGCTAATGGAGAACTTTATGTTTTGGAGGCTAATCCGAAACCGGATCTGAAACGCCCTACGGAAAATGTGACGAGTTTGGTAGCTCTGGGTTTGGCGGAATATGAGATGAGTTATAATGATTTGATTTTTAGTTTGCTGGCGGATCGGCTAGATTATTTGCTGACTCAGCATATCGGGATTATTCCTCATATTGCGGCTTTGCTGCATTAATAATAGGACTTACGCAAAACATCTCAATGTAGGGTGCGCAATGCGCACCTTACCCCTAATAATAGGACTTACACAAAACATCTCAATGTAGCGCAATGCGCACCTTACCCCTAATAATAGGACCCACACAAAACATCTCAATGTAGGGTGCGCAATGCGCACCTTACCCCTAATAATAGGACTTACGCAAAACATCTCAATGTAGCGCAATGCGCACCTTACCCCTAATAATAGGACTTACGCAAAACATCTCAA
>Ga0316607_1000393_pt1 | contig 16394 bp, 15 predicted proteins | sample MIS2016062E_MG_FD_207674 | JGI IMG/M metagenome (GOLD analysis project Ga0316607, IMG submission 207674) | Microbial mat bacterial communities from Middle Island sinkhole, Lake Huron, Michigan, United States - MIS.2016.062E | ecosystem: Environmental > Aquatic > Freshwater > Lake > Sediment...
CTATTCCGTAGCACCGCGCAAAGAAGTCTAAGTATTCCCAGACCCGTAGATCATCGTAAACCCCAAAGAAGTCTGGCATATAACCAACTAAGTGTTGCGCTTCAACCCCACTCCGACTTAGCTTCTTCCCCATCAGGTGGATTTCACCCTTCGTTGGCTCAAGTAGACCCGCCAACATCCGTAGAGTAGTCGTCTTGCCAGCCCCGTTAGGCCCGATGAAGCCATAGATACTGCCCTCAGCTACGCTCAGGCTGAAGTCTTCTAACGCCGTCATCTTGCCATACCGCTTCGTAAGGTTCTTGATCTCTATCGCATACATCAGCTAGACCTTCCTTTTCTAAGGTAATGTTCCCGTTAGCTTTGCCCCAACGAAGAAACATCCCATTGCTTCCTTATTAGCACTTAATCGCAGCCGTATTTGACCATTGTTACTCACAAAGTTTCGTACCTCGATCTCTAATGGTTGGTTATCTAATTGCTCCTTTACCCACTGCTGCTTTTCCCAGTCGAAAAGAGCTATCTGGATAGACTTTGGCCAATCGCCATCCACAAAGGGTAGAAGGGTCAAGGTCTTAGGCTTAAAACCGAGGAAGTAAGGGGGCAACCGCAAAGTTTCGACCAGTGGTTGGTTGAAATTTGCTACACCTAGCCCTTGGCTCCCCATACAAAGGTAATCAGTGGCTGGCGCAATTACTCCCTCTTCCGCAGCCTCAAAGGTTCGTTCAAACCAATCACTATCTAGGGTAACAGGCTGCGGCGTTAGATGCAAGGGCGGTTCAAAAGCGATTAAGGTCGTGTTCTGGCGTTCAACCTTTTGCTGAGGAACTACGACTTTGAGAGGGGAAGTCTTACTCCAAGCTAACAGCAGGGGGCGAGAGCTACGTCTAAAATTGCCCGTAGAGAAGAGAGAGTCTAAGAGGGAGGAACGCAACCTTATCAGAGGGTCGGGGTTAGAAGGAGACATTGCCGAACTTAACTCTGGTCTAGCACCCTTAAAGCCTGCGCCACTTAGCTCATCTCCATAGATGAGATAGCTCAGAGGAGACCCAGGACCAAACTTCAGCTCTAGTTCAGAGTCCTGCTTCAGACTCAAGGTCGGAGTTACCCTTTGCCCAGGCGCTAACTTGCCTAACCGTAGCACGTGATACCCTTGCAACAAAACAAGATCCTCTAAGGCTTCCTGCCCTTGATTGATAATCTTCCCCGTTAGCTTATCCCCATCAAGCGTTAAGCTGGCCGTTAGGCCTGCGTAGGGTAAAACCTCATCACTAAGGAAGGCCCGCATTGACCATTGCGCGATCTCTATATTAGCCACCCGCGCAGGTAAAGCTTGCCTAAAGGAACCTCCTTGCTCCTGGCCACTCATGTCCCAAGCCCCTTGAAGAGAGATCGGGCGCAAGTAAGGGATGGTTTGCGGCGCGCCTGGATATTGAGCCTCTAAAGTATACTTCCTTTGCGTCGGGGAAAAGAGACCAACAAAGGTCTTGACCTGTGCTACTTCAGACTGCGAAACTACGGTAGTTGCAGGTAGGGAAGGTTGGAGAGGTTCTATCAACGTAATCTGCTTAATCACTACGTCTCCCCCGCGCTGGAGATAGCTCAACCCATAGGCCAACAAGGCAAAGATCAACGTGAGGGAAGGGACCACAAGCCAGCCCCAAGCTTGACGGTCTAACCGCCGTAAAACTAAGTAGGTCACGGGGCCAATCAACACAATATACGTAACCAAAAGAAGGCCTAAGAGCAGAAGGGGCGGTAATTCTAGCCCTGGGATTTGGGTGAGGTTTGAGGCAACATTCCCCTCTAGGAAGCTACGGGGGGTGGTATTGGGCGCTGCAAAGTTGTTTGGCATTGCTTGCAGCGGATGCAGCAGGTCGCTCCAGAAGCGGGGAGCTTTTGCCCAATGCCGTAAAAACGGGAGATCAAGGGCCATGGCCGTGAAGGTCACAAACCCTTTGCCAACGGGCCGTTCAATAAAGAGGGGAAGAGTACTTTGGGCTAACGCTCCGTTATAAAGAGGATAGGCGAGCGGGTCTGTCTTAGTCAGGGGGATGTCTTGAGCAAGCGTTACCACAGAAGAGAGACCTTCAATGCCAAAGAGCTTCGCCCCCCCCCATTGCTGCGTACCTTCTAAAGCTAAGGGTTGCAAGATCGCTGGTAAGCCCCTGAGCGTCTCCTGCGCCCCTTCCCCACCTCCAAGCACTAGCTGCCCCCCTTGCAAGACCCAGGTGGTAAGGGCGATCTTTTGCTGCTCACTTAGGTCACTCGTCGGCACTGCATTAAGGATTAGCGTATCAAAGGTAGATAGCTCCACCGCCTGGTCGGGGAACGTGGTTTGATCTAATGCCACCTGCTTGACTTGCACCTTATTGGACAATACCAACGGGATAGGCAAGCCTTCAGCACCTTTTGTTACTGTTGCCACCATCTGAGTATTAACCCCAAGCGGTTCGATGACTTGGGATTCCTGCGCTAAAACGGTTTGCCCATCCTGTTGCACAAACCTAACATTAAGGTTACGGTTAAAGCTAGGCAGAAAGACCGAAACTACCACAGCCTTCGTAGCCCCTTTAGGCAAGTCAAGCGCGACCCCATAGTTACTACTTCCATGCCCTATACTTACTTGCACTTCCCCCTGGACATCAGCCCCTTCGTTTTGCGCTGTGACCTTCACAGGAAGCCAACTCCCTACTCGACCCAGACCTTGAAAGGCTACCGCAACGTTCAGCGTAAGCCCCGTGGTTTGCAACAAAGAGGCTTGCTGCTCCCGTGAAGGGAGCGTTGGCTGTGGCTGGCGCTGCATAGCGGGCGGCGGAATTAGCTGCGGGCGAGAGACCGCCGTTACTTTCCCCAACCCTTCCCAAGCCCCAGCAGCGCTAAAGAAGACCATTAGGAGTAAGAAACCGAGAAACCCTTGACGCGGATTTGTCATCGCCATCTTCCCAATCATTAAGACCTTGAATGCACAACAGAAAGTATACCACAAAGTCGCCAGTTGGCAACCGTTTGCTTTGACATTTGGCCGCTCGCTGGCTTATCTATTTAATAGAGGCCTTTGCGGTCTGCAAGACCGCAAAGGCCTAATGGTTTGAGATCAGGATGGGCAGGGCTGGAGAAGGGTTACTCCCCCACCGAGCGAAGAACTTGGGCTACCAGATGCGGGCTGATGCGGAAGCCAGAGACCCTTACCATCTCCTCAATCAGCGGCTTGACTAGAGGTAGCAAACCATGCCTTTTAGCTAAGATGATGACCCCAATTACCCCAATCACTTGGATGCCATACCTTCTTGCTGTCTTTCGGCCCAGGAGTTCATCAATCAATAGGTAATCAGCCTTCAGTTCCAATGCAAGGGCAATGGCTTCCGCTTCCCCAGGGTCAAGGCTTTGCCTAAGCTGTTGCACCAGGGCTTGGTTGTGGGCTTGCCGAAGGTTAAGCCACGCGAAGTGACGGAAGTCCCTAAAGCCTGGCTTCCCTTGACCTTGAGCAAGTTCGTTGGCTACGGCTTCAGGGATGATTAGCTCCTGGTAAAGCTGAGGCAATAGGTCAAGTTGCTCCACCGCCGCCAGGGTGATGAGCGGGGAGGTATCACTGATGATGGTTAGCATAAGCTCATCTTCTCGACAGCTGCTAAATCTGCTGCTAACTCTTCTTCATCGTAGTGAATGTAGATGTTGCGGCGGCCCAAAAGCCTTTGAAAGGAGAGCAGATCTAACCCCGTTAGGTTAGCCGCTTGCCCCAAGGTCAGGCGCTTCTGTTGGTAGAAGAGGAGCGCTAGTTCTTGCCAAAAATCAACCTCTGAGAGGTTTGCTCGCTGGAGGACTTCACTAGGCACAATGATCGTCATCTTGGTTTACCTTTCCTTACGAACTAAAGATTGGGATGCTTGACCTTCCCCTGGAGGCCTTTGCGGTCTCGAATACCACGAAGGCCTAATGGTTTGAACTTGGTTAGGTTAGGGCAGGCTTACTCTAAGCCTAACCTGCGCTTGACTTCATCGAGCGGGATTGTCTCTTGCTGTTGGGCAACTTGGTCGAGAAAGGCCATTAGCTTCTTGTTCCTTCGCGTCCGTACTATTTCAAGGTCAAAATCATCAAGGGCCGTAAGCATAAACTGGCTTCCATCTGCAAACTGGACAATCAGGTCTTCATGGCGAGCTTGCTCAAATAGAGTATCTAGGTTCTGGGGGTTAGGGGAAAGGGTAATGGTTCTCATAAGGTATACTCCTCACCAGCAAGGAAGAGTGTGCTTCCTTGCTTATAACCAATTGCTTCTACCTTGACCAGGCAATTTTGTTGGTCTATGTCATAGAACACCCGAAATGCACCTAACCTTAGTTCCCACTCTGCAAGGATGTTAGGGCGTAGCCGCTTATGATTACGGGTTTCTTGATTGGGTTGTTGGCTAAGATGCTGCTGTATGGCCGTGATAAGAAATTGCTGGTCATACTTACGAAATGCCACAAGGTTGTCTATCGCTTTAGGTGTAAATTTAATCTCAAACAATAGTTACTTACCTTAATTCAGAAATGCAAGGCTTAGAAATAAGTTGACTTGGTATTTGGCCGCTCGCTGGCTTATCTATTTAATAGAGGCCTTTGCGGTCTGCAAGACCACGAAGGCCTACCAGGGTGGCTTAGAGAACCTAAACTGCAAAGGTTATGGTTTGCCATATTAAGGTTATGGTTTGCACTATTGCGGCATGGTAGACCTTTGCGGTTCTGAAAACCGCAAAGGTCAGGGGATTGGCAACCGCCGCGCCTAGTTCCCCAAAGCCAACCCATACGCCTGGAACGCAGCCCAATAATAGGGATGGGCCCATTTACTCTCCCGCCGCACCCACTTCACGGCCTCTAGCATGGCTTGCGATGGAGCCTTACCATCCTTCAGCGCTTTATAGAAGGTGGTAAAGAGTTCTTTCGTTGAGGTATCGCTCACCTTCCAGAGGCTTCCCACGACTGCGGGGGGCCCAGCTAAGAGAAACCCTTGAACCAACCCAACTAACTCGTCCCCCTCGTTGCCAGCAGCCAGCCCACTCTCACAGGCCCCTAGCGTTACAAGCGCGGTTTGCCCTAAGCGCATCTCGGTGATGATCTGTTGCACCGTCAGCCATTTCCCATCGGCGAGAAGTAACCCTGATTGCGCTGGATTAGCGGAATTGAAATTGCCGTGGCAGCCGAAGTGAAGAAGGTCATACGCCTGGGCTTGCTTAATGACTTCATTAGGCGTAGCTTGCGCTTCATGCAAGGCCTTAGCTTGCGAAAAGAGCGCCATTATCGCTTGCGCTTCAGGGATGGCACTATCTAGGTAGCTCTTACTTCCCTGTTCGCCAGGATATGCGACACTTAACAGCGTTGGCTCAGGAGCAGAAGGTCGAGCTTCCCGCTGCTTCTGATCGCGTTCCCTTTGGGCTTTGATGACCTTTAATGCGCCCAGGCTGGGTACGAAGGCTAAGGGGTAAAGGTCGATCAGATACTGCTCATCGGGGTTCCGCGCCGCAGCCAAAGGGAAACGGTGGAGTTGCGTGAAAGGAGCGATAATCAGCGACGTTCCTGCCTCGATTCCCAAGGGGGTAATGATTGCTTTGTAGAGATCAGAGAGAGTATCAAGGACTTCTGGTCTATTAACCAAAGTGCCCTTTAGCTTCGAATTGTTCACACGCTCTATCAGATCAAACCACTTCTGGAGTTCCTCCAACAATTCATCAGGGATCTCAAGGGGGATATAGCGGATTGCAGTGGGTGTAACCACAAAGGCCGCCCACCCTTCAGCATGGCGGTAATACTCGACCAAGGTCGCCTGGCAAGCACTTGCTAACGCCTTAGCATCGGCAGCGCTTAGGGCGGGAGCTTGGAGGGTGGCCGTCAGGGCAGGATACTTAAAGGTCATCGTTTCCCAATGCTCTCTTTCCTTAGCCTGCCGCTGTTCAAGGTCTTGATTTAGTTGAGCTATAACCTCCTGGGTAAGCTCTTGCCCAGTCCCGCTTTCGCTATCCCTCGTCAATCGGGCACGGATATTCTCTAGCTCCTGCCATAACTGCTGCGCTGTAGCCCAATCTGCGGCTAGTTCGGGGTTATCCTTTGCAGCATCCCCTGGCGTGAGGCGAGGAGAAGCAAGGGCATCTACAAAGGCCCGCCCCTTACCTGCTACCGCATAAGTAAAGGCCGCCTCAACATCCTTCGGATCATCGTGGAGACAACAAGCAACAAGTTGGGCATAAAGGTCTGCGTTCTCTACTGAAAGCTCCTGCTTACCCTCGTGCCGCTTGACTTCTTTTCGTAAGTTCTGGATGGCTTCATGGGCCATCTCTAGGTACTTGCGGGCCTCAGTGAAACGCCAAAGGTAATATAGGATAGAGCCAAGATTGGCGGCAGTATCAAGGCAATTTTGAGGATAGTTTGTGGGAGTTTGGATCTCCAAGGCTTGCTCAAGACACTTAATCGCTTGATCCTGGTTTTCGTCTGCATCCCCATAGATACGATTGCGATAGGCGTTCCCCAGGTTATTCATTAACTTTGCCCATAGAATAGGGTCAGCCTGGCGCGTCAAGACCTCCAGGGCTTGCTTATAGCACTTAATGGCTTGCTCCTGGTTTTCGTCTGCGTCCCCACGGATGCGAAAAAGGTAGGCATTCCCCCGGTTCAGCATTACCTTTGCCCATTCCCTAGGATTAGTCTGGCGCGTGTTTGCCTCCAGGGCTTGTTTGTAATAAAGGATCGCTTGCTCCAGGTTCTCTGCTTTGTCCCCTCGGATGCGAGAGAGGTAGGTAGTCCCCAGGTTCATCATCACCATTGCCCAGTCCTCAGGGGCAGCCTGGCGCGTGAAGACCTCCAGGGCTTGTTTGTAATAAAGGATCGCTTGCTCCAGGTTCTCTGCTTTGTCCCCTCGGATGCGATAAAGGTAGGCACTCCCCAGGTTTCCCACTGTCCTTACCCATTTCCCAGGGGCAGTCTGGCGCGTGCATACCTCCTGGGCTTGTTTGTAATAAAGGATGGCTTGCTCCAGGTTCTCTGCTGTGTCCCCACGGATGCGCTCTGAGTAGACATTCCCCAGGCCCATCATTGTCATTGCCCATTTCCCAGGGTCAGCCTGGCGCGTTCTGACCTCCAGGGCTTGCTCATAACACTTAGACGCTTGCTCCAGGTTCTCTGCTTTGTCCCCGCAGATGCGAAAATAGTAGGCACTCCCCAGTCCCATCATTGTCATTGCCCAGTTCATAGGGGCAGCCTGGCGTGTTCTGACCTCCAAAGCTTGGTTGTAATAAAGGATTGCTTGCTCCAGGTTCTCTGCTGCGTCCCCTCGGATGCGCTCACGGTAGGCATTCCCCAGGCTATTCATTGTCCCTGCCCATTCCCCAGGGGCAGCCTGGCGCGTTCTTATCTCCAGGGCTTGATTGTAACAAAGGATAGCTTGTTCCAGGTTCTCTGCTCTGTCCTCATGGATGCGCTCTGAGTAGGCATTCCCCAGGTTCATCATGGTGTTTGCCCAGTTACTAGGGTCAGCTTGGCGCGTGAAGACCTCTAGGGCTTGGTTGTAATAAAGGATAGCTTGATCCAGGTTAGAGCCATCACCCATGTGTTTAAAGTGGTCGTAGAGCGCAACAGCCATCGTCCCTAGTAGTCCAGCCTGGAACTCTTTGGGAGTTTTGGCAAAGGTAGGGTGATGGATGATCTGATTAAGGAGCGCAAGAGCTTGGTCTAGGTTGGCAAGGTTGTGGGTAGCTTCATAGCTGGTGTTGGCTTCTATCGCCCTATCATATAGGCTACGAAGTTTGCCAGGGATGGCTTGTTTAGAAACTTGGCGTTTAGACATTTGAATTCCTTACTCTTTTCTTAGGGTAGGGCTACCGTTGGCTGGTAGTTCTTTATAGGTTAGGGTAGGCCTTTGTCCTTAGGGAGACCTCACAGGTCTTCGAGACCTGTGAGGTCTGCGATCTCAAGCAGATGGAGTCAAGCTAATCCTGGGTGGGTAGGTCTTTGCACTGGCTTGGCGAGGTCTTTGCAGTCTACCAGACTCCATAGGCCTGCTTAGGGGCTGAGGCTGCAAAGGCCTTGTGCTAGACCTCTCCTGCATTTGACCCTGCAAACATTCTACCACAGAAAGAAGCAGTTTCCAAGGGTTAGGGCAACCAATTACGAAGCCTTGCGCCAGCGATTCAACAAACAGAGTACCAAAACCCCAAGTAAGGCTGAGAGAAATAGCTGGAGCAAGAAGGGGCGAAGGGCCCATTGGCTCTGACAGTTGGGCATTAGCTGAAACCGCAGCAGAAACCAACAAGCCGTGTTCCAAGTAAAGACTTGGCAAAAGGACAAAACCGCCCCGATGACCGCTAACCAGAGTTGCAAGGTCTCCTCTCTAGCTTCTGCTCGCTCGCCCTGCTCCAGCCTGGCAAAATCTATGGCTTTCCATGCCATCTCTACGACATCTTCATTGCGTTGGAATTGCAGGTCAAGCTCTTCAAGCGCCAGGTGTAAGTTCTGCTGATGAAGAAGGGAAACTTCACCGAGAGCATGGGCCAAGGGGGTAAGGTTGGCTATCTGTTGGGCAAGGGAAATCCTAAGCCTTTTCAGGGCGATGACCGATGGTAAGTAATGGGGAAAATCGTGGGTTAGATAGGGGAGCGCATTGGGATCATGGGCCGCAAGGGGTTGCGGATGTAAGGTTGCTAAAGCCGCTAAGACCTTACCCGCAGCATCAATGATCTCTCTTTGCATCTGCTTGAACCGTTCAAAACGATCTCCCGCTCGGTATTGACGAATAAGGTAGTAACCTTTATGGGCCAAGAGATCGGGCAGCGCTAAAGTTGCCCCTGAGTCAAAGAGTAGCTCCCCTACAAAGCTATCATTTGCCGAGGGAGGACAAAGGGCAAGGTAGATTGTCGCGGCAGCGTAGCCTTCCTCCGTAAGGGGCAGGTCAAGTAAGTAAAGCTCTCCGCCAGCAATTTGCACCGTAGCTAAGGGGCCTTTTGGATGATCACTTTCAGTCGCATCCAGGCGCTGGAGATAAGGCAAGAGCGTTGAAAGATCAGCCTCGGTAGGGGGGTCACCTTCCCAGACGGCCTGGTAGATCAGGGTGTAGCCCCAGGTTGCTTCCTGTAAAGCGGTTGAGGTAAGGATGCGTTCAATGATCTTCCGCTTGACCGGCCAGCCAAGGAGGGGGTCTCCAGGGACGTTGAGGGCAAGGTGCACAATCGCCGTATCATGGGCATTGGGAGGCTCAAAGCGCTGGAGCGCAACACTGTTAGTTCTACTGGTAAAGAGATTCTGAGAAGGGTCATAGGGAGCAGGCAGAAGGGAAAGGTGGGAGATGAGAGGGGCCGTGATTTGTCCCACCTTATCCCGTGGGCCGTAAGTTGCCAGCATTAGCATGGCATCTTTGAAAGTAGTTGGCATAGCTTTTACTTCTTAGGGGGCTTAGGGTCTTAGTTAGAGGAAGGGCTGGGAAGGTTATCCTCTAACGCTTTGACTACGTTGGGAACGCTATTACTAATGGTCAAGAGCTTCTGCTGGACCCACTTCTGCCGTGAGGCTTGCTGGCTGGAAAGGTTAATGGCTGCAATTGACAAACCCCGCTGCCTCTGAGCCTCTTCCGCATCTACTTCCTGGCCCACTAAAGCAGCCGTAATTCCCGTCTTATCAAGTATCCCTTGCATCCGATTGGCAAGGTCAACGAGTTCCTTTTCCGTAGTGAGAGAAGCTGCTGTAGCCCCTAGCTCACTTAGTTCAATTATCGCTTGGCGGTGGGCTTCAAGGGTAAGCACTCCCTGGACGATGCTAGGGTAATCCCGTAAGGTTTCCAGTTGGTCAATAAGGTCGTTGATCATCTCATCAGTAGACATTGGAAGAACTCCTTAAATAGGTTGAAAGAACGTAAGAATTTCCTGAAGAACGGTAGGCAAGTCTGGGGGGGAGGAAGGGAGGATGGTCGCTTCACTCCCCGCGTGTTTGTGGTGGGGAAAGGTGGGCAAACGGAGTTTCTTGTGGTGGGGGCTGTTATCATAGCGAAACAGGAGTTGCTGGGCAGCATCCATGTATTGGTAGCTATAGGACAAGCGAGGGAAAACAGCCCTAAAGTCCACACATTCGCGGAAGTGAAAGGTGGTGGAATCTTGAAAGGTGAGCCGTCCCTGAATAAAACCGACATTGACATCATTCCGTCGACTGCTAAGGGTGTAGGCTTGGACGATAGCACAGCTTTTAAGCAGAGCTTCCACTTGGATAACATATTCGTCAAAGTTCAAAGGAGACCTCACGCAGAAGCTGGACTGTCTGGCGGAGATGCTCGTGTTGGCGATAAGTAAAGCACCAATCTAAGGTCTCCTCTGTCTCCTGGATTTCGTCCTCCTCATAACGGCGCAAGAACTCTGCGGAGGAGATACCATGCTTGGTTTCAAAGGCCTGGATTTCCTGCTCCAGAAGCTTAATGCTGGCTAATGAATTCTTTAGGCTCTCCGCAATCGCACACTCTATGAAACGTTGCACCCATTCAGCATCTGAAGAAAGAAGGGTAAGGGGTTGCTTTGAACTTTCTGCTCCTGCTACTTTGTAGCTCTGTGGGGCGACTTGCAGGCTAATGGTCTCTTCTACTTCACAAGTTGCGGTCTCTACGGTATTCATGTGATAACTCCTATCTAGGCGGTGCTTTAGATTATAACAAAAGATCGGTTCCTAAGCAAGCTGAGTGGCGCAAAGTTTTAGGCTTGAGCAGGCTTGAAGAGCGTAAGAATTTCCTGGAGAACGGTAGGGAGGTCTGGGGGGGAGGAAGGGAGGATGGTCGCTTCACTCCCCGCGTGTTTGTGATGGGGAAAGGTGGGCAAACAGAGCTTCTCATGGTGATCGGTATTATCATAGCGAAAGGTTAGTTGCTGGGAAGCATCCATATAATGGTAGCTGTAGGATAGACGGGGGGAAGCAGACCCAAAGTTCATACATTCGCGGAAGTGAAGGGTAGAGGTGTCTTGAAAGGTGAGCCGCCCCCGAATATGACCCACATCAGCACCATCCTGCCGCTCATTAAGGGTGTAGGTTTGAACGATAGCGCAGCCTTTGATGATAGCTTCCACTTGGATAACGTATTGGTTAAATCTCAAGGGAAGCCTCCCGCAGAAACCGGAGTCTTTGGCAAAGGTACTCGTATTGTCGCCAGCTAAAGCACCAATCTATCGTCTCTAAGGTCTCTGGGATTTCGTCTTCCCTGTAACGACGTAAAAACTCTGCTGAGGAGATACCATACTTGGTTTCAAAGGTCTGAATTTCCTGCTTCAGAACCTTAATGCTGTCCAAGGCTTGCTCTATATTTCGCTCGATTGCACAAGCTACCAAACTTTGCATTGCCCTAGCATCTGAAGAAAGAACGGTGAGGGTTTCCTTTGAACTTTCTCCTCCTGCTACTTTGTAGCTCTGCGGGGCGCTTTGTAGGCTAACGGTCTCTTCTACTTCATAGGTTGTGGTCTCTACGGTATTCATGTGATAACTCCTATCTAGGTGGTGCTTTAGATTATAACAAAAGATCGGTTCCTAAGCAAGCTTAGTTCCACAAGGTTTTAGGCTTGAGCAGGATCGAGGAGCGTAAGAATTTCCTGGAGAACGGTAGGGAGGTCTGGGGGGGAGGAAGGGAGGATGGTCGCTTCACTCCCCGCGTGTTTGTGATGGGGAAAGGTGGGCAAACAGAGCTTCTCATGGTGATCGGTATTATCATAGCGAAAGGTTAGTTGCTGGGAAGCATCCATATAATGATAGCTGTAGGATAGACGGGGGGAAGCAGACCCAAAGTTCATACATTCGCGGAAGTGAAGGGTAGAGGTGTCTTGAAAGGTGAGCCGCCCCCGAATATGACCTGAATATTCTTCATCGCGTCGACTGTTAATAATGAAGTCCTGGACGATAGCGTAACCTTTAATTGTAGCTTCCATTTGGGCAACATACTTGTCAAACATTAAAGGAAGCCTCCCGGAGAAGCTGGAGTTTGTGGCAGAGGTACTCGTGTTGCCGACAACTAAAGCACCAATCTATCGTCTCTAAGGTCTCTGGGATTTCGTCTTCCCTGTAACGGCGTAAAAACTCTGCCGAGGACATACCGTACTTGGTTTCAAATTCCTGGATTTCCTGCTCCAGACGGGGGATGCTAACTAAGAGTTGGCCTACGCTTTGCTCAATAGCACAGGCTATGAAACCCTGCATCAATTCAGTATCTGAACAAAAGATGGTGAGGGGTTGCTTTGAACTTTCTCCTCCTGCTACTTTGTAGCTCTGCGGGGCGCTTTGTAGGCTAACGGTCTCTTCTACTTCACAGATTGTGGTCTCTACGGTATTCATGTGATAACTCCTATCTAGGTGGTGCTTTAGATTATAGCAATGAAGGGTGGAAAGATCAAAGGTAATCTTTGCCAAAACCGATAGTTTCGCCAGGCAAACCCTAAATGGCGCACCTTGCTTATATTGCTCTTTTTGTTTATAATAGCAAAGTCTTTTGGCCTATCTCTAAGCGACCCAGAAAGGTCTCCGAAAATGGAAGAGCAACCTTCTTATGCCAAAATCTACGAACGCACGATAGCCGAGGATCAAAATGGTCTAAAGTTAATCCTTGGCGGTACAGGTCTTGGCAAGACACGAGGCATTTCAGAAGTTATTAAAGCAGCCCAAACGACGCGCAAATTCATCTATATTGCTAATCGCATTGCGCTTTTGAACGAAATGGGAACCTCATTAGAAGCCGCGGGGGTTGGCTATGTCCACCTGAAGAAGGATGAAGAGACTTTGCTGGAGATTTTAGAAAAAGTCAAATCTTTCTTGAATGATAAGATGGTCAAAACTTATGCTAAACCAACTGAATTAGGACAGATTAAAAAAACCCTTACAAAACTATTACAAATTAAAGATAATCGGGAAGCCTTGGCATTAGTGCAAAGCCAAGTGAATGATTCGACCACTGAAGTAATGAGGTTCTTTAAGAAAATTCTGTACGAAGCATACGAAAAAGATAAAGCTAATCATGCCAAACTTCTAAATGAGCCAATCATTAGAGAGTTATTTCCCTTCATCACCTACAAGAACGATGCGAAAACCAAAGTTTTGTTAGTAACGGTGCAAAAAGCGTTTTATGGTTTCTTTGATGGCAAAAGAAACGTTAGTCTTACTGATCTACGCAATGAACATGGTAAGAATATCATTTTCTTGGATGAGTATGATTTTCTGGAAAATGATTTACTAGATTTGATTTGCAGAGACAACGATATAAAAGACCAATTCAAGTTTGTTGAGGCCTTTCACAGGGAGATGAAAAGGCATAAGTTGCCGCTAATTGAATATCCATCCAACTTAGGAGAAATTCGGACAGAACGCTGGGAAATAGAAGGGATAATTGCTCTAATAGACAATCTTAATAAATATGGCATAAAATTTCCAGCTATAAATCAATTCACTTACAAACAGCCCAAGAAAGATAAGAAAGAATTTATCTTTCAAACGAACCGAACGATAGCGAGCGATCTTATTTATTTAAAGAAAGGAAAGCGCTCCTTTGAAATTGTACACAAGAAGACAAAGATCAGTGCATTCACCCTGCTAAATGTGGTCCGCTCTGCGACAATTCACATCCTCAATTTATTCAAGAAGATGCGCGTAAAAGACCCAGCGGCCTACAAAGAAATTATGGCGCATTGCTACGAATACTCTGTTTTTCGCCAAGACATTGAGAAAACTTGGCAACTTCCCCAAAGAGAGCGAATTCAAGCTACGCACTTTAACAAGTTGCTTGATTCTGGCTTTAGTCTCTATGAGATTCAGCGTTTAGATTATAAAACAGATGAAGAGCAAGCCAAACTTAGACATTATTCCATTAACACAACCCCAGAAAGGATTTTGCTCACCTTAGCGCAGCACAACCTCGTTTTTGGCTTATCGGCCACCACCGATATCCCCCGTTGTCTGCATAACTTTAGCGCAGATTGGTTAAGAGAGCAGTTAAAAGGTGCTGAAAAGGCTCGGTTTTATGAACCAGAAGGAGTTGATACTGACATTATCACAGCCTTAAATAGTGCAAGACAAAAGGCCCGAGCGAATAAAGTTAGCGTCGAGAAAGCTACTGAATTAGGAAATGAGCAGCCCTTAGCTGAATTTATTGCGGGATTGGAACAAAGCGAAGGTTTAGATGAATTCAAAAAGGCGCGGGTAAGCCACTTTTTTGCAACCCTACATTGGATAATGCAAAATAAAGATCAGGAAACTCTCAAAACAGACACCCATTTAATGTTTTTCACTTCTTACAAACAAATCCAACAGATTTTTGACCAAGGTTCAAGCGAGGATGGTTATTTTGATGTTGTTAAAGGTGTTGTTGAAAAAGATCTGCCTAGGGATTTTGATTATTATGAGCTAACTCTTTACCCAAAAGCCTTCTCTGGAATGAGTTTTCCTCCGACGACTTTCAACATAATCTTTTATGATGCCAAGCGCGGGCGTGAGATTAGGACTGAAAAAACCGTCGAAGAAGCATACCACAAACTATTTTGGCAACAGAAACCCGTGTTGGTGCTAACGACCTATCCTTCAACGGGAAATGGCATAAATTTACAATACCAACCAAGCGAAGGTAGTGCGGAGATTGATTTCAAAAACATTCATTTACTTGATAGCCCCTATTACTATTTTGATAAAATAGAAAGAGATTCTTCTGAACAAACTGAACAAGAAATAAGTACTATCATTAAAAAGAGAATCTGGTATCTTGCAAAGCTTTATACCGCAAAGATTATTAGCGAAACGGATTTTATAACTCGTGTTGGAAGTATCAGAAACAATGAACTTAATCGTTGGTATCAGCTTCATACAAATCCAGATCTAAAAAAGGACTGGTTGCTTAATCAATTGGCCATTTTCATTCAAGCCCTAGGGCGCAGCGAGCGCGTCTGGCGGAAGATGCCCGATCAGACCGTCAGGTTGCGAACTGAGATTTACGATGAGATTTTTGAGAAATTTTGTAGAGATGAGCAATACGGGGCACTCCGCGAGCAACGTAAAGCCATCATTTCGCAAAACTTGACTGAAATTTTTAGCCAAATAACCACGAGATACCAACAGAATCAGCGAAAAATCGAAACTATAAAAGACGAAAGGTTATCTGAAAGGAATGACAAAAATAGAGAAGCGGTCAAAGAACTTTTGGAGCGTTTAGCTGCTTTTCGTGCGGGGAAACAAAATGAAGCAAAGAAAGATTGGCAGAAATTGCGCCTAGCAGTGCTTAAACACGATTTTCAGGATCCGATTCTTAGCAAATACTATTGTCTTTTCAAGACTGAATATTATCGTGACGGCAAGTTGTGCTACAATGAAGACCTTGCGATTATACCTCATGAGGAAAAAACCTCTGATTTTAGCATTTGGGAAATGGATATTTTGTATCACATTCTGTTGAAAAATAAGGTCGTGCGGGCCTATTTTGAATCCAAAGGCTACGAACTGGGCTTTAACCGTGGAACCAAACAATTCTTTACTCCCTACACGTATCAGGCGATTCTCGCTGGGGCAATTGGTGAAGAGGCAATCAAAGCTCTTTTAGAAAAAAAGAGGATTCGTTTTGAAGAAATTTGTGATTCGCTTTTCGAGGTAATTGATCTGAAAATTGCTGATCTACCCTGGTATATTGATTGCAAAAACTATAGTGAAGATACGCTTAATCGTTTTTCGCTATCTTCTGATGACTTACTGTATCGCCCTAAACTTAATGACAAAGATTTCAAAGAGAGTGCAAAGCGCAAGCTGAAAAAGATTCAGACGTTTCATTCAGCAGAGCCAAACCTCTGTAAACTCATTTATCTTAACTTTGTCGGGCATAATGACCGAATTAAACGCTATTATGATTGTGATTTTAACGATGTCGGGCATGATTTCCAAGCAGCAAAAATCATTGTTATCCAAGGGGTTCTTGACCAAAGCAAACCCGAAACCTTCTGTGAAGGGTTTGAGAAGCTTTTGACTGATCTTCAAAACCCATCTTAACAAGGAACAACAGCGAATGAAAGCTCAACCAGTACCAATGAAAACCACGAATATCAGCATAGATGAAGCTACGATCATCAATTTGGCTAACTTAGCCCCTTTCAAAATTGTGCGCTATGAAGTGCCAGGAAAGTTTCGTTACTTAAAGGATAAAAATAAGTTTGGCCGCTTCCATAATGCGCTAAAAGAGCAATTGCCCAAACCCTACTATTTCTATAGCTACGATGAACCTACCCCCGCAATTTACGTTTTGTACGAGCGTGAAGCAGAAGTCTTGCCATTAGAAATTGAGTTTTTGAGTGCTGAGGAATTCAAACAACAGGAGATGAAAATTGCGGATTTTACGGGTAAAAAATTACACATCATCATTAAACTTCTCTTAGCTAAATATTTTGAGAGCAG
>Ga0316607_1000394_pt1 | contig 16339 bp, 9 predicted proteins | sample MIS2016062E_MG_FD_207674 | JGI IMG/M metagenome (GOLD analysis project Ga0316607, IMG submission 207674) | Microbial mat bacterial communities from Middle Island sinkhole, Lake Huron, Michigan, United States - MIS.2016.062E | ecosystem: Environmental > Aquatic > Freshwater > Lake > Sediment...
ATTTGTCCTAGGGAAAACATTTGTCCTAGGGAAAACATTTGTCCTAGGGAAAACATTTGTCCTAGGGAAAACATTTGTCCTAGGGAAAACATTTGTCCTAGGGAAAACATTTGTCCTAGGGAAAACATTTGTCATTCTGAGCGAAGCGAAGAATCTCCGAGATGCTTCACTACAAAGCAGAAAGCTGACGGGGTGACAAACAATAGTTGCAGAAGTCCTGATAGATTAAACTTTTAAAGACTCAAATGCAATATTTTCGGAAAAAACCCGGTTTCTGCCTAAGTCAGGACTTACGCATTGTAACGGTTTGGCAAGGGTTTGAGATTCTTCGCGACCCTCAGAATGACATAATTAGGTTATTAGTGCGTCCAGGATTATAAGTCCTAGAAGTTTGAAAAAACGCCTAACCAAAACTATCGGAAACAAACACATAGCCGCCACCATATCCAACAGCATCATCCACTAATATTAAGCCGTCATTGGTCTGCGGATCGCCACTCTGAGCAAGTCCATAATTCACCACGCGCAACAACCGCTGTGGCGTAAAAGATTCCAATTCCACAAAATTGCCTGCATCCAGCCATGCTAATTCTTGTGCTGTTAAACCTTGCCTCACAGCATTGGGAAGTTTACGGGATTTTTGTGCCATTGTTTGAGATTGCTGCACAAACAGATCGCAAGTTTCCAAGATTTGACGGGGAGAGATACCCAAATCAAAAATTGTGACGGCTTGATTTGCGAACCAGTTTGGACTGGTTCGTAATTGATGCACTAAACTAACTCCAGCAGGGTTCGCATCATGCAGCGCATAGACTTTCAAATCGGCATTGCGCCGCAGCATTTGGATTACTGTGTCGAAGATGCTTTGGGGATAGCCACTAATGCTAAGAATGGCGCAGTTGTTTTCAAAATGGACGTTGTTGGCAATCAGGAATTGGGCGATTTCGTCGCTGTCGCAGATGATTGCGCGATCGAAACTGTAGGCGCTGACTTCGGGATCGATGGTGGCGGGTAAAGCGTTTTGACGAGGTGCAGGGAGCAGTTTTTCTAGTGCGCCATTCACTGTTTGCCAGCGTTGCAGCCATTCATCACTTTGCGCTGCATTGACGAAAAATATTTCACAGATTTCGTGTTGGCGGCGTTGTCGTGAAATACTGAGCCAGTAGGAAGATAGCCCTAGCAAACCGACTGTCATATATCCGGCAAAAGAATTAGCTATTAGGCTTACAGGAATGCCTGTTACTAAAATAATTATCCCTAAAATTTTCAAGTTTTTTGCACTAATTGTTCTACCGACAATCCCCTGCCAAGGAGATTTGCTATTTTGAAAAAATCTACCAATCCAAAAAATATTGTAACCAGCAAATAAAATTAGAAATGTGACTCCAAAAGTTGAATCATTAAAAACACCTGAAAGAAGACTGCCAACAATCGCACTACCCAAAATATATACAAATAAGCTAAAGAAAAAGTAGGTAAAAATCCATAAACACCCGTTCGCTGAGGCGCGAGGTTTAAGCCGTTTGTCAATGAAATACAAAAATTGTTTGGGCGTAAAAAACAACATATTTTGGCTGGAAATATTTTCGATCGCCTTTTTGAAAAATGGATCGGTAAATCCCCACTTTTTATCACCGACAGCGGTTGGTTCAAATACAAACGGATGATTGCAATTTTTACAGCGACCTGAGTTTCTGGTACGATCGCTCAAAATGTTGTCGGTGTTACACTGGACGCATTTCATTCCCATTTCGGTTACTCCTGATTAATTTAATGGACTTATGCACTGGCGATCAGAAACCGGGTTTTTTGGAGAATACTGCGTTACAATCCAGATTCTGCTAAAAACCCGGTTTCTTTGGTTGTAAGGTAATTCTGTCATTCTGAGTGAAGCGAAGAATCTGAGATACTTCGCTTCGCTCAGCATGACATATAGGATTGCTCAGCATGACATATTAATTATGCACGGGTAGTCAGAAACCGGGTTTTTTCGAGAATACTGCGTTACAATCCAGATTCTGCTAAAAACCCGGTTTCTTTGGTTGTGATTCGTAGTCCCGTTTAAAAGATTTGCCCGTTTAACAAAATAGAATAGTCTTCTCGCTGTCGAATTAATCGATCGCCCTTAGCATCAATCAACACCTCAGCAGGACGAGGACGATGTAAAAAATGCGACGACATCGCATAGCCGTAAGCGCCGCTATCCAAAATGGCGATCGCATCTCCAATTTGCAGTTTGGGTAGGCAACAGTTGCGCCCCAAATAATCCCGCGAATAAGTCGTGTTGCCGCAAATATCCGTTTGATATCGCGCATCAGAGGTTTCCCAAGTTGCGATCGCCCGATAGCCCCCATGCACCGCAGGCACTGATAGATTTGATACAGTGGTATCGACACCGACAATTTGCCGATCGCCAAACCACTTCACAGACACAACTTTTGCTAGTAAAATACCACAACCTGCGATCGCCGATCGTCCCGGTTCAATCACCAACTCGATCGGGCGAGATAGCGCACTCAATCGTTCAGTAATCGCTGCACCAAACTCCGCCCAGTCAAACACCGCACCGCCTCGATAGGGATAGCCAAAACCACCCCCAAAATCCAGGGTTCGCCAATCGGGTAACTGTTGGGCGATCGCAATTAGGCGATCGATCGCTTGGGTAAAAGCAGCCGTGGCGTTAGTTCCAGTCCCCCGATAAAAATGCAATCCGGTGATGTTTAACCCGTGTTTCTGGGCGATTTCGTTGGCTTTTTCAAATTCAGCGGGATTGATTCCGATTCGGCTGTCTCCGGTCAATTCCGGTGAGTTAAGGCGGAGTCCAATTTCGGGACGGATGGATTTCGGTTGACTGGGTGAATATTCGCAAAAATCCCGAAGTTGGGACAGACTATCGAAGTTGAAGCGATCGATCTTCCACTCGATCAGTTGCTGAATATCGGCCCGGTTGAGGTTACTGCCGGTGTAGACAATGCGATCGGGCGTAAAACCCGCTTTCAGTCCCAAAAACACATCACCCGGTGTATTCGCGTGCAGCCCCCAACCAGCTTGCTGAATCAATTGCAACAGAGCAATATTGCCGTTGGTGACGCTAGCAAAATGAAACTGAACGTGAGGATAGTCGATCGATCGGGTAATATGCTCAAGAGTCTGACGGAGGCGATCGGCTTGATACACATAGAGTGGCGAACCATAAGTTGACAGCAGTCGCTCAGCCAATGCTTCGGAGAACGGCGGCTCATGGGTTTTGGCTTCATTCTGTAGCAGAGATTCAATCATATTAAATCCGTTAGTATAGGAATTGTAAAATCGAGTCAAAAATTAATAATCACGGAGTGTGCAACCGGAATTGATCTAATTCATCTGCGTTAATCTGTGTTTATCTGCCTGTATCTGCGGTTAAAAAAAGAGAATTTCTTAACCGCAGATGATAATGGATGGACGCGGATTCACGCCGATGAAAAAAAGAGAGATCTAAAAAATTCCGATGAAGCGCGGATTTGATATGAGATCATTCTAGCCTCCTTCGATAGTTCCAAATGCGCTGCCCGATCGCAGGTGGCAACCAAAAGACATGATCGAGCGATCGCCTAACCGGAATTTCGCCTAAAACTTCGGTTCGCCATGCCTGCCACATCAGCAGCAGCCAGAGATTATTGCCAATATAGCGATCGCGCATCGCAACTCCGAGTTTTCCCGATAACATCGAGTCGGCCAAATGGGGCTGCCAGCAATTTTGCGATCGCAACAGATTCGGATTCAGCCGATCGCCGATCGCGCCCCAAAACTCCCGGTAATACCACACCTTCAACGGCACGCCCATCCCTGCCTTTTCCCGCCAGACAATTTCCGGCGGCAGCCAGCGTTCGGAGGCTTTTTTGAGGATGTATTTTTCGCACGCACCTTGCAGCAGGAGCTCTCCTGGCAGTTGAAACGTCCAGTCTGTGAGGTCGGGGTCACAAAAGGGCGATCGCACCCACAAACCGCAAGCAAAGCCCAATGCCGTTGCCCTCGGCTGGATGTTTTGCGCACCTTTGAGCATCAGCGAAGCCCGCCGCAGTTTGGCTAGCAGGGAGGGACAGGTTTCGGTACCGATCGCATCTTGCAGGTAAACACTCAAATCGTGAGCTTGAATGCGATCGAGCCTCTTTGATAAAAAACTGGGCGTAAAAATCTGTTTTTCATAGCCATAAAATCGCTGAAACGTCCGTAAATACTGCTGTGCAAAGGTTTCTTTGCCAGCCGGATGTTCACCACTGTAAACTCCGTTAGCAATCAAAGGCTTGTTTGTCCATCCGGCAAATAGCTGATCGCCATTCTCGCCATTGAAAACCACTCGCACGTCTTGCGCCGCCGCCTGTTTGAGCAAATACAGCGGGGCTGTTGTGCCATCGCCATAGGGTAAATCGAGGGCTTTGGCGGTTTGCCCGATCGCGCGCAAGATGGCATCGCCCGTGGCTGCGACTCGGATCAGCGGAATCTGGAAAAAGTCCGCTACCTGTTGCGCGTAGGGCAATTCGGAATAGGCTTCGACACCAAAATCGAGGGCATAGGCGCGCACTTTTAAGCCTGCTTTCACTAGGAGCGCTGTCACTAGGGAGGAATCGATGCCGCCTGATAGCAAAACGCCGACTGGTTCGTCGATCGGCAAATCTGCCACTTGTCGATCGATCGCTTGTTGCAACAGCACTTGCAATTGTGCGATCGCCTCGTCTTCGCGCCGCAGTAGTTGAGGCGCTTCTTGCCAAGCGGATTGCTTCGCCGCGCGTACTTTCGGCAACGGCAGATCGTTAACATCCGTGACTTGCCAAATCATTTCGCTTCCGGCTGCTACGGAGGCAATTTGGTCGATCGGAGTTAACGGCGTGGGCACATAGGAAAAACAAGCATAACTGTGGAGGGCGATCGGGCTAATTTGAGGGGAAGCAATCAGCGGTAGCAGCAGTTGCAGGCTTGTCGAAAACCAAATCGTTTCTCCCAACTGCATCCAGTAAAGCGGCACTCGCCCAAACGGATCGCGCCCCAACCGTAGCTGTGTTGTTTCTGCCGCAGCCCAAGCATCTCCCGGTAAATCCGTTGGTTGAAATCGCCCACAAGCATTAAGTGTCACTGTGTCAGCCGTGAGTAACGATGCAGAGGCGATCGCCCACTCGGATAATTTGCCCGATCGGATGCAGTAGTCAGGCACTAAACGGCTGAGCGTTTTTGTGCGATCAGTCCGTCCCCAATAGCCGATGAAATGTGAAGGTTTGGCGATCGCACCCATCTACTTCACCGTGAAAGGTTCAGTGCTGATCGCGCGCCCATCCAGGGACATCCGAACTTCCCAGTTTCCCAGTGGGGAAGCAGAGCCGAGATCGTAAAAGCAGTTGGTATTCCAAATCGGCGTATCGATCGTGCGAGTTTGATATCGCCCCTGATGAACAATTTGACCACTAGGATTAGTCCAGTCGCATTGCAGAGACAACTGACGACCGATGGGAGCATTTTTCAACGTCACCTGGTAGTAGATGCGGGGATTGATTTGACGGTTGACTTGAGTGAGGCTGTCACCACCCGTTTTAGATAGGGCAATCCTGTCTTGCTCTCCCACAACTTGAGCGGTTTGCTGCTGCTGATTTTGCCCGAACAAAACACCGATTGCGATCGCCGAAATCACAACTGCTGTCGAGGCGATCGCAATCCAGCGATTCCGTCGCTGCTGTTTTTCTAGCACTTCGCGGCGGTGCATTTGGGCGATCGCATCTTCTAAAAGCTCATCAGGCAGATTCAACTCCCGCAAAATTTCTCTTACCTGATCGGGAGCCAATTCTAACTCGCGCTGCTGCGATAACTTGTCGATTTCAGCGACTACCTGTGCTAACTGAGTTTGAGTAAGTCGAGTTTCCATAAAGTTCACGATTAATGTCAGTAATGTTCTTTCCCAGAAAAAATTAGATCTATACCAATCACCTCTCTCTTCTCTACCTCAGCGCCCTCTGCGCTCTCTGCGGTTAAATCATTCATATAATTAACATTATCGAATAAACAGCTCTGAAAGTCAAGGCATAAAAATCCTCACCTTGACCTCATAAAATTCATATTTATAGGACTTACCCATTAACAACGTAATTATGTCATTCTGAGGGTCGCGAAGAATCTCAAACCCTCACCACACCATTAAAATGCGTAAATCCTGATTTAGATAAAATCCAGACTAGCAAATTCCTCTACTTTTCGGGAATCAATTAAACCCCACTTTCCTAACTCTAATTCTTCCTGTTGGCGATTCAACCAAATTGCATTTAATCCAGCACTTCTAGCGCCGCAATAATCAGCCTTGAAACTATCGCCAATATGTAAAACATTTTCAGCAATGCAGTTGTGCTTTTGCAAAGCGACAGTGAAAATTTGAGAATCGGGTTTGGCGGCACCAACTTCGGTGGAAATGGTCACTGATCTGAAATATTCTGCTAAATTGAGTGATTTTAATACTGCATAAATTCGCGAATCGAAATTCGAGACTACGGCTAATTCAATGCCTTGTTTCTGCCACCTATTTAATGCGGGCAATACATCGGGATAGACAAACCAAGGTTCGGCGGTAGCAAAATGGGCATACAGTTCGGCAAAGAAATTGGGAAAGTCTGAAAATTGGTTGAAAACGCCTGCTATTTGAAAGGCTTTAGCGCAAACTGCTTGCCACCATTCAAATTCTAGCTGTGGAATTTTTGCTAATTCTATTCCGGGAAATGTCATCGGATTTGCCTCAGCAAAACTTTGGAAAAATGCTGCATTTAATTCTTCACTCTTAACTGTTACTCCAAAATCATTGGCTAATTGTCTGTACACTTCGCCGACGCTGCCGCGAACGTCAAATAGTGTACCGGCGGCATCTAAAAAAATAACTTTTGTCATTTGTTATTGGTGATTGGTTATGGGTTATTTATGACTTACGCATGGTCAGAAACCGGGTTTTTTACTGAATTTACGGTGTGTAACGAAGATTTCGTAAAAAAACCCGGTTTCTTTGGTGAGAGTGCGTCCAGTAGTAGCAAGGTGCGCAATGCGCACCCTACAAATATAATCTGTGCCTAGGTCCAGTAAATCAATTTGGTGTAATCAGTTGTCTGTTGTTGGCGGATTTAGCACACCGGAATGATTGGCAATATTGCCCGCAGGTTCAAATCGGCCGCCTAAATATTTGGCGAGGAATTCTTCGGCGATTGCGTAGAAGTGCAGGCGATTTTCCGGCCGCGCAAATCCGTGTCCTTCGTCTGTATAAAGCACGTATTCTACAGGTTTGCCGGCTTGCTTCATGGCCTTGACAATTTGCTCGCTTTCTGCTACTTTAACTCGCGGGTCGTTAGCACCTTGGGCGATTAGCAAAGGTTTCTGAATTCGATCGACAAAAGATAAAGGCGATCGCGATTTCAGAAACTCTGGTTCTGTTTCCAAATTGCCGACTCGGTGATACAGCATTGCTTTGATCGGTTCCCAGTAAGGGGGAATAGTTTGCATGATCGTAATCAAATTGCCGGGGCCGACAATATCGACGGCGCAGGCAAAAACATCGGGACTAAAAGTCAATCCCACTAATGCAGCATAACCACCGTAGGAAGCGCCCATAATCGCAATTTTATCTGGTTGAGCAATTCCTGTTTCTACCAGCCAATTGACCCCATCTAGCAAGTCGTCGTGCATTTTAGCTGCCCATTCGCGATTGCCGGCGTTGACAAAGGTTTTGCCGTAGCCGGCGGAACCGCGAAAATTGATTTGCAGGACGGCGTAACCTCGGTTTGCCAGCCATTGGGCTTCTGAGTCGTAACGCCAGATATCGCGTCCCCAGGGGCCGCCGTGAACTAGCAAGACTGCGGGTACTGGTGTTGGGACACCGACAGGTTTTGTTAGGTAGCCGTGAATGGTTAAACCATCTCTTGCGGTGTAAGCAATCGGTTCCATTGATGACAGCGGCAGGCCTTCGAGTTTTGGTTGGTTGCTGAACAGGAAGGTGCAGGTTTTGGAGGCGCGATCGAACGCATAATAATAAACTGGGCCGTCGTCTGTCATGTAAGCGACTAGCCAAGTGGTGTCGGCGAGGTTGCGGCTGGTGACGAAGAATTCGCCAGGGCCCAATTTGCCGATCGCCTCAAAATCCTCTGCTATGCTTTGGTCTAAAATCTGCCACTGTTGCTTGTCTTTGTAGAAGGAAACCGCCTGAATCTCTCGCTTGGTGAGGTTTACGACAATGCCGCCGACATCGTATTCTGGGTCAGAGGCGATCGCAGTTTCTTGCTTGGTTTCCAAATCTAGCGCGATCAAACGTTTGGCGTTAGCATCGTGATTGCCGCGGATGTAAAGAATTTTGCCGTTTTCTGAGAACATGACGGCATCGCCTTCCTCGTCCGGCCCCCAGCGTCGAAGGCTTTCCCAAGAGTTGTTGTCCGCAGTTTCCCGAAATAGCACTTCCGTACCGCCGTCGGGAGTTGTGGCTGTGGCCGCCCGCACTTGAAATTGGGCGTCAGCAGTCCAATCGACGATGTTACCTGGGTTGTCGGTGTCGAGTTCAACGGCACCGTTTTTCAGGTTGATGCGGTAAATATCGTGTTTGCGCCGATCGTTGATGTTGATTCCCACTAATATTTGATTGGGGAAGTTTTGGTCAAGGGCGATCTGGTCAGCTTGAACACCTTGAAATGGAGTCAAGTCGCGAACGAGATTCGACTGGATATTTACTAAATATAAATGCCAGTTTTCGTCGCCGTCGGTATCTTGGAGGTAAATTAGTTGTTCGCCACTGTAAGTCCAGAAAAAGATGCGGATGCCGCGTTTTCGATCGGCTGTTAATTGGCGGTCGTCTTCTTGACCGACGGTACGCAGTCGCACTTGCAAGACGTTGTTTTCGTCGGGTGCAATGTAGGCGAGATACTTGCCGTCGGGTGAAAGCCTGGGCCTAGTTCTTTCAGGGTTGCCGAACAGAATGTCGCGTTTAATTAGGGGCGGAAGTTCTGTTGCTGGCTGTTGAACTGTTGAAGTTTGCATTGTTTGTTTTGCTGAAAATTGTCGATTTTAAGAAATAGCTGTTACTTCAAAAGCCAATCCTGAATCGGCTTGCTAATCCAATTAAAACCAACTTTCAATTGATGGTCAAATGTTGGCATCCGATAGAGATAGGCTAAGCGGCGAGCAATGTGGGCTAGTTGTCCGTCGAGTTGAATTCCTAAACCGGCAAAGGTGGCGTTGTCAATTCCTAATGCGATCATTTCTCCGATCGGCTGATAGCGGAAAGGAAGTAAAGGCCGATCGGTTAGGGAGGCCCAAATGTTCCACGCGGTATAATCCGCTTGCTGAAATGCTACTTGGGCTGTGGTGGGGAGTTTTTGACCTGTTGCGTCGTGACATTCGGCTATATCTCCTAGGGCAAATATGTCTGGACGATCGACTATTTGCATTGTGGGAGTAGTCATTAATTGACCGCGTTGGTTTTGTTTGAGGGGTAGCGATCGCACTGCGGCGCTAACTTTGGTTCCTACTGTCCACAATACTATGTCTACGGGTAGAACGTCTAATTGTCCTTTGTAAAGTAAGGAAATTGTGTCTGGCCCGATCGCCTCTACTGCGGTTTCTAGGTCAATCCAGACTTGCCGTTTTTCTAAGGCTTTTCTGGCTGCGTCTCGGTTAAACTCCGGTGATGTCCGCAGTATCGTGTCGCCTTGCTCGATTAACCGCACGCGACCTTTGTCTCCGAGTCGATCGCCTAGTTTGCAAGCTAATTCTACTCCCGAATAACCGGCACCGACGATCGCGATGCGAATTTTATCGGTATTTTTGGCTTCTAAAAATCGCAGTCTTTCTTCTAATCGGTAAGCGTGGTCGAGAGTGCGAAATGAGTAAGCATATTCAACAGCGCCTTTGACCATATCTAGCGGGGTTTCGCCGCCTAAAGCTAGGACAAGTCGATCGCAGCTAAATTCTGGCCCGTCGTGTAACTTGACTCGTTTTGTCTCCAAGTCGATGCCGGAAACAGTTCCTTGACAAAAGCGCACGCCTGTGTTTTCTAAGAGTTCGGAAAAGGGTGGGGCAATTTCCCAAGTTTGCAGTTCGCCTGTCAGGAGTTCGTACAGCAGGGGCACGAACAAAAATCGATCGCGGCGATCGACTAGGACAATTTCGGGTTTTTCCGCTTTGGAGAAGGGTAACTGACTCAAGCGCAGGGCCGTGTAGAGTCCGCCGAAGCCTCCGCCGAGAATGCAAATCCGGGGTTGTTGTTGAGTCATGGTGTTTTGAGGGGCGATCGATTCTGGGCACACTTATTTATTTATTGTAACGAGATGGGGAGTAGGAGAGGAGGAGAGTGGGATAATTTTGATGATAATTAGGACTCGCGCAGAAACCGGGTTTTTTATATAAACTGGTGAAAAACCCGGTTTCTTTGATATTTATGCCTAAGTCCTAACTAATAATAATCAACTAATAGCGACTAACCAATTCCCAATTCCCAATACTTCGGCGGAGTTGATCCTGAGCCCTTCGGCTACGCTCAGGATAAACTGCGTCGAAGGGCAGTACAAGTGCCCAACCCAATTCCCAATTCCCAATTCCCAATTCCCATGAAATATAACGTAATTTACGACGGCAATTGCCATCTCTGCGTCACCTTGGTGCAGTTACTAGAAAACTTAGATCAAGGCAACCGATTTGAGTATATTTCCATGCAAGATTTAGAGGAATTAGAGCGTTTTGGGATAACTTCTGATGACTGCGAAATGGGGATGATTTTGATAGATTGTGACCAGCCGGAAGGGCGCTGGCAAGGCAGCGATGCGGCGGAGGAAATCGGGCGAATATTACCGGGAGGTGAGGTGTTTGTGGCTGCTTACCGCGCTATGCCGGGGATGAAGTGGATGGGCGATCGGGTTTACGAACAAGTCCGCGACAACCGCTATACTTTGTTTGGCAAGCGTTCTACAACGTATAAATCAGTTTATGCTGTTGGCTGTCGGGCGATCGACAATTGCGATAATTAGGACTAATATCAAATCCAGCTTATTTCTTAGTCCGCGTCGGCGGACTTCGTTTGTGTAGAAGCGATTTCAATCGCCGAATGACTTGTTTAACCATTAAACAGATCGAAAATCTGCTGGCAAAAGTGTTTGAGTTTTTGCGCCGACTCCGCAGCAGGTTCAGTTTTGCCAAGAAAATTCCAATTTTCCACAGTAGAAAAGTGCCACTGCTGACCAGTATGATCGTAACCAGCGGCCTCGACTCCGATCGCCCGCCGAGATCCTTCTACCGGATCTTGGTAAAATCGGATTTGAATCAAGATGCTGCGGCTTTGCAATAAGCGGCTTCTACCGGGAAAATGGAAGCCAATATCGATCGAATCTGGATCGACAAGTTCTCTAGTATCTGCGTCATTCATCCAAGGTTTCAAATCGACTTTTGCATCCGGGAATTCAGACTTGAATAAATTAACAACCGCAGCAATTTTACTGGCTAATTCTATATTCCTAGCTTGTTCGGCAGCGTTCACTGGAAAAACTCCTATCAAATACAAGTTATTACATGATTTAGCTAACAATGTAACTGCATAATGCCGAATGTAGACTGTCAACAGCGGACTTTTTCAGAGATAATTAGGCATTGACAAATTTTAAAATATGTGTTACTCCATCTTAGTCCGCGCAGGCGGACTTCGTTTGTGTAGACGCGGTTTCAACCGCCGAGGGCGTGTTTGATTGCCTTTCATCTTGTCCCCTCCTTATTAAGGGGGGTTAGGGGGGATCTCCGGGGCAATCAAACCCGGAGATCCCCCTAAATCCCCCTTAAAAAGGGGGACTTTGAGAATGCTCTTAAAAAGGGGGACTTTGAATGCTCTTGTTCCCCCCTTGTTAAGGGGGGCTAGGGGGGATCTCCGGGTTGGAAAACACGCCATAGTCCCATAATCTTAACTTAGCGGCAGGGCGATCGTAAATTCCGTCCCTTCTCCCACCACTGAGTCACAACTCAAACTGCCGCCGTGGGTTTCTGCCACTATTTGCCGACTGATAGACAATCCCAACCCGGTCCCTTTTCCAACTCCTTTTGTAGTGAATAAATGGTCAAAAATCCGCGATACAACTTCTTCAGAAATTCCCCGGCCATTATCTCTAATCTTAATGACAACTATTTGATTTTCATCGTCGATCTCAGTTGTGATATTAATGATATTAGGAGCGAGTTCGATTTCCGCGAAACTCCGGCCTTTATTGGATTCCTCAAAACAGTCGATCGCATTGGCAACAATATTCATAAACACCTGATTTAACTGTCCCAAAAAACACTTAACTTTCGGGATATTTCCATAATCCTTAACTACTTGAATTGCCGGAGTGTCTGGATGTGCTTTCAAGCGATGCTGTAAAATCATTAAAGTGCTGTCAATCCCTTCATGGATATCTGCCGACACTTTATGGCTGGTATCGGCACGGGAGAAAGTGCGGAGAGATGTGCTAATATTGCGAATGCGATCGCACCCAACTTTCATCGACGCCAGCATTTTTGGTAAATCTTCCATAAGATACTCTAAATCGATATCCTCAGCATCCTCTGCGATTTTTGAGCTAGGATCAATCACTTCTTCCTGATATAACTTCAAGTGGTTAATTAAATCAGCAACCGCCGCAGTAGCTTCGTTAATATTCCCCGCAATAAAGCCAACCGGATTGTTAATTTCGTGAGCGACACCGGCAACTAAATTGCCCAGAGAAGACATTTTTTCACCTTGAATTAGTTGCATTTGTGCTTGTTGCACTTCGGAAAAAGATTTTTCTAACTGTTGAGATTTTTCTTGCTCTCGCGCATACAAACGAGCATTCTCGATCGCAATAGCGACTTGGGAAACTAAAACTTTTAAAACTTCTACTCTGTCTGTAGTAAAAGCTCCTGCTGCTAACTTATTTTCCAGATAAATAATCCCTTGCAGATTGGATTGATAAATAATTGGTAAACAGAGGATTGATTTAATTTGAAATTCTCTAATGTACTCATCCGCATTAAAAAGTTCGGCAACATTCGCATCCTGCAATACCAGAGGCTTTTGACTGCGAAAAACATAATTAATTACAGAAACAGGCAAATCTTGACTGTTTTCAAATGGCATAGATTGTAAAACAGTCGCCTGGGTATCTGTAGAATTTCCTACGGCTTCGATGCAGAGTCGATCGTCTTCGATCAGCAGCAGCACGACTTTTTGAGCCGCCGCATTTTCTAAAATGATTTTGATTAACTTGCTCAACAATTTTTCGAGAACAATTTCACTGTTAATGGCTTGCGAAGACTTAATAAAAGTAGCCACGTCTAAGAAATCGCCTAAACTATTACTGGTAGTATTTCCAGTGGTAGTGCGGGTGACATCGAGGTTTGGGGTTTGGGTTGTGCGCGTTTGTGCTACTAAAAAAGGATGTGTTGATTCCAAGTGTTTAACTTTCGCTAGAGATCCCCAATGGATGTAGCCGTAATAAGCTTTAGTCAGATATGCTTGAGAAATTATCTGTTTTCCCAGAGATTGATAGAATTCTCCGGCTAATTCATAAGCTAATGCTTCCTCTTGGATGTAACCATTTTTGGCGGCTCCAGAAATTGCGCGATCGTACAAATCCATTGCTTGGGTATTCTGCCCCAAAACTCGCGCTTTCTCTGCTGCTACCAAGTCGTATTTGTGTTGATAATTCATCGGAGCATCAACGGCAAATTTTTTCATCTTGTTTTGGAGATATACCACTTTTTTCAGATATTGCTTTTGCTCCTCTTTGTCAGCTTGGGGATACAAAGCGAGGAGACTGAGAGAGTAGTATAATTTACTGACAGAAACTAGATAAAGTCCGGCTACGGCTTCTTCATATTGCTCAAACAACCTTGAATTTTCCAAGGCTTGCGCGTAGTTTCGGAACAGAAAATTCAGCATAGCTTTGGCATTATAAACCAAACAAACTAAAACAAAGCTTTTAGCTTCCATTAAAGCGGGGAGCGTTTTTAATTCATTAAAGTTATCGCCGACTAAATGGCATGGTTCGACAGTTTTGCCAGACAAATTGAGGGCTGTCTGTCTCTCTATACTTATATACTGTACAGCCATTTCTAGTTGAGATTGCTGCATTAGTTTCAGATACTTACCTGTCTCCTCTTCAACCAGAGCAAGATGCTCTCCCATCCACAGTTTTTTGGCGCAATATTCACCTATACAATAACCCGCATATTCCAAATCTCCTGTTTCCATCCCGGTTTTAAAAGCTTCCATGAGATAGCCTAATCCTGACTTGAGATCGGTTTTCCAGTGTTCAATCCAACCACCAAAGATTGCATAAACTCTACTTTTGATTGAACGGGATGGAAATTTGTCTAACAGCCTAATTGCAAGTTCGCCGAATTCGTATCCCAAACTAATGTCCCCTAGCTTGTACATAACTACGCCATAATAAACGTAGGCAATACTTGCATAAGGTGAATTGCCATATTTAATGCACAGCTTGACCATCATAAATGCCAGCAGTGGTAACAGTCGGGGCTTGGCCTGAATAGCAGTGCTGAGAATCCCTGATAAAATCCGCATGGCTGCTTGTTGATTGGGATCTGTCATTTCTGGCAAGTTAGCTAGATCGTCAATTCGTTTCATTCCCAAGCTCAGTTTTGTATTAATCAGTCCCGCCAAAATATTTAGCGAGTTGGGGTTTTGAGGTAAAGAAATGCCTAACAATTTCAGCACTTCCAGTCCTGTATTTAGTGATTCTATAAGTCTATTTTGACCATTGTAAGAATGGATTTGAAGTTCATAAGCATTCACTTTTTCCAGTAGAGTTTGAGCTTTTTGCAGTACGATATCAACCAGTTTTTTTGAATCTTCATAGTTAATATTTAAATATTCAGATTCTGCTGTTGACTCGTAAATTGCTAAGGTTAAGTCATACTGACTTTGCCAACAATCCGCTGGCAATAATTCCATAGCAACCCGCAAATACCTAACAGCAGCTTCATAAGCAGCCGCCGCTTTTGCCTTGCGTCCAGCAGTTAAGTTGAACTTTGCTAACTGCGTCTTTTCTGCTGGCTGGTTAATCGTGTCTATTCCGACGTTCAACTGATTGACAATATCAAATATGTTCTCTTCTAGTTTTTCGATGGGAGTGTTTTGAAGAAGTAATTGACCGATGTTAAAGTGAGTTGATTTTTTCCGGTTTTCTGGAATTAGCGAATACGCGGCTTGCTGGACGCGATCGTGCAAAAATTTGTAACTCACCCGCGAAGTATCTAATTTGAGATTGATTGATTCGGCTCGATCGAAAACTAAAGGAATGCGATAAGCATCGCTCAAGGGCAGAATTAACCCTGCTTGCAAAGCTGAATAAAGTTGAGTGGCTGTAGCATTCGCTGACTCTTCGCTGACAAGTGACAGCACATCTAGAGCAAATTTATCCCCCACACAAGCTGCTAATTTCAACACTTCTTGCGTGGCTGCGGGGAGCTTTTCAATGCGACTGGCTACCAGTTCTACTACACTTTTATCGGTAATTCCAATGGCTTGAATTTCATCTATACTCCAATTCCAGCCCCCTTTGCTTTCCTGATTTGTAACGGGATAGATCGGGAAATCAAAGTCGAATTTTAAAAGATTTTCTTGATAAAGTGCTTGGAGTAATTGCGTCAAGAAAAAAGGATTACCGCCAGTTTTATTGCAGATTAACTCTGCTAGATTGTTTACCTTTTCTGTGCGGTTGTTAAGTGTTTCAGCGACTAATTCAGTGACATTTTCTAAAGCCAGCGGTTCCAGCACGATATTGTTGACAACAGTACCAGTCTTTTCAATCTCTTCTACAGTCTGAATTAAAGGGTGAGTGGGACTAACTTCGTTATCTCGATAAGCACCGATTAGCAACAGATATTGCTGGTATGGGTCAGTGATCAGTATTTGCATTAACTTTAATGTTGCTGAATCTGCCCACTGCAAATCGTCTAAAAAGATCACTAGCGGGTGTTCTTTTTGCGCGAAGACGCGAAGAAATTCTTTGAATACCCGATTGAAGCGATTTTGCGATTCTATTGGGCCGATTTCAGGCACTTCTGGCTGTTTCCCAATGATTAATTCAAGTTCGGGAATTACATCGGCAATTACTTGACCGTCTGTTCCTAAAGCTGTTAAAATGTTAGTGCGCCATGTTTCTATAGAAGCAGCGCTTTCTGTTAGCAACTGGCCCAGCAGCGAGTTAAATGCTTGAATTAATGATGCGTAGGGAATGTTGCGTTTGAATTGGTCAAATTTGCCGCTGATGAAGTAACCTTTTGAGCGAGTAATTGGTTTGCTAACTTCATTGACGACGGCGGATTTGCC
>Ga0316607_1000395_pt1 | contig 16324 bp, 19 predicted proteins | sample MIS2016062E_MG_FD_207674 | JGI IMG/M metagenome (GOLD analysis project Ga0316607, IMG submission 207674) | Microbial mat bacterial communities from Middle Island sinkhole, Lake Huron, Michigan, United States - MIS.2016.062E | ecosystem: Environmental > Aquatic > Freshwater > Lake > Sediment...
TGGGATTTTGGATGAGAGGATTTGGGATTTTGGATTTGGGATTGGAGGATTGAAGAATTGACCCCACGGATAAAATTGGTAGTGGTAAGGTGCGCATTGCGCACTACTAACTCAGTAGCGGTAAGGTACCCATTGCGCACTACTAACTCAGTAGTGGTAAGGTGCCCATTGCGCACCCTACTAACTCAGTAGCGGTAAGGTGCCCATTGCGCACCCTACTAACTCAGTAGCGGTAAGGTGCCCATTGCGCACCCTACTAACTCAGTAGCGGTAAGGTGCCCATTGCGCACCCTACTAACTCAGTAGCGGTAAGGTGCCCATTGCGCACCCTACTAACTACTAACTATGCTTCCAGTAAGGTGCGCATTGCGCACCCTACTAACTCGGTAGCGGTAAGGTGCGCATTGCGCACCCTACTAACTACCACTCAAAACTATGCTTCCAATTGCGGGCGCAATCCATAATGACGATATCGCCAATAATCTCGTAAAATGCGATCGTGATCGAAACAAAGTTCAGCAGGAATTTGCCAAGATTCAAAAACTTCTAAATTTTTAGCATCATCAGCGGCTTCAGGAATTCCCGTTGCGGAAGCTAAGAATACAACGCTGATAGTGTGTTGGCGGGGGTCGCGATTTGGGTCAGAATAAACGTAGAATTGCTCAATTAATTCTACCTTTAATCCTGTTTCTTCGAGAGCTTCGCGTTTAGCCGCTGTTTCTGCTGATTCTCCCATATCCATGAAGCCGCCGGGGATAGCCCAGCCATAGGGAGGATTGCGACGTTCGATGAGTACGATCGGGCGGTGGGGGCGATCGGCTAATTCGATGATAATATCAACTGTAGGGGTAGGATTTTGGTAAATCATTTTGTTGGGAATGGGGAATGGGGCATCGGGCATTGGGCATTGGGCATTAATAATTTTATATGTAACAAACAACAAATAACAAATAACAAATAACAAATAACAAATAACAAAAAAATATGCCTAAATGGATCGGAAAAGTTTTGGGTGTCGGTACAGTTACTGTCCTCCTCTTAGGCGGAACTGGATATTGGTACGTTTTTATCGCAGGAGTACCTCAGTTAGACCCTCCGAAAGTAGTCACCGATGTCAACTTGAATTTGGAACTGAAAACATATAAAAGTACAGCTATGAATTCAGAGCGCACTTACGGCTTAATTTTACCTCCAGGGTACGCAAAAAATCCCAAACAGCGCTATCCAGTCATTTTTTTGTTACAAGGGGGACACGGAGATGCACGCGCTTATCAAGACAAAGCTGCTGTTACTTCTGTGCTTCACGATTTGTATAAAAGCAAACGATTGCCGCCCTCAATTGTAATTACTCCAGACGGAAACGACCAGCGGGGTACGAGTCCTTTCTGGGACCCGCAGTATTTTGATGGGCCGAATGGTCAATCGATTTTAGATTTTAGATTTTAGATTTTAGATTTACCCCACGGATAAATGCGGGGGCTTGAGGATTTTAGATTTGGGATTTTGGATTGATTCCGTCCTGAGTCCTCGAAGGAATAAATCCGGGGGCTTGTACCACCTTTGAAATTCTTGGTCGGGTGGGAAGTGCGATCGGCTCTGAATTTGTTTCTGAGATAAAATCGCGGATTCGATTTATGGTGTAGGTTCGGTAACGCTTGGTTATGCACTTTTGATGCTGCTACGGCCGGTGCTGCTGCGAGATTCAGCAAGTTTTTCGGAACGGAATAAAGCTAAAGAAATTGTTGGAAAATATGGGCGGACGACGCTAGCGAGATTGGCGTTACTTGAGGATAAATCTTATTATTTTAGTCCGTCGGGAAAGAGTACGATCGCCTATGTGCCAAAAGGCAGAGGTGCGATCGCCTTGGGAGACCCCATCGGGCCGCCAGAAGACCGCAAAGAGGCAATTGTGGGGTTTCAAGAATTTTGCGATCGCAATGATTGGTATCCGACATTTTATCAAACTTTGCTGGATGATTTAGAAATATATTATGCTCTCGGCTTTCGAGTAGTACAAATTGGCGAAGCAGTTATTGTCAATCTCAAAGATTTTACTCTCAAAGGCAAAGCCAATCAAAATTTAAGAACTGCTATCAACCGCTTGACAAAAGCAGGACATCAAGTCAAATTTTACGAACCGCCTTTAAGTTCTGAATTGATGCGGCAAATGAAAGCTGTGAGCGACGAGTGGCTGCAAATGGTTCAGGGTGCAGAAAAACAGTTTTCTGTAGGTTGGTTTAACGAGACATATTTGCGGGAAACTCGCGTCATAGCCATTCACACTCCCGACGGCAAAATTAGTGCTTTTGCTAATATGATATCTTCGGGCGATCGGGTAATTGGGGTTGATTTAATGCGGCGTCGCACTGAGGTGGAAAATGGCACGATGGAGTGTTTATTTGCTTCGATGTTTCAGCACTGTCAAGCATTGGGATATGCAGAATTTGATTTGGGTTTATCGGCTTTGGCGGGAGTTGGAGAAGCTGAGAAATCCGGGCGGTTGGAAAAGGTGTTGATTTATCTTTCGGAGCACTTGAGCAAGTTTTACAATTTTCAGGGATTGCACAGTTTTAAAGATAAGTTTGGGCCGCGATGGGAAGCGCGTTATTTGATTTATCCGAGTTTGGGAAGTTTACCGGATGTTGTAGTTGCGTTGATTCGGGCCGATTCGGGCGATCGACTTTTGGATTATTTGTGGCCGGGAAGTTAGAGAAGTTCGGCAACGGATTTTGTAACGGATTTAACGGATGTAATAGAAGAAAGAAACAGTTAACAGTTAACAGTTAACAGTTAACAGTTAACTGTTAACAGCCAGATCATCTTTTAGGCTAAACCGCGAATTGGTACGCGCTGGCTTTGCAAAACCTGTGCATAAAGCTTTTCCAACTCAGTAATATTCTGACTGAGAGTGTACCGCTCGATCGCCCTTTGTCGAGCTTTTTGCCCCAAAATCATGGCCAATTCAGGATGATCGCAAAACAGTGGGAGCAAGGTTTGTAACTGACTCCGCACCCGCTGAGTATGCAAAACTATCCCCGCCCCTTCCTCCAAAACCTCGCCGTCAGCACCAGCATCGGTGGCCAAACAAGCCAAACCGCAGGCCATCGCTTCCAGCAGCGATAGCGACAATCCCTCCACCAAAGAAGGCAAAATAAACACGTCTGCACCCCGCAGAATTTCGATGCGGCGTTCCTCGTCGGCGATAAATCCGAGCCACACAACGCCATCAGTTGCGCCGTAGGACTGTTGCAGCGAGGCTGCTAGGGGCCCATTACCTACGAGAGCCAATAGGTTCCCAGGGCCAAAATTGCACTGTTTCCAGGCCTTCAGCATTGACTCAACATTTTTCTCTGGAGCAATGCGGCCTTGGTAAACAAAAATTCGATCGGCCTTTAATTCCGACTTCAACCCAGAAGGCCCCGGAGAATACTTAACCGCGTCTACTCCGTTGGGAATCACAGCGACCCGATCCTCCGGCACTCCCAACTTCACCAATATATCCCGCTGAATCTGAGAAAACACGATCGTCGAGTCGTAGTGAGCCAAAAACGGAGCGTACAGTTGATACATCAGGTGTTGGGTTCCTGATGTCAAATTGCGCAATTTGCGATCGAAGGGCGGGTGAAAAGTCGCTACCAGAGGTATATTCAATTCTTGACAAATTTCCGGTAGCAGAAAGTCTAGAGGCGAAAGCGTCAGCGAAGCGTGAACTACATCCGGTTTCAGCCGCCGCAGGGATTTCATCAACACTTTACTGGATTTGAAAGTGGGAATTGTATAAATTTGTGACTTGTAGAGACAGGGTAAGGAGACTTCGTTGCAACTTGCGGGTGCGAGGGACGGAGCAAATGAGCTTGGAGCAATTCCAGCCCCCCATTTCCCATTTGCCATACTCCACGTGGCCTTATTCCTGTCTAGTTCCGCCTCTTGGGCAAAGTGCAGAAAACTGACTTGGTATCCCCGGTCTAAAAGTGCGTTGGTGACTTCTCTAGAGTAAGTAACATTACCGCAAAAAGGTGATTTTTTTCCTAGCCAAGCGATGTGCATTCAAGTAAATTTGAGTTTGTTATTTATTTAGATTGGATCGACTTTGTGATTACTACGGGAAATATACCAGTTTAAGAGCTCCCCAGCGATCGCCAACCCGGCCAAAGCCAAAAATACTTTTGGTAAACCCAGAAAGGTTTCGGCTACCCCCGCCAAAGCCAAGGGTAAACTCAAGGCGATATTAGTGGCATTATTTTGCAGCCCGAAAACTTTTCCCCGCATTTCTTCTGGGGTTTCTGCTTGAATTGTAGTCTGCATCGGCACTCCCACTATCGCGGCAAATACACCCAACAGGGTAATAAACAGTACGGATATCCACAAATTGTGTGTAAATACAGAAAGACCAATCAGAGCAACTGCCATGCCGATCGATCCGATTAAACTGAATTGGGAGTGAGAAAGTTTGTGGCCGAGATAGCCGACTGTTGTGGCTCCAGCAGCCATACCGACACCCACAGCCGCCAGCAAAAAGCCAAACTGGGAAGCTCTCATACCTGGAAGTATTTCGGCCAGCCGCACCGCTAAAACTGCTAAGGCTGCAAAAATCGAAAATAAAATAATTAGTTGAATTAAAGCGTTGCGGACTTTAGGTTGATCGTTGATGTAACGCAAGCCGTCTTTCAAGTCAGCTAGCGGATGCGGTGGTTCGTGATCGACCTCGGTTTTTTCGCCTGTTTTCAGGGAAAGTAACAGCACTCCGGCGACTGCGTAACTTCCTCCTACTACTAATTCTTTACCAATACCGATGCCGCCGCCGAGGTTAGTAAATAGGGTGTCGGCTAAAGCTAGTAGGGGTTCTCCCACTGCAAAACCAATAATTACTGAACCCATCATCGTTGTGGTGTAGAGGGAGTTGGCCGAGAGCAGGTGGCGACGTTCTACCATTAGGGGAATGGCTGATTGTTCTGCTGGGGCAAAAAATTGAGTCAGGGTTGAAACTAGGAATGTAACTAGGAGCAACAAGCAGAATCCGAGGGGCAATTTACCTAGTTCCAAGCCTTCTGAGAGCCACAGCAGCACTGGTAGGGTTAAGACTAAGCCTCCCCGCAGCAGGTTTGTGGCTACGAGCACTGCTTTTTTTGGCCACCGATCGACATAAACGCCGGCGGCCGCCCCAAACAGCACTGCGGGAATTGTAAAGGCGATCATGATTGCGGATACCCACCTGCTGATGGTTTGATCCGGGGCTTGGAAGTTGCTGGCTACGAGGGCGATCGTCAGTACGAGATAAACTTTATCTGCTAGTTGGGAGAAAACTTGGCCGCTCCACAATGCCAGAAAATTGCGGTTTTTGAGAATTGGCAGAAATCCTGTTTCTGTTTTTGTGTTGGGAGTTTCAGCAATTAATTCCGACACTTCGGCTTCGCTCAGTGACCAGGGTGGCGTGGTAATTGGCGGCCCAGGGGGCTTAGCTTCTAGTGGTTCGCTGTTGCTGTGATCCCAGTCTGTTTCTTTTGTTGTGGGATATTTATCCATTTCTGGGTCTTGTACCTTGCTCCATTGTCGATCGGAAACCGGATGAGAGTCGAAGTCGGGCAAATTTTCTCTTTCTTCCATCTTGTGGTTGGTAACGGCTAAAACAGATCTTGTCAAATCAGAATCGGACAGTCGCATCATAGGTTTAGGGGCAAAATCGCTCTTGACGATCGAGATTCGGCGGGCTCTGAAATTCAAATTAGGGCTTTAACAGCCAAGTTTAATAATTCGTAACTTTTTTATTATCCAACTTTATAAGAATCTTTCGACTTTAGGTGAAAATACTTGCTGGTTCGGGTGGAACGCGAGTTAGGGGTGAGAGCCTGCCGATCGCTCTTTTTCCTCTACTCAAAACTCAAAACTCTCTAAATAACTATCGATCGAACTTCCCGATCGAATCGCACAACCCAAATGATACTGTGCATATTGTCGCAAAATATTTTCTACTGATACCCAAGCTGCTCGATCGTCTTTCCCCTCTGTTTTTAGTTCTGGACTAGCCAACTGTTGCAGTGCATTTAGTTCATTAGCATTAATATAAAAATCTGTCAAGTGTTTGCTGGCAGAAGTTTTCGGGGAACGGGAAGCGGAACTGGAAAAACTGCCCGTTGTTTGCGATCGTTCTATCTCTAAGTTGGCTAACTCGGACAAGCTGAAGGTTCCCCCAGAAGGTATGCTAAATCCAATTTGCCAGTTCGGAGCGCTGAAATTTGGGGTCAAGGGGCGTCTGGTGGCGCAGCAGACTTGGACTTGGGGTGCAACGCCGGCTAGGGCTAGCAGGTGAAAAATGCCCTGATCTAGGTGGGCGATAAGTAAGGCTAGGGAGTCTGTATCTGTGCGATCGGACAAACGCTCCAAACGGCTCAAGTGCTCGCTCAGCAAGCAAAATAGTTCTTCTTGGGGCTCGTCGGAAAGAGCGCTGGCGATCGCCAATTCGGCCAAATATTGAGCTCCGGCGAGTTTTCCGAGGTTTCGACTCAAGCCCGGATGGGATTCTACGGTTTCGGCTTGGGTAATTTTGTCGAGCGATCGGCCTTTGGCAATCAGCAATTCGTTGACGACAAATAATTCGCTTCTACCGCCGATGGTCGATCGTTGTTTGCGTACACCGGGCGCTACGGCTCGAATTAAGCCGAATTCCCTTGTTAAAACTGTCAGCACTCGATCGGATTCGCCGATCGGCATACTCTTAAGATTAATTCCAGTTGCTTTATAAGTTCTAATCATTTGTTACTGGTTATTTGTTACTGGTTATTTGTTACTGGTTATTTGTTACTGGTTATTTGTTACTGGTTATTGGTTGTTTGTTATTGGTAAGGGTAATTGGAACCAACAACCAACAACTAACCCTTCGACTTCGCTCAGGGCACCGCAACCAACAACTAACACAACTAACAACTAACCAATAACAAACAACAATTAACTATTGTCTAAATTCTCCCGCTGTCGGATTAACTCCGGGCCGTGAGAAGTCCCCAAACGAGTTGCACCTGCAACTATCAAATCTAGAGCTTGTTCATGGGTACGAATTCCGCCGGCGGCTTTAATCCCAACCCTTCCCTTAGTAATTTCCTTTAGGAATCGCACATCAGCAACTGTCGCCGCGCCAAAAAAGCCAGTGTTAGTTTTAATGTAGGCTGCGCCAGCCTCCATACAAATCTCAGCCGCTAATTGTTTTTCCGCATCGGAAAGCATCGAGCTTTCGATAATTGCTTTGATGGTTAGATCAGTTTCTTCACAAATTTCGGCTAATTGCCGGTGGAATTCGTCAATTTTTCCAGCTTTCAATAATCCTAAGTTAACGCAGACATCTAACTCTGCGGCTCCACTGTCGGCGGCTTCTAGAGCTTCGTAGAGCTTCACCGTTGATGTCGTTGCACCGATGGGAAAACCTATGACAGTAGAGACTTTGGGGCGTTTGCCGTGCAGCAGCTCAACTGCCTGTCGGACGTAGGCGGGATACACACAAACTGTGGCAAAGCCAAATCTATCGGCTTGTTGGCAACAGTTTTCTACTTGCTCTGGCGTGGCAGTGGGGTCGAACAGCGCGTGGTCGATAAAGGGGGCAATATCGATGTCTGGCTGGTTTGCAGCCATTGTTTTTTTATCTCTGACGGGAACTACTTTATTATACAAAAAATGGCTGTACAATTTACTTCTAGATTAGACAGAAGCTCTAAAAATGCCAATAGGAAAGAAGTTGAAAAACCAGCCAGCCCTCTTTGATAAAATACTATATTTTGAACATAAATTTCTGAACTAACCGATCGGCGATCGCTTCAGGAGGCAGAATTTCAACCGCTGCATTTAGCTGAACAGCCGCTTTAGGCATTCCATATATGACAGAACTTTTTTCGTCCTGAGCGATCGTGTGCCATCCCCGCGATCGCAAAAGGCTGAGACCGATCGCACCGTCTTGTCCCATCCCTGTAAGTAATACAGCGGTTTCCTTGTGGTTCCAATACTGGGCAAGACTCTGAAAGAACACATCTACTGATGGGCGGTAGGGATAGTCAATGGGTTCTAGGGACGCATATGGGAGGAAATCACTTCTCGGTAAAGGCGATCGCTCAAGTTCGTTGTGCGACGAGCATATAGTTCCAATTCACTCAAGCGATCGGTGAGAATTTCCCGACATTCTCGTACTTTACGTCGAGCTGCATCCAGAACTTGCAGGCTTTCTGAATATGCTGTCAAAGAGGTTGGAGTGTTCGCTAACGCAGTATGGATCGTTTCTAGAAGTCTAGAAAGCTCTGATTGACTGGACTTGAGTGTCGTGAAGGAATCGGCAAAGGGTTGCAGCCAATTTGCCTCAACCAGCGATTCACCCGCCAACCCCATAATCCGGTTCAAATTTTCTGCCGAGACTCGCACCACCCGATCGGTTGGGGTGGCGATCGGATCAACCGTGGCAGTTTCCCCCCCGTGCGCTTTGGCTCAGCGCTGGTTTCAAATTTTCTGTGGTTCGACTACGCACGCGCCTACCACCGAGACTTGCATCACCCGATCGATCGGTTGGGGTGGCGATCGGATCAACCGTGGCAATTTCCCCCCGTGCGCTTTGGCTCAACGCTGAGTTTTGATCGACTGGAACTAGGGATGTCGATCGACCATCGCTAAAATTTGGAGGTAGTGGAAGGTGCAGAGCCGCGATCGCCCCGTAACAGCTCTCAAACTCTCCAGTTTTTTGGGCCAACCATTCAAGTAGATCGACTTCAGTTACCTGACTAAGGGCTTGAAGCAAATCAACGCATTGCAGTAACACATCAATTTGGTCTGAACCTAACGTAATGATCTGGTTCTGCGCTGCCACAAAGCAATCTTCCATCAAGTGCGCCAGATTAGTGACGGCATCTAGAGAAACAATTCGAGCAGCACCTTTAATCGAGTGAGCTCCCCGCATCAGCACTTCCAGTGCCTCATCAGATTGCGGGTTAGCTTCCAAGATCAGTAGTCCCTGAGTCAGGAGCGCAACCTGCGTCTCAGTTTCTTGTCGAAATAGCTCCAGCATAGAATCATCGCTCATGGTCAAAAAAACCTTGTGACTTAGGGTGTAAAAGAATAGTTCAGAGTCCAAAAAGTTGATCTGCTTGCCTTGCCAGGTAACAACCCCTTTGGTGTAAGCTTCCGATGCTTTGGAAATGACAACAGGAGCATCTTTAAACTCATTGAGATGGAAGCGGATCCTTCGCAAGGCTCAGGACTCATAGACTGGAAAGACCCACTTGTTTTCATTCTTTCCAGCCACAATCATCCGTTGTGGATTAATTGTATTGGAGAAATCTGCGGATGCGGCGACAGGCTCTAAACCGAGTAAGTCTCTGAGCGAAATACAGAGCAGCGTTTCACCGCGAATGTTGATCAACCCCAAAAATACAGAGTTACTGCGATGAGGGACGCTATGAATGGCATAAGGAGGAGTCACTTCTTGCAAGATGTTGACTGGCAATGCTAACCGTTCATTACCGAGACGAAAAATGATTATAGACAGGGTATCTGTGTCCTGAGCATTGCGAAGGATCGTCCCCTCTCCCACAAAGCGTGTGCTGTGTGGAAGCTTCTGACAAGATGTCAGTCCATTCTTTGAGATACTCAGGTGGAGCATTGCGCTCTAGCAAGGTGCGTCCAGCCACCGAGTGATCCTGCACAAGGTTCAGGACAGTGAATAACCGTCTTCAGTTCGCCACAGGTGCGATCGCCCATCACTCCTATCTGATTCCAGCAATCATTCAGGGTTGGATGGTCAAATTCAGAATCGTCTGGTATGGGTGCCTTATTCAAATAATTTTCCATTGTTCAATCTCTCAATTTTCATTGTCAAGCCATCACTTTGAATCGAGCAATCTCTGTCTTTAAGCTATGAGTAGCTTCGTCAAGTTCTTCTAAGGCATAATTTGTTTCTCGCAACGAGCCTCCTGAGCCTTGCGAAGGATCTCTGAGATGCTTGACTCAGATGCTCCATCGCTTCACTAATCTGTTGTGCTCCCATCGATTGCTCCTCAATGCTCTGGCTCACCCGCTCTAAGCGTGGGGTCAATCCTTGCACCTGCTGAATGACCTGAGCAACCTGATCGCTAATCTTGCTAACATCCGCAACGCTATCAACCACAGATTTACTAAACTTATCCATTTCCATTACGCCCGTAGAAACTGCCGACTGCATCTCCTTGATCATCTGAGCAATTTCCAGAGTGGCGACGGCGGTTTGGTCAGCCAATCGACGGATCTCCCGTGCTACAACCGCAAACCCCGCACCGTATTCTCCAGCTTTTTCTGCCTCGATCGCCGCATTGAGCGACAGCAGGTTAGTCTGGTCAGCAACCTTATTAATCGTCGTCACCACGCTGTTAATGTTGTTTGCCTTTTCATTCATCACCCCAAGTTTGGTTGAGATAGAGGTGGTTGCAGCCGAAAGTTGGCGCATTACCGTTTCCATTCGATTCAGGTCAGATTGACTAGCACCCGCAGCAGTTGCTGTAGACTGTGCCATCAGCCCAACCTGCTCCATCGATCTCACCAGTTCTTTGGAGGTGGTGGCAATCTGCTGCGAGGTTGCACTCACTTCATTTGTTGAAGCTAGCTGCTCTGTCACGGTAGCTTCTAACTCTTTACCGGCTGCTGCAATCTGAGTTGCGGAAGTGCTGATTTGTATTCCAGACTTTTGCATCTGGAGAATCAGCGCATTCAGCTTTTTGGACATATAGTGAAACGCTGTCATCAACTTGCCAACTTCGCTACCATCGTTGTTTAGCTCAATTGTTTGCTGTAAATCTCCATCAGCAATCTTCTCTGCTGCAAGCACCACCCTTGGAAGCTCTCGTCGGATGGGTGCAGCAACCAACCATGCGCTCACCAGCGTGGCAACCATTGCCAACAGCGTTCCCAGCACGATCAGTAAACTCTGAAACTGCCTAGCTTTCTCGGCTTCCACTAAATTCGCACTCAGTCGGGCTTCAAGAATTTTATGTAACCGAATGCTGGCTTCATTAAGTTTGGCAACACGGGGAATTGAAATTTCTCGTTTCGCCTCATCCAGCTTATTGGCATCGACTAGCGGATAAACACCTGCTGCAACGCGATCGTATTCATCGCCAATGTCGATGATTGCGCTGACTGCTTCTCGTGCCTGTGGATCAACAATCTTTGCCAATTCCTGCTTCTGAACAAGCATTTCTTCTTGGGCTTTAGTATAAGTCCCGCGATAGTATTGATCCTGCGGATAAAGAGCATATCCTCGGATACTGCCAATAATCCTAGTGACATCATAAGTATAGGCATCTACATTATTGATATTTTCAGCGACTTCCTTTGAGTTTGTCTGCAATTTGACTAATTGGTCAATGCCCGAAAACAGCGTGGAGCCAAGCACAATCAGGAACAGAATCGGAACTGAGAAGCCCAGTATGATGCGGGTAGTGATATTGTTCAACATGGTAAGTTTGGGGGGGGGTGAGAAATTAATATTGGTACGGTAGTTGAATTAGGAGCGGATTCCATTCAAGGCTGAATCTTTCTAATTTTTTATAACATTTTTATCAGCAATCCTTTTGATTAAGTTTCTTCACCCATCAGCAAGTAATTCTGTCGCTCATCGCTGAAAAGCCGATCGATCTGGACACATTGAATAATCCGTTTTTCATCAACAATTGTGCCACTTAAGTAGGGCGCTTCCTCAACCCGAATGCTGGAATCCCTAATATCTGTGTTTGATATACTTAGAGTCTCCGTCACCCGCTCTGCCATCAACCCTACATATTGTAGCGATTCGTTTGGGCGGGGATATTTGACGATCATGATCCGGGTACTGAGGTGCGATTTACAGGGGGTTCCTTGAATCAAATGACTCAAATCGATCACTGGCAAGACAACTCCCCGGTAGTTAAACAAACCAGCCACGTATTCCGGTACGTGCTGCACCTTTCTGAGACTGACTCGTGGAATTACCTCAACAATGTACGAACTGTCGATCGCGTAGAGGTCATTCCCAGCATAGAAGAGTAGAATTAGCACTTGTAACGATCGGTTTTTATTAAAGTTGACTGAATATTTTTGGACTAAAAACTGGTTCAATGTTAGCACACGATCGCCAAATGAGCAAGAACTAAATTATTTCGTATTTTTTTTCAGCACTGGCGTTTTTATCTAACCCACAATCGCCGCATAGGAGATGACAACAATATTCAGAACAACGAATGAGCCAGCCAGGATTGGAACAGCAATGTGGCGCATTAAATACCGTGAAGACTGCGGCTGTTCTGATTCACTTAAAAATCGAGTGTAGACCAGCAAAACTGCTGATATGAAGATGTAAATGATGGCGATCATGTGGATGAAATCAATCAGGGTGACAGAATTGGTACTACCCAAATCTGATGTCGCTGCTTGCAGATTCACTATAACTGCAAACAAAGTACCCGCAAATATGCCCATTCGATCGCCAAAATCTTCATCCAGCAGCAAGGCCATTATTGAGAGTGCAACAGCCGCATAAACTCCGATCGCAAGTTTAAAGAAACTGGTTTTGCTCTCGCGGTTGATTGTAATTGAAATAACTAAGCGCGAGCGGTAATTTATTTCTCTTTTGATTCCCGGACTACCAAAGCTTGTTCTCTAAGGGAAATTAACTTGCTCAATCCTAAAATCTCTAATTTTCCAACCTTCCAAATCCAGATCTTTCGGATAACCTGTGTTCGCAAAATCAGGGGAGTGAACGAAGATGGAAGCATCTAACTGTGTTTCCTCAAGGGGAATTTGCAATACATGGCGATCGAATGGATAATTTTTTGTGTCCCAGTTGTGATAGAGAGTTGTGCTCATCTCCTGTTCAGACCAGAAGAGGTTTTTACTTGCCTTAAATGTATCCGACAGATTTTCGGTTCGGGAAAAACTGCTGTAATTCTTGTTAACTTCCTTGCTATTTATAACCTTCAGGCTTTCCAAAGGTTTTGGAGTCTCAAAAGGACAAACGCTCCAGACCCAGAAGTTGGCAGCAAAGGAATTTTCTGCTGGCTTAAAATCTCGCAAGGATGTCAAATAAACTCCAATTTGACAAGTTTTTGGAGATGTAACAGCCTCCGCATGAACTGGCAAAGTTTGAGAGAGCCAGCAGCAAAAAACGGCGCTCAGCAAGCAACCAATTAGGTGTACTCTCTTGACAACAGTTCTAACCGCAGGATGATGCAGTTGAAAAAGATATCCCCTCACTCATCAACTCCCTTACTAATTGATATCAAATCCACTCTTCATCGGAATTATTCATCTCTCTGATCTCCCTCTGTGTTCTCTGCGTTCTCTGTGGTTAAATCATTCCGATGCAACGGTCAACGATATAACCGCTGATCTTACCAGCTAACGATGCTTGCAGAAAGTTGATTAATTGCTGATCGTAGGTCGATCGCCGCCGCATATAGCGGTTATAAACGGGGTTAGAGTTAGACCCATGTTTTTTGTAAGGCATTTAACTGGTTCCCAGGAATTGCCTGGGAACGAGCAAATCCTAAATCTATTGTAAAGAAACTTTGATTGAGGGTTTGATTGATCTGTTGGCAACTATTAGGACTCGGTAAACTCCCGATTCTGGCAGTTGAGCGAAGGTTTGACCTTCCCCTTGATCGAGGAGTTGTCCCGATGGAGATTCGATCGCCACATCGAGATTTTTGTTGCTAGCAGTGACTGTCATTGTCTGTCCCCGCTTACCCTGAATTGTCAGAGGCTGGACTTGGTAGCCGGACAATTTGAGTCTGAGTGTGGCTTCGTTTTCTCCGAATGCTATGGGCATTGGGCGATCGGGTTTGTAAATCCACTTAGCGTTAAAGTCGCGGATTAATACAAAACTACTTGTTTCACCTTTAGGGACGACTCGCATCCGGTAGATGCCTGACTCCGGCAACTTGCCTACCCATTGATTGTCTTTTTTTTCAATAACTCCCAAACTCTGACCACTGGGAGTGTAGAGTTCGGCTGTTAGCTGTCCTGCCCACAAAGAAAGTGTGAGTTCTCGCCCTTTGATGCCCTCAAAAATATAGGTGGTGGGTTGGTTAATGGTTTCTCGAATTTCCGAGGTTGACATCGGCTTGATGGGTTCAATTTTTGGGGTGGCGGGGCTGGCAAATGCTGTTTTTACCATCATCATCAGTAGCATCCCAGTCAGTAAAATTAGTTTTTTCATGTCGCATTTCTAAAAGTAATGAGTTGTATATGGTTACTTATGCTTACCTGTTATCACCGGATTAAATGCTGCGATCGCGATCGGCTAAAGCAGCATTTCCATAAATATAAGTATACCCTACCGACACAGAAGCTGCGGTCAGTAGGTCAACATCAAAAACAGAGCGCTCAAAAAACCCTGAGTAGGGTGCGTCAGTCAGAAGCCTTGACTCCCCTCAAACAGTTTGTTTCTGACGCAGCACGGGAATCCTGGGACTGTTCTGGACGCAGAATCTAGGATGTCTGGAGTAGTTTATGTTTCGCGGATGGGTTGGGATCGATCGCGCCTATAAATCTGAGAGAATTTTCAAGTAAGCTTGTACAGTGTTAGACAAGCCCATGTCTAGTGCTTCTGCAATTAGAGCGTGACCGATCGATACTTCTAATATATCAGGAATCGAGCAAAACTTGGCGAGATTTTGCAAGTTTAAATCGTGGCCGGCATTGACACCTAAACCGACATCTTGAGCCGCCTTAGCAGCTAATACATATTGTTGAAAAACTGATGCTACTTTCCCTTCGCGAAAAGCCGTTGCATAGGGTTCTGTGTACAATTCTACTCGGTCTGCGCCCACTTCTTTTGCTAGGGGCATTAGAGCAGGGTCTGCGTCCATAAATAGACTGACTCTGATGCCGTTATCTTTTAATTTTTGAATGATTGGTAGGAGCCGATCGCGATTTTCGGGAATATCCCAACCGCTATCGGATGTGAGCACGTCGGGAGCATCCGGTACTAAAGTACACTGGGCCGGTTTGACATCGCAAACTAGATCCATAAATGGAGGTTGAAAAGGATTTCCTTCGATGTTGAATTCTACGGTTAGCATTTTGGCTAATTCGTAAACATCGGAGGCTTTGATGTGTCGCTCATCAGGACGAGGATGGACTGTAATACCATGAGCACCCGCTGCAATTACTGTTTTTGCTGCTGCGGTAACGCTGGGGATGCCGATATTGCGAGAGTTTCTGAGCAGGGCGATTCTGTTGATGTTGACGCTGAGTTTAGTCATGGAATTTCGATTTGTTGGTTTTTGAGTAAAGGCGATCGACCTTTAATTATTTTCTATTTCTAGGTTGTTGCAGTTGCAGTCTCTCAAATTTTACCATATTTATAGATTCAGGTTGCGGGGGACTAAGAAGCCCTTGGGCTTGGGATGCTGCGCGAACCCATCGGCTCAGCATTCCCCCAAAATCGTCCATTTCAAATCATTTTCAAATGCTCGGAATCAGAAACTTGCCCGATGTCAGGTAATATGAGAAAGCATTAATTTTAACGGCGCGGCATGGCTACTATTTGGGAACTCGATTTTTACAGTCGTCCGATCGTAGACGATCGACAGAAAAAAAAATGGGAAGTGTTGATTTGCGAAACTCCGCTGAATGTAGACGACAAGGCAGAATCTCTGTTTCGTTACTCACAATTCTGCCCCAGTTCAACCGTAAATTCCCTGTGGCTGGCTGGTGCAATTAAAGATGCGATCGCCAAGGCACCGAAACCACCCGAAAAAATCCGCTTTTTCCGCCGCCAAATGGCCAACATGATTACCAAAGCCTGCGAGGATTTGGACATTCCCGTCGCAGCCAGCCGCCGCACCCTTGCCCTGGGCCTGTGGTTGGAAGAACGGATGCAATCATATTATCCCGCACAAGAGGGTTTTCAAGCCGCTGTCAACCCTTCGGTGCAATTTGTACCCGAAACGCCAGTTGCGCTGCCGGACGCTTTAATCGGCGAAAAATGGGCGTTTGTGAGTTTGCCGATCGCTGCTTTTGATGAAATGTCCGAGTGGGATATCGGATTTGGCGAAGCTTTTGGGCTGCCGATGACCGGGATCGCGCCGGAAACGCCAATTCCGGGGCTGATTATATTTTCATCGAGAGCAAATGCTCTCGCCGGTTGGATGTCGAGTTTGGAGTTAGCTTTTCTGAAATTTGACTCCGGCTCCCCTCTTACCCCCGCTAGGCTGATCTTGGATACGGGTGCTAACGATCGCTGGATTGTAGCTAATTTCAGAGACGCAGCAACGGTCGCAGAAGGTAAAAAATTTGAGGCGGCGAAAAAGCAAGCAAAACAAGTACATTTCTTAGCAATCCAGTC
>Ga0316607_1000397_pt1 | contig 16226 bp, 22 predicted proteins | sample MIS2016062E_MG_FD_207674 | JGI IMG/M metagenome (GOLD analysis project Ga0316607, IMG submission 207674) | Microbial mat bacterial communities from Middle Island sinkhole, Lake Huron, Michigan, United States - MIS.2016.062E | ecosystem: Environmental > Aquatic > Freshwater > Lake > Sediment...
AAATTTATTACCCCTCTATTAAGAAATTAATAGATAAACAATGCGAAATTAAGCAAGGAAAGCTGAAAAGTTAACTTGAACCGAAGGCTATAGGAACTATAGTCAGGGGCAGAGCATAGAGAGTGAAAAGATATAATCTCTCCAAGAGTTCGCATTACCTAAAGTGTTTTGTAAAGAAAGTTGTTGATTATTATGATTATTAGTGAATTTGCAATTTTAAAGTGGAACTCTAAAAATTTAAAAAAATATAAAGAACTGGGATATATTTATACAAAAATAGGCGATGAGTTTAAAGTTTGTATTGATGACTTGTCAGAATATTCAAGATGTGAAGTTATTGTTAAATGTGATTTCTGTGGAAAAGAGTATAGTAATAAATTTTCTTATTTATCTAGAAGCTATAAGAGATGCATTTCTAAAAAAGATGCTTGTGTAGATTGTGTAGAAAATAAAATTAAAGAATCTTTTTTAGAAAAATATGGAATGGAGAATCCACTCAAATCACAAGAGATAGTAAACAAAAGAAAACAAACGTGTCTTGAAAAATATGGAGAAGATAATCCCAGTAAAGTAGATTTTATAAAAGAAAAAATAGTAAGAGTCCAATTAGAAAAATATGGTTCATTGTACAATCAAACAGAAGAATATAAAATTAGATGTGAAAAAACTTGCATGGAGAGATACGGAGTTAAATCTAAATCTTGTTTAGAATCTTCTAAGAGAAAAGGAGATAAAAGTCCCTCTTGGAAAGGAAACCTACCCAACAGAGATAAAAGATCGCTTAATGAGTATAGAGAATGGAGATTTTCTGTATTTAAAAGAGATGCTTTTTTATGTCAACGATGTTTTATTAAAAGAGATGTTGAAGCTCACCATATAAAAAATTGGAAAGACAACGAACTTTTAAGACATGAGATATCTAATGGTATTACGCTTTGCAAGCAATGTCACGCTCAATTTCATAGTCATTTTGGGAAAAAGAATACTAATAATTTACAACTTGAAATTTTTATAGAACAATATGGTAAAGACGTATGCCGACCTATTGGGAATGAAAACCAATAGAAGAAGGGGATAAAAAGCCCCTTCGTTAACAAAAATGAATCAATTTTCGATGTGTGTGTTGAAAAAATATTCGATTATGAGAGAAATATTGAATACCCTGCGTGGACAGTTATAAATCCACTAGATGAACCAGATTTAGCAATGAGATGCAAAGACCCAGATTCAGTTGCAGTAATATTTCCAATAAAAGTAACAGGAGCATACGCTGCTCAAATGAATCATGATATGGCTTTGTACACTCGTGGGCAGTTTGTAGGCAATAAAATAAGTCTTTTACTTACCGAGGCAGAAGCTTCTGAAGAGTTAATGACTATGCCAGAATATAGAAAACTAAGCCAAGAAGAACAAGTTATGGTGAGAACTCCTTATATTCAAACTACGTTCTTAGTAAATGAAATGATTAATTTAGAGACAGAAATTAAAAGTGGTTTAGTAAAACTAACAGAACCTTCTTCTCGTGCCAGAAAAGATAGGTACTCATCTTTAGCTTATGGTCTATATTTCTTAAAGCAAAAAGAACAAGATTTGAAAGTAGTATATGATTCTAGAGATGATATAGACTTACTTATGGCATATGTTTCATTTTAAATAGAAGGAGGGGAATATAAAGGATGGCAAAAAATTTAGAAAAGATTGACCAGATTCCAGAAGAAGAAGTCTGGGACGTTTTAGAATTTGCTAGAAATATGTATAATACTTATCCAACAGTTTTTAATCCTGACTTAGTCAATGCTAGAATGAAAGATATTACGATGAATCCTCTGGCTGGAGAAGAAACTGCTATAAATAAAGCTCTTGCAGACCCTAAAAATAATGAAATGGAACTAAGAGGATTTAGTGAATTTTTTGAATATACTAATATGGTATACAAAAGAACTCTTCATTATATGGGAAATATGTTGGCTTTTGATATTGTCCCAATTTGTATTAACGCCTCTCCAGAAGATTATAATACTCCAGCTTTTAAAAAAGATGAAGCTAGGATGCATGATTTTTTAGACAGGTTTGATTACAAAAATGAATTTACAAAAATTTCTAGACAACTCTTAAGACAGGATGCATATTTTGGTTACTTCAGAGATGAAGGAGAAAGATATGTTTTCCAAGAATTACCAATTAATTACTCCAAGATTACAGGCAAATTTGAAAGTGGTTATTTATTTGATTTTAATATGATGTGGTTTTTAGGTCAAACTGGTGTGGATATAAATATGTATCCCTCTATTTTTAAAGAATACTTAAATCGTATAATGGATGGTCAAAATAATGGATACGCCCCGTCAAAAAGCATTAACAACAGAACTGGAGAATGGGTTTATTGGGTTCAAACTTCTCCAGATGATGGAATGTGGGCTTTTAAAATGAACCAAGAGCAAGCAGGACAAATACCTTATTTTGCTCCTATGTTTGCAGATACTGTATTAGCTCCTTTAGTTAGAGCTTTACAGAAATCAAAATTTATAATTGAAGCAAGTAGAATTTTAGTTGGTACAGTTCCAATGTTAAAAGATGCTAAATCTGGTAGTGTAAAAGATATGTTCGCTCTTTCTCCAGAAGCAATGGGTAAATTTGCTTCTTTATTTAGACAGGGTTTAAGTAAAGAAATTCAAGTTGCTGTTGGTCCTTTTGAAAAAGTAGAGAGTATTGATTTTCATAGTACAGATTTTAATATTGCAGAATCCTATAATAAAAATTTAAGCGCACAAACTGGTGTTAATAGTAGATTACTATTTAGTATAGATAAGCAAAATGCATTAGAAACACAAGCATCTATAAACGTAGATGAAATGGTCATGCAATATTTATATCCAGAATTTAACCACTTTATGGAGTTTTGGGCTAATAAATTAACTAAAAAGTTTAAGTTTAAATTTAATTTTGAAGGAACAAATTTTGATGCTAATAGAGCTAAAAGACAAAAAGAAGTTTTAACTTTTGCACAGTCTGGGATTGTATTACCAGAAAAGATTGCAGCTTCATTGGGACTTTCTCCACAAGATTTAAAAAGAATGATGGAAAAAGCTAAAGCAACCAAATTTGATGAAAACTGTATGCTTCTCTTGAATCAATTTACTCAAACTGACGATGGTAAATCCGCTCCAGCAAAAAGACCTCAGAAAGATTCTAGTGAACTGAGTGATTCTGGACAAAATACCAGAAGTGCAGGAAGTAATATTGCTCGTGGGGGTGAAGTGTAATGAAGATGACTCAAGAATTAAATTCTGTAATTAACAAACAGATTGCACATGAATTGCGTAATCAAAATATTTATTTGCAAATAGGTAGTTATTTTGAAAATTTGGAATTAAATAATATAGCGGAATATTTTTTCAAACAAGCAGATGGAGAAAAAGACCATGCAAAATTATTTATAGACCATTTAAATAATAGAGTTGGGGGATTAGTAAAAATTGAATCTATACCAGCTCCTGTTGTTGAATTACAAACGCCAGAAAGTATTGGAGAATTATATTTAATTGTAGAAAATTCTACTACAGAAGCTATAGAAGATATCATGGATTTAGTTTTAGAGACCAAATCTTATGTAGACCAACCTTTTATTTCTAAAATGCTTGAAGAACAAGTAGAGGAAGAAGATACAGCAAATCACTTTAGAGTTTTAATTAATAAAGTTAAGGATATAGTTTTATTCGATTCTACATTTGAAGGGTGATATATTATGTTTGTAACTAATTTTAAAAATATTAATAATGCTTATGTATGTGGCAAAATAAAAGCTGAATATTTAATTAAGCATTATAATATAAAACCATTTTCTACAGAGGGTAGATTATATTATTTTATTATAAATAATAGCAATAACATAGAACTACCATGGTATATAAAAATTATGAAATGAGGTGTATGCTGTTGTCAGAACTAATTAAGTTTTCAGTAGATAACTTAGAAATACTTGAAGCCGCCAACAAGTCACAATTTGCCAAAGCTAGAGTAGACTTTTTTGCTAGTGGAAACAACAGCCATAATATGCCAGTGAAAGAAGAGTCTCTAAGGAAATATGCAAATACCATCTTAGGAAAACCACTTGTATATATTATAGAAAAAGGTTGGTTGCGTAAGGAGGATTTTGGTGGACATGACCCTTTAGAAATTCCTATGGGATTTTTTAGAGAGTCTGAGGAGATAGAGTTCAGAGAACTAGGAGACGGAAGAGTTGTTGCTTCTGCTGTTGCTATGATTTGGAAGAAATATGCTGATAAAGCAATCAAAATTTTTCATCGTGATGGTTTGCAAAAACCAGTTAGCGTTGAATTACAAGTTTTAAAGTCAGAAGAAGATGGGAATGGGAATAAAGAACTTATAGATTTTTGTTTTATGGGATGTACTGTATTAGGCACTGATGTAGAACCAGCGATTAAAGATGCCTATATAGAGATACTAGAATTTACTGCTGATAAGAGTAAATACGAAAAGCAATTAAAACTATATGAATCTATTGATTTTACTATTCCTAGCACTATTGTTTCTGAAGTTGACAATTTCTTAAAAAAGTCAAAAAATGGTAATACTAGTTTCTTACCAACTGCTATTTCTAAGGCAGAGTATATTTTAAATAATAAGTCTGTTTCCCCAGAAAAAATACAAAGTTTTGTAAATTTTTTCCAGAAACACAAAGATGATATTTCATTTTTTCTTTGTGGAGGAGAAGAAAGCAAGAACTGGTTCAATGAAATTTCTGAAAAAATGAAGCACATTGATAAGGTTGGCTTTTCAAACACTGAAATAAAGAAGGAGGATAATATGGTAGATGAAGAAAAAGTTGTCGTTGTAGAAGAGGAAAAAGAATTTACAACTGATAGCAACATCGAGGGAGTTGCCTCTCTTGAAAGAAGTGAAGAAGAAACTGAAGGCGACAAAGAACTTATGTCAGAAGAAAAAGTCGAAGAAGAAGAAATGCAAAAAGACCCAGAAGTTAAAGAAGAAGTTAAAGAAGAAGAAATGCAAAAAGAAGAAGAAGAAGATAATGCTTTTATGCAATCTTTAAAAACTGAATTGTTTGAGACTAAAACTAAAATGACAGCACTTGAACAAGAAGTGGTAGAACTTCGTCAATTTAAGGCAAATATATTAGAAGCAGAAAGAAATCAAAAGATTGGTTTTGCTTTAACAGAAGTTGCTAATGTGATGAATAAAGACCAAATAGAAGATTGGAAAGAAAAAGCGAAAGAAGAAAGATACAGTTCTATAGACGTATGGGCGAATGCTCTAAAGGCAGAAGCTTTTACATATTCACAACAATACACAAAGCCAGAGAGCTTTACAAGGATGGCTCTTCCTTTTGAGGGAGTTAAAACATCTAATGAAAAGAAATCTCTTTGGGCTGACTAATTTTTTGAGGAGGATAAAATTATATGGCACATGCAATTATGATTCCTAGCCTAGTTATGGCTAAAGACGTTGATTCTTTAAATCGTTCTTTTGTTGCTACAGTTGACCTTGATAACGGAAACGTTATTAATCTTGGTGCAATGTCTAGCACAGCGGGCGAAGGAGAAGTTTTCGTAGCCGCTACCCCTACTGCTGCTACTCCTACAGGTCTTTATATGGTAGGAGAACCAGAAATCGTTATGTCTTCTGGATATAAAGGTTTAGACCCCGACGTTCGTAACTTTTACGTTCCTGCTAATACTGTTGGTACATGTTTCAAAATTAAAAAGGGTGACATCGTTAGATTGTCTGCTGATGCAATGAGTAATGCTGTTTCCACAAACACTTTTGTTAATGCACAAGCATCTGGCAAATTAGTTTGGGCTGCTACTTCAACTGCTGCTACTTTATTTAAACTTGTTGAAGCTGTAACTATTCCAATTGGTGCTGGCTATCCTACTGCTACTCGTGGAGTTGCTGCATACAGACTTGAAGCTATTACTGAATAATTTAAACCAAGACACTCGATAAGGAGGAAATTTATATGATTCGTATTCCAAATAATGTAGAGATGTTCTCTGCACAGAATGGGGCTTCAAAATTGTATGTTCGTTTTGCAGACCTAGTTGCTCATTATAATAAAAAAGAAGGCTATGATTCTACAGTAAGTTTTTCTGAAAAAGAAGCAAAAGTTAATGAAATGCTTCAAGAAGAAATTGCTAAATTAGCCAATATCAAAAATTTTGCTGATGTTCCTGCTGAAATGTGGGTTACTAACCCTATGTACAAATGGGCTACATTTGCAGTAATTGGTGCTATGATTGATGCTATTATCCCTGACACTATTATTGATAGTGTTGGTGCTTACTCTGATGTTCGTACTGGTGGATTTGGTGATAATTTTAGTTTTGATGTAGAACCTAATGACCTTTTCTATGTAACTAAATCTGGTCGTGGAAAAAGACATGCTGAAGGTCAAAAATCTTTCAATGGTCAAATCATAGTTACACCTGTAGAACATGACATCTCTGCTCAAGTTAATTTGTACCGTGTTCTTTCTGGTAAAGAATCTCTTGCTGCTTTTGCAGTTAAATGTGTTCGCTCTATGGAAACAGAAATGGCTTATGACGTTTATACCGCATTTACAACAGCTATGAATGCCGTACCTAGTACTGCTAGTTATGAACTCCAATATAGCGGTTGGTCTAAAGCTAATTTCATTGCATTAACAGATAAAATCACAGCGTATAACAATGGTGCAAAACCCATAGCTATTGGTACTCGTACTGCTCTTTCTAATGTTTTGCCTGATAATACAAATTATCGTCTAATGATTGAATCTGACTATGTTAAAATTGGTTATCTTCCCAACTTCTTCGGAATTGACTTAATTGTTCTTCCTCAAAAAGCTGATTGGAAATCACCTTATAAAACAGTGTTGGATGATACTAATCTTTGGGTTATGGCTCCTTCCGCTGGAAAACCTGTTAAACTTTGTATTGAAGGAAGTACATTAGCTATTACAGATGATACTTATGCTAATGCTAATCTTACTCAGCAAGTTACAATGAAGAAAATGTGGGCAACTGGTGTAGCCAGCAACGCAACCTATGGATTTATTTCGATTTCTTAATTGCGCTTAATGCTACATAGGGGATAATACTAATTATCCCCTATTTTTTATGATTGAAAGGATAAAAGGATTATGGCTAACGTAAAAAAAGAAACTACTACAACTACAAAACCTAAAGCAACTACTACTAATCCAAAAGTTACTGCTACTGCTAAGAGTGTAAAAGAAACTGAGCTTGAGAATCAAATTAAAGAATTACAAGATATGATGTTGTCTATGCAAAAATTAGTAGCACAAACACAAGCAGTTAAAAATATCCCAAAAGAAGAATATGGAGAAATTGTTGCTCCAATAAATGAGATTGAAGAACAAGTACCTTTTAGGCAATATATTAGAGTTATGTCATTAACACCACATCACCTCACTCTTTCTACAGAAGGATTTGGGAATGGTACTGTGTATAATTTTGTTAATTATGGTCAAATACAATCTATACTTTATGAAGATTTGGCTAAGATTATTCATAATAATCCTAGATTTGCAAGAGAAGGATACTTCTATATAATGGATGAAAGAGTAATCAGAATTCACAATATGGTTGATGATTATAATAAAATTCTTAAAAAAGAGCAGATTGATAATATATTAAATTTAGATGCTAATATTATTAGGGATTTACTTAGAAAATCTTCACAGCATATTAAAAATACTGTGAGTCAAATAGTTCTTGCCAAATTAATTGCAGGAGAAGATATTGACTTAAATAAGATACGAGTAATTAGTGTAGAGTCTGGAAAAGATATTGATGCAATAATGAAACGCACTGAGGAACTTAATAATACAGAATATGAAGAATAAAGGGGGAAAAGATGGGCACTGCATTTTCAGAAATTTATGATTTATTTTTAACAAATAAAAAAGATTATAAAATTGATGAATTATATACATTAGGTAGTACCCCTACTTCTAATTTTACCAATTATTTAAAAGGATTTTTAATTAAAGGAATCCCAAATTTTACTAATTGTATTCAAGATTTAGATGACAGGGACGATTCAACAGAGACTTTTAATATTACTCTATCAAGTCTAGAAAAAGGAATTATAGTAGACTTAATGGATTATGAATGGTTTCTTAGAGAAGTTAATGATGTAACTCAATTTAATCTTACTCTATCAGATACTGATTTTAAACATTATTCAGAAGCTCAAAACTTGAAAGAAAAACAAGAAAAAGCAGACAGGATGAGAGAGCAGTATGAACAAAAGATGACGGTATATGGTCTTAAAAACATTCCTTGGGCAGATTGGAAAGAGGGAAATTATGGATAAAACTAACGATATTTCGAAAGATGTTGTTGTTTTATATTTTAAACGTCTTTCCAAGAGAGTTTTTAAAAGTATTCCTATATTAGAAGGAAAAGATTTACATGGTAGAGTTATATACCCAGTAAAAATAGCTGAAGAGAATTTTAAAAAACATGTTTCAAAACTACTTGTTGAGATTTATGGGAATTCTTCAATATTTTTTTCTAATGAATATTCAATAGAAATTATTGGATTGCTTAAAAGTCTACTTATGGATATTGACATTGAGGATAGACCTCCTGTTAGGGGAATAATATTTGATTGTATTTCTCTATTAGATAAGGTTATAAAAATAACAGAGGAAGGTGATGGGATTGCCTTATAATTTTTATAATGCGTACAAAATAATTGCACAAACTCCATCACAGTCAATAAAAAATGATTTACAAGCTTTAATTGATAGTAAATTTAATGTTGCTACATCTGTTTTTACAATTAAAGAAGAAGGAACAATTGGAAGTAATATTTGGCAAGACATACAAGTAAGGCTAGTACATAAAATAAATGTTGATACTGGTGTTAGACTTAGTGACGATTGGAGAAACATCATTTTTCAAAATACAGACCATGTATTTTCTCTTGGTATGAAATATGATATTGATGGAGATATTTGGATAGCTATTAATACAGAATCAAAAAAAATGGTAACTCAATCTGGTTTAATACGAAGAACAAATTGGGTATTAAAGTGGTATAATGAAAAAGGGGTTCTCATCCAAGAGCCTTGTATTGTTGATTATGTAAAAATGATTGGCTCTGCTATGGGTATAGTCGAAGGCAAAGAAGTCAGAGAAGGTGCCTATGATAGATTTGTGTATTTACAAAAGAATACAGAAACAGCAAAAATAAACAGAGACCAAAGATTCTTTCTTGATGATTTAGTTTTTCGTGTAACAAAAAGAGATGCAATAGCTCATAATGGGCTTATAGAACTTAGTCTTGATGAACATCAAATTAATGAAGAGGTTGACGATGTAACCAATGGAATTGCTGATTACACAAACAGACCTAGTGTTGATATTTCTGATATTGGAACAACAGAATTATTTGTAGGACTCAATACTATTTCCATAGGTTCTAATGGACTTTGGAATATTTATAAAAAAATAAATGGAGTAAAACAACTAGATACTTATACTTTTTCTTTAATTGGAAGTGGTGCAACAATAGTTACTTATACTAATAATACTATTTCTTTAAAAGCTGGAGATGTAAAAAATATTTCTTTTGTTCTAAGAGCAACTAACACAACCAGTTTAGCTGTAATTAATAAAACAATCAATGTGATTGGGATGTGGTAGGTAACATATGGGAGTATATTTAACTCAAGAGTCTATGATAAATGAAATGGCTTATGAAATAGTGAAAAATCAAACTATTATGAAATATCTTGTATATGATGATATTTTATCAGACCCAATATTAAAAGCAGATATTTTAAATACGCAGGATTATATATACAAAGTAACTACAGCAGAAAAAGAAGATTATCGTATTTACCCCCTTCCTAAAGTACCTAATATAACAGAAGAGAAAAAGACTATGATTTTATGTTGGGCAGATATTGAATCTTCTGATGGAGTATTTTTTAAAGATTATTCCATACATTTTGATGTTATTTCTCATATAGATATATGGACAATAGCTGGAGGTATAGTAAGACCACTTAGAATAATGGATGAAATAAATGACATCTTTGCTCAAAAAACTACGGAAAACAGCATTGGTAAATTAGTCCCATTAACACCATCAAAAGCTAGACCGTATGATTCTCGTGGTCTCTTTATGGGATATAGAATTTCTTTTAGAGGCACAGATTTTACAAAAAGCTTATGTAAGGGTGGTAGTTAATGAATGGGATTTATAAATGAAATGGTTCTTCTTAGAGGAAAAAATTTCTTTATTAATGATAAATTGTCAATTAAACACCCAACATTAAATGAAATTGTAGACTTAGATAAAATATTGAATAAAAATAATTTACCAGAAAGTATGAGAGACGAGTTTGGAGAAGATTTGTATTATTATATTCTTAGTTTATTTTGTTCTACTCCTTATGATTATATGGTTGAACTAAAAGATGCTGGTATAAACTGGGAAGAAAGAAATAATTATGATATTTTTTTAGATTTGTATAATTTTGAAACTTATAGTGAATTAATTAATTGGCTTTTTGGTGGGACTTTCTTTTTTGAGCATAGAGTAAATTCAGAAAATAATGAATTATTACTTTATGACCCTATAAATGACATAATAATAGATAGACTTATTTTTGAGCAAATAAGTTATTTTTTAAGAAGGATTAATTTCCAAAATGAAAAATCAGAATTTGCTCCTGCTAACGAAGCTGCTAGAGAATTGGTATTAGAACAAAAAAGAAAAGAAGCAAAAAAGAGACAGAGAAGGACACAAATAAAAGACTCTCAATTATCAACATTAATTTCATTTTTAACTTGGAACAACACGAGTGGGATGAAATCTGATGATATATTTAAATTACACATATATGGATTTCATGATGGTGTAAGAAGGTTAGTAAAAACTAGTGAATATCGTAATATTATGTTAGGCTATTACACAGGGAATATATCTCATAAAGAGATAGATTTTAATAAAATTGACTATACTGGAAAAACCACTGTGGATAATTAAGGAGGAAAATATGGCTATTTCTACTAAATTTGCTATTCAAAGAGTATTTGACTTAGCTCTTTTCGACCAATCTACTAATGAATGTTTAGGTATAATGGATGACCTAAAAAATACGACCTTTACTCAAGAGGGAGAAGTTGTCTACGCCAGTGGTGAAATAACAAACACCCTTTAAGCAGTGATGCTTATCGAACATTTCTTGAATTGCTTGGAAACCCTAAAGCTTAATTGGCTACAACGTGACTTGTAATGGGTGAGCGTGAATGCTGTCGAAAGACGGAAAAAACAATTAAGATGGCATAAGGTTAAATCCTAAGTGCTTTTACAATGGGAGTTTAGCAGGTAAGATTGCGTATTAAGAACAAGATAAGGAGTAACAATGTTGTTGCCAAATCAGGTTTTTAATATAAGAATAAACGCAAGTTCTATTAAACACTATCAAGAAAAAGGATATAAAAACTTAACTGTCAATTGCTTTTGCGATATTAAAGCGGAAGATTTATCAAAAGGCGCTAAGTCAAACGTTCAGGTAGAATGTGACTATTGTTCTAAAGTATTTTCGAAATCGTTTCAAAAATATTTTAAGCAAAGAAAAACCGTTCAAAAGGACGCTTGTTATGAATGTTTTGGTAAAAAGCAAAAAGAGTCCGCTCAATTAAAACACGGTTGCGAGTATACGCCAGACACAGAAGAATCTAAGGCGAAAAGAAAAGCAACTAATTTAGAGCGATTTGGTTTTGAAAATCTATTAATGTCTCCTATCGTTCGTGAGAAATTTAAAACAACCATGAATGAGAGATACGGATGTGACTATTCACAACAAAACGCAGAAATAAAAGCAAAGACACAAAAAGTTTTCCTTGATAAATATGGTGTTAAATCTCCTTTAGGTTCGCAAATAATTAGAAAAAAATACCAGAGAAATTTAAAATTTGTTAATGGCGTAATGGTTTCTAAATTACAAATCGCTATAGCAGACTATTTAAAAGGCTCTTTAAATGTGATTGTTTCTAATTTTTATGTTGACATTCTATTAGAAAATAAAACTGTAATAGAGTACAACGGAGGCGGGCACAGATTAAAAGTTCAATATGGTCTAATGACCAATGAGGCTTTTGAAAAAAAAGAAGAAGAAAGAATAGAATTGTTAAATAAAATGGGATACAAAGTTTTTGTAATTAATAACTCTAAAAACATTAAAGTTCGTTTTGGAGAATTAAGAAATAAAATAGATTCTTTTTCTAATGGAGAAGAACTGTTTTCAGAATATTATGTATCTTAATACGCAATAAACTTCAACGACTATCCCGTGAGGGAGTAGGGTCAAGTGACCCGAAGTAGGAAATGCCCAGAAATGGGCAATGATATAGTCTGGTCTGCAATGAAAGTTGCAGCTGTTTACATTATTAGGGATGTAAGCGGATAGAGATTAACGTCCTCTATTGAACAATACGGTGCTGGTAACCCTAAAATCGTAGGCTTTGACCATAGTAAAGCTGCTCGTTTCACTGTTGAGTCTGCTACATTTGATAACCTTTCGTTTGGTGCTCAACTTGGTGCTACTCCTACTCTTGGAACGAACACGAATATCGTTATTACTGATATTTTAAACCCTGTATCTGGCACTCCTACTAATGTACTTACGACTTATACAGCTTTAGGAACGGTTGGTTCTGAAATCTTATTTGCTTATAAACGTAATACTGATGGTACTTTGGGAACTAAATTTACACAGATGACTGGTACTCCTACAACTGGTAAATTTGTATACACCGTTGGTACTAAGACAATGGCATTCTTTGCTGGCGAAGTTATTGCTACAGACCAAATCGTAGTGTTCTATCGTGCAACTGCTGGTGCTACAACTTTAACAACTTCATCTTTCACAGACGTGTTTGCAAAAACAGTTAAATTAGTTGCAACTGGTTTGGTTCGTGATGTCTGTACAAAAGTTGATTATAAAGCACAGATTATACTTTATTCTGCAAAAATGAGCAACAACTTTGAGTTATCTCTTTCTGCTGATGGAGACCCTGCTGTACAATCAATCGAATTTGAAGCACTTAAATCTTGTGGTAGTACAAAACTTTGGGATTTAATAGTCTGGGAAACAGTGACTTAATAGAAGTTTTCTATTTGGTGGAGAATTTTTATTCTCCACCTTTTTTTGATTTGGAGATTTTATGGATGGCTCACCTAATAGAGTTTGTTTAAATGAAAAGTGTAAAAAAGAATATTTTTGTTGTATAGCCTGTGAAAAAATAAACTCTTGGAAAAGAGTAACTTGTTCTCCAGAATGTTTCCAAGACTATATGAGGTCTTTAGAAGAACAAGAAAATTTAAAAAAGGATTAAAGGATTAATTTTATGGATGATAAAAGAATTATGTTGTTTGCCCCAGTGCATCAAAGAGAATGGATATTGCCTTATTATTTACGAAACTTATATGCGATAGATTATGATAAGAGTAAAATAAGAATTTTATGGGTGGTCAACAATACATCTGATAATAGTCTTAAAATTTTAAATGATTTCAAAGAAAGATATGGACATAAGTATGAGGCTATAGATATTCAAATTTGGGATAATCCTAAAATTGGATTAGATAATAGGTCTACAGAACAAAGAGAGAAATTTTCCTACCAGTGGCTTGCTGACCTAAGAAATCGTGGAATTTCAGAATGCTTAAAACAAAATTGTGATTATTTGTTTTCTTGTGATAGTGATATATTAGTAAGAAGTAATATAATTAAAGGATTAATAAAAGTTAATGAGCCATTTGTTGCAGGATTAATATACAATGGATATGAATTATTTAGAGATAGTTTTTGGAAATATCCTAATATTCTAAGATTAGAAGGAAATAATTATAGACATGTAAATAATTATCATACAAAAAATAAAATTGGTACAATTGAATGTGATTACACTGGAGCAGTATATTTAGCGAATGTAGACGCACTAAAAAATATACATTATGATTTTCATAAAATGGGAGAAGACCTTCCTGCTTGTCAATCTTTACAAAAAGCAGGTTTTAAACTATTTGTTTCTTGTGATAATTATTCGCAACATATCATGTCTCCCAAGTGGTTAAAAGAATTTGAAAATTTTGGATTTGAGGATGAGTTAGATGGATAAAATAAAAATAGTTTACGCTAACACTATGGATTATACCTTCTCTTTACAGCAAAGACCTCATCACATAATGAACTCATTATCTAAAATGGGGTATGATGTTCATTGGATTAATTTAAAAAATGAAAAAGGTAAAAGACCAGATAGATTTGAAAATTTAACAATTTGGTATGATTGGGATATATTTGTAAAAAGAAATCCAGAATGTGATGTTTATTTTTCTTCTTGGTCTAAAAGTCATAAGGACTTAAAAGATATAAAGGCTAAAATTGTAGCTTATGATTCTCTTGATAATTTTGAAGAGAATGAAACAGAAGAAGTAAATATGGTTAATGCTTCTGATGTAGTTTTTACTACGTCTAAACCTCTTTTTGATTTGAGAAAAACACAACATGAGAATGTACATATGTGTAGAAATGGATGCTGGTATGGTTTTAAAGATGTTGACTTAGGTGAGTTTAAAAATGAAAATATACAAGGAGATTATTTATTATTTTCTGGAGCTATTGCAGATTGGGTAGATGTGGATTTATTAAATAAAATTTCTGAAATATATCAAGTCATTGTGGTTGGAGCTTATTTTGGTCTGGGGAAAGAGCTAGGGGGGAAAATAAAATTTTTAGGTACAAAAAATTATCTTAGTTTACAAAATTATTATAAAAATGCTTTAGTTAATTTAGTACCATTTAAAAGATGTCAAACCTCAGATTATTCAAATCCAATTAAAATGTATGAGTCATCAGTTTATGGCGTTCCAACTGTATCTATTGATATTCCAGAAGCAATTATTCACAATGAAGCTATTTATGTTGCTCATAATCACAATGATTTTATAAGGCAAATAGAAAGAGCTATTAAACAAAAAAATGATGAGAAAAGAAAAGAAATTTTACTTAATTTTGCAAAAGAGAACGATTGGATGGAAAGAGTAAATTTAATTGATAGAGAGGTTAGAAAGTTATTAGTTGATGGATGATTTTTTTAAAGACGGAGACCCATTTTTACACGAATGTGTTTATCCATTAGAAACTTTTGAGTGGTGGTCAAGAATTTATGAATATAAATTTGTCGCTGATAGGGTCAGTAAAACAGACATTTTATTAGATGAAGCATGTGGACTTGGTCATCCTTTTAAGGTCTTTATGGTAAATAATTGTAAAAAAATTTATGCTTGTGATATTAATACTCTTACAATTAATTCTATTCAAGAAGATAGAGCTAATTGGTTTCCTAATCAAATTCCATACGATGTAGATTTACTTAACAAGATTGATTTAAAACAAGCAGATATTGCGAACTTACCTTATGAAGATGATATGTTTAATAAAATATGTTGTATATCAGTATTAGAACATGTTGATAGTTCAACAAGGTTTAAAGCTTTACAAGAAGCATATAGATGTCTTAAAATTGGAGGCAAGTTTTTAATAACAGTAGACTATCCAGACGTAGATTTACTAGAGATGTATTCTATGATTGATAGTGTAGGTTTTAAATATAAAAGAAAAGAAAAACTATTGCTAGATGAATCAGCTATAAAGTCTGTATATCATGGGAATATAATGTGCTATCATTTTGAATTAACTAAATAAGGAGGAAACAATATGGCTTATACTGGATTACCAATTACTATATTTAACGCTATTACTGCAACACCAACTGCCCCATATGAATTTGTTTTATCTGGGCAAAAAGGCATAAAAGTAGAAACATCTGGCACTTCTACGAGTAGGACTATTACTTTTACTGGTAAAGTATTTGAAACTTCAGTAGCGAAGACTTTCATTGCTCTTAACATGACCACTGGAGATTTAGTGACTGCCACTGGTGCTACAGGTAATAATGAAGTTTTTGATTTAAGTGGTCTTGAAGGAATGTATTCTGTTCTTGTTAATGCGACAGCAATTGCTGGAGGTAATTTAACAATTATGGGGAAAGTTTATTAAGGAGGTTCTGATATGAGTTTAAACGATAATTTATCTAGAGCCGCTATTAAAAACAATACGGAAAACACTACGCAATTGGCTGATATTGCGAAGCTAA
>Ga0316607_1000399_pt1 | contig 16098 bp, 16 predicted proteins | sample MIS2016062E_MG_FD_207674 | JGI IMG/M metagenome (GOLD analysis project Ga0316607, IMG submission 207674) | Microbial mat bacterial communities from Middle Island sinkhole, Lake Huron, Michigan, United States - MIS.2016.062E | ecosystem: Environmental > Aquatic > Freshwater > Lake > Sediment...
TACAACAAAGCTGGTAATAGGATCTCTACGGTAAGCAGACCTCAAAAGTCGCGTCCATGAAGCATTCATTGCTGTTTACTCTTTTCTATATTTATCCACAATCTCTAAAACTTAGAGTTGGCTGAACATTCGGGATTTCTAGCTCAAACACTAGCTTAACCTAAATTAATATTCTCGCCTGTGGGGAATTGTACGATCGACCGGCAAAATTGCCAACCACGTCAATTCAAACTCTTTGACATCCTCTTTGACAACATATGCCCTATACATACCCGATCGCTCTAACTCTGGCCTTTATATATATTCTAATAAATTCCAGAACTTGTCACGGTCAGGAGAACTCACACCCATTTTTGCCTGTTTAAAACAGAGTGTGAGGCTGACCGCACGCTAAAATTAGTTGAGACCTAACCAGGACAGTAACCCCTGCCCTGTGGCATACTCGATGATCAAAGTTAGGACAAAACCGATCATCGCGGCTCTACCGTTGAGGCGTTCCGCGTAGTTGTTGAAGCCAAACTTGGGCTGTGACAGCTTGGGATTGGTGGTGGGTTGTAGTTGTGTCATTGCTTTGGATACCTCGCGATCGGTGCTATTAAAATGTGAAATTGAATCTTAGTTACAATTCTTAAACATTTCTTCTTTTATTGTAAAGAGGGTTAACCCGCCGTCAACCGTCCCTACTTAAAAAAATAAAAACCCAAAAAAACTGCTCCCAACTCAACCCAACCTGTTAAACTCTCTCACAATATGACAAATCAGTTAGATACAGATAAACTTCCCCTAGCCGCACAGCGAGTTGCCTTTGCCCTGCGGACCGCAGGCTGGGTTTGCTTCTGGGTGCAGTTAGTCTTAGCCGTGGTGGCGGGGCTAATTTTGCTGCTTGCGATCCCGTCTGCTCTGTCGAGTGGGGCCCCTGGTACGAGGCAGACAAGTGCTGGAACGGGGGGTGGTGTATTTTTTGCTGTGTGCGGGCTGTTAGCCCTGGGCTACAGCGCCTATCGGGCTTTTCGCTTTACTCGCTTGTCTAGAGAATTACGATCGCCCGCCACCGGTGTCCGCCCGAAAAAGGCAGACACCATTCAAGAAGTGCGGTTTGCACTGATCAGCAATTTGTCGGGAATGCTGCTGACGCTGATCGGAGCCGAAGCGATCGGCGGTACGCTGTTCGTAAAATCTATATCTCAGCCCCAAGTTTTGTTCGGCGCTGCTGTCGATTTCAGTCGATTCATTCAGCCCCTCGATATATTTGTAGTGCTGGCCAACATTCACGCTACTTTTGCCCACTTTGTCGGAATTGTCGGTTCTCTTTGGTTGCTCGATCGCATACACAAACAGTAATCAGAAGGCATAGGGCATACTTTTCGGCCCAATTCCGACATCCTGATTCAGTGCCAACCTGTCGAAGAACGTACTCAGATAACTTCTAGCAATGACTACATAAATATCATGGCACTGAAACCCGATGCCTCTCTTCTGGTAACAAATGGGGTGACTGATCATAGAACTATTGAATTTTCTGAAGAAAGTTTTCGCTCTATCCTCAGTCAAATAGAAGCTGAACTCCTCTGTAGCGACACTTACAGCCACGCTCTTGCTAGCTTGCAAACGATGTTGGGCGAAGCTGCTTCGGCTGCCGAAATTTTAATTAGGGCTGTTAGCAGAGAAGCAGTCAAGCTGGCATTTCAGCGGCTTCCTAAACAAAATAAAACTGAACTCCAAGGCTCCGAAGTGTGTTTCGCTGCGGGAATTCCCGCCGCCGTGGCTGTTACAGATTTGCAACCGCCTCTACCTGCTGCTGTCTTCGATCGTCCGAGCGCTACTTTGGAATCGCCCCCGGAAATAAAATCTGACACTGACTCTTTGACAACATACCGCGATCGAGATCCTGACACCTCAGAAAAAAGCAAACAACCGCCCACTGACGAAACCGTAGGGACACCGGCACTGCGTCCGTTGGCTACACCCCTGGCTGTAGTCGCCCCCGGAAGCTCCTTCGGCTATACGGTAACAGAGCCAAGTCATACGATAACAGAGCCAAGTCATACGGTAACAGAGCCAAGTCATACGGTAACAGAGCCAAGTCATACGGTCGCTGAGCGAAATTATACGGTAACAGAGCGAAATTATACGGTAACAGAGCGAAATTATACGGTAACAGAGCCAAGTCATACGGTCGCTGAGCCAAGTCATAGGGTCGCTGAGCCAAGTCATAGGGTCGCTGAGCGAAATTATACGGTAACAGAGCCAAGTCATAGGGTCGCTGAGCGAAATTATACGGTAACAGAGCCAAGTCATAGGGTCGCTGAGCCAAATTATACGGTCGCTGAGCGTAGTCGAAGCGCCAAGAGGCAGAAAAACACTCCTGAAGAGACAGCAGCTCCTTCCCTTCAACTGCGGAAAGATTGCTTGTGCGAGTTGGGGAGACAATTGCGCCAGGGACGGCAAATTCGCTGCTTATCTCTCCAGCAACTCCACGATCAAACTCTGGTGCAACTACACATCCTCGATGCGATCGAAAATGGAGAAATCGAGAAATTGCCCCAAGATATTTACCTGAGAGGTTTTATCCGCCGGATCGGGGACGCTTTGGGACTAGATGGCCATGCTATGGCGGATGCTTTACCCAAGCCAGAGCCGAGTCAAATTGTGAACCCGTATTTGTCTGTAACAGCCTCCTCGTCAACGGACGGGTTTCAAATGCATCCGGTGCATTTGTACCTGGGCTACACAGCTTTGATGGCTGGGGCTGTGGGGGGTTTGGCTTGGCTGTCGCAGCAACCCGTTGTGCCGGGGGCTCAGGCGGTACCCCAAACCCAGGTGAAACCGCCTAGGGTTGCGCCGGCTCAGAAACGCCAAGAAAAAGCGCCTAAACCGGGTTTGAAGAAGTCTATCAGTCATGGGGGTATGGTTATGGGGGCTGACATGGCGCCGCCGGAAGTGATTTTCGGTTAGCCTTTTTTTGATACTTTCACTTTTCCAAGGGGATGAATTATCGCGGGCGATCGAACTTCTGACAGATCGATCGCCCCTACTCGATCGCCCTATAAAGAACAAGTGCATTTTCCAGATATATCAGGAAACCCGATATGTGCGATAAACTATCTATTTCACCAGTCATTTTGAGGTTTCCGACAAGATGAGTTCCCCAACCACTGCTGCGAGCTCCGATCTCGATCCGCTATCGACTCAACCACCAACAGTCACAAGTTTAGCCACACCAGAAACTGATGAAGCCACTGTTGCCCAACTGCCACAAAAATCTTGGACGATCGAAGATAGCGAGAAACTGTACCGAATTCAAGGTTGGGGCGAACCGTATTTCTCGATCAATGCCGCCGGTAATGTTACTGTCTCTCCCAAGGGCGATCGCGGCGGTTCCCTCGACTTGTGCGAACTGGTAGAATCCCTGAAACAGCGAAATTTGGCACTGCCGCTGCTGATTCGATTTTCTGATATTTTGGAAGACAGGATCGAGCGGTTAAATTCTTGTTTTGCTAGAGCGATCGCCCGCTACAATTACAAAAATGTCTATCGCGGTGTCTTTCCAGTCAAATGCAACCAGCACCGACAATTAATTCAAGACTTGGTGCGTTTCGGTCAACCTCACCACTTCGGGCTAGAAGCCGGATCTAAGCCGGAATTAATGATCGCTTTGGCGACTTTAACAACCCCCGGTGCTTTGTTAATTTGCAACGGTTACAAAGACCGCCAATATATAGAAACGGCAATTTTAGCACAGCGACTAGGGCAAACTTCAGTAATTGTACTAGAGCAAATTGAGGAAGTGCAACTGGCGATCGCAGCCAGTAAAGCATTAGGAATTAAACCGATTTTAGGAGTGCGGGCCAAACTCAGCACCAAAGGGGTTGGCCGCTGGGGAGGTTCCACGGGCGATCGGGCAAAGTTTGGCTTGACTATTCCTGAAATTATCCGGGCTGTTGACGAACTTCAAAAAGCTGGAATGCTAGATTGTTTGCAACTATTGCACTTCCACATCGGCTCTCAAATTTCATCAATTAGCGTGATCAAAGAAGCCATTCGAGAAGCCAGTCACATTTATGTAGAATTAGCTAAATTGGGAGCTAATATGAACTACTTGGACGTCGGTGGCGGACTGGGCGTTGACTACGACGGTTCTAAAACTAACTTCCACGCTTCCAAAAATTATAATATGCAGAACTACGCTAACGACGTAGTAGCGGGTGTGAAAGATGCTTGCGACGAGCGAAAATTGCCAGTACCAATTTTAATTAGCGAAAGCGGGCGGGCGATCGCTTCTCACCAATCAGTGTTAGTTTTTGATGTACTCGGTACGAGCGAGGTGCTCCGAGAAGTACCAGAACCGGTAGACGAAAACGCCCACCAAATTCCTCGTAATCTCTACGAAATCTACCAATCTATTACTCCAGAAAATTACCAAGAAGTCTATCACGATGCTATCCAATTTAAGGAAGAAGCAATCAGTTTATTTAACTTAGGCTATTTGGGAATTGCGGAACGGGCTAAAACCGAACAGTTGTACTGGGCTTGCTGCGATAAAATACAGGCGATCGCGCGGCAAAAAGAATATGTATCGGAGGATTTGGAAGACTTAGAAAAAGTGATGGCTTCCATTTATTACATCAACTTATCCGTTTTCCAGTCAGTACCCGACAGTTGGGCTATTAACCAATTGTTCCCAATTATGCCAATTAACCGACTGGATGAAGAACCGACTCAGCGAGGAACTTTAGCCGATCTCACCTGCGATAGCGATGGCAAAATCGACCAATTTATCGATTTGCGAGATGTCAAGTCTGTTTTGGAACTGCACAGTCTCAAACCCGGAGAACCTTACTATTTGGCGCTATTTTTGGGAGGTGCTTATCAAGAAATTATGGGCAACCTTCACAACTTATTCGGCGATGCAAATGCAGTTCACATTCAGCTAACGCCTTCTGGCTATCAGATCGAACACGTTGTGAAAGGTGACACGATGAAAGAAGTCCTCAGCTATGTACAATACGATGCAGAAAGTTTGATTGAAAGCATCCGCCGTCAGACAGAGGAAGCGTTGCAGCAAAATAAAATTACTCTTTCTGAGGCTCAACTTTTGCTGCAAAATTACGAACGGAGTCTCAGTCAGTACACTTATCTTCAGTCCTAGTTAGTCATTAGTCATTAGTCATTAGTCATTAGTCATTAGTAATGGGTAATGGGTAATGGGTAATGGGTAATGGGTAATGGGTAATGGGGCATGGGGCATGGGGCATGGGTAATGGGTAATGGGTAATTGGTAGTAACTCACAATAACCAATAACCAATAACTAATTACTGATTACCAATCATTCAGCAATACCGAGAATTTCAGATATCGCCCGCCGTTCTTCTCCAACTTGAGTCGGCAAAACTTGGCGGGCGTCAGTAATCAACCAATCGAGAGCCGCTGCTTGCAAATCGATCGCCGCCCCGGTTTTATCAACGCAGTAGCGCCCGAACACCAGTTTATCAACCAACCGCACTTCCGGCCCCAAACGGGAATATTCAAAAATCACGCTATTTTCCACTGTCGCGCCACTGCAAAGCCAACAATTTGGGCCGATCATCGTCGGGCCGACAATTTTTGCTCCGTCTTCAATGATTGTCATCCCGCCAATATAAACAGGCCCGGTAATATCAACCTTGTCCCAATTCACAGCTACATTCAAACCAGCATGAATGCCGGGGCGCACTTCAATTCCCGGAATAGAAACATTTTTAACTTGTCCGAGCAGCACGCTCTGAATAGCTCGCCAATAGTCAGGAACTTTGCCGATATCCACCCACTCAAAGTCCATGCTAATCCCGTAAAAAGGCGCGCCTATTTTTACGAGATGGGGAAATAATTCCGAACCGATATCGTACTCTGTATCAGAGGGAATATAATTGAATATTTCTGGTTCAAAAATGTAAATACCAGTGTTGATATCGGTACTCAGAGCTTCCTCTACGGAGGGTTTTTCTTGGAATGCTTTAACTTTGCCAGAATCGTCAGTGACGACAACTCCGTAACTGGGAACCTCTTCACGGGGAACAGATTTCATCACAATAGTCGCGATCGCCCCTTTTTCCCGGTGCCACTTCACAGCAGCAGTCAAGTCCAAGTCAATTAAAGCGTCCCCGCACAGCACCACAAAAGTATCGTCAAAAAACGGCGAGAAGTCCTGAATCCGCTTCATGCCGCCGGCCGAACCGAGGGCCTCTCCAATCATTTTGCCGTCCTCTATCCGCCCTTCAAAAGAATAGGCAATTTGTACCCCAAACTTTTGACCGTCACGGAAGTAATTTTCAATCACGTCAGCTAGGTGAGAAACATTTACCATGATCTGGTCAAAGCCGTGCAGGCGGAGCAATTCAACCAAAAACTCCATCACTGGCTTTTGCAGAATGGGAATCATCGGTTTGGGTATTGTGTGAGTAATGGGACGGACGCGAGTGCCTTTACCGGCTGCCAGAATCATCGCTTTCATTTAACTTCCTCAACCCTCTGTTATTGATATCAACTTAACAATTAGATCCTAGCGGTTGCGATCGCATAAATCGATCGCAGTAAAATCCTGACCTGTTTATAGGCGACATCGTACCAGGCTATCAATCATTTATTCCCGATGAAGCTGGATTTAAGCAATCAGGAATCAGGAATAAGTTAGCGCTGGACTGACTGCCTGGAATTTTAACCGACGGAGTACCATAGTGATTAGTTTCGGATCGATCGGGCTAATTCCCATTTAACTGGAGAGCGCCCGGATTTTGAGGTCTCGGTAAAACTCCTCTTGAACCAACTCTACTTTAGACTGAGCCGACAGCAGCAACAGCGCCCAAAAAATGCCCACGCGGTCATGATTTGGCAAGTGAACCTCGCCGATGGATACCGGGAGTTCTGGGTCAACAGGCGAGTGCAAATCGTGATGAGGCCAAAGTTCCAGCAGTTTCTCCAAGTCGAGCCAACCCTCGTCAATTTCGGGGCCGCGTTCAGCCAGAAACCGTTCGAGTTCACTAGCAGTTTCCACCAGATTTTCTTGGTGAGCCAGCTCAAATATAGCCTGCGCCGCTTGGGAGCGCATTTTTGAGGATTGGCGGCGCCGGGGGGTGACAGTCTGCTCCATTGCTGCTTTCATTAGCTGCAACTGCTCGATCAGTTCTGGGAGAGTCACCGGGCGTTTTTGCGGTAGTTGAGCTACACCGCGGCGGCGCAGTTGCCGCTCCAAATGCTGCGGTAAATGTCGCCCTCCTGAGTGTGCTGCGTCTTCGAGTGCGGCCTCATCTGGTAAGTCGGGATTCGCCGGGGATTCTGAGAGGACAATACTTTCTGCTTTGAGCAACACCAGCATCGAAGCATACAAAAATGCTTGACCGGAGTGGGACAAATCGGCAAAATCCGTACTCGAATCGGCATCACGAGCCGAAGTAAGCTTGCTTAAGCAGCGATCGAACACTTCAATCACCTTAACGTCCCAAGGATTAATTTCTCCCCGTTCTGCTAGGTCAATTAAAATTGCGATCCCCTCAGAAATCGTTTCTAAACCATCTTGGTCTTTGGAAACAGTCATTCGATTTTAGATTTTAGATTTTAGATTTTAGATTTTTTAGATTCTAGATTTTTTAGATTTGAGAATCTAGAATCTAGAATCTAGATTTACCTTTTCCAAAAACAGAATATCTCTCTAATCTAGAGCTCCTATTTAATTGGCGATCGCCTCCACAGTCTTTACATCTTCCACAGACGATGCTGCACTTTCTAACAAAGGTTGTTTTGCTTCTACTTCGGCTTTATAGCGTTCGAGATCTTGTTCTAATGCTTGAATGCGCTGCTCTTTTTGGCGAACTTGACGAGTCTCAGCGCGGGAGGCGAGCATTCGCTGCATTCTCGACCACAAACTAAAAAGCCACGCTAGAATTGCCCCGAATCCAGTTGCTATAATTAGTTCTACGCACAGCGGAGCTTGAACTTGAACGCCTTTAATAATTTGAATGGTGGTTGGCTCTGTATTCTCAATGCTGAACAAAACTAGAGCTAAGCAAATCAGAAAGATGAAGAAGAAGTTTAGCAATCGCATTTTTTATGTTCCTAATTCTCAATTTATGCTAGGCAAACTATTGGCCATTTGGTAATTTTTTCTGGACAGATGCTCCCCCTTTGATCTAATCTGGTCCTAGATCAAAGGATTGCTATATGCCAGGAAAAATGCTTTAGCTTTGCGCGATTTTCTGCGTTTTTTTGCCGATGCCAATTGCTGGCAGTTGATATTTCAAAGAAATACCAGCCGCCACAAATAAGGCAATAATCACTGCACCAATTCCTACCGGACTCGGAATCCAGAATACAGCCTCCAAATAATTAATTTCCCCTGGTTTCAGCTTCCAAACTAACTGTTTTCCCTCTTGAAAACTTTCGGGAACGATCGCACCGGCGACTGTTTCAATACTTTGAGCACCCCAAGGCGTGTTTAAGCTAAAGTCTAGCTCCAAAAGCCCCCCTGGACTAACCAGAAGACTACCGTTAGAAGAAAGCAGAGATAGCGATCGCAAATCCAACTCCAAAGTTAACCGATTTCGCAGCACCAGCAACAAATTATTCTGCTTGACGCTAAGGTGAGATTCAAACTTCGGCAAATCCGTGTCTAGGGGAGTTGCCACCCTAGATTTGTCTGTTGGTGCGATCGGGTTGTAAAATTGGTTAAACTTTGCTTCTAACTCAGCGCCATTGTTGAAAGGAATCCTCACTAAAACTTCCTGAGCCGACAGCCGTTTAGTCTTCCCATCTAGCAACCGCACCCGACGTTCTACACTTTTCAACCATTCTCCAACAGTTTCGCTACTGAAGCTAGTTAACTTGTCCCCCAGTTTAATATGCTGTAATATTTCGCCGCGAGTTTGACTGTCAAAGTTTACCCCGACATCGTACTGAACGCAGCCAGTCACTAGATTTAAAAGGCAAAAAACAAAAGGTAAAAGAAAGAAAAAATGCTTTTTCTTTTTCCCAGTTTCATCGACAATTTGCTGCTTCATTTTACCTTTATTGTATTTTTAAACTGGTTAACTGGTTCCTAGGTAGAGCCCACTGGTGACAACTTAAGACTGGAACTCATAATAAATGTCGCTTTCAGTCTAGTCTAGATCCCCCTAAATCCCCCTTAATAAGGGGGACTTTGAGCCATTTCCGGTTCCCCCCTTCTTAAGGGGGGTTAGGGGGGATCTGAGCCTAATCATCAAACAGCAGACCGGTATTACGTTTAATGTTAAGTTGTCACCAATGGGCAGAGCCTGGTAACGAGTAAAACCCCACTTAACTTATTGCCGAGAGGTTACGCCCAACTGTTGAAACATCATACTGGGTAAATAGGCCGCACCACCTACCCATTCGGATTCGCTACTCAAATCTACCAAATTTTTAAAGGCTTCAAAAATACTGCCTGCCACCATTGTATTCTTGACGCGACCGACAATTTTACCTTTTTCTACTTTATAGCCTAAAGCCAAATTGACCGAAAATTCGCCAGCTAATTGATTGGACTGACCGGCACCTAAAACCTGTTCTACTATTAAGCCTTCGTCCATGCTAGCAATCAATTCTTGAGTAGGGGTATTTCCTGGGGAAATGCAAAAGTTAGTCAAATCCGGGCTGGGGCGAGACAGTCCGCCGCGAAAACCGTTGCCTGTAGATTCTACACCGGAGCGAGCCGCCCATCTGCGATCCCAGTAAAATCCGGTGACAGTACCCTTGTCAATTAAGACTTTGCGAGTTGTGGGAGTACCTTCGTCGTCAAAGGGACAAGCAGAAGGGCCCAAAGTCGGATCTTCAAAAAAGGTAAAGCGTTCGTCAAATAAGGTTTCGCCGATTTTGTCGGCTAGGGGAGAAGCTTTTTGAACGACGGCTTGCCCGGAAAGGATGGTATCAAATAGGCTGCCGAGGGTGCTAGCGGCGGCATTGGGGGTAAATAATACCGGGTAGGTACCGCTGGCGATGGTGGCTGAATTTTCGGCGAGGCGGTATTTTTCCAGGAGTGTTTGGAGGATTTTGTTGGTGTCGAGGGGGCGATCGCGCGCGACGTCGTAGCTGTATGCTTGCATAAAATCTTCTCCTAGTACCAGATTGCCCGCAAGAGTTGCGCTGACTATTTGGCTGCATCTTTCGGCATACACATCTTGCGTGGTGGCAATTTTCACGCGGCCGCTGCGGACGTGGAAGCCCACATCTACGATTATATCGGGATTGTAGGCGTGAACTTCCTCGATGAGGTTTTTGCCGTTTTCGACATTTTCGGCTGTTGTGGGCGGAATGTAGGTGCTTTCCGGGGTTTTTAGGTGGAAGTTGGAGGCGAGTTCAAATTCGGCGCGATCGCCGATTTCGGCTGTTTGAATGGCTGCATCGACTAAATCCTCTACCCGCGTTAAATCCGTGGAACTGGCAAAACCGATTTTGCCTTGGTAAATCAGTCGCAGTGCTACGCCTTGCAGGGCTTTTGTTTGGAGGGATTTGAGGCGATTGTTTTCAAATTCGATCGGCGTGTCTTGACTTGACAGGTAGTATACTTCAGCCGCCGAAGCCCGCTGACTTGCCAATTTCAATATCTGTTCTATGGTGGAATCGCTCACAATAATCGCCTTTCAGGTTTGGTCTTTGTTTTATTTTAACTGAACCAGCAAGCCACCTCACAGCCAAAGCGGTTGCTCTAGTTATAAATTTTTATGTGACTGAAATAAAAAAAATCGCCATTTTTTTGAAGGTTAAAGGCTTGACTTTCAGCATTTAATTATGTATAATCTTATAATGGGAGTGGTGACGAAAATAATATTTGTGCCACCACTCCCATTATAAATATAATATCACAGAATATCAGCCTGTGTCAATACCTAAATCCTTCTTTTTAGGGCCGAGGAGTTATATCAAATCTGGTTGCACCGGAATGATTTAACCTTTCTAGAACGCAGAGAACGCAGAGTTCGAGAAGAGAGAGATGCATAATTCCGATGCTGACGTATTTGATATTATAGCAACCTGCTCGACGTTTCAGACATTCTTGATAGCTGAAACTATTACTGTAGCTGGATTGGCGCTGATACTTCGAGCGCTAAAAGCCATTGGTTAACTTCTTAATAACTAATAAATAAGCCTCCTAAAATCAAAACGATCGCAATTAACGCTACCCAAATAAACCTATTATCTTTTGTATTAACCTGGCTCAAGTCAACTGGTTCCGTTACAACTGGCTTGGGTTTAGCATACTTGATATCGGCGTTGGGACTGGCTTGAAAACTGATAGCTTGATTTTCTTCTAAAGCTGCCAAATCTGGAATTTTCACCAGCCATTCGGGAGGGATGCTGAGCTTGGGTGCTTCGAGAATGAATAGCAGCCGTTTTGCTTGCTTGCGGGTTTCTAGGCTGGGATGGCGGGTGAGTTGCTGGCAAAGCCCGATCGCCCCTTCTGTATTGCCGCTCGCCTGATAAGCTGTTACCAGCCAGATCTGCACTTCGCCGCCCAAACGGGAATTGCGATCGACTAAACCGCTAGCAGTTTCTAAACTCTGCACAGCTTTAGCATACTGGCCGCCCTCAAAAGCAACTTTGCCAGCAAGGTATTCATTTTGAACAATTTCTAGCTTTTCTGAAGTCACCAGCTCCCGCCCAATTCTACAATCTTAATTCCCCAAATCTGCCAAATACTAGAATTCGCTGTGATTTTGCGACATACTGGACTCGTTGTCGCGTTTCGAGCCTAGCAAGTCTAACTGGTCTACCCTAATTATAGGAAGCGAGCGATTTGCTCCGGTATTGCGGTCTTGCCAGCGATCGAACTTCAAAGAGCCTGTAACCCCTATTTGAGCGCCTTTGCGAACGTAGTCAGCAGCAATCTGGGCTGTTTTGCCCCAGATTTCCAGAGTAAACCAGTCCGGTTCGTCACTGCGCGATCGCCTTCTCACCGCCAGCGTCAACTTGCACAGAACTGTACCCGATTCAAAATACTTCACGTCCGGGTCGCCACCGACGCGGCCGACTAAAGTTACAACATTAAGACTCATAAAATTTTTCAGGAATGTGGTCGATCGATACTGTAGTTAACATCTTATAGCCGGGCACTTGCATCCAAACAGCGCCGGGCCGGGCAGTGGGAATGGCACTGATAGCAGCTTCATCCTGATTTTACACCCACTTACCAGAACACATTGATTGTGACGGAAGTGGTCACGCTCGTGGTTGGTGCCCTTCGACTACGCTCAGGAATGGTTCGACACTTCGACTACGCTCAGTGCGACGCTTCGCACGCGCCTACCGCCGCGTAGTCGAACCACGGAGTCGAAGTGCAAGAATGTACTTTTTGACTAGACTCAGGATGAAAAACGTAATAGAATCCACCTCGGTTACACTTTTGTAACAACATTATTGCACACAATAGTATTTTAGTTTTGGGGGGGGTACAAATCAGTGGGTCTTCTCAATCGATTTTCCTTATCTAGGGATATGGGTATCGACCTCGGTACTGCTAACACGCTCGTTTATGTATCCGGCAAAGGTATTGTTCTGCAAGAACCTTCTGTAGTCGCGATCGACCAAGACCTAAAAATACCGCTGGCTGTTGGAGAAGAGGCTAAAAAAATGCTCGGCCGCACGCCGGGGAACATTATAGCGGTGCGGCCACTTCGCGACGGGGTAATCGCTGACTTCGATCTGGCCGAACTCATGCTCAAGGCTTTTATCCGCAGGGTTCACGATGGCAAAACCCTAGTGTCGCCTAGGATCATTATTGGCATCCCCAGCGGTGTCACTGGAGTAGAAAGGCGGGCGGTGATTGAGGCGGCAACTCAGGCCGGTGCTAGAGAAGTTTGGTTAATTGATGAACCGATAGCGGCGGCGATCGGAGCTGGATTGCCTGTGGCCGAGGCTACGGGTAATATGATTATAGATATCGGTGGGGGCACGACGGAAGTTGCGGTTTTGAGTTTGCAAGGTACGGTGATTAGCGAGTCAGTTCGGGTGGCGGGCGACGAACTCAATGAGGCGATCGTCCAATATATGAAAAAAGTTCATAATTTGGTAATCGGCGAACGCACTGCTGAAGAAATTAAAATTCAGATCGGTTCAGCATATCCAACTCCACAGGATGACGACGTGATGATGGAAGTGCGGGGCTTACACTTGCTGTCTGGTCTGCCACGAACTGTTACTATTAAAGGCCCAGAAATTCGTGAAAGTATGTCGGAACCGCTTTCAGTAATTGTGGAAGCTGTGAAGCGTACTTTGGAGCGCACGCCCCCGGAATTAGCAGCAGATATTATTGACAGGGGAATCATGCTGGCAGGTGGTGGAGCACTGATGAAAGGTTTAGATACTCTGATCAGTCACGAAACAGGAATTGTCACTCACGTTGCAGCAGACCCTCTGTGCTGCGTGGTTTTGGGAACTGGTAGGGTATTGGAAAACAAACATTTAGAACGGGTTTTCAGCGGACAATCACGCTAAATGTAGTTAACAAATTAGGGATTTGGGATTTTAGATTAGAGCTGCTATCTCAAATCTGAAATCCCGATCAAACAATTTTAGATTTCTGAAATTATGCTAAAAAATACATTCCGCAGGTGGTGGGATCTGCGATTACAAATTGCACTCTTAGGTTTAGCTGTAACTGCTGCTTGGGGAGTTCGGCAAACACAAGGTACAGCAATGTTTGAAGCCTACAATTGGGTGACTCGCCCGTTTCACGCCAACGGCTCTGGACAAGAACAGCTCATCTTGGCGCGGACTCAGGAATTGCAAGCCCAGGTATCAGAATTAGAGATTCAAAATCAGAAGCTAAAAGAGCTTTTAGGTTATGTTTCTGCTAAGAAAACTAAAGGGGTTGTAGCTCCTATTATTGGCCGCAGCGCTGACCATTGGTGGCAGCAAGTAACTTTGGGTCGGGGCAGTAATGATGGTATTAAAACAGATTTTACTGTGATGGGCCCAGGCGGTTTGGTAGGTCGGGTTGTTAGCGTTACTCCTAATACTAGCTTGGTGCTTTTAATCAGTGACCCTACCAGTCAATTAGGTGTGGGAATTACCCGCACTAGGCACATGGGTTTTATGCGGGGGAAAGGGAAAAACCAAGCTGTGATGGAATTTTTTGATAATGTTCCTAATGTCAAGCCTGGGGATGTGGTTTCCACTTCTTCTTTCAGTCAGTTGTTCCCTGCTGGTTTGTCTGTGGGAAAAGTGGTTTCGGTGGATCTGAATAAAACTCCGGCTCCTGAAGCTGTGATTGAGTTTTCTGCACCGATGAATTCTCTGGAGTGGGCGGTGGTTTACCCTCATAATAAGCAAGCTGAGCAAAAGGCTTATGAAGCTCAAACTTCTGCACCGGAAAGGGGAGTAGGGAAAAAATGAAGGCTTTACCTCGGATGTCTTTGCGATCGCGTCAATTTCTCAACTTCACCGTCACATGTACTTCTGTGATTCTGTGCATACTGATATTACCCACTCGGATGCCGGGAATGGAACTGCTGGGAATTAGCCCGAACTGGCTGTTAATTTGGGTGGTAGCTTGGAGTATTAAGCGGAAACGTACAGTTTGGGGAGCTGCGAGCATGGGGCTGGTTTTGGGGTTTCTTCAAGATGCGATGACGGCTCCTGATCCCACTCACGCTGTGAGTCTAGTTGTTGTAGCAGTGCTCACGGTTGTTTTGCTGAAAACTTGGTCACTTCCGACGGATCTTGTGGAGAGAGATCCGATTCCGATCGCGTTAATTGTGTTTGGGATGGCGATGGTAGCGGAAACGGTGATGGGACTTCAATTTTTGGCGATGGGCGATCGAACTTTAGCTGAAATTTGGAGCGATCATCAACGAGTGACTTTGTGTTCTGCTATTCTCAGCAGTCTTTGGGCTCCGGTGATTTATTTTCCCCTAAATCGCTTGTGGGAAATGACGAGGACTTTAGAAAAATCTTAATTTGTCCGTTGTGATTAGTCATTAAACCCGCCCCTGCGAATGTCTGTAGGGGCGGGTTTTACCAACCAGATATAACGACCGCAAACAATCTATAGAAACCCGCCCCGGAGGTAGCTGTTGCTGATTATCCGATCGCTTGTTGGTGGGAACCTAATAAGTGATGAACGGCAATAATTAGGTCACTGAGAATCAAATTGGGCTGGTATTTTTGCAGTTGATAGCGGCTGCGAATGCCACAGGTAACGGCAATTGTCGGTATTCCTAATGCTTGTCCTGCGAGGATATCTGCTTCGGTATCTCCGATCATCCAGGCTGAACCCAGAGATGACTCAAATTCTTCTACAACTTCAGCTAACAATTCGGTTTTTAAGGCTGTATAATTGTGATAAGCGGCATCGGGAATCTGAGTTCCGCAAATGCAGGTAAATAGTCTGGCTAAACCGTAATTCTGCAAGATTTGAACGGCTTGAGTTTTCGGTCGCAAAGTGACTAAGATCAGTCGCACGCCGCGGGAATGAAGCAGCGCGATCGCCCATTGTACTCCCGGCTGAATACGATCCAAGTGCAACAAGTCCGGCTGATTGACAATCCGACTCACGCATCCGAGAAAAACATGAATTTCTTGTCCCGATAAGCCCGAACTTTTGGCAATTTCAGTATCCGGTACGCGGTTTTGCTTCATTTGCCAAAACTGCTGTTTGCTGAGTATTTGCAGGTTGAGGTTGATGCCCCGGTCAAGATACACTGCCTGAGTGTCTGCTAATCCCTGTTGATAGGTGGCGTAGTAGCGATCGGACACATCGACGATCGGCCCGTCTAAATCGCAAAATACCGTCATTTGGGGAGACGATTCAGCCTGTGAAGGTAGCTTGTACTGAGCGTTTTCGGATTCGGCGGTGACAGCATTTAACATACAACCTTAAGTAAATCAAGAGTAGCAATACATTTCTTTACTTTAGCAAGAAATGTATAAGTTATAATACAAAGTTTTAACTTAGATTATTAAGAAAACCTATTGAAACTCAGGATCGGGGCGATCGGGCCTGGGGAATTGGGCCGCCATCGCCTGGGGCATTAATCGGGCTACTGACTGCTGACTAATGACTGCTGACTAATGACTTCTTCCTTCTTTTTGCGTTTGTTGATAGTTGCTTG
>Ga0316607_1000400_pt1 | contig 16092 bp, 13 predicted proteins | sample MIS2016062E_MG_FD_207674 | JGI IMG/M metagenome (GOLD analysis project Ga0316607, IMG submission 207674) | Microbial mat bacterial communities from Middle Island sinkhole, Lake Huron, Michigan, United States - MIS.2016.062E | ecosystem: Environmental > Aquatic > Freshwater > Lake > Sediment...
AAGTGCACCCAATACCAACAGATCGTGGCAAATCACTGAGTTAGAACTAGGAATGACATGATCAAATATTTCCTTTTGGCGGGCGATAAGGGTTGCTTCGCTGTGCTTCACAAAGTAAAATAGCCCTGCTTCCGCATCATAGAAATGTACCAGTGCATACTGTACCAGTGTTTCGGCAGTATAGAGCCAATGCTCCTCAAAGGTGACCTGATACAGACTCATAAACGCCCGAGCCACCCAAGCATAGTCTTCCAAATAGCCTGGCGCTCCTGGCGCCCCTTTGCTATGGCTGTGCCAAAGCTGGTTGCCTTGCAGTAAATATTTCTCGATGAAGTGCGCATTTTTGAGAGCCAGTGCGAGCAAGTGGTCTTTTCCCAAAGCATGGTAGGCATCCAAAAGCCCTTGCAACATCATGCCGTTCCAGGAGGCAATCATCTTATCGTCTCGTGCAGGGTGCTTTTTTTGTGCTCTGACCGAAAACAGCTGCTTGATTGCACAGGCTATACTTGCTTGTTCTGCTGTTGCAAGTGAGCTATCCGCCTTTTGGTACAAAATATTGGCACCTTGCTCCCAGTTGCCTGCGGCTGTTATACCAAAGTGTGCCATGAAAAGCTGCGCGCGTTCTCTTAACACCTCCTCTATCTCTTTTTTTGTCCAGGCATAAAACTTTCCTTCGACACCTTCGCTGTCTGCGTCCAGCGCGCTGTAAAACCCTCCTTCTGGATCTACCATCTCTCGTTCTACAAAGGCAATGGTCTCTAGGACTATCTTTTTGTACAGCGTTTTCTTAGTGACTGTGTAAGCTTGGGAATAGAGGCTAAGCAGTTGTCCATTGTCATACAGCATCTTCTCAAAGTGTGGTATCCTCCAAGCGTTGTCTGTAGCATAACGAGAAAATCCGCCCCCAAGCTGATCATAAATACCACCATAGGCCATGTGCTGTAATGTGAGATTAAGTTGTGCGAATGCCCTTTCATCTTGTGTCAGGAAGTAGTAGCGCAGCAAAAATGAGCCAATGCTAGGCATAGGAAATTTAGGCGTGTTGCGTATGCCCCCATACTCATGATCTAACTCCTGATATAACTTCAGAAACTGCTGCTCAGTGTATTTTTGGGTGAAAATGTTAGAGGGTGATCCGAAGCCGTAGCGTACCGCCTCTGGCTCATTCAGTACTTGAGTGAATTGAAAAGCAGTTGCCGACAGCTGTGCCCTATGCTCTCTAAAAGCATTTTTTACTTGTATTAATAACTTTTTCCAGGCTGTAGTAGTAAAATATAGCCCCCCATAAAAGGGCTTTTGATCAGGCAATAGAAAGACATGTAGCGGCCAACCCACATTGAGTCCCATGGCTTGTACTGCTGCTACGTACACTTGATCGATGTCTGGCCGTTCTTCCCTATCTACCTTGATGCAAACGAAATGTGCATTCATCATTACTGCCACTTCCTCGTCTTCAAAAGCATCCTGAGCCATCACATGACACCAGTGACAGGCTGTATATCCAATGCTTACGAGTAGGGGTTTGTCTTCTTGTTGGGCTTTGTTGAGTGCCTCTTCTCCCCATGGATACCAATCTACGGGCTGATGGGCATGTTGCAGCAAGTAGGGACTAGTAGTATGGATCAAGCGATTAGGCATGTTACTGTATTGATAAAATTTCTTTCTTGGGCACACTCTCAACCATACTACTTGCTAAGGGCGTACAATTGCTGGCAGGGCCATGCATGTGTATATGAAGATTTGTGTGCTAGGGATGCACGCATCTTCTGCCCAGTGTGGAGAAAAGTCCGTGCTTTTCTGTCTAAGGAGTACTTAATGATTAGCACAGCATTGCTACTACAACAGAAAAATAGATAGCCATACCCGTAATATCTACCAGGGTGGTGATGGCAGGACTGGCAGCCACAGCTGGGTCTCCGTTGAAGTATTTGGCAATGAGCGGCAAGGCAGCCCCAACGACTGTCGATGTGATAACCTGTAGACTGAGTGATAGTGCAATGGAAGAGGCCAGTCTGTAGGTGCTGTGGTTTTCTAAGATAACATTGCCAGACAGGATCATCACTTTGAGAAAGGCCAAGAAGAATAAGCAAAACGCCAACAAAAAAGCCACTTTTGCTTCCTTGAGGATAACCCCCAGCCAATTACGAAGTGTGACTTGGCCAAGCGATACAGCCCTGATCACCACGGTGGCAGCTTGGCTACCTGCATTGCCTCCTGCGCCTGCAATCATGGGCAGGTACAATGCCAAAACAGTCAACTTACCCAACAATGCTTCATGTTTATGGATGATTATTTCGGACAAAATGCTAGCGATAAAGAGGCCTAAAATCCAGGACACTCGTTTTTTAAAATGCTGAAAGCTAGAAGATTTCAAATAATCCGAGGTTTCTTCATTAGACACAATCCCCATGAACTTTTCCATGTCCTCTGTCTCTTCTGCCCGAATGACGTCCATGGCGTCATCATAGCGAACAATACCCACCAATTGCTTTTCTTCATTGAGAATAGGTATAGCCACTAAGTCGTACTTCTCGACCTGCTGTGCCACATATTCTCGGTCGTCGTTGATTTTCGCATAAACAAAATTTTCATGTAAAAAACTAGCCACCTTGTCGTCAGGCATAGCCATGATCAGGTCTTTCAAAGAAACAAATCCAATCATTTGCATGTTTTTGTCTACCACATAGATGTAGTAGATCATTCTTTTAGAAGGAGAGTCTTCCCTGAGCTTTTGGATGGCTTGCTTCACAGTCATATCCTCTATGACAGTGGCAAAGTCTGTGCTCATAATGCCACCTGCTGTTTCAGGAGGATAAGCACTGAGGGTAATTACATCTTCTCTGACTTTCTTGGGGAGGTATGGAAGCAACTGGACTTGTTCTTTATCACTGAGCTGCTGGTAGAAGTCAGCACGTTGGTGCGATGGAATATGACCAAAGAGCTGGGCGAAGTCTTTTTTGTTGAGTAACTGATAAAGGATGAGTTGCTGTTCTTCCGCAAAATCAGCAAAAATAGCCCCTTGCAGTTCTTGAGGGAGGTGGGTGAACAGCGCTAACAGCTTTTGGGGTGGTTGTTGGGTCAAAAATTCTGCTACTTCGATGATCGGGGCATCGCACAGCAGCGCAAGTAGCTGCTTTTCTTGTTGCTGCTCCAGCAGTCGAGTCCATTGCGTTAGGTTAGTTGTTTCTACTGTGTTGGCCATACTTACTACTCTTTTACAGGTTGGCAACTAGGACTGGTAGCGCTGGCGCTATGGTGTTGGGGTACAGCAAAAAAATCACTCGACTACAAATTTATGAAATTCGAATGGCAGGCCAAATCTGCTCAGATTTTTCATAGTAAACTGCAGACCATAACAAGCACTCTTCCAGGATTTTTGTACCTTCGTTCTGGCTCGGGATGTAGCGCAGTCCGGTTAGCGCACTCGCTTAGGGTGCGAGAGGCCGGGGGTTCGAATCCCCCCATCCCGACTCTCAACTTTTAAGGGCATGTGGGCTCTTACTTTTCATTGAATACAGCCAAAGAACTGCATCCTTGTTGCTTCTGCCGATTTGAGCGCTAGGCGTGTGGTAGTCCGCACAAAATACCAGAGCGTTGTTGCTGCGCTCACCAGGCTATTTTTATAGCCTAGTATTCAAAGCCAAGAAGGAAATTTCCCTTGTCCATCTACACAACGTATTCTCTAAGTACAACAATAGCTGCCTGCGATTGGGCACGTCAAAGGACCGTTCTTTCAGCTCCTCTGCTACAGGCGCTAGGCCTAGCAGGGACAAAGAACTGTAATGTCTCTTCTGCTACTCTTTGCTGCGTAGCCAGGGAAGAATGCCCCGTGATCGTGCGCATGTTGTACATTCTATCGGCTAACTTCACATACAGTATGTGCTCATCTTTGACTTCCAGTGGTTTCAGCATAGTTTCATAGTTTGACAATGGGAGCTTTCTATGCTCTCCAGGCGACTATCCACGCGGTGCCCCCCCCCCGTACATGATCTGCTGCACGACTGGATTAAAACTCAGGGCTATCTCGTTCAGAGCAAAATGCACAGCATCGAGGGTGTCATGTAGCAGGGCCACCAAGATGGTATCTTGGTCTTGTGCATATGCCAGAAGAATACGGACTACTGAAGTAGGGTGCAAGTAAAACGGCTCGCCTGACTTTCTCTTGGCCCCTGAATGGCACTCCTTGGTCAGCTAAAGGGCTTGCTGCAGCATCGTCATCTCTACTTGGGTATTCTCAGTCACTTCCTTTCCAAAGGCCTCAGATAGCCTTATCGGGTATTTCTTCTGTTGTAGAGGTCACTCATGTGCCCATCGTGCGACTAGAAGTAGCCCAGCGGTTATCGACTTGATTTGGCTAAGCAAGAAGAACACTATACAGCTGGCTTTGCTAAAGCAGTGATCAAGGTTAAAGACAAGCATAGTGTTCCTGACGCAAGACCCGCTACCTTGCCTAGTAAGCTTCTACGGAACAGAAAAATATGCCAAAAATTTCCTAAAACGCATGGAGACCTGGCGCAAGAAGAAAGGGCATGGTAGGACCAGACCATGGGAGAAGCGGAACGCACCACCCCCCCCCTTAATGTATTTTACAGATTACACTGCAGAGCAAGGGAGCATGCATGTATTTCAGCAAGAAGGAAGTAATAAGCTAGTCGACTAGGTGTCTTCTAGTTGCTATTTTCCTCAGGGAATGGTGGTGGAGTAGCTTGTTGTGGACCGGGCTGTACTACTGTTTCAGGTACTGGAGTAGTTGTCTTAAGATCTTGTTCAGCTGGAGGTACTGTCTCTTGTTGAGTTACTGAAATAACTTGCTGTGGCTTAGGCGGGCTTGTTGCCTTACACTCTGCGGCAGTTTGATTATCTTTTTTTGCTAATCGCTGCTCCTTTTCTTGTTGCCAAGCTTCCAACTTTTGATCTGCTATTTCTTGGGTAATAGCTCCTTTGTCGACACCCAATTGAAGGTGCTTTTTGAGCAAAACACCGTGAGAAGATAAGATGGTTCTTACAGTATTGGTAGGTTGTGCTCCTTTACGGAGCCACTGTAGGGCGCTTTCTTCTTTAAGAAGGATGGTGGCCGGGCGGGTATTAGGATTATAGTTGCCCAGTTTTTCAATAAATCGGCCGTCTCTGGGCGCACGTGCATCAGCCACTACAATATCGTAAAGAGACAATTTTTTTCGTCCTCTTTTTGAAAGTCTTATTTTTACTGCCATTTCTTCGTTTTTGACGGAACTCGTCCGTTACGATGGGTGGATGTATTATTTAAAAAAGAATATACTATAACAGGCCTTCAGCCGATACAACAGACACGAAAGATCGGCCTTGGCTGCCCTTCTTGAAAACCACGGTGCCATTTGCCAACGCATACAAGGTATGGTCTTTTCCTAACCCTACATTGCTAGCTGGGTGGTGCTTAGTGCCTCTCTGTCTTACAATAATATTTCCTGAAAGGACTTTCTGGCCTCCAAACTTCTTCACCCCTAGCCGTTTACTTTCAGATTCTCTTCCGTTGCGGGAACTTCCTGCACCTTTTTTGTGTGCCATGACGGTTTACTTTACAATGCTCTCGATGAGCACTTTAGTGTAGTCTTGTCGATGTCCTTGAGTTTTCTTGTAGCCTTTTCTTCTTTTTTTCTTGAAGACAATAATTTTGTCTCCCCGAACATGGTCTAGCACCTTACCTGTCACCTTGACTCCAGTAACAGTAGGAACCCCTATGGCTACGCTGTCGCCATCTTCTATCAGTAAAACCTTATCAAAGGTAATAACACTGCCTGCCTCCACATTGAGTTGTGGGGTGTATAGTTGTTGATCTTGGGTAACCTTAAACTGCTTTCCAGCGATCTCTACAATTGCATACATAAGCTAACAATCTCTTTGAATTTGAATAGCACTATAGGGCCTGCAAGTTAAAAATTTTCAGTTAGACTAACAAGTCCGCCACAATTACTGCTGCATTAGATTCCTATGAAAGGTTGTGCTCAAGCATCATTGTTTTTTGTCTGAACCCAAAAAAGTAACCAATAAAGTCACCGCTTCGGAAACGGAGGTGCCATGGCTATGCGCTTAGGCGCTCGTTTTCCTAACTCGCCCGCTTGCAGCGGCCTCAAACACAGGGAAACTTAAAAGCCTTTCGGCTTGCCATGCTCACGCTCTTTATCCCAAGACAGACCCTCAGCTTTGTTAAGATAGGGCAGCATCTTTGTAAAAGACACAACTACCTTTGCATCACTACAGAGTTGCTGCCTTTTTAACATTGCATTAAGAAATCCGACTCCTGTTGGAGTCCCGAAGAGCCGAGTTTAGACGAAGTAGGCTTGCGACAAGTATTTTAGGGATTTTTCAACAGTGTCTGATGTTTTTTCCTACAAAGCAAAAAGGGGGGCCTCGCCTGCGATGCGAAAGACTGGCACAGCGGAGCGGTTAAGAGACGACTATTGATCCCCAAGCATAGGGCTTTTCTTGGCAAGCAATAAAATTGAATCTTTCTATCAAAGACCTTAACAAGGTGATAATTCTGAAGCTTAATGTTGTATTTTTATTGACCTTTTTAAGGTGCCTTGGTCATTTTGCGTGGCTTTGCTAGGTTTGTATGCGCTGCCCACTATCACCCCAATTCCCAAAGCTTAGATAGGCAAACGCACATAGCCCCTGAGCGGCAGTAGTAGACACGCACACCCAAGTCCTGAGAAGTAAAATTGTATTCATTTCAGCCGATCTAACCTAAAAAATTATGCAGCATATCCCCAAAATTGCAGAAGAACCGCTCCTGAGAGAAAACAAAAACAGATTTGTATTGTTTCCCATTGAGCATGGTGATATCTGGGAGTTTTACAAACAAGCAGAAGCTAGCTTTTGGACAGCAGAGGAGCTTGATCTGAGTCAAGACTTGAAAGACTGGGAGAAGCTGAATGATGGAGAAAGGCATTTCGTTTCGCATGTACTTGCCTTTTTTGCTGCCAGTGATGGAATTGTTAACGAAAACATAGCAGAAAACTTTGTTTCAGAGGTACAATACACTGAAGCAAAATTCTTCTATGGCTTTCAAATTGCTATAGAAAATATCCACTCAGAGGTTTATTCGCTGCTTATTGACACTTATGTCAAAGACACAAAGGAGAAAGATAAACTTTTCCATGCTATTGAGACGTTGGATTGTGTGAAGAAAAAAGCCGACTGGGCATTGCGCTGGATTGCAAAATCAAGTTTTTCCGAACGGCTCATTGCCTTTGCAGCCGTAGAGGGGATCTTCTTCTCTGGAAGCTTCTGTGCTATTTTTTGGCTGAAAAAGAGAGGGCTCATGCCTGGACTCAGCTTTTCTAACGAGCTCATCTCCCGTGATGAAGGTTTGCACTGCGACTTTGCCTGCTTGCTCTACAACAGTCACCTCGTTAACAAACTACCGGTAGAACGGGTAACTCAAATCATCACCGACGCTGTAGCCATTGAGAAAGAATTTGTCACCGATGCGCTCCCCGTTAAACTCATTGGTATGAATGCGGATTTAATGAATCAGTACATTGAATTTGTTGCCGACAGGCTTCTGGTAGAGCTCAACTGTCCTAAAGCGTACAATGCAGTCAATCCGTTTGACTTTATGGAAATGATCTCCTTGCAAGGCAAAACCAACTTCTTTGAGAAACGGGTAGGGGAGTATCAGAAAGCTGGCGTCATGAAGAAAGAGATCGATAAAGACACTGCAAAGTTTACCTTAGAAGCAGACTTCTAGCGTAAACAATCCATGATAGGTCACCCATCTATAGAAATTGCTCCACGATGCTCGTTGTAAAAAGAGACGGAAGATTAGAGTCAGTCAAGTTCGATAAGGTCACCGCTAGGATTGAGAAGCTTTGCTATGGGCTGAACATGGATTTCATCAATCCTGTAGACATTGCCAAGAAAGTGATTGCGGGTATCTATGACCGCGTTACCACTATAGCGCTTGACAACCTGGCTGCAGAAGTTACAGCGTCCATGACAAGTGCACATCCAGATTATGCCATTTTAGCGGCCAGGATTGCCATTTCTAATCTTCACAAGGTCACCAGCAAGTCCTTTGCCAATACCATGAAAAGGCTCTATACGTACATAGACCCCAAAACAGGAGAAAACGCTTCGTTAATTGCTAAAGAAGTGTACAGCGTTATCAAAGAGAATGCTGCCTTATTCGATAACACAGTCGATTATACACGTGACTTTAGCTATGACTACTTCGGTTTTAAAACCTTAGAACGTTCCTACCTCATGAAGCTTGATGGCAAAGTGGCCGAGCGCCCCCAGCACATGCTTATGCGGGTAGCAGTAGGCATTCACCAAGATGATATTGACGCCGCCATTGAGACTTACCACTTAATGTCTGAAAAGTGGTTTACACATGCGACACCCACGCTGTTCAATGCAGGGACGCCCAAGCCCCAGCTGTCTTCTTGCTTCTTACTAACCATGAAAGAGGATAGTATAGATGGCATCTACGACACGCTTAAACAATGTGCTCAGATATCTCAGTCAGCAGGAGGTATTGGACTAAGTATCCACAACATTCGGGCTACTGGGTCTTATATCAAAGGCACCAATGGGGTTTCCAATGGCATTGTGCCGATGCTCCGTAATTTTGATATGACGGCGCGCTATGTCGACCAAGGTGGCGGCAGACGCAAGGGTAGTTTTGCCATCTACCTGGAGCCGTGGCACGCTGATATCTCTGCTTTCTTAGACCTGAAGAAAAACCATGGCAAGGAGGAGCTGCGCGCACGCGATCTTTTTTATGCGCTATGGATTCCTGACCTGTTTATGCGGCGTGTAGAGCACAACGAAACTTGGTCTCTCTTTTGTCCCAAGGAGGCGCCTGGCCTAGCAGACTGCTACGGAGAATCGTTTGAAAAACTTTACCAAAGCTATGAACGCGAAGGCAGGGCCAGAAAGACAGTCAAGGCACAAGAACTTTGGTTTGAAATCTTAGAGGCACAGATTGAAACGGGCACACCGTATATGCTCTACAAAGACGCTGCCAACCGCAAGTCTAATCAACAAAATCTGGGCACCCTCAAATCCAGTAATCTATGCACAGAAATCCTAGAATATACTTCACCTGATGAGGTAGCTGTTTGTAACCTAGCTTCCATTGCTTTGCCGAGGTTTATTAATGAAGAAGGCTCGTTTGACCACCATAAATTGTACGACGTCACGTACAAAGTGACGAAAAACCTTAACAAAGTCATTGACATCAACTACTATCCCGTACCGGAAGCTCGCACCTCGAACCTTAGACACCGTCCCATCGGTATTGGGGTACAGGGCCTAGCAGACACTTTTTTGCGGTTGCGCATGCCCTTTGATGCACCTGAGGCCCGAGTCTTGAACACAGACATTTTTGAGACTATCTATTTCGCAGCGATGACTGCATCTAAAGACCTGGCCAAGGAGTGCGGGCCTTACGAAAGCTTTGCCGGTTCTCCGCTCTCCAAAGGTATTTTTCAGTTTGACATGTGGGGGGTAGTGCCTAGCTCTGGTCGGTGGGATTGGGAGCACCTTAGAGCAGAAGTACAAACACACGGAGCCCGCAATTCTTTGCTGGTAGCCCCCATGCCTACGGCTTCTACTTCACAAATACTGGGCAATAACGAGTGTTTTGAGCCTTACACCTCCAACATTTATACCAGAAGGGTGCTTTCTGGAGAGTTTATTGTGGTCAACAAACACTTGCTCAAAGACCTGATCGAGTTGGGCCTATGGAATGACCAGATGCAGAATGAACTTATTGTTGCTAATGGCTCTATACAGCACATGGAAAATATTCCTGCACACATCAAAGTACTCTACAGAACAGTTTGGGAGATTCCGCAAAAGGCCATACTTGACATGGCAGCGGACCGGGGGGCCTACATTTGTCAGAGTCAAAGCCTCAACATCCACATTCAGGAACCTAACTTTGGGAAACTCACTTCCATGCACTTCTACGCATGGAAAAAGGGCCTCAAGACCGGCATGTACTACCTTAGGGCCAAGGCTGCTGTAGATGCCATTAAGTTTACCGTGCAAAAGAAGCAACCACAAGAAATTGCTGCACCAGTATCCGAGACAGTTATCCAGCAGCAACAAGAGAACATACTTTGTGCCTTAAACGACCCTGATGATTGCATGGCTTGTGGAAGCTAAAATTACTAGGCTTTCACGTTCATAGATACTGATTTCCCCGCGGGTTTTATGTGCGTACCGAGACCATTTCAAAATGCTCCAAAATCCCCCTTTATGTACTTTAAACTGGGTAGATACCTTAGTTTTGCAACAGTCTCAGAGCATGAGTGTTGGTAAGAGAAGGCAATGACGTATTCTCGATAATACATCGAACTTGGGGGATACTGAAGTGTACATCATTGGGTTATTTAAACTTATTCTCGCAGGCTACGGAGTTATTCGTCACACGGCAAGTGCGCCTGCCCCAGCCACAATCTCAGAAATTTCGCGTGTAATGGCTGCCTGGCGTGTTCTGTTGTAAGTAAGCTTCAGCGTCTTGAGCAACTCTTCAGCATTGTCCGTGGCTTTGCTCATGGTCGTCATACGGGCACCATGCTCAGAGGCATTGGATTCTAGTTGGGCTTTGTAAAACTGAATTTGCAAGACACTTGGCACAAGTGCCTCCATTAAGGCTGCTTTGGAAGGTTCGTAAATGTAATCGTTTTGTGCTTCCTGGTTGGCGGTATCAGTAGCGGGTCTGATGATGGGTAGAAACTGCTCTACTATCGGTACCTGGGTAGCAGCACTCTGAAACGCATTATAGACCAATACGATCTGGTCATAGGTGTGCTGTAGAAAAGAATCCATTAGAAAATCGGCCACTGGGCTAGCGTGGTCAAAAGCTAGATGATGGGAGAGGGCCACATAGTCCGGAATGAGTCTCCAGGTTCTTTTTTCAAAAAAAGAAAAGGCTTTTCTACCAATCGGTAGTATTGTTATTTGTTCTGGAGCCAGGCCATATGCTAACGGTTGGATGTAGTTGAGCGTTTTTCTAAGAACTTTGGTGTTAAAAGAGCCACAAAGTCCTCTATCTGAAGTCATCACCACGAGCAGTAAATTTTTTGCCGGCCTTTCCTCTAGGTAGCGTTGGGCAAGCTGTTGGTCTGTACTAGCTGTCACATTTTTCAACATGGCAATAAGTTTCTCAGCATAAAGACGCATTTGCAGGACCTGCTGCTGCACTTTATTCAACCTGGCAGCAGCAACCATTTTCATGGCTTTGGTAATCTGCTGGGTAGAGGTAACCGAGTTGATCTGATTGACTACTTCTTTAATGTTGGGCATGAGAAAAGTGATGAATCTGGTTATCAAGAACCACCCTTGTTGGTTTGCTTAATATTGGCAAACAGCAGACACTGGTGCTTACTACTACGTTTTTTCTTGGTGGTATTTTTGCATTATAATCTTTGCTTCTGCAGCTAGTACCGCAGTTATCTCACCACTCCAATCGCCTGCCGCAATCTTATTTAAGGTGTCTTCATGTTGCGATTCCAAAAGCTCCATATACGTTTTTTCAAAGTCTTTTACATCAGCTTCTGAAACTTTATCTAAATACCCGTTGGTGGAGGCATACAGGGCAGCTATCTGCTGCTCAACGGGTGCTGGAGAATACTGGGCTTGTTTGAGCATCTCTTGGTTCTTACGCCCTCTATCAATCGTCCGCTGTGTAGCTACATCAAGGTCAGAACCAAACTTGGAAAAAGCTTCTAGCTCACGGAATTGTGCTTGGTCTAGCTTCAAGGTGCCAGCTACTTTTTTCATAGACTTAATTTGTGCGGCACCGCCCACACGAGACACGGAGATACCTATATTAATTGCGGGACGGATACCTGCATTGAACAAGCTGCTCTCTAAAAATATTTGGCCATCGGTGATCGAGATGACGTTGGTGGGCACATAAGCAGAGACATCGCCGGCCTGTGTTTCGATGATAGGCAAAGCTGTTAAAGAACCTCCGCCTTTTACCCTTCCTTGTAGCGAAGGTGGCAAATCATTCATTTTTTGGGCAATTGCGTCGTTGTTATTAATCTTAGCAGCTCTTTCTAAAAGTCTTGCATGCAAATAGAATACATCACCTGGGTAAGCTTCTCGGCCTGGGGGTCTTCTCAAGAGCAGAGAAACTTCTCTATAAGCCACCGCTTGCTTGGACAGATCGTCGTAGATGATTAGTGCTGGTTTTCCTGTATCCCTGAAGTACTCGCCAATAGTAGCCCCAGCAAAAGGTGCATAAAATTGCAGTGCAGCAGGGTCTGCAGCAGTGGCAGCCACAACCACTGTATATTCCATGGCACCGTGCTTTTCTAAGGTAGCTACCACGCTGGCCACGTTAGAGGCTTTTTGTCCTATAGCCACATAAATGCAGTAAACAGGTGCTCCCTGTTCAAAGAAGGAGCGCTGATTGATGATTGTATCCAGTGCTATCGTTGTTTTTCCTGTTTGCCGATCACCAATAATAAGCTCTCTTTGCCCTCTTCCAATGGGAATCATGGCATCAATGGCTTTAATACCTGTTTGTAGCGGTTCATTAACGGGCTGACGATAGATGACACCAGGTGCTTTCCTTTCTAGTGGCATCTCAAATAATTCTCCTTCAATGGGACCATGTCCATCAATGGGTTCACCCAAGGTGTTCACGACACGGCCTAGTAATCCATCTCCTACGTTAATGGCGCCTATGCGTTTCGTCCTTTTCACAGTATCCCCTTCCTTAATCTCTTGGGTACTGCCGAGAACTACGGCACCTACGTTGTCTTCTTCTAGGTTGAGTGCAAGGCCTTTGCGGCCATTTTCGAATTCTATCAGCTCACCGGCTTGTACTTTTGTTAGTCCATAAATACGGACTACACCGTCTCCTACTTGCAGTACAGTGCCTACCTCTTCTAGGTCAATTGCTGTCTTCAGGCCAGCAAGCTGCTCTCTAAGTATGGCAGTTACTTCGTCAGGTCGTATACTCATTTAGCGATATAGTAATTTGGTGATTCAACGCATCGGATGCTCACGGCATCATTTTGTTAGTATCCCTCTGTCACACAGTTCATTTTCAACGTGAGTAGCTTTTTGCGCAAGCTCTGGTCAAGGCGTTTGTCTTCTACCCGTAGTATATATCCTCCTATCAGGGCGGGGTCGATGTCTTGCTCGAGTATCACATGTTGGCAAGGGACAATTTGTTGTACAATCTGCTGCAACTGTAAGATGAGCTGATCAGACAGCGGGAATGTGGTGATTACTTGAGCCGTTTTAATGCCTCGGTGCTGGTTATACTGGGCTAGAAAAGCTTGGGCCATAGCAGGTAGTAGTGCCTCCCTGTGCTTTTGGGTGACCATAGCAAGAAAGCTGAGCGTAAGATCATGTACCTCATGGAAAATGGCTTGAAGCACTGCTATTTTTTTGTCATCCTTGATCACAGGGCTTTTAAGTGTAGTCACCAGGCATTGGTTGGCAGCACATACCTGATCAAAATAGAGCATATCCGTATATATAGACTCTATAATATTTCTTTCTACCGCCAGCTGGAGTAGGGCTTTTGCATACCTAGAGGAAATACTATTCATTTTATGACTTGACCTCATTGCTTGTTTTGCGACCTGATAACGACAAGCAATGCACTGACCCTATTGTGCCATATACACCACCGCCAGTAGGCCATTGATTAATTCTAAGAATTGTACTTAGCCCCAATGGGTTTCTTCGATGAGCCGCTGTACCAACTTTTCTTGTGTGTGCTGCTGTTTCAGCTCGTTTTGTAGCAATGTCTCAGCAATTTGTATAGATAGTGTGGCTACCCTATTTCTAAGCATGCCCAGGGCAGCTTCTTGCTCTCTTTCTAGGAGGGCCCTGGTCTGATCGGTCATTTTTTTGCACTCCTGCTCTGCTTCTACTTTTGCTTCTTCAATGATGACCTTTTTGGCTTCTAGCGCTTCTGCAATGATCCTTGTTCGTTCTGTCTGGGCTATTTTGAGCAGTACTTCTTGATCAGCTTGTACTCGCGCGACCATCTCTTTGGCCACTTCTGCGGCTTGTAATGCTGCTTCAATATACTCCTCACGTTCCTCAATCGCATGAAGGATCGGCTTCCAAGCAAACTTTCCTAGGATTAGCAACACGACAAGTAGCGTCACTGTCTGCCAAAAAAAAAGTCCGAAGTCAGGCGTTATTAAATTCATGAACGATCATACTTGATGAAAACGTGCTGGACATCCCAGTCACCACTTGCGGCGAAAAGACTACTTAGTAGCAATCAACAGACAGACCAAAACGCCAAACAAGGCAAGACCTTCGATCAAGGCAGCAGCAATGATCATGGCTGTTTGCACTTTACTACTGGCTTCTGGCTGTCTGGCGATGGCTTCCATGGCAGCAGCTCCTATTTTACCAATGCCAAAGGCAGCGCCTAGGGTAACGACCCCGGCACCCATTCCTGCACCTAAAAGTGCTAAACTTGCATCTAGAAATAACATCGTTGTCAACATAAGCGGTCTATTTAGGGATTATACAAATACAAAAAATTCTTAACCGCTTACCTCCTCTTGTGCATGGCTTCCTACGGCCGCACCCAAATAGATGGCCGAGAGCAGCGTAAATATATAGGCTTGGAGGAAAGCGACAAGCAGCTTGAGCAAAAACATAAAGGCACCAAAAGGAACACTGATGACCCCTACCCATGTGTTCTTTAAAGTAAATATGAGGCCAATGATACTGAGCAAAATAATATGGCCTGCGGTGATGTTCGCAAATAGCCTAATCATGAGTGCAAAAGGTTTGGTGAAGAGGCCAAGCAGCTCTACAGGCACCATGATAGGAGTAAGCCATCGAGGCACACCAGGTGTGTTGAACACATGGTCCCAGTAATGTTGGTTGCCACTGAGGTTAGTAATCACAAAAGTGAACAAGGCAAGTACCAAAGCAATAGAGATATTGCCTGTGACATTAGCAGCACCGGGAAGCAGTCCGAGCAGGTTATTGAGCCAGATAAAAAAGAACATACTGAGCAGATAAGGCATGAACCGCTTATAATTTTTCTTGCCAATGTTGGGCATGGCTATTTCGTCTCTTACAAAGCAAATGAGAAGTTCCAACAATGCCCAGAAGCCATGGGGCGCTGCTTTTGGCTTGCGTTGGTAGTGTCGGGCAGCAATTAGAAAAGTAGCTAGCAGGATCAATACACTGATCAACATGGCAGCTATGTTCTTGGTAAGGGATAGGTCATACACAACACGGTCTTGGTCTAGCGCAACAATCTTTTCGCTATCACTGAGTAGATAGCCTTGATAGGGAACACGTTGGTGGTGTGCATCTGTAAAATGGCTAGAGGAGAATATTTCTAACCCTTTGTCTGGAGAGTAAATGATCACAGGTAGAGGGAGCGTGATATGAGCATTGCCGATGGTCACAAAGTGCCACTCGTGTGCATCCTTGACGTGGTGCATGATGAAATCTTCTTTGTTGGGAGCTTTCTCTGCCCATGCTCGAGGGGGGGGGAGCAACGCCATGAAGAGGACGAAACCGAAACTGTAAATAGCATTTTTCACCGTGGCATAAAAATATTCGTGGAGAATCATCTAAAACATTGTTGAATTTTGCTGCCAATAATACGGCTGTAGGCTTCTACCATGGCAACTTATTGGCCTGCTCAGAACAGAAGCCAAATTACCCAATGCATACGGCATTTCAAATCCTAGTGAGGAATTCTGTGTTAATGTACAACCAAGAAGGAATGAGCGGATAGCTAAAAGAAACCGCCACCGCAGAATGATCATAAACCCTAACCGCACTCATGGGGGTGCATATGCAGCACGTCAAAGCTTCTGTGTTTAAGTTCTTCGGCAGCCTCACTGAGGCCCAAGTACTTGGCCAGGGGCACAAAGAAGAGCAACGTCTCCTCGGCAGTCCTGCGTTGGCTCTCATAAGATTTGGCCTGGATCGTGCGTAGGTTGTGCATGCTATTGGCTAGTTTCACGTAGGCTCAGTGCTTTCTTGCGCTTCCATGTCAGCTGGCGGGATTATTAACACAAACTCTGTGTAGGCCTGGCCAGGTATAGAACAGGTCTTACACAACAAATTCCCACCGTGTGCTTCTAT
>Ga0316607_1000401_pt1 | contig 16067 bp, 8 predicted proteins | sample MIS2016062E_MG_FD_207674 | JGI IMG/M metagenome (GOLD analysis project Ga0316607, IMG submission 207674) | Microbial mat bacterial communities from Middle Island sinkhole, Lake Huron, Michigan, United States - MIS.2016.062E | ecosystem: Environmental > Aquatic > Freshwater > Lake > Sediment...
GTAAATAGTGTGAATGTTTGCTCACCAGTCCAGCGAAACGGGTTTCTTTAACTCAATATTAACTTAACTGATATGTTGCATAGCTCCAGCCCCCTTTTTTCTCCCGCCACCTTGCTGGGTACAGCTATGGTGGATGTCTCTCAGGGGGAAGAAAGATGAAAACCGTTCTGATTGTAGAGGACGATTTAGTGAATGCTCGGGTTTTTTCCAAAATTCTGACTAAGCGGGGAGGCTTGGCCGTGAAGCACACGGAAAACGTCGAAGAGGTGATGCAGATTGCTGCTTCAGGAGGCGCGGATTTGATTTTAATGGATGTGTCTCTTTCGCGCAGCGTGTACCGGGGGAAAGCTGTTGATGGTATTAAGATTACTCAATTGCTCAAAGCTGACCCGCACACAGCCTCGCTGCCGATTATTTTGTTGACTGCTCACGCGATGGCGGGCGATCGCGAAACTTTTCTGGATCAGAGTGGTGCAGATGGTTATATTGCTAAACCTGTGGTAGACCATCAACAGTTTGTCGATCAGATCAAGGCTTTGCTCCCGCAAGAGTGAACTGAAAGCCGTTGACAGTTGGCAGTTGGTTATTTGTTATTTGCGGTGCCCGCTCGCGGAGCGAGCGGGTAAACACTTCGGCGGAGTTTATCCTGAGCGGAGTCGAAGTGTTTGGTCACTCATCAGTCACTAGGATTAATCGAATTTACTCTATTAATTTCCTACTAAGATCAGGTCTGGTCATATAACCATCATAAAGTTTGTAGAACAGTCAACTGTTAACTGTTGATAGTTAACGGTTAACAGTTAACAATCAACTATTAATCATCATCCTCCTCGAAATCGTAACCGATGTCGTCGTCGTCGTCCGGCTCGATCGCCCCGATCGCATCATCATCCACTTCCGCCACAAAATCATCCTCTTCTACCTCAATCTCCTCAAAATCCTCATCACTGTCAACATCAGAGGGATCGGGCACGCCGAATTTACTCTCGATCGTATAAGCACGGCGCGCAGTCCGGTCATCAAGCACCACATGCTGCTGCAAATCGTGAACATCCTCATCAAAAACAGCACCATCCATCGAATCCAACGACATACTTTGCTCCTCATAAGCATTGAACCCAGTCCCCGCCGGAATCAGCCGCCCGATAATCACATTCTCCTTCAAACCACGGAGCCAGTCAGACTTACCCTCGATCGCAGCCTCAGTCAACACCCGCGTAGTTTCCTGGAAGGAAGCAGCCGAAATAAAACTATCAGTATTCAGCGAAGCCTTCGTAATCCCCAACAACACAGGAGTATAATCCGCCGGTGCCCCGCCAGTAATCGACATCGCCTCATTCACTTGCTCAACCTGCCGCAATTCCACCAACTCCCCAGGAAGCATAGTAGTATCGCCGCCATCCTCCAATCTCACCTTATTCGTCATCTGTCTGACAATGACTTCGATGTGTTTGTCAGAAATATCGACTCCCTGAGACTGATATACCGCTTGGACTTCGTTGACTAGGAAAGTCTGGACTTGTTGAAAACTCTCCAAAGCAGCATCAAAAGTAGGCTGCATTTCCTTCAGCACATCAAAGTAAACTTCCAGAATTTCGTGGGGATTGGCTGGCCCATCCGTCAAAGCCTCCGCAGTAGCTACCCGCTGTCCATCCGAGACGATCGGATTCTGACCTCCGAGCAAAGGATACTGCTCGATGCGGCCATCGTCTTCAATGACAGCCAGTTCAATATTGTCGTCAGAAGCCACCAACTGAGCAGTACCCGGACGCTTCGCCAAAATACAAGCCTCCTTCGGCTTCCGTGCCTCCAACAACTCCTCAATCCGAGGCAAACCTTGGATGATATCCCCAGTCTTAGCCCGCTCAAAAACCAGAATCACCAAATTGTCCCCCCGCTGCACCAAATCACCATCATCCACATGGAGCACAGCACCCGCAGACACGCGATAAGGACGAGCTACCCGCAGCACAATTTTTGCCGATTCTCCTGGTAAAGTCGCAGGTATGACCTTCACAACTTGACCTGATTCTTCCAACAGGATTCCCGGTGCCACCTCCGTACCAGCCACCAACAGTTGACCGGGACTCACCGCAGGTTCCCCCGCAACATCTATAGTTATCGAATCAACATCCCTCATCACCAACAAGCGGCGGATTGGTTCATTCAGTCCAGAGTGGATGCCGCGGACAATGCCAGCTTCCTTACAGAGGATTTCCGTGCGGGTGACTACAGCACCAGGGGCGATCGATTGTCCATCTTCCACCAACAGTCTGGTATGGGTGCTCCCTTGCGTCGGATCGGCAATAATATCTCGCCGAACAGCCAAGGATTCTAGAATTACCAACTGTAAACGCATCGGCTTAGATTGTGGCTCCGCAGCTTCCATGTCCCGCAGCGCAATCTCCCCAGCGTTCCCATGCACGCTCACGTCAAAAGCATCCTCAACCCGATCGCCACCCCAAGCAGGGCCCGAACCATCCGCGCCAAAAGCCTCCGCGTCCATTTCGTCCGGCAGCAATTCAATATCAGCAGCCAATTGAGGAGCATCGCCACCGATTTCTAGGATTAATTGTGTACGCAAGAGTTCCAGTCCTTCCACAGACTTCACCCGCTCTCCATCCTTGTATGGCAAACGTTGAACAGCCTTCAGAGAAATCGACTCATTCAGCGCCGTCTGAGAAGGTACTGGCGGTTTATCCGGCACTGGAAACTCCACCACAGGGCGCAGCAGCAGAGCCGGGCCTTCCGGGGTTTCGATGTATTCTGCGTAACTCAATTCGGATGCGATTAAACCGGGGAAGACTTCTTGACCCGCATTGACGATTTGACCTTCTCCTAAAGCCAGAGGGGGTCGATCGACTACGTGAAGTTCTCCCGGCTTAATCACAATTTCCCGCAGGATATCATTCTTCTGGGTTATTTCCACAGCGCCGCTGGTTTGGCAGAAAATGTCTTTGACTACTTCGGTGCCGGCTTCCACATATTGGCCATCTTCCACAAGTAATAGGGATATGTCTTTATTAACCTCGTGACATTCTTCTGGTATCCACAGCAGAGTGCCGCCTTTGACTACTTCGTAGCCAAGTTTAGCCTTGCCGCGTTTGTGGACTTCCACTCCGGCGTATCTGATTATTCCTCCCGTAGCAGTGCGGTAACTGTCATCCTGAAGTTCCGCGATTACTTCGCCGTTGATCACCTTACTACCAGGAGCCGTTTTCAGGGAAAACTTTTGGTTCGAGGCTGTTTCGATGACGTAGTGGTCGCGACCGCCTACGCTTTCCGCGCGAACTACTGCTTGGTCTAACAAAACTTGAGCAGTGATGATTTCGATTTCTCGCTCATCTGCGATGCGGACGACGCCGCCATGTTCAGAGACAAGTTTCGTTTCCGCAATCACACTGTTGGCCGTAATCCGATCGCCATTTTTGACTGCTGGTTCAGCCCCCGGAGGCAAATTATAGACTTCTCCTGACAAAATCCAAATGAGTCCGCCTTTGCTAGCCGTGCGAGTAGTGTTACCTTGGCGATCGGTCTTTTCTTCCGGGACCAAATCAGCAAATTTAGTTTCTCCCGCCAAATCCGAAGCTACGTCTGTAGTGACTTTTTCCGTAGTTTTGCGAGCAGCACGGCCTGCGATCGGCACTTCAGCCAGGATTTTACCCAATATCACGCGCTGTCCATCTTTCACCATCACCGTCGAACCTTGGGCGATCGCCAATTCGATTTTCAGCTTCTGATTTTTCGCGCCAGACTTTCCCTCCTCAAAACCATCCCCCTCCAAGATTAACTTGCCATTATTTTCAGCAACCAAAGCTTCTTCGCCGTGGCGGGTACGGAAAGAGCGAGTGCGGAGGTTTTTGAATTTAACAATGCCGGGAAAAGGTGCGCGTTCTTGTTTAGCCACTTCCCCAGTAAAAACACCCCCAGTGTGGAAAGTCCGCATCGTCAGTTGAGTTCCCGGTTCGCCGATCGACTGAGCGGCAATAATCCCGATCGCCTCACCCATATCGACCATCTTCGCGTGGGCCAGACTCCAGCCGTAGCAGTGTTGACAGACGGAACGAGTCGCTTCGCAAGTCAGGGGCGATCGCAAAAACACTTCCTTAACCTCAGACTTGCCGATCGCCTCAGCAAGTTCTTCCGATATCGGCTGATTACGGACAGCTTTTTCCTTCCCAAAAGCCACGATTTCCCCAGTTTTGGGATGAATCACATCTCGCGCAAACACACGTCCCAGCAGCCTGTCTTTCAGGGGAATCAAGACCGTCGCGCCATCAGTCATCGATCGCACACGAATCCCTTTTTGCGTACCACAGTCAATCTCCCGCACAATCACATCCTGAGCCACATCTACCAGGCGACGTGTCAAATACCCAGAATCCGCCGTGCGTAGAGCCGTATCCACCAATCCCTTCCGCGCACCATAGGAAGAAATAATATACTCCGTAACTGTCAGCCCCTCGCGAAAATTAGTTTTGATTGGCAAATCAATAATTTCCCCTTGCGGGTCAGCCATCAGCCCGCGCATTCCCACGAGTTGTCGCACCTGTGAAATATTACCCCGCGCCCCGGAGAATGCCATCATATAAACCGAATTTAGCGGGTCAGTGGCACGGAAGTTTTTCACAACCTCATCTTTCAAATCTTCCGAAGTGCTATTCCAAGTATCAATAACCTTCTGGAATCGTTCTACTTCCGTGATTTCGCCCCTCGTGTATCGCTGTTCCGTGATGCGGATTTCCTCTTCCGCTGCATCCAGGAGCGATCGCTTAGACGGAGGAATCTGCAAATCATCCACACTAATTGAAACCCCCGCCCTCGTCGCAAACTGAAATCCCAAATCCTTAAGCTTGTCCGCCAGTTGCGCCGTGCGTGCTGTTCCGTGATGTGTAAAAGACCAGGAGATTAGTTTTTTCAGTTGACCTTTGTCAACAACTCGATTGCGAAAAACCACGTCCTTACTTGCTGTCATCTTTCTGTTGTCCTTTGTTGGTTGGCTGTGCCCTGTGCATAGTCGAAAAGTTATCAGCAATTGGTAATTTGCTGCGCCCTGAGCGTATTCGAAAAACTCAGGGGCCACGTAGTCGAAGGGTTATCGGTTATCTCTTAGTTCCAATTCCCGATTCCCGATTCCCAATTCCCGATTCCCGATTCCCAATTCCCGATTCCCAATTCCCTAATCGTTAATTACCGATTGAACCGTTTGGTGATAGATAATCCGGCCCGGAGTCGTCCGAATAAACTGAGTAATCAACTTGCCATCCTTGTCTTCCCGAGTCCGGCGGAATTTGTATTCCTTCGTTACAACACCGTCAGCCGATTTTTCGACTTTCACGGGTTCTCCTTCTGGTTCTGTACTTTCCATCGCACCTTGAAAGCGCACCCACACATAGGAATGCAAATCAACCAGCCCCTGTTCGTAAGCCACAACCGCGTCGGTAAGGTTGGAGAAATAGTGACCCGCCCCTTTTTGAGCATCAGGATTATCCGCCGTCAAGTAATAGCAACCCAACACCATATCCTGAGAAGGAGTGACGATCGGTCTGCCTGTTGCCGGCGACATAATATTATTAGAAGCCAACATCAACAACCGCGCTTCCGCCTGAGATTCCAAGGACAAAGGCACATGAACAGCCATTTGGTCGCCGTCGAAGTCAGCGTTAAAAGCTGGACAAACTAGCGGGTGAAGCTGAATCGCTCTCCCATCCACCAAAATCGGTTCAAAGGCTTGAATCCCCAAGCGGTGAAGTGTCGGCGCACGATTCAACATCACAGGATGCCCCTCAATCACCTCTTGAAGCACCTCCCAAACCCCCGGATCATTGCGCTGAATCATCTTTTTAGCGGCTTTGATGTTGTTGACGAGTCCTTGATGAATTAAGCGATGAATCACAAAAGGCTGGAAAAGTTCGATCGCCATTTCTCTCGGCAAACCGCACTGATGAATCTTCAGTTTCGGCCCGACAACAATCACCGAACGTCCCGAATAATCAACTCGTTTACCCAGCAAGTTTTGTCGGAAGCGGCCTTGTTTCCCCTCAATAATGTCCGACAGCGACTTCAGGGGGCGATTGTTTGCGCCTACCACTGTGCGGCCTCGCCGTCCATTATCAATCAGTGCATCCACTGCTTCTTGCAACATCCGCTTTTCATTACGAATAATGATTTCCGGCGCAAGGATTTCTTGCAGCCTTGCTAAGCGATTATTGCGGTTAATTACCCGCCGATAAAGGTCATTCAAATCTGAAGTCGCAAAACGCCCGCCATCCAACTGCACCATCGGCCGCAAGTCTGGGGGAATCACGGGAATTACGCTAAGTACCATCCAGTCTGGTTGAGAACCAGTGGCAATAAAGTTATCAATTACTCGCAAGCGTTTAATGAACTTGGCGCGTTTTTGACCCTTGGCAGTGGCAATATCTTCCCGCAATTTTTCCGCTTCAGATTCTAGGGGAATATTTTGCAACAAAACTTGCAAAGCTTCCGCACCTATCCCCACTTCCACTCCTGTGAGTGTGGAATCTTCGCTGTAAAGTTCGTCTTCTATTTCCAGCCAAGCATCTTCCGTCAGCAATTGCTTATATTGCAGCTTGTCGGCGTTCCCCGCATTCAGCACAACATAGGCATTGAAATAAACAATTTGTTCGACATCTCGCAGAGGCATATCTAATAGAATTGCCATGTAACTGGGGATGCCTTTGAGATACCAAACGTGAGCTACGGGAGCTGCTAATTTGATAAATCCCATGCGATGACGACGAACGCGAGATTCAGTGACTTCAACACCGCATCTTTCGCAAACAATGCCTCTATGACGAACTCTTTTGTACTTACCACAATGACATTCCCAATCTTTTGCCGGCCCAAAAATGCGCTCGCAAAACAAGCCATCCATCTCTGGTTTTAATGTCCTATAATTTATTGTTTCGGGTTTTGTCACCTCGCCAACTATCTGACCATTTGGTAAAGTTCTCTCTCCCCACTGTCGAATTCTTTCTGGTGAAGCTAACCCTATCTTGACGTAATCAAAGCGTTGTTCTACTTTAGCCATTGTGACTCCAATTGATGATTTACAGTCGATTAAGGGAATTACTTTTTAATTCGTAATTGTAACGAGTACCAGCCCAAATGTGTTCTGGATTAATACAACTGGGATGAGCACAGGTATGACAAGCATCGATGCTTGTTTTCCATCTTTTGTAAAATACTTGCCATAACCACTTTGACCATCCTTTACACCTTGAAAAATTATGCAGCCGCTGTCTTGAATTTCTCCTACAAAACCGGGTGAAGTTGATTCGCCTCAGCAGTGTTTGCACCACCGCTGAGGTATTCAAAATTAGATGGTTGATTTTAGAAATTAGATTGAATGTTGCCAAGAATCTCGAAACGACCATCTCCAATCCCTGCTATTCCTCATCAAATTCGTCACGGGAAAGAGACTCGTAGGTAGGTCGAGATGGCGATCGCCTGTTACCGACATCTGCCATCAAATCCACCTCAACGTGCTCACTACCATCATCAGTGGTGTTGACTTTGTGCACAGCAATATCCAAACACAAAGACTGTAACTCCCGCATCAGCACCTTGAAAGACTCAGGAGTACCCGGCCGAGGAATCGCCTTCCCCTTGACGATCGCATTCAAAGCCTCATTCCTTCCCTGCATATCATCCGACTTCACAGTCAGCAACTCCTGCAAAGTATAAGCCGCGCCGAAAGCTTCCAGAGCCCAGACTTCCATTTCCCCGAACCGCTGGCCACCCTGCTGCGCTTTGCCGCCCAAAGGCTGCTGCGTCACCAGCGAATAAGGCCCCGTGCTCCGGGCGTGGATTTTGTCGTCTACCAAGTGCACGAGTTTCAGCATATAAGCGATACCCACCGTTATTGGGCGATCGAACGCCTCACCAGTCCGGCCATCGTAGACAATAGTCTTACCCGGATGCTTCTCATTAAACACCCACGGCTTACCAGTTTTGTCCCGCGCCTCCTGCAACTTACCATGCACAGTTTCGCGAGATTTCTCAGCCCCGTGCATTTCATCAAAAGGCACCATCTTAAACCGCATCGACAGATTTTCCCCAGCCCAGCCCAGCAAGCATTCAAAAATCTGACCCACATTCATCCGAGAAGGCACACCCAAAGGATTCAACACCATATCAACGGGGGTACCATCAGGCAAATAAGGCATATCCTCCTTCGGCAAAATCCGGGACACAATACCCTTATTCCCGTGGCGGCCAGCCATTTTGTCACCGACTTGAATCTTCCGCTTTTGGGCCACATAAACACGGACAACCATATTTGCCCCTGGCGGCAACTCATCGCCTTGTTCCCGCGTGAAAACCCGCACGTCTACGACGCGGCCTTTTTCACCGTTGGGAACCCGCAGGGAGTTGTCGCGCACATCACGAGCTTTTTCCCCAAAAATAGCCCGCAGCAGTTTTTCTTCCGGCGGTTGGTCAGATTCACCTTTGGGAGTAACTTTGCCGACTAAGATGTCGCTGGCTTCCACCCAAGCCCCTTTGCGGATAATCCCCTGTTCATCTAACTGCCGCAGAGCATCTTCTCCGACGTTGGGAATTTCGCGAGTAATTTCTTCAGGGCCGAGTTTGGTTTGGCGAGCTTCAATTTCATACTTCTCAATGTGGATCGAAGTATAAACATCTTCGTAAACCAGGCGCTCGCTAATCAGCATCGCGTCTTCGTAGTTGTAGCCCTCCCAAGGCATATAAGCTACCAGGATATTATGACCCAGAGCCAGTTCTGCCCCTTCAGTGGAAGAACCGTCGGCTAGCACCTGACCGGCAACAACTCGATCGCCCTCATAACTCAAAGGACGTTGATTTAAACAAGTATCCTGGTTAGAACGCTGATATTTTTGCAACTCATGCTCAACACAACCAACATACTTCAGCTTAAAAGCCGACGGATTTTTCACCCTCAACTCGTCATAATCGCGAATCATGAAAAGCTCATCCCCATCGCTAGATTCCGCATCAAGCGCCAAGGTTTTGACGATGACCCGCGTCGCATCAATATAAACCACCTCACCATTAGTCCGGGAAACCACCACCATCCCCGAATCTCGCGCCGCTTGAGCTTCCAAACCAGTTCCCACCAGTGGTCGCTCCGGTTTGAGTAGAGGCACCGCTTGGCGCTGCATATTCGAGCCCATCAGAGCTCTGTTCGCGTCATCGTGTTCCAGGAATGGAATCATGGAAGTAGCCACGGAGACGATTTGGACTGGCGAAATTGCCATGTAGTCCACCTGCATGGGAGTCGTCGTCGTAAATTCTTGGCGGTAGCGGACGGCTACGGTTTCGCCCAAGAGGTTGTTGTTTTCGTCGAGGCTAATGTCCCCCGGCGCAACCCGCAAATCATCTTCTTCATCGGCTGTCATGTAAACAGGAGCTTTATCCCGCAGCACACGACCTTTTTCTACTGGATAAAAAGGAGTTTCAATGAAGCCATAGGAATTAACACGCGCGTGAGTCGCCAGAGAACCAATCAGTCCGGCGTTTGGGCCTTCTGGAGTTTCGATCGGGCAAATCCGACCATAATGGGATGGGTGAATGTCCCGCACCGCAAACCCTGCCCGTTCACGAGTCAAACCACCTGGTCCCAAAGCAGAAAGCCGACGTTTGTGAGTCAGTTCCGCCAGCGGGTTAGTCTGATCCATAAACTGAGACAACTGTGACGAACCAAAGAATTCTTTAATTGCTGCTACCAGCGGTTTCGGGTTCACCAGAGAAGCTGGACTCAAAGAATCTGAATCCGAGACAGTCATTCTTTCGCGGATAATCCGTTCTAGGCGGTTTAGACCTACCCGCACTTGGTTTTGCAGCAGTTCTCCGACACTTCTGACCCGACGGTTTCCCAAGTGGTCGATGTCGTCCGTTGAGCCGATGTCGAATTCAAGGTTAATTAAATAGTCGATCGCCGTCAAAATGTCCTGCGATGTCAGCACCCGCGTCGTATCCGGCACCGTCAAGCGCAACTTTTTGTTGAGTTTGTAGCGCCCCACCCGGCCCAAATCGTAGCGTTTGGGGTCGAAAAAACGCGAATGCAGCAACTGTTCGCCGCCCGCCACGGTGGGGGGTTCACCTGGACGGAGTTTGCGGTACAGCTCCATCAGAGCCTCTTCTTCGCCGAACTGACCTTCTTTTTCGATCGTCTTCTGGAAATATTCCGGGTGCCGCAGCGAGTCGTTAATTTCACCATCTGTTAGTCCTAGAGCCTTCAGCAACACCTGAGCCGAGAGTTTCCGGGTTTTGTCGATTCTGACCCAGACTAAATCGTTCTTATCCGTCTCAAATTTCAGCCAAGCCCCCCGGTTGGGAATCAGAGAAGCATTGTAGGAACGGCGGCCGTTCTTATCCGTTTCTGATTTGTAGTACACACCGGGCGATCGCACGATTTGGTTGACGATGACCCGTTCAGCACCGTTGATGATGAAAGTGCCGCGCTCAGTCATCAACGGCAAATCACCGATAAAGACATCTTGTTCTTTGATTTCGCCAGAATCTTTATTAATTAGGCGCGTCGGCACGTACATTTGCACAGAGTAGGTGCTGTCCCTGCGCTTAGCCTCGTCAACGTCGTATTTTGGGCGCTTGAGTTTAAAATCTTTGCCCATGAAGTGGAGTTCCAGCTTCCCTGTGTAGTCAGTAATCGGCGAAAAGCTATCGAGTTCTTCAATCAGGCCAGCATCCAAGAACCAGCGAAAGCTAGCCCGCTGGATTTCAATCAGGTCCGGCAAAGTGAAAGCGAATTCTGTGTAATCTTTAGTGGTCATGGGTGTCCTTTTTCCGCGATGGCTCTAGCTTTTTACATTGCGCCCAAGAGGGGCGTATTTTTACCTTGCTTGCGTTTTTTTGATGGATTGTGAGAGAGAATTTATATGATGTTTTCGATCGCCTACCGACTGCTGCAACGGTTATTTGTGCGGGATGCTCGCAGTGGATTATTTCTGATTTTGGCTTCCATCGTAGGAACACGGCACTGCGTCCATTTGGCTCCGACCTCTTGGTGTTCTATTGTAATTTTTCTACACATTTGAGTCCTAGAATTGACTTTTAAGCTCTCGCCAAATTGCCGAGGTTCCAAGTTTTTTTTGAAGAGTATTTTTCAGGTATTGGTCCAAGTTCTAGCGACCGCAAGTCCGCGCGCGCGTTGCGCTGGCAGATTCAGAGAAACTGTGATGCCCTAGAATCCAGCCGAAGCACCATCGGCTGGATTTTTTAATGAGGAGGCGCAAGAAAGGTCGTAGGGGGTCGGATTCAGACGGTGATGAGTTTTGACAACAGAAAATGCGGACATCCAGGGTACAGGGAAGCGGAGAGGAAGCAGTCGTGAAGCCATACTTTCGGCTTAGAGAGAAAGGTCGAAAAACTGGCAGGCATTATCCGTAGTCAGCCGAGCCAAAGATTCGAGAGAAACTTGTTTCAAATTAGCGACTTGCTCAGCCACGTAGTAAATGTTAGCAGGTTCATTGCGATTTCCCCGCAGTGGAACCGGCGCGAGAAACGGCGAATCTGTTTCAATTAGAAGGCGATCGCCAAAAACCATACAAGCAGAATCTTGAATCTGCGACGCATTTTTAAAAGTGACAGAGCCACTGAAACTGATATAGAGGCCCAAATCTAAAAACCATAGAGTTTCTGCCGGAGTCCCTCCCCAGCAGTGCATCACCCCGCGCACAGGGCCACGAGTTTGCCAAAAATCCCACAGCATTTCTGCCATTGGAGCCGCTGCGTTACGACAGTGGATAATCACCGGTTTCTCAACTTGCAAGGCGATCGCGAGTTGTGCTTCAAAAACTTTGAACTGTTGTTCTCGATTGTCCGCCTTATAGAAGTCTAGACCAGTTTCGCCGATCGCCACAACCCTAGAATCAGAACACGCCAAATCCCTAATCTGGCTTGCAGTCTCCTCTGTCCACTTGCCCGCATCTAGCGGATGGAGCCCAACAGCAAAAGACACTTCTGCAAACCGATTTGCGATCGCCTGAATTCCCGCAAACTCAGCCGGCTCTACGCAAGAATGAACCAGACGAACCACGCCAGTTGCGCGCCAGCGTTCTCGAATAGCTTCTAACTCAGATTTGAACGTATCAAAATTAATATGAACGTGGGTGTCGATTAGCTGCATAAGAGAAGCAGAGTAAAGGTGAAACAGAAAATAGTTTTGAGCACGCACAGCTCAAACAGTAGAGGGAGAAGGATAATAGGGTTGTTTTGATTGAGCGACTTTGGGAAAAGGCGAAGGCGATCGGGAAAAATCCGCCGCTTCCTTAGCCTTAGCCTTCTATTTTAGGATGCCACCCTTGTTTCATGCGGTTTCAGAGTTCTCGCCAACCGGGACTTTTTGCGATCGCCGTTGTTGCGGTGCAGTACACCTTTCTTGACAGCTTTGTCGATTTTGCTATAAGCCTCGGACATCCGCTGCTGCACTTCTTGCATTGACTCAGGGCTCGGAGCAGCCGCATACTTGTCAACGGCTGTAAAATACTTCTTCATCAGGGTTTTAACGGCTGACTTGTAAGATTTGTTGTACAAGCGGTTACGTTCGGCGATTTTAACACGTTTAACGGCGGACTTAATATTTGCCATAGTTCAGTTGCTGGAAGTAGGTATTTTTTTTGTTTGACACTCCCCGGCGCGATCGCCCTGGGATTTCTAAGAAACTATCAAAAAGCAGTTCTTAAGGGCGCTGTCAAAGCACCTCTACAGGCTCAACTCTACCGACTTGGAGCTTGACACTCCCGCCGCGCTCGCGCTCCTGATGCTTAAGAAACTACCAACAGGAGCCAGAGTCACGGTTGATTACGCGCAATTTTTGAGTATACAAGATTTGTGCGTTTTCATTATAAAAAAATTATCAGGTCTTGGAAAAACTAACATAACACATATTCTGCTCAAAATCCCATTCCCGGAAAAATCCAAGTTAAGCTATAACAAAGATTACGGGTTCTTAAGGAAGGCATTCCGAATCTCCATGCTGCGAATCATTACTCAGTGGATTGAGGCACAAGCTGAACTGCGACGGATCTGCGATCGCACCCATGACGAACTCGTCATTCACAAAGAAGCAACTGTGCGGGAAGTGCTGCAAGCTGTAAGGCGCAAAGGCGATCAGGCTGTGCTGCACTACACCGCTGAATTCGACCACATCACCCTAAATGTGGAAGAATTGCGGGTAAGTGGCGCCGAATTGGATGCTGCTTACCAGCAGGTGTCGAAAGAATTATTAAATGCAATCCGGGTCGCTTGCAAACAGGTAGAGGCGTTTCATCGACAGCGCCTCCCGAAGTCTTGGGTACAGTTTGGCTCGGACGAAACAGTTTTGGGCAAGCGGTATACGCCGGTCGATCGAGCGGGAATTTACATCCCTGGCGGTCAAGCGTCCTATCCCAGCTCGGTGATTATGAATGCGGTGCCTGCAAAGGTCGCCAAGGTTCCGAGACTGGTGATGTGTACTCCCCCCGGACAGGAGAAGAAAATGAATCCTGCGGTGCTCGTAGCAGCTCAGGAAGCGGGAGTTGATGAGATTTATCGGGTAGGTGGGGCTCAGGCGATCGCGGCTTTAGCCTACGGTACGGAAACTATTCCGAAGGTGGATTTAATTACTGGGCCGGGGAATATTTACGTCACTCTGGCGAAAAAACTGGTTTACGGGAATGTAGGGATTGATTCTCTGGCGGGCCCGTCGGAAGTGCTGATTATCGCTGATGGCAAGGCTAACCCCGTCCACGTCGCTGCGGATATGTTGGCTCAAGCTGAACATGATTCGATGGCGTCGGCGATTTTGCTGACGGCGGATTCGGTGCTGGCGAGAAAAGTAGTCGCTGAGGTAGACAGACAGTTAACAAATCACCCGCGCCGAACTTTAACAGAAAAGGCGATCGCGAATTACGGTTTAGTCGTAGTAGTTGAGTCTCTCAAGGCGGCGGCGGAACTCTCTAACGAGTTTGCCCCGGAACACTTGGAATTGCAAGTGGCAGAGCCCTGGGCCTTGCTGGAGCAAATTCGCCACGCTGGGGCGATTTTCTTGGGCTGCTCGACGCCGGAAGCTGTGGGAGACTATTTGGCGGGGCCGAATCACACTTTGCCGACTTCTGGGGCGGCTCGGTATGCGTCGCCACTGAGTGTCGAAACTTTTATGAAGCATTCGAGTTTGATAGAATATTCGCCGACAGCACTGAAAAAAGTGAGTAAGGCGATTAATATTTTGGCCGAAGCTGAGGGGCTTCCTTCCCACGCTGATTCGGTGCGACTGCGGACTGAAAACGATCGGGATGTAAAATTTTAGCATCTAGATGGTAGATTTTAGATGGGTGGTACTGGTGGGAAGTGAAAGATGGTTGCAAGTAGGCAACAATCTAGGAATCTCAATTTCTGAGAGCTAAAATCTCATATTGCAGTTAATAACTTTTACTAGCCACCAGCCAACTAAAAAATTAATATCTATTATCTGAGATTTGAAATGGCATGGTATTGAAGACAGTTTTGGTAGCGATCGACGATTCAGAGTTTGCCGAACAGGTGTTGCAAGCTGTGGGAAATTTCCAGCTAGAACCGACAACAAAAGTGATTCTAGCTCATGTTGTGACTTCGGGAACGTCGGATTTTGAGATGATGCTCGATCGACCTCACTCTCAGGGAGATGAGGTTCCTTACCGAAAGGTGGAAAGGTTGCTGCAATCTTATCAGGAAAAGTTGCCTTGCGAGAGCGAGTTGGAGATTGTTTCGGGAGAACCGGCAGAGGAGATTGTGCGTTTGGCTAATATCTATCAGGCTGATGTAATTGCGATCGGCTGTCGGGGTTTGACTGGTGTGAAGCGGATTTTGGAGGGTTCGGTGAGCTCTCAGGTTGTGGCGGATGCTCACTGTTCGGTGTTCGTGGTGAAGGCGAAGTAAGTAGGCTGGTAAATGCAATAGTCGATCGCATTTACCTAGACCAAGATAGTTATTCATACCATTTGTTAGTTGAATGCAAAAATTGACGATATATCATATCTCTGCTGTTTTGTCAATAAACAAGTGAGATATAACATGAGTATCACCCAAAACCCCGAAACAAAGCTGATGGAAAAAAATCCGTAGTTTACCGCCAGAGCAAATTACGGTATTAGAAGATTTTATCGACTTCCTATTAACGCGAAGTGGAGCTCGTCTGCTCGTTTATACTGCAACTAAACTCTCAGAAACAGCTTTTGCTAAAATTTGGGATAACTCAGAGGATGCTGAGTATGACGAGTTATAATTTTGGGGATGTGGTTTGAGTTCCGTTTCCTTTTAGCGATAAAACTACTAATAAAAAACGTCCAGCAGTTGTGATTAGTTCCGACGTTTATAATGCAGAATATCCCGCTCGCATTCTGATGGGTATAACGAGTCAAGTTAGCAGTAGCCCGAAAGTCGGTGATGTCATAACAGATTGGCGATAGGCTGGGCTTTAGGAGTTTTGGGAAATGTATGTTATCATTAAAGTGGCAGTTTATTTAATCCTGGTCTTAAAGAGTAATACACCAAAGCTTTCCAGAATTTTTACTATGATGAAATGGATTGACAAAAAAATCGATTGCTGATTGTTTGCAAACGCGCCCTATTGATTATAGTTCTCGTGGGGTAGATATCCGAGGCGAACTTGAACCAGAGGTTATAATAAAAATCGATCTAGCTCTCAGAATTGTGTTTGCTTTGTAATTTTCAAGCCTTTTAAAGAAGAAATAATCAAGAGGTTACAAGGCGATCGCCATGATTGATGATAAAACGGGCGATCGCCTTTTTGAATCTAACTGAGAAAGGGCGATCTATCTTCCCCATTTTCTGAAAAATAGGGGTCATGCTGCTGACAATGTTATCGGCTAGGTTTAGTTCTGGGGATGACATGGTATTTATATCTTTTTATGAACTGAGTGCTAAGGGTTGTTTTACCAATTGTTCGATAACTAGCGATCGACAAACAGCTTCAATTTTGTTATTTCCACCAATGTCCAAAAACAGATGCAGCCACTCATTAGGAGAAAGGGATAGATTTTCTAACCAAGGAGAGGGAGTAA
>Ga0316607_1000403_pt1 | contig 16052 bp, 27 predicted proteins | sample MIS2016062E_MG_FD_207674 | JGI IMG/M metagenome (GOLD analysis project Ga0316607, IMG submission 207674) | Microbial mat bacterial communities from Middle Island sinkhole, Lake Huron, Michigan, United States - MIS.2016.062E | ecosystem: Environmental > Aquatic > Freshwater > Lake > Sediment...
GGCGCTGAGGAAAAATTCAAGGGGCTGGTCGATCTGGTCAAGATGCAGGCGGTCAACTGGGATGAAGACAGTCTCGGCATGAAGTTCGAGTACGTCGACATTCCGGCTGAGTTGCAGGGCGACTGTGCGGCGTGGCGTGAGAAAATGGTCGAAGCCGCTGCTGAAGCCTCCGATGAATTGATGGAGAAATATCTGGAGGGTCAGGCCCTCAGTGAGGAAGAAATTTACGCCGGACTGCGTACCCGCACCCTCAGGGGTGAAATTGTGCTGGCGATGTGTGGATCAGCATTCAAGAACAAGGGCGTACAGGCGATGCTGGATGCGGTTGTTCGCTACCTGCCGTCGCCGCTGGACAAGCCTCCGGTCAAAGGAATCCTGGACGACGCCGCCGAAAGTGAAGGCGAACGTCAGGCTGACGACAGTGCGCCCTTTGCCGCGCTGGCGTTCAAGATCGCAACCGACCCGTTTGTCGGCACCCTGACGTTTGTGCGTTGCTACTCCGGCGTGGTGAATTCCGGCGATACCGTCTACAACCCGGTACGAAGCCGCCGCGAGCGCATTGGCCGGATCGTGCAGATGCATGCCAACAGCCGTGAAGAGATCAGGGAAATCCGCGCTGGCGACATCGCCGCTTGTGTCGGGCTGAAGGATGTGACGACCGGCGATACCCTCTGCAATACCGATCAAGTCATTACCCTTGAACGGATGGAGTTCCCGGAGCCGGTGATTTCAGTCGCGGTGGAACCCAAAACTCGCGCTGATCAGGAAAAGATGGGGGTGGCGCTGAGTAAACTGGCTCAGGAGGATCCCTCGTTCCGGGTACACACCGATCAGGAATCCGGTCAGACCATCATTTCCGGCATGGGCGAACTGCATCTGGAAATCATCGTTGACCGAATGAAGCGCGAGTTCAAGGTGGATGCCAACGTCGGCAAGCCGCGGGTGGCCTACCGTGAAACCATCCGTAAGGCGGTCGAGCAGGAAGGCAAGTTTGTTCGTCAGTCCGGTGGCCGCGGCCAGTATGGTCATGTCTGGCTACGGCTGGAGCCGCAAGCGCCAGGAACTGGTTACGAATTCGTTAACGCAATTGTCGGCGGCGTGGTTCCTCGTGAATATGTGCCAGCGGTAGACAAGGGCGTCCAGGAACAGATGGGCAAGGGCGTACTGGCCGGGTTTCCGGTGGTGGATGTCAAGGTCACGATCTTCGACGGTTCCTATCACGAGGTGGATTCCAGCGAAATCGCCTTCAAAATCGCCGGATCGATGAGTTTCAAGGAAGGGGCGCTCAAAGCTGGTGCAGTGTTGCTGGAGCCGATCATGAAGGTCGAGGTGGTAACCCCGGAAGATTACATGGGCGATGTGATGGGCGATTTGAACCGGCGGCGCGGAATGTTGCAGGGGATGGATGATTCGCCGTCGGGCAAAGTGATTCGGGCTGAGGTGCCGCTAGCCGAGATGTTTGGCTACTCCACCGACCTGCGTTCCGCCACCCAGGGGCGCGCCACCTATTCGATGGAATTCGCCAAATACAACGAGGCCCCCGCGAACATCGCGGAGACCGTGATCAAGAAAGCATCCTGAAGCGGTTGCTGAAGCATTTGAATCAGATGGAGTAAGTACGGTGTCTAAAGAAAAGTTTGAGCGCAGCAAACCGCATGTGAATGTGGGAACGATTGGTCATGTCGATCACGGCAAGACCACGCTGACGGCGGCGATCACCAAGGTGATGGCGCAGAAGTTCGGCGGTGAATTCAAAGCCTATGATCAGATTGACTCGGCCCCGGAAGAAAAGGCGCGGGGCATCACCATCGCCACCGCCCATGTCGAGTATCAGTCACCCAAGCGGCATTACGCCCACGTCGACTGCCCCGGTCACGCCGACTACATCAAGAACATGATCACCGGTGCGGCGCAGATGGACGGCGCGGTGCTGGTGGTCTCGGCGGCGGACGGCCCGATGCCGCAGACCCGCGAACACATCCTGCTGGCCCGGCAAGTGGGCGTCCCCTACATCGTCGTCTACCTGAACAAGGCCGACATGGTGGACGATGCCGAACTGCTGGAACTGGTCGAAATGGAAGTGCGCGAGCTGTTAAGCAGCTACGACTTCCCCGGTGACGATCTGCCGATTGTGACCGGGTCGGCGCTGCAAGCGCTGGCCGGTGATCAAGGCGAGCTGGGCGAACCGAGCATTCACAAGCTGGTGGAAGCGATGGACGCCTACATTCCGCAACCGGTGCGTGAGATCGACAAACCGTTTCTGATGCCGATTGAAGACGTGTTCTCGATCTCCGGGCGCGGCACGGTGGTCACCGGTCGCATCGAGCGGGGCAAGGTCAAGGTCGGCGAAGAAGTCGCGATTGTCGGGATTCGGCCCACGGTCAAGACCATCTGCACCGGGGTAGAAATGTTCCGCAAGCTGCTGGATCAGGGCGAAGCGGGTGACAACGTCGGCGTGTTGCTGCGCGGCACCAAGCGCGACGACGTCGAGCGCGGACAAGTGCTGGCCAAACCCAACACCATCACCCCGCACACCCATTTTGAAGCTGAAGTGTACATTCTGGGCAAGGAAGAAGGCGGGCGGCACACCCCGTTCTTTAAAGGCTACCGGCCGCAGTTTTATTTTCGCACCACTGATGTCACCGGTTCGGTCGACTTGCCGGAAGAAGTAGAAATGGTGATGCCGGGCGACAATGTGCGTCTGGTGATCAACCTGATTGCCCCGATTGCGATGGACGAGGGCTTGCGGTTCGCCATTCGTGAAGGCGGTCGGACGGTCGGTGCTGGCGTCGTCGCCAAGATTCTTGAGTGAGCAACATGGCCAGCCAACGGATTCGCATTCGCCTTAAAGCCTTTGATCACCGGCTGATTGACCAGTCGGCCAAGGAAATTGTTGAAACCGCCAAGCGCACTGGTGCCCAGGTTCGTGGCCCCATTCCGCTACCGACCAAGATGGAACGTTTTACCGTGCTGATTTCACCGCACGTCAACAAGGATGCCCGTGATCAGTACGAGTTACGCACCCACAAGCGATTGATGGATATTGTCGATCCAACGGATAAAACGGTTGATGCGCTGATGAGGCTGGATCTGGCTGCTGGCGTTGATGTGCAGATCAAACTGAACTAGCGTCCAACTCCGGCCATGAGGGGCTGCCTTCCCCTCCTCCGGCCCGAAAACAGCTTTAAGAGGTTGCTAAAATGGCAATTGGACTGATCGGCCGCAAGGCCGGTATGACGCGCGTCTTCACCGAAGATGGCGTTTCGATCCCCGTGACGCTGATTGAAGTTGAGCCGAACCGGGTGACCCAGATCAAGACCGAGGAAACCGATGGCTATCGCGCCGTGCAGGTCACGGTCGGGTCCCGCCGCGCCAGTCGGGTCACCAAGCCAATGGCCGGGCATTTTGCCAAGGCCGGGGTTGAGCCGGGTCGTGGGTTGTGGGAGTTTCGCCTGACGGAAGGCGAGGGCGGTGAAATCAGCGTCGGCGCTGAGTTGAAAGCTGATATTTTCCAGGTTGGTCAGAAAGTCGACGTGACCGGCACCAGCATCGGCAAAGGCTTTGCTGGCGTGATCAAGCGCTACCATTTCCGCAGTCAGCGCGCTACCCACGGCAACTCACTATCCCATCGCGCCCCCGGTTCCATCGGTCAAAACCAGAGTCCAGGCCGGGTCTTCAAAGGCAAGAAAATGTGTGGCCACCTCGGTGCCGTGCAGCGCAGCACCCAGAATCTGGAGATCATCCGGGTTGATGCTGAACGCAATTTGCTGGCGATCAAGGGGTCGGTACCCGGCGCGAAAGGCGGCGACGTGATGATTCGACCTGCCGTCAAAGTGCGCCGGTAAGGAGGCGGATATGGAACTGCAAGTTAAAAATGCCAGTGGTGTGGCAACAGGGCAATTAGCGGTGGCGGAAGAAATTTTTGCCCGGCCATTCAATGAACCGCTGGTGCATCAGATCGTGGTGGCCTATCAGGCCGGCGGTCGTGCCGGTACCCGTGCCCAGAAAACTCGCGCTGAAGTGCGTGGCGGCGGTGCCAAGCCGTGGCGGCAGAAAGGCACCGGTCGCGCTCGTGCTGGCAGTTCGCGCGGCCCAATCTGGCGGGGGGGTGGCGTCACTTTTGCCGCCAAGCCGCAGGATCACTCGCAGAAAGTCAATAAAAAAATGTACCGCGCAGCGATTAGCTCGATTTTTTCCGAGTTGCTGCGCCAGGATCGGCTGCTGGTCGTTGATGCGCTAGGCCTGCCGGAAATCAAAACCAAACAGATGATTGTCCAGTTAGCGATGCTCGGCTTGGCGGGGCAGCGGCGCGTACTGCTGATCAGTGAAGAGATTGACCTGAACCTGTATCTGTCAGCGCGTAATTTGGGCAACGTAGCGTTGAGCGATGTCGCGGGGATCGATCCGGTCAGTCTGGTTGGTGCCGATACGGTAGTCATCACTGCGGGTGCGATACAGCGTGTTGGGGAGTGGCTAGGGTGAACGAAGAACGATTGCTCAAAATTCTGCTGGCTCCGCACGTCTCGGAAAAAGCGACCCGGGTGGCCGAACAGCATAACCAGATCGTGTTCAAGGTTGCCCGCGATGCGGCCAAGCTTGAGATTAAGGACGCCGTTGAGCTGCTGTTCAAGGTTAAGGTCAAGGGCGTTACGGTGGTCAATGTCAAGGGCAAGCGCAAGCGGTTCGGGGCGATCCAGGGTCGGCGTTCGGACTGGAAAAAAGCTTATGTTTCGCTGGAGGCCGGTCATGAGATTGATTTCATGGTTGCTGGATAAATCTAGCCGCGACTGCCCCGAACTTCAGGATAAGGTAGATTTCCATGTCCATCGTTAAGACTAAGCCTACATCGCCCGGTCGACGGTTCGTCGTCAAGGTGGTCAGTCCGGAACTGCACAAGGGTCGCCCCTATGCACCGCTGATCGAAAAACAGACCCGCACCGGCGGTCGCAACAATATGGGCCGGATCACTACCCGGCACCAAGGTGGCGGCCACAAGCAGCATTACCGGATCGTTGATTTCAAGCGTGACAAAGACAATATTCCCGCCACGGTCGAGCGACTGGAATACGATCCTAATCGCAGTGCTCATATCGCCCTGCTGTTGTATGCCGATGGTGAACGACGCTATATCATTGCTCCGCGCGGTGTCGGCTCTGGTGCGAGCCTGCTGTCCGGGCCAGCAGCGCCGATCAAACCGGGTAATACCCTGCCGTTGCGGAATGTGCCGATTGGCAGCCAGGTGCATTGCATCGAACTGCGGCCCGGCAAGGGCGCGCAGTTAGCGCGCAGCGCCGGTGCCTCGGCGCAACTGGTTGCCCGTGATGGCAATTACGCCACATTAAGGTTACGGTCGGGGGAAATCCGTAAGGTTCACGCCGATTGCAGGGCAACTATTGGTGAAGTCGGCAACGAAGAACACAATCTGCGCTCACTCGGCAAGGCCGGAGCCAAACGTTGGCGCGGCGTCCGCCCGACGGTGCGTGGTGTCGCCATGAATCCGGTTGACCACCCGCATGGTGGCGGCGAAGGCCGCACCTCCGGTGGGCGTCACCCAGTCTCACCGTGGGGAACGCCGACCAAGGGCTACAAGACGCGTTCAAACAAACGCACTGACAAGTTGATCGTGCGTCGGCGCAACAAAAAATAAGGCTGAACCCGGAGGACACCCAAGGTGCCACGTTCGATTAAAAAAGGCCCGTTCGTCGATCTTCACCTGATCAAGAAGGTGGAGCAGGCGATAGCCACCCACGCCAAGCGCCCGATCAAGACGTGGTCGCGACGGTCAATGATTCTGCCCGAAATGATTGGGTTGACCATCGCAGTTCACAATGGCCGCCAGCATGTGCCGATTTTGGTGACTGAGAACATGATCGGCCACAAACTGGGCGAGTTTGCCGCAACCCGCACTTATCGCGGCCATGCGGCGGACAAGAAGTCCAAATAGGGAAACGATCCGATGCAAGCCGTCGCCATTTTAAGACATGCCCGCATTTCCCCGCAAAAAGCCCGGCTGGTGGCCGATCAGGTCCGTAATCTGCCGATCGAGCGGGCCTTGCAGATACTGACCTTCAGCGACAAGAAAGCTGCCCCGCTGATCAAGAAAGTACTGGAATCGGCCATTGCCAACGCTGAACACAACGAAGGCGCGGATATTGACGAATTAAAGGTTGCCGCCATTTGCGTGGATTGTGGCCCGCTGCTGAAGCGGATGCATGCCCGCGCCAAGGGCCGGGGCAACCGTATCGTCAAGCGCACCAGCCATATCACCGTGACCGTCGCCGAGTAACAGGAGCGAGAAAACGACATGGGTCAGAAAGTCAATCCCACTGGAATTCGGCTCGGCATCGCTTCCGACTGGACGTCCAAGTGGTACGCCAGCAGCAAGAATTTTCCTGATTTACTGGAAACCGACCTCAAGGTGCGCCAGTTCCTCAAAAAGAAGTTGTCCACCGCTTCGGTGAGCCGGATTCAGATCGAGCGACCTGCGCGGCTGGCCCGTGTCACCATTCACACCGCCCGGCCTGGGGTTGTGATTGGCAAGAAGGGTGAAGATATTGAGGCATTGCGGAAAGCGGTCGCCAAGATGATGGGTTTGGAGATTAAGGATCTCCAGATCAATATTGAGGAGATCCGCAAGCCGGAGCTAGATGCACAACTGGTTGCTGAGGGCGTTGCCCAGCAACTTGAGCGGCGGATCATGTTCCGCCGGGCGATGAAACGTTCGGTCGCCAACGCCATGCGGCTAGGGGCGCTGGGGATCAAGATTCAGGTAGCCGGACGCTTGAACGGTGCCGAAATTGCCCGCAGCGAATGGACTCGTGAGGGACGGGTGCCGCTGCACACCCTCCGCGCTAATATCGACTATGGTCTGGCTGAAGCCCGCACGACCTACGGAGTGATCGGGGTCAAGGTCTGGATTTTCAAGGGTGAAGTGTTCAGTTTTGACCGGCCCGCCGAGGCCAAGTCTGACAAGCCGGCAGAACGCCGGGAACGGGAATGAAGCGCGAGACTCCGCAGGTCGGATTCGCTTGCTGCCAGATGAGATAGAACATGTTACAGCCGAAAAGAACCAAGTTTCGCAAACAGTGTAAAGGACGCAACCAGGGTGTGGCGACTAGCGGTGCCTCGGTCAGTTTCGGTGAGTACGGACTGAAATGTACCACCCGTGGAATGCTCACCGCCCGCCAGATCGAAGCTGCCCGCCGGGCAATTAATCGCTACATCAAGCGTGGCGGTAAGGTGTGGATCCGCATTTTTCCCGACAAGCCGATCACCAAAAAACCGCTTGAAGTGCGGATGGGCAGCGGCAAAGGCAATGTCGAGTACTGGGTCGCACCGGTACGGCCAGGCCGGGTATTGTATGAAGTCGAAGGCGTATCGGAAGAGGTCGCCCGCGAGGCGTTCCGGCTGGCGGCGGCTAAGTTGCCGGTACAGACGATCTTTGTGAGCCGGATGGTGATGTGATGAACGCAAGCGAACTGCGACAGAAAGACGTCGAAGATTTGAAACAGGAATTGCTGGCGTTGTTGCGTGAGCAATTCAATCTGCGGATGCAGAAAGCGACCGGTCAGGCGACCAAGCCCCATCTGTTTCGGCAGGCGCGGCGCAATATCGCCCGGGTCAAGATGGTGATGAGCGAAAAGGCGGGCCAGGCATGACCACGGAAACCCAGGCGGAGCGTACCCTGAGCGGGCGCGTCATCAGCAACAAGATGGACAAAACCATCACCGTCGCTATCGAACGGTTGGTTAAGCACCCGGTTTACGGCAAGTACGTTCGCCGGACCACTAAACTGCATGCTCACGATGAAAACAACGAATGCCGTGAGGGTGATCTGGTGACGATCAAGCCGAGCCGACCTCTGTCCAAGACCAAATCGTGGATGTTGGTCAGTGTGGTTGGTCAGGCGCAATAGCTGCGCCCCGGCGGGCGTTTTCCCTAATTTGTAGACGGAATGTAAAACCATGATTCAGATGCAAACGATGTTGGAAGTCGCCGATAACAGCGGTGCCCGCCGGCTGATGTGCATCAAGGTGCTGGGCGGATCCCATCGCCGTTACGCACAGATCGGCGACATCATCAAGGTCAGTATCAAGGACGCGATCCCGCGGGGCAAAGTCAGCAAGGGCGAGGTTTACAATGCGGTGGTAGTGCGGACCCGCAAGGGTGTCCGCCGGCCGGATGGCTCGCTGATCCGTTTCGACGGTAACGCGGCCGTGTTGCTCAATAACAAGCTGGAGCCGATTGGCACCCGCATCTTTGGGCCAGTCACCCGTGAGCTACGCAGCGAACGGTTCATGAAAATCATATCCCTGGCCCCGGAAGTATTGTGAGGCGGGAGGAAAACGCCAATGCGTAGAATACGAAGAGACGATGAAGTGATCCTCATCGCCGGTAAAGACAAGGGTCGGCGGGGCAAGGTCATGCGCGTGGTGGAGGATGGTCAGCGGGTGATTGTGGGGGGCGTTAATTTGATCAAGCGCCATACCAAGCCGAATCCGGCCAAGGGGATATCCGGTGGCATCATCGAGCGCGAAGCCGCGATTCACATCTCCAATGTGATGCTGTTCAATCCGGTGACCAAAAAAGGCGACCGGACGGGTTTCCGGGTGCTGGAAGATGGCCGCAAGGTGCGCTACTTCAAGTCCAATAACGAAGTCGTGGATGTCTGAGGAAAAGTCATGGCCCGACTGCAACAGTTTTATCGTGAGGCGGTAGCGCCCAAACTGCGCGAGCAGTTCCAGTATGGCAACATCATGGAAGTGCCACGCATCGCCAAGATCACCCTGAATATGGGGGTTGGCGAGGCAGTCGCTGACAAGAAAATCATGGATCATGCGGTGAGTAACCTGACTCAGATCGCCGGTCAGAAGCCGATTGTGACCCTGTCGCGCAAGTCCATCGCTGGCTTCAAGATCCGCGAGGGCTGGCCGATTGGCTGCAAGGTGACGTTGCGCCGTGAGCGGATGTACGAATTCTTGGATCGACTGGTCAACATCGCCATTCCGCGCATCCGTGATTTTCGCGGCTTCAGCGCCAAGGCCTTCGATGGGCGGGGTAACTATAGCCTCGGAGTGCGCGAACAGATCATTTTTCCGGAAATTGACTACGACAAAATCGACGCAATTCGTGGTCTCGACATTACTATCACCACGACAGCGCGGACTGATGAAGAAGGTCGTGCCCTGCTGGCGGCTTTCAACTTTCCATTCCGGAACTGAGGATTCAGTCTGTGGCAAAACTGAGCATGATTAACCGCGAGATCAAGCGGGCGCGTATCGTCAAGCAATATGCGGCAAAGCGGGCCGAATTAAAGGAAACCATCCGTGATCCGGCCAACAGTGATCAGCGGCGGCGGGAAGCCCAACAAAAATTGCAGGCGTTGCCCCGCGACGCCAGCCCCAGCCGGTTGCACAATCGTTGCCGCCTGACTGGGCGGTCGCACGGTTTTTATCGCAAGTTTGGCCTGGGCCGAAACAAACTGCGGGAAGCCACCATGCGTGGTGATGTGCCGGGCCTGCGTAAAGCGAGCTGGTAACCGAAACCGATCCAGCCGATCCAGCGGTAGTTGCCACGCACCCTTAAGTTCATGGGCTTGCCCTGCCTCCGGCGGTGGCCCCACGACTGACCCCTGTGGAGTAATTTCAAGAATGAGTATGACGGACCCCATCGCGGATATGCTGACGCGCATCCGCAACGCCCAGACTGCGGCTAAAACCCAGGTCACCATGCCGGCTTCCAAACTGAAAGCCGCCATTGCCCAGGTGTTGCGCGACGAGGGCTACATCGCCGATTTTGCAGTCGCGCCCACTGCGCCCGGCAAGGCGGAACTGACCGTAGTCCTCAAGTATTTCGAGGGTCGTCCGGTGATTGACCGCATCGACCGGATCAGCAAGCCGGGCCGGCGAGTGTTTCGCGGCAAGAGCGATTTGCCCCGGGTCATCAATGGTCTTGGTGTGGCGATTGTGTCAACGCCCAAGGGATTGATGAGTGACCGCGCTGCCCGTGCTGCGGGCCACGGCGGCGAAGTGCTGTGCGTTGTGGCTTAAAGGGGTACTGTCAATGGCAAAGGAAAAGAAAATTCGTACTTCGCGGGTCGGCAAAAAGCCCATTCCGGTGCTGGCCGGGGTCGATGTCACGGTTGCTGGCCAGCAGGTAGTCCTGAGCGGCAAGAACGGTGCAGCGGAATTGCTGGTTCATCCGTGGGTAGCGGTCGAGCACGATGGTGGCGAATTGAAAGTCAGCCCGCAGGTGCTCACCAATGAGGCGAAGTATCGGGCGATGACCGGCACCATGCGTGCCCTGATCAACAACATGATGATTGGCGTCACCCAGGGTTTTCAACGCAAGTTGCAGTTGGTCGGGGTTGGCTACAAGGCTCAGGCACAGGGCAGCGTATTGAACCTGACGCTCGGCTTTTCCCATCCGGTTGAATTCAAAGTCCCGGACGGCATTGCCATCCAGACCCCGACCCCGACCGAGATCATGATCCGGGGCGTAGATAAACAGCAGGTTGGCGAAGTTGCCGCCCAAATCCGCGCCTACCGTCCGCCGGAACCCTACAAGGGCAAAGGGGTGCGTTATGCGGGTGAGACCATCATCCTGAAAGAAGCCAAGAAAAAGTAGGGACCTGTCATGGACAAGAAAGCAGCCGACAAGAAAACCGCCCGATTGCGGCGCGGGTTGCGTACCCGCTACAAGATTCGCGAACTGGGGGTATGCCGCCTGTGCATCCATCGCACGCCCCGGCATATCTACGCCCAAATCATTATTCCGGCGGAATCCGGCGACCGAACGCTGGCCGCCGCATCCACCTTGGAGTCCGCCTTGCGCCAGGCCCTCAAGAGCACCGGCGATGTGGCTGCGGCCAAGGCGGTCGGTCAGGCGATTGCTGAGAAGGCCAAAGCAGCCGGGGTTACCCAGGTCGCCTTTGATCGCTCCGGCTTCAAGTATCATGGTCGGGTCAAGGCTCTGGCTGACGCCGCCCGTGAACACGGTTTGCAGTTTTAAGGAGCAGATATGGCGACGAACGTGGAAAGTTCCCAGAACAGCGACGGTCTGCAAGAGAAGCTGATTGCCGTCAACCGCGTAGCCAAGGTAGTCAAAGGCGGGCGGCAGTTTGGCTTCACTGCGCTGACGGTGGTCGGCGACGGCAATGGCCGGGTTGGCCTCGGTTATGGCAAGGCCCGCGAAGTACCGATGGCAATTCAGAAGGCGATGGACAAGGCCCGCAAAAATATGAGCAAGGTGCCGCTCAACGGCGTCACCCTGCAATACCCGGTCACTGCCCGGCATGGCGCAGCCAAGGTGTTTATGCAGCCAGCCTCCGAAGGCACCGGCATTATTGCTGGCGGTGCCATGCGGGCCGTGTTTGATGTGGTCGGGGTCAAGGATGTGCTGGCCAAGTGTATCGGCTCGCGCAATCCGATTAATGTGGTGCGGGCGACGATTCATGGATTGAATACGATGAAATCGCCCGATTACCAGGCCGCCAAACGCGGCAAGAATGTCGATGAGATTCGGAGTTAGGACGATGGCGCAAAACAAGTTGAAAGTGACGCTAGTCAAGAGCGCACATGGCCGGCTGGCTAACCATCAAGCCTGTGTGCGTGGGCTGGGGTTGAGACGGACCCAGAGCAGTGCCGTGGTCATCGACACTCCGGAAAATCGCGGCATGATTCGTAAAGTGTCATATCTGCTTAAAGTCGAGGAGGCTGCCGATCATGCGTCTTAATACCCTGAAGCCGGCAGCTGGCAGCCGCCCGGATAAACAGCGGGTGGGTCGCGGCATTGGTTCCGGCCTCGGTAAAACCGGCGGTCGCGGTCATAAGGGGCAACATGCCCGCGCTGGCGGCTATCATAAAGTCGGCTTTGAAGGCGGCCAGATGCCGTTGCAGCGGCGATTGCCCAAGCGCGGTTTTCATTCGATGACCGCCAAGGATACCGCTGAGGTGCGGCTGGCCGCGCTGGGTCAGGTAACGGCCGAGGTTATCGATCTGGCCGCGCTTAAGGCTGCTAACCTGATTCCGATCTTCGCCAAAAAGGCCAAAGTAATCGTTGCCGGCAAGCTGGATAAACCGGTGGTTCTGCGTGGTCTGGCGCTGACCAAAGGTGCCCGTGACGCGGTGCTGGCGGCTGGCGGCGCAATCCAAGAGTAACGGCGATGGCTGCTGCCCTGCCGGACCTCGGCAAAATGACCGAATTGCGCCAACGCCTGCTGTTCCTGCTGGGGGCACTGGTGGTGTTCCGCGTCGGTGCTCATATCCCGGTGCCGGGCATTGATCCGACCGCCATGGCGCAGTTATTTGATCAACAGCGTGGCACCATCCTCGACATGTTCAACATGTTCTCGGGTGGCGCTCTGGGTCGGTTGAGCCTCTTCGCTCTCGGCGTGATGCCGTATATTTCAGCCTCGATTATTCTGCAACTGATGTCGATGGTGGTTCCGGCGCTGGAGCAATTGCGTAAGGAAGGCGGTGCTGCCGGGCGTCATGCCCTGACCCGCTATACCCGCTATCTGACCGTGGTGCTGGCCGCTTTTCAGGCGATTGGTGTCAGCATCGCCTTGCAGAACCAGATGGCGGGTGGTGCCTCGGTGGTTATTGCGCCTGGTATCGGCTTTATCATGACGGCGACCATTACCCTGGTGACCGGCACCCTGTTTCTGATGTGGTTAGGCGAGCAGGTCACTGAGCGCGGTATTGGCAATGGTATTTCCATGATTATTTTCGCCGGTATCGTCGCGGGGTTGCCGCAGGCCGTTGGCGGTACGCTGGAACTGGCCCGTACCGGCGAACTGCATGTCATTCTGGTGCTGTTCCTGTTGTTGTTGTCGGTGGTGGTCACCGGATTTGTCGTCTTTGTCGAACGGGGTCAGCGCCGGATTACGGTCAATTACGCCAAACGCCAGCAGGGTCGGAAAGTCTATGCCGCGCAGACCACCCATTTGCCGTTGAAGTTGAACATGTCGGGGGTCATTCCGCCAATTTTTGCATCCAGTCTAATTCTGTTTCCGGCTACCTTGGGGAGTTGGTTTGGTAACGCCCCCAACATGGAATGGCTGCGCGATATCAGTTCGGCCCTGTCGCCAGGACAGCCGCTGTATGTGTTGCTCTATGCCGGGCTGATTGTCTTCTTTTGTTTTTTCTATACGGCGCTGGTATTTAACTCCAAGGAAACGGCGGACAACCTGAAGAAGTCTGGAGCCTTTATTCCGGGGATCCGTCCGGGATTACAGACGGCGACCTATATTGACAAGGTGTTGACCCGGCTGACCTTGGTGGGAGCGGCTTATATTACGCTCGTCTGTCTGTTGCCTGAATTCCTGATCCTGTACTGGCGGGTGCCGTTTTATTTCGGCGGTACATCCCTGTTGATCATTGTGGTGGTGGTAATGGATTTTATGGCCCAGGTTCAGGCGCATTTGATGTCGCACCAGTACGAGAGTCTGTTGAAGAAAAGCAGTTTCAAGGGCCAAAGCCTGCTGCGCTGATCAAACCAATGATGGTGCGTCGCCGTTTTGGCGACTCCTGCTGAATTGAATCTGGAGAACTAATGAGATGAAAGTGCGTGCTTCGGTCAAAAAAATCTGCCGCAACTGTAAAATCATCCGTCGTGATCGTGTAGTGCGGGTGATTTGCAAGGACGCCCGCCATAAGCAGCGGCAGGGATAAACCGATAATTCCGATTGATTTTGCAGCGCTGACCCCAGTACACTCCCGCTTCTTTGTGCGGATGAATCACTCGGCGGCGATGGAAGGAGTTTCAAGGCATGGCCCGTATTGCAGGCATCAACATCCCGGTCAATAAACACGCGGTTATCGCGTTGCAGGCTATTTACGGCATCGGTTCAACCCGCGCCAAGCAGATTTGTGCATCAGCCAACGTTCCGCCGGATCAGAAGGTTCGCGATCTGGACGAGGCTCAGGTCGATGCCTTGCGTGTGGAAGTTGGCAAGTACAGCGTCGAAGGCGATTTGCGCCGCGAAGTGTCGATGAGTATCAAGCGGCTGATGGATTTGGGCTGCTATCGCGGGGTTCGGCATCGGCGCGGGTTGCCGGTGCGTGGTCAGCGTACCCGCACTAACGCCCGGACGCGCAAAGGACCTCGGCGCGCTATCCGCAAATAACCTCTCGCAAAACCTTTTGAAATTCCGTTGGCATAGGTCGAAGCATGGCAAAGCCGGTTACCAAGACGCGCAAGCGCGTCAAGAAGAATGTTGTGGATGGCATCGCCCATGTCCACGCCTCGTTCAATAACACCATCATTACCATCACTGATCGCCAGGGTAATACCTTGGCGTGGGCGACGTCTGGTGGATCAGGCTTTCGCGGTTCCCGCAAAAGTACGCCGTTCGCCGCCCAGGTCGCCGCTGAACGGGTAGGCAATGTAGTGAAGGAATACGGGGTCAAGAATCTGGAAGTCAACGTCAAGGGTCCGGGGCCGGGGCGCGAATCGGCAGTTCGCTCATTGAACGCTGCCGGGTTCAAGATCATGAGCATCATGGACGTCACGCCGATTCCCCACAATGGCTGCCGTCCTCCGAAACGTCGGCGCGTCTAGTTTAGGAGTCCTATCGTGGCGAGATATCTCGGTCCCAAATGCAAGCTGAGCCGTCGGGAAGGTGTGGATCTGTTTCTGAAATCCGCCGCCCGGCCTGTAGAGTCCAAATGCAATCTGGAACGTCCGCCGGGTCAGCATGGTGCCCGTCGTCCCCGGTTATCCGAATACGGTTTGCAGTTGCGTGAAAAGCAGAAGCTGCGTCGCACCTATGGTGTGCTGGAGCGGCAGTTTCTTAACTACTATAAGGAAGCCGCTCGTCTTCGTGGCGCAACCGGTGAAAACCTGCTGAAACTGCTGGAATGCCGGCTGGATAACGTGGTGTACCGCATGGGTTTTGGCAGTACCCGCTCGGAAGCGCGGCAACTGGTTTCCCACCGGGCTATCACTGTGAACGGCCAGCGGGTTAATATCCCTTCTTATCAGGTCTGCTCGGAAGATGTGATTGCGGTTCATGAAAAAAGCCGTACTCAGACCCGGATTCAGTACTCGCTGCAACTCGCCCAGGGACATGGTTTCCCCGAATGGGTGCAGGTAGATGTCAGCAAGCTCAGCGGAGTATTCAAGCGGATTCCTGATCGCGGTGATTTACCGCCGGACATCAATGAATCCCTGGTGGTGGAGTTGTATTCCAAGTGACCGACGCCGAGGGTAAACGGATGGTGGGCGCATTTGATTTGCTGAAACCGACCCGTGTCGAAGTCAAAATACTCGATGATCGACGGCGGTCGGCGCAAGTGACCGTAGAGCCACTGGAACGCGGCTTTGGCTATACCCTCGGCAACGCCCTGCGGCGGATTTTGCTGTCTTCGATTCCTGGTGCCGCGATCATTGAGTGTGAGATCGATGGAGTGTTGCATGAATACTCCACCATAGAGGGCGTCCAGGAAGATGTCATCGATATCCTTCTCAATCTTAAGGGGGTAGCGGTGCTGCTCCAGGAAGGCGTTGAAGAAGCGAATCTGACGCTGACTAAAAAAGGTCCAGGTCCAGTAGTCGCTGGCGATATCGAGACCACTCATGCGGTGCATATTGTCAATCCGGCGCATGTGATTGCCCACTTGACCAAGAGTGGTGAGTTAAACATGCGGCTGAAGGTTGAGCGGGGGCGGGGTTACTCGCCAGCTACGCAACGCGAGGGCCTCGACACTGAAACCCGTCCGATTGGCCGCTTGCGACTGGATGCTTCGTTCAGTCCAATTGAACGGATCAGTTATCGGGTGGAAAGCGCCCGTGTCGAGCAGCGGACCAATCTGGACAAGCTAATCTTGAATCTGGAGACGAATGGCACGATTGATCCGGAAGATTCCATTCGTACTGCTGCCCGCATTTTGCTGGATCAGTTGTCGGTATTTATTGATCTACAGGGAAAACGGGATGAACCCATCCTGATGCCGCTAGTGGATATCGACCCGGTGTTGCTCCAGCCGGTAGATGATCTGGAGCTGACCGTGCGTTCGGCTAACTGTCTGAAAGCGGAGAACATCAATTAT
>Ga0316607_1000404_pt1 | contig 16043 bp, 14 predicted proteins | sample MIS2016062E_MG_FD_207674 | JGI IMG/M metagenome (GOLD analysis project Ga0316607, IMG submission 207674) | Microbial mat bacterial communities from Middle Island sinkhole, Lake Huron, Michigan, United States - MIS.2016.062E | ecosystem: Environmental > Aquatic > Freshwater > Lake > Sediment...
TGCTGAATAATGATGGTGATTTTGTGGGTTTTGATGTGGTGATTGGGAATCCGCCCTATGGAGCCACTATTTCAAAAATGGAGCTAAATTTATTATATCCTAAGTATGGGTCTCTAGGCATTAATCAACTCTTAAAAGATAGCTATTTTATTTTTTGTTTATTTGGGTTAAAGGATATTTTAAAAGCTCAGGGATATCTGAGTTATATTATTCCAAATACTTGGAAGTTAATTGAGGCTGCGAAAACATTTCGGCAAAGTCTAATGGGTGAATTTCATTTTTTGGGTATAGACGAATTTAAGACAAAAGTCTTTGATGAAGCTACGGTAGACTGCGACATTATATTTATCCAAAAAAACCAATTAATTGAATACGATATCAAAGTACAGCTCAGAAATGGGGATAGCATTGAGGGGGTAAAATTTTTATCAAAAAACAATTTATTAAAGCAGCCGTTTTTCAATTTCTCAATCACTGAAACTCAAAGAAATCTGCTCAATAAAATAAACTTAAATTCTGTCTTTGTCAAAGATTATTTTGCCATCAAGAATGGTGTGAAACCTTATGAAATTGGCAAGGGTTATCCACCACAGACTCAAGAAGTGTTAAAGCAAAAACCTTACACTTCTGAAACAAAAGAAAACAATACTTTTATACCTTTAATTGGAGGACGTTATTTTCATAGATATGTGAATTTATGGAATAATAACTTTTGGATTAGTTATGGTAAATGGCTGGCAGCCCCCAGAGAAGCATCGATATTTGAAGCAGAGGAAAAACTGATTTTTAGACAAACTAGCGACAAGATAATTGGTACTTTGATTGAAGCTGGATTTATTATGCGTGATAATACTCATATTATATTACAAAGAGATCGACAATTTAGCCTGAGATATTTACTTGGTATTTTGAATTCAAAACTGATTGATTTTGTTTACAGGAGCATCAATCCAGAAAAGGGCGAAGCGTTAGCACAGGTGAAATCTTTTCATTTAGGAATGTTACCGTTTTATCCACTTTCTACAAACAATCAGATTCTTTTTATCCAAATAGTCGATCAAATCCTGGACGCCAAAAAATCCGATCCCAAAGCAGACACCACAGAATTAGAAAAAGAAATAGATCAACTGGTTTATCAGTTGTACGAATTGACGGCAGAGGAAATTAAAATTGTAGAGGGAGAGACTGCATAGAGACGATCGCTGCGATTGTTATTTTGCCGATCGCTTAATGTGCGAGAATCAATTCCCCAATTCTTGTTTCCTTTACAGTCAGGAGATGAAGAACCTGTTGTGAATTTATTTGAGGTCTTGGGACAATTTTACCAGGAGGCGGCTCTAGATTTTGCGATCGATTATTCAGTGCAGCCTGTGCCAGCATAGATTCTACCTTGTTGATCTTAGTAATAAGCGAGACTCGAATTTCTCTTGAATTCTTGTTTCATTTATGTTCAATTTCCGCAGGTTATCCCAGGACTCTACCAAAAGAGAGTTTACTAAAATCCTATCTCTTTTTCTTGAATCTGATTTTTATTTTCCCCTGGCCACTACACCTAGAACAAAAGTAAATCCTGTTTAAACGCTCCGGTTAGTTCATACTCAGGCAGCGCAAGACGAGTTAATATAAACGGAGATATTAACACTATTATTGAAGGTAATAGGATGGGTTTTTTATTAAATAAATTGATCAAAATTGATAGATAATTATCATATTGTTTGCTAAATCCAATTGATAAGCCTGTATGAATAAACCATAAAACAGCTATGCTTGTACCCAAAATAGTCGGCCAATAGTTAGGAGTTATTTCAGGCATACTTTTTCCTTTTCATTTACTGAATCTACGCTTGAACCGGAGGTCAATGCGGTCTTTCTTTCGTCTATTGCAATCGAAGCAAAGCGTTTGCAGGTTGCTGATGTCATTTGAGCCCCCAAGAGCTAAGGGAATAATGTGATCGATCGTAAGATTAGTCTCTTGGTCATTCTTGTCGCAGCTTTTGCAGCAATTCCCATCGCGCTCAAAAACAAGTTTCCTCACCTTTGGTGGAATTAAAATTCGTGGAGTTTTTCTAATCAAAGACATTTCTTGCTGGTAGAGATTATAAAATCAGATACTTCCCTGCTTGTCATGTGGGGGCATATTGCCAATGCCTCCCCGCACAAATGCTTATAGCTTAGGCAGTTTTTTCAAGGCTCGTGTGACGCGCTTCTCTGCATTATCCATCACTTCTTTCTTTTTCTTAATTATTTCACCCTTACTAATTTCAAGAACCCTAGTGGATAAAGAAATTCGCCCATTACCATCGTCTATAGCCAAAACTATTGCCTTAATTGCCTCACCTTCTTCAAATATATCAATAAGAGAGTCAAGATATTCCTCACTTACCTGTCCTATATGTAATGACCCCTGCTTAAGCTCATTAATTTCTACGTATTTCTCTCCGTTTTTAAAAGAATCAACCTTGACATATACAACACGATCTGTAACAGAAGTGACTGTACAACACACCAAATTTCCTCTCTCTAATTGGTTGAATCTTTCGGATTGAGCAGCCAAGGAATTAGGTCGCACGAGACTTGCTACAAGGTTCGTGCTGTCATCTGATTCTACAAAATTTGTCTCAGTATAACTTTGTGTCGCACTTGAATCATTTTCTGAGCCTAAACTGGAAGTAGATTCTGGTGGGATGTTATTTGACTCTACAGAATTTACGTCAATAAAAACTGGCGTGGCACTCGAATGATCTTCAGGTATTGTAGGCAGCTTGTAGTCGTCTAATTTCATAGCCTCTAAGCAGCTATTTATACCTGCAACTGCTTGGTTATAGTCGGCAATTTTTACCTCAACTTCTCTCAACTTCCGGTTACGCTCGTCGATTTTCGCTTGAGCCTCTTTTTCTATAGTTTGCCGTTTGTTGGTGCGAGCGCGAGCGGACTGCTGCCAAATCAATTGCCGTTTATTTTCAGCCATTGATAACAGATATTCATTCAGCATTTTGATAATTTTTAAACCAAAATTAACTTCTATTGTTTGTTTAAATTTAGCTTGAAAATCAATCTCTAGCAGTTGACGTATAGGTTCTTCTGCTTCCACCATGCGCTTGACATCTCTGCTCTTAGATGCTTCTTGCAAAGTTTCACGGAACTGATAGAGCCAAACACTATCTTCGTAATCATAAAGGTCTGGGCTTTCGATGATATAAAAAACACATTCTGCGCGAGCTAAAACCTTGACTCCCTCGATAACTTTTTTTTCTATATCCTGTAGCTCTTGGACAATTTCACAATCATCACCTAACAACAAATTACCAAGCTGACGGTAGTATTTTTGCTTGCGTACTTGCTTAATCAAGCGTTGGAAAAAACTAGCAATCAAAATTTCTGATTCCTTAACCAGAACATTCTCTAATCCATTGGCAATGTCATAGAAGGCTTGTCCCAAAACGGCTACTAATGGTGCTGTGACATGACGATGATTGCGGCAGGTATTGGCGAAGGCATCTAATATAGAAAAGTTTTTTATCAACTCGGTGAGATTATCTTGCATCTTCTGGTGAAGATTGTTGAAATCTTGCTTAAAATCTTCGCAGGTATCCATTACTAATAGTTGAATCTCTTTTTCGATTTGTCTGTAAAAGGCTTCCCCAACCTCCCATACTTCTTTCTCGATCTGTGCCAAATCCCGTTCTGTCATTGCTGCAATATCGGCAGGTTTATTTTTCCACTGACAGCGCTCTTCTAAGTAAGATTCACACAAGTCGTTACAGAGTTGGCTAATATCACTAGCTAGGTTGGCAAATAATTCTGGTCGCTTTTCCTCGGTCAGATAGCGCGTGATAGCATTCCTAAATTCCTGAATCCCGCTATCCTGAAGTAACTGCTCGATTATACTGGTTTTATAACGATTAATAATTTCCAAATATTGCTCATTTTTACTTTGAGTTTTACGCCGTACAATATCCGTAAATTTATCAACTGGTAGTTTGTCGGAATCACAATAATCAAGGAACTCCAAGACAAATGAAGGGGTTCTTTCAACCCCGTCTGGGCCTTTACTGGTTTCGGCTTTAAATATACTATTTAGTCCCCAGCGATCGCTTTCACTTGTATTTTTGAGTTGACTAGCCCAGAAACCTAGCAGAGCGCTAGTTTCATAAATCCCCCTTCGCGTATTACTGAAGTCTTCGCTAATCAGTTCGTCCAGTTCTTGTTTCAGCTTGGGGTCACGCCAAGTTTTGTCGATGCGGTTAAAGACGTAGAAGACGCGATCGCCAATTCCTGGGTTTTCCCGTATTACTCTTATTAATTCTTTTTCCGATGTCTCTATTTCTCCTTCTTGATCTGCCTTCATCACACAGATAACGGCTGAGGTGTTGGGGTCTTCAACCTTGCGATAGGTTAATTTTGCATCTCTTAACACTGGGGCATCGATCCCTGGCAAGTCAACTAGGACGTTGCCATCCTCCAACAGGGGATAATGGCAATAGTATTTAATGCGCTTGAGAACAGCACTGTTTGTGCCGCGACGAGCATAATCATGTGCATCCTTGTTGGAAAGACCTAACTCGTCCATCCCATAAGTGTTATTTTTTGATTGGTCGATGTATTTGCGGTTAGCCTCAAATCCATCCAATAATGCTAGTAGTCCATCTGCTTCGTCTTCCTTCTCGGTTTTCCCAGAGCCCTTATGATCTCCAGTAATTTTTTGACATTGTTGCTTTAACTTTTGAGTTACCACCTCTTGAGTAATGTCAACTAAGTTTAGTTCCAGCTTTTCGTTTAGTTCCAGCTTTTCAGATCTGTCCTTGACCTCTTCCTGTAGTTCTAAGACGCTAAGAAATGTAAGTTCAACTCGTTCTTCCTCTGACGACTGGGCATACTCTATGTAGCATTCGATCCCAGTAGCATGACCTGTACTGCTGTAAAGCAAGTCTTGCCCTAACAAGGCATTGATCAGCATTGACTTACCAGCACTGTACGTCCCAGCAAAAACAATCTCGAACCTAGGGGCAATTGCCTGATCACGGGAAGTTTTAATTGCGGCAATATCGTGCTTCCCTCTCAAAGATGGCTCCTTCTTCAACAGCCGCAGTAGACGATTTACATCGGCTTCTAAATTTTCAGATTGATGTGGTTTTTGGGTCATGTGGTAAAAGCACTCTAATTTTCAGACAATTATCAGAAGAGCCGGACTCCATTGCCTCGACTCTATTTGAGAGTTAGGCACATCGCTAACTGTTCCCGATCTGTATCAGCAAAAACGCTATTTGCCCACCACTGCTTGTAATCGGAGCAGGAACAGATACTTTGCAGATAGCGCTGGAACTTGCTAAGAGCAATCATGCGAGAGTGAAGTTATACCCATCTCAAGAGAATCTTCTCTATAATAAACAAATTATTCGGCATAATGCTTACATGATTGGACTTTGGACAGATAGAAAACTGTTCGTGATGGTTAATAACTGTAACAACTCAAGCCCCCTAGGGTACCTACCCTCGCCAGAGTCACCCATACCGATCGCGATCGCACTCACCCGATTTGGCCCTAAGCCACTATTATGGACGTTACTGTCCTGCTGTCTGAATGACTGGGACTGCCACATTCTGTCACCCCAAGAGTGAGAACCGCAAAAGAAAGCAATTTGCGTATAAAAACAGTAAAACCCGCTCAATGAGCGGGTTTCCTGAATCGGAACGACAGGATTTGAACCTGCGACCCCTACTACCCCAAAGTAGTGCGCTACCAAGCTGCGCTACGTCCCGACAGCTTTAACAGCATATCATCAATTCAGGAAAAAGTCAAAAAAAGTCAAAAAACTTTTAAAACTTTTGTGGCTTGCACCAAACCGGGCGCGGCAGCGATCGACCAAAAACCCTCGCACCTCCTACCAGCACTCAAGATCAACTGCACGCTGTAAGCTTGGGGATAGCCTTCTACCAGCACCCACAGTAAATCGCTTTCGGCTTCAATGGCGATTTTTTCCTCATCCATCAACTCACTCGCCATTTGACTCATGGTGGTGGCTAACTGTGCTAACAGTCGGCAAAAATCGTTCAACTCAGCCTCGGTTAGCTCGATCGCCCAATCATCCCCCCCCACCAAACCCTGAAACTCCGCCGCATCCGGGTGCCATCCCAAACGCCATCCGTCACCAGTCTTAATTACTCGATCCATGTTTCAATTTTAGATTTGAGATTTGGGATTTTAGATTAGTAGAAATTAGTCATAAATACCAAAGAAACCGGTTGTTTGCCCGTTTCTGTGGGCTGTAACGCACTCTTCTCGTCAAAAACCCGGTTTCTGAGTACCTGTGCGATCGCGAACTAACTGAAACAAAATCTTAAGGTGCCAGCAACTTTGCATCTCCGGGCTGCGGCTGCGGTATTGTCGGCGAGTTCGATCGCTCCTCTGGTTTTCCCCCCGTCGTCGGTGCGCGCGATCGCCCGGAATTCCCACTAAAAACATCAACCAAAGCTTGAACCAAAGCATCCCGCTGAGTTCTATTTAAACTTTGAATCGCAGCCCGATCGCGCTCCATCGGATTTTCACGCAAAACGTCCTTACCGGGATAAACACTTTCGACTAAATAATCGGGAGTAGCTCCCAAATAGTCAGCTAAACTCAACTTCCAATCAAAGCGATAATTGGGCGGCCGTCCTTTGACAAACACATGATATCGAATCAACCGTCCGACTAAAGTATTATTGGGGTCTACTTTTCCAGTTTCTTGAGAAATGTAATTATTTTCGATCGGCAAATCAGGCAATTGTTCATACACAAATTTCCACGCATCTTGTGCCCTCACTTGCTGCGGCGCGGATTGTTGAGCAACTCGTTGCACAGAAACAGACTCTTGACTCGGTAGCAGCGAAGGTTCTACAGCGGAAAGTCTAAGTTCCCCCGATTCCAATACCCAGCTCAAAAGCGTGAAAATCGCCACACTCAAAATAACGAATAAAAAACTCAAGCCCTGCTTTAATTTCTTCACGGTTTTGATATTTTGTTTAATCTAATTAAACGTAAAATCTTCTTCTTTTAGATACCCGACTTCGCAGAAGTTGTCGGGGAGCTGGGTATTCTGTTTTTTGAGGTGCGCTTACTTATTAAGTTAGGAGCGAGAATTACTCAAAACTACTCTCCCCAATTCAAAACTTGGGGCAACCACGGGGGATTGCCCCTACAACTCAAAACTACCCAAGTTTAGATATCGCCGATAATTTCTGGCTGAGTCAACTCATCAGACATCTCAAATATCGCCCGCATCACCGGTTTCATTTGGTGCTCGTCCATATTGTCAAAATCTTCATAGCGGCGGCGTTTGGCGCGGTTCGCCACTTGCACCGTAATCCGGTATCGGTTGGAAGCAGCACTGATCAGCTCTTCCGCCCGACGAGTTAGCTGAGTTGAATCGAAAATTGGACGCTTCTGCATGAGACTACCTACTTGATCTGATGTTACATTCTAGTTTAGCTGAAACTGCCGGAATCCCTCGCGCGATACCTGTACTCATATTGGTGTTGGGATGGATAGGTGGGTCAACGTTAGGTCGGAGTTGACCAATTACTAGAGTATACTGTTACTAGGTCGATCGACAGGAGTACAAATAAACGAGAACTGCATACCAGTACCGATTACGTCCAACAAAACACCAAATTGCAGAGATTGACAGATGGCTGTCGATGTTGTGTAGCCAATATAACTATTTTTGGGCTGATAGATTTAACTGGTATGAACAAAACCGTTCTCCCATTAACGCCTGTCAAGAAAGTTTGTCACCTACCTGAATTACGGAACAACCCAGATTATTACAGTCAGAAAAAGACGCTACCTCAACTCAAAAAATCTCATCCTTGGTATGCCGAGATTTATTCTCAAGTCCTCCAAGATGTAGTTAAACGAGTTAAAGTAACTTTTGACCGTTTCCTAAAAGGTGATAGCAATGGAAAACGTAGCGGTAGACCGAGATTTAAACCCCGTAGTCGTTACCGCACGTTTACCTATCCTCAGATCAAAGACGGGTGCTTGCAAGACAACCTAATTAATTTGCCAATGTTCGGAAAAGCTCAGGTAATCTTGCATCGTTCTCTACCTGATAGATTCAAGGTTAAAACCGCTTCCGTAACTAAAACAACTGACGGCTATTACATAACGCTCTCCCTAGAAGACAAGACTGTTCCTGCAATCTTGCCTGATTTCAACGCAGATAACACTGGAATTGATGTAGGTTTCAAGGAGTTTTTGACAACTTCTGAAGGTGAAACTGTTGCCATTCCTCAACAGTACCGCCAAGCTCAAAAACGATTGCGAGTTATTCAAAAACGTGTTTCACGGCGCAAGAAAGGGAGTAATCGCAGACAAAAAGCGGTCAAGCAACTGGGCAAGCAACACAAGAAAGTTACGGATCGACGCAAAGATTTTCCTGTCAAAACTGCCAAGGATTTATTGAAAAAATATGATGTTATTGCAGTTGAAGACTTGAACATCAAAGGACTTGCTCTCACAAGATTGGCTAAATCTGTGTTAGATGCTGGGTGGTCAAGCTTCCTGTCAATACTTGCAAACAAAGCCGTAAATGCTGGTTTGTTGGTAGTCCCAGTAAGGGCCTATAACACATCACAAGATTGCTCAAATTGCGGCGAGAAAGTGCCTAAACAACTGCCGGAAAGATGGCACGATTGTCCTGATTGCGGGTGCTGTCTAGATCGCGATAAAAATGCAGCTATCAATATAAAAAACAGAGCGGTAGGGCATTCCGTTCTTAAAGCTCAGTTAATGTCCGACGGGATACCGGGAGTCACTGAGAAGCCTACACCAATGGTGACAGCTTGTGTTGGTGTAGGAGTATGTCACTATGTCAAAATTGGTAAATTATTTACTGAGTATCATTGCTTATGCAGGTAGCGACAGCCTATTCCTTTCCTCAATTACATCGGAGCAATTCTCATCCCCTCAAATTGGTAGCTTTCGGAGACAGTTTAATCTACGGTTTCGGCGATGGTGTGGGCGGCGGCTGGGTAGAAAGGCTGCGGCGACAGTGGATGTGTCCCGACAGCCCTGGGCACGTGCTCTACAATTTGGGAGTGCGGGGCGATCAGGCTTATCAAGTCGCCCAGCGGCTAGAAAACGAGTTTCGTCACCGCGGCGAGCTCAGAAATCGCGTCCCGGATGCCATTATACTTTCGGTAGGCCTCAACGATTCGGCGAGAGTGCAATCGCCGACGGGGCGCAGCTACACGGATTTTGAACATTTTAAAACAGTTTTGGATAATTTATTAAACCTGTCCCAACAACTTTGCCCGGTAATATTTGTCGGGATGGTGCCGATTGATGAAAGTAAAATGCCTTTTCAAGATTGTTTGTATTACAATCATACCGACCAATATCGGTACAAGGAAGCAACGAAATTAGCTTGTCAGTTGCGGGGAATTCCCTATTTAGATATTTTTGATACCTGGATAAACCGGGGCAGTGATTGGTGGCGATCGCGCCTGATTGCAGATGGGCTTCATCCCAATGTAGCGGGGTATCAAGCTTTATTTGAAGATGTGATCAGTTGGGAGCCGATCGCAAGTATCAGTCATTAGACAATGAAGTAGGGTGCGTCAGCTACGATTATTTTCGATCCAAACCAACAATCTCACAACTGACGCACCTGGAAACAAACGGTGCGTCAGAATCATAATTTTTGTGCAAATTTAGAACATAAAACCTGACGCACCCTACCACAACTCTTTCTTTTGCAAACAGCTATGTGCGTATAAACTCCAGTGTGAATGAGAACTTCAGCTTAGGTATTCCGCTTGCCTGTAAGAGACTTGCGATCGCCTCTATACTTGCATTGTACGACATATTATCTTTAGAACCAAACGGAATATCTGCTTTCCATTTCCCATTTAAGGTGACAGTTACTATAGCTATAAAATTTCCAGACGATATATACGCTTTGTTTATATATCCTTCTTCTTCGTTCAGCTTTACTTTAGCAAAATCAGACAAATAGGTTTCTAGCAGTAACCAAAACACTCTATCTACTGTTGCGGCCAAATAAGGTTTTTTGATATCCTCAAAAAATGGCTTGACAAAGATAGTCATTCTTTGATCTCTGATGCTGTCTATGTAATTATCGTCTTTTGGTATAGAGTCTAGATACTTGTTGACCTGATAACGATTTAAGTCAATACCGCGTTCCGTTAACAATGCTGTGAGATATTGCTTCTTCTTAGCAAGATTAGCTAACCTTACAAGCAGACCTGTATTACTATCGCGAATAGTTTTTGTATTTTCTCTTGGTAATACTTGCAGTTTACTTAAATCGATATCTTCATTAAAAAGCAATTTAACCAAATCTTGTTTATAAGGATATATTCGTTCTATAGCATTGCGACTAAGTTTTTCGTATGGAACATCTTCGTTATCATTAGCCAATGATATCCCTGCAATCCCAAGCAAACACTTATTTTTTAGGATGGCTAAAGAAGCGTCATCAACAGTCCTAATCTCTACTTTTGCTACTTGAGTCAAATCGTAGCCTTGAATGTATTCTAATGCTTTTTTGTCGATTGCATATACTTCTATAGCGAAGCCATTGACCAACAATCTTCTCATAGCAAATTCATAAACTGGTTTACCTTTATAAGCAAACTCCCAATTATTATAATAATTACTGCGCTTTCTAAAAATTGTTTTGAGAAAACGTATTGCTGATTTCCAGTTGTCGCCTAATTCACTTAGATTTATGCAAATGTGTATTACAATTAGAGGCAAAACAGCCTTTTTAAATCTCCAATTATCTTGCAAATTGATAGAATATTTGATGAATTCAATGTCTAGTTTTCGAGCTGATTCTACACCTAATACAAAACTGTAAGGGGCAAGGGTAAATAACGTTTCCCGTAATAATGTCTCTGTGGGACGTAATTTCTTAGCCTTGACTTTAGTTCCATTCAACTGCGGGCTGTAATGCTCGATCCGCTCCTGTTCGATAAGATCGAGTAGCGATTCAGGTAATAACTCGTAGTAGATAGTAAACTGCTTTTTTCGTTGCTTTTGTAGTTGATCGAGTCTGTGGTGGCTGTCACCTGTCCATCGGGTGCGTAGATTCTTTGCTTTTCCGATGTACCAAATTATGGATGTTTCATCTACAACGTAATATATTCCAGATTCTTCCGGCAGTAGTGTTCTGCTCTTTAAACTTATATAAGGTAATTGCAAGATATGTTCGTCTGCGCTCATATTTTTGTTCTCTAGTTGATGCGATGTGTCTCTAGAGCTAATATTCTCATGTGCGCGAGCTAATGTCAAGGGAACTCGCAGTTATACTCAAACGGCTTTGTCCGTAAATCCTGTTAATCACAGAGACAAGGCAGATAAAGGAGATAAGGAACATAAAGACTTTAAGGAATTTAAGTATTTTAAAATCCCGAAAATACCAGAAAATTATTGTTTTTTAAAAGACCGTATCTTCCCTGCAATCAAAATCAGATCGTTGCATAATTATTACATAACAGAGGACAAATCCTTTAATAAATTGCTAACAGTAAATTGGAGCATCTAAAAATGTCTGTATTTCATCGCATTAAATCCGGTACATCTGTTTTATTAACATTGGGAACCATTGCAGGAACCGCAGCCCCGATGCTAGATCCCGCCCCATCTTTTGCTCAAACAGCTTTTTCTGACGTCAACAATAACTACTGGGCAAAAGACTTTATTCAAGATTTGTCAGAAAGAGGAATTATCAAAGGATTTCCTGATGGCAGATTCCGCCCCGATGCACCCGTGACGCGAGCGGAATTCGCGGCAATGATTCGTTCTGTGAACAAGGCAAAAACCCGCGCTGCTGTAGGATTTGTGGATGTTCCATCGAATTTTTGGGCAAGGGGGGCGATCGCAGAAGCCTATGAAATGGGATGGATGTCTGGTTATCCCGGCAATGTTTTCAGGCCCTCACAGCAGATTCCTCGCGTTCAAGTTATAGTCGCTTTAAATAATGGGCTGGGCTATGAGCCTATTTGCAATTTTCAAGATGTTCTCAGCTACTATAATGATGCTGGGGAAATTCAAAACTATGCTCTCAAAAGTGTTGCTGCTGCTACGGAAAGACAGATGGTTGTCAGTTATCCTAATCCTAAATCTCTGAAGCCTAACCAGTCAGCAACGCGGGCTGAAGTAGCTGCTTTTATTTATCAAGTTTTAGTCAATACTAATCAAGCAAAAGCAATTAATTCTCCCTATATTGCCAAGGTTGATGTTAGCGAGACTGTAGCAGTGAAAATTCCTAGCGGTGCTCGTATCCTCGTCGAGTACACAAAAGACAAGATTCTGCTTGGCCCAAATGATAAGTCTCCGATTACGCTGACAGTGGCTGCGGATCTGGTGAGCAATGATGGTAAAGTGCTTGTACCGGAAGGCTCGAAAGTGAGCGGCGAATTGCGATCGACTTCTGAGGGCGTTCAGTTTGTGGCACAGGAATTAAGCATACTAAATGGTAGCAGAGTACCTCTGAATGCTACTTCGCAACTGATTACTAAGAAGGAAACTGTGACTAAGGGTGTTAATGTTGGTAATCTGATTAAGAATACGGCTTTGGGTGCAGCAGCAGCCGCAGCGATCGCAGGTGTTACGGGCGATCGGGCGATCGCGACTGAAGAAGTGCTCGGTGGCGCTGGAATCGGGAGTTTGATCGGAGTGTTTTTGGGTAGAGATAAAGTCGATTTGTATGTTGTGAATCCCGACACCGATTTAGATTTGCAGTTGAATTCGGATTTGGTAGTTGGTACTACAAGCACCAGCATTTGTAGGGCTCGATAAAAAACAGAATCCCCACAAATCCCAGTAGTAAGGTGCAACCTAAGCACCCTACTTAACTCTTGTTCCCCCCTTTTTAAGGGGGGCTAGGGGGGATCGACGAGGACTTCAGTCCTCACTACAAACTTATTAATATAGAATAAATTAGCCCACAGCTTTTACCTGCATCCCAAACTTTCTCGCGTAGAAACCCCCGTTTTTTGATTGATTCCCTCTGCTTTTTCGCACAGGAGATTCACTTGATAAGCGTCGATAATCGCATCAGTAAAATCAGCACCAGAAATTGCCGCATTGTAAAACCGAGTTCGAGTCAAAATAGCCTCAGTAAAATTAGCATTTGTTAAATTAGCGCCATCAAATGTCACTCTATCTACCAAAGCACCGGAAAGGTTAGCACCGGACAAATTGGCATTGAGCAAAACTCCTTTAGTCAAAATTGCATTAGTTAAATCAGCACCTTGAAAATTTGTATGCCGCATCTCAGCAGCTACAAATGTTCCACCGGCTAAATCAGCATTAGAAAAATCGCGATGATCCAAATTAATGTTAGTGTAATTAACATTGGTTTTCGGCAAGGCAAATGCGGGAGTAGCGCTCAGCATCACCCACCCAAAAGCTATAACTAAAATTAAAATCAGGCTCAAAAAAATTCGGAATATACTTTTCATGCTCATGGGGAATTGGGAATTGGGAATGGGGAATGGGGAATTGGGCGAAGCGAAGCGGAGGGATTGTCACCAACAAATAACAACTAACCAATAACCAATAACAACTAACCAATAACAACTAACAACTGACTAATTAAATCGTTTTACCCAATCTTCGCCGATGCGAATTGTCAAGTCAGAAGCGATTTCACCGGTAGATGCTGCTTCAATCTTACCGTCGCCTAAGACTTTTTGAAGGCTCTTCGCGGCCTCTAAATCGCCTTGCTGTACAATAATTTGGCTTTGACGCTGCGAGTCCGGCCAATCCTGAACGACATATACATTATAAAACCCCTTTTTTCTGAGAAAGCTAGCAAGGGTTTTAGCAGTTTTTGGGTTGCTAGAAGCGTTTTGGACGGCTATTTTGAGTTGGCTGGGCAAAACAGACTGGCTGGGATTGCCAAATCGCCCTGGTGCAAAATCTAACAAGCCTTGCTTGAAGTATTGTGTCATAATTCGATCGCGCCCGATCGCATCTACAATCCAATAACTCCTCAAATCGTCTTCTTCTGAACTAGAACGTCCAGGCAACATCACCATTTTAAAATTATCTGGTTCTAATTGCAAACCAAAATTTGCCAGAGTCAATATTTCCTCAAATTTGAGATTTGTATCGACATATTTTTGCATCAATCGAATAATTTCCGGTAGCCGCACCACTACTGATGGACTTACAAGTCGGTTCCGAATAGCTTGAATTAAAGATTGCTGACGCCCAATGCGGCCGACATCTCCTAAACCGTCATTGCGAAATCGAGCAAATTGTTCTGCTTGTTCTCCGTTGAGAGTTTGCCATCCCTGCACTAAGTTGATTCTTAACTTTTGGGCACTATCTGTATAGGACATCGCGCGGGGTACAAATACTTCCACTTGGCCCAACAAATCGACTAATTCGCGAAACGCATCGGTGCTAATTCGCACATATCGATCGATTGTCACATTGTTCAGCATACTGCTGATCGATCGCGCCGCTAAAGCTGCTCCTCCTCTAGCATTTGCTTCGCCAATTTTGCTGAAAGCAACTCCGGGAATTTGGACTTTAGTATCTCGCGGCACCGAAAGCAAACTAATAGATTTATCTCTAGGATCGAGGTGCAATAAGAGTATTGTATCGCTACGACCGTCAAAACTTTTAGAGGAATTTGCCGCAACTTGTGGTACGCGGTCAACTCCCATGATTAAGATATTAACTGGCCGCGACAGGCGGTATCCAGAACGGGCGGGCTTGCTCTCCGGGAGCCCGGTAGCGTCTAGCACTCTAGTAATAATTTGCGGTTCCACGGGGGATAACAGGGCGGTAATTGCCCCGAGGGCTGCCACGATTGCTGCTGTGAGAAACAGCAAAAACAGCCCCAACATATACAGGGCTAATTTTGGCTTTTTTCTAGAGACTCGATCGACCGGTTTAAAAAAGCTTTTTTGAAAGATTGACAAGTTTTTCATTGACTGTTATGTTGATGGTTGAATTTGTTCGGCTTGGCAGTACAACTTGGGCGGTGCTTCGGTAAAATATTTGAACATAGCCGGACACAGCCAGCCTTCCATATTTTTCGATTCCCACCGGTACCAGTTGCCGCCATATTCTTCTTTCATAAACACCATTTCTGCTTGATATCCGGGAAAAGGTGTTGCTGAAAATAACAGTCGAAAACCTTTTTCGGCATTGGGAATGTCTGCGACAAGCGCGTCTATCATTTCGGGGACGCCCTGAACAAATGGTTCCCGCACAAGTCCGACTTTCTCGTCGTCAAAAACCCAGGTGTATTGTTCCCGATCGGGAAAAATTACCATGATTGCATTGGACATGAAATTTAGTTCCTTTAACTCTCGTGTTGGTTTTGCTAAAAAACCAGGCTTTATACATTATATTATGCAGCCTGCTATAATAATTGTGACATCCTCCCCCACCTCAAAATTGTATGACTGCAAGTAAAAGTTGCACTTATGTCTCTCCCGAAGACTATTTAGCAGGCGAGAAAGTCAGCCCAATCAAACATGAGTACAGACAAGGTGAAATTTATGCAATGGCAGGGGCAAGCAAAGCTCATGTTATTATTACCGGAAATGTGTGTGCACTGCTGAGAAATCATCTTCGGGGTACTGGCTGCATACCTTACATCGCAGACATGAAAGTTATGCTCGATACGTCAAATTTTTATTACTATCCCGATGTAGCGGTGAGTTGTGATGAACGGGACAAAAATGCTGCGGAAGATTTCATTCGCTACCCGCGCTTAATTGTGGAAGTTTTATCGCCGACAACAGCGGCTTTTGACAGAGGTGACAAGTTTGCAGATTACCGCAAGTGTGAAACTTTAGAAGAATATGTATTAATCAATCAAGAAAGAGTTGGTGTCGAGTGTTTTCGCCGGAATGCCGAGGGTTTGTGGGTGCTTCATCCTTACATTCCAGGGGAAGAAGTTGAGTTGGCTAGTGTTAATTTTAAATGTGCGATCGAGGCAATATATGAAGATGCCACACCAAATCTAGTTAATTATCAGTAATAGTTTTTTTTGTAAGGTGCGCAGTGC
>Ga0316607_1000407_pt1 | contig 15995 bp, 21 predicted proteins | sample MIS2016062E_MG_FD_207674 | JGI IMG/M metagenome (GOLD analysis project Ga0316607, IMG submission 207674) | Microbial mat bacterial communities from Middle Island sinkhole, Lake Huron, Michigan, United States - MIS.2016.062E | ecosystem: Environmental > Aquatic > Freshwater > Lake > Sediment...
AGGGGAGTATGAAATTTTGACCAGTGTCCAAGAAAATTTATTGTAGTTGGAGGATTTAAGTAGGTCAACCCTTACAAATCTGAAATGCCGTTAATATCGGAGGCTTTGTTAATAATAAAAGCATCAGCCTTTGCTCGACTGAATTCGTCTTTGGGCTGGCTTGCGGGTTCTATTAAGTTAAGTTTTTCGGAGTTTGATGATTCGCCCGAAGTTTGATATAATAAGGTTTTGTTAGTTTGAATTCCCGGCAGTTGTGGGGCGAAAGCTGGGGCCATTCCGGGAATTAAGGATTCCACTTCTGTTAAAGGTTCTCTAATCGGGTCTGTTAAAGGCACTCTGAGCACTCCTTAAAAAATGGGTAATTTCTTTTAAATCATTATTGAGTGGCTACTCATTGTTATCGGCTAGACTCGATTCTAAGTAAATTCGGGAAAATACTGATTTTCAGAGTCTTTGCTGCTGCTGCTGCGAGTCAGTTGGATTTCCGCATATTTACTGAGAGTTGTTAAACTTATGCTAAGTCTTGATGAAAGTAACTTAAATCAGGCAGGAAAATACTTAATTGACACTCCCCAGCCTGAAGGCATGGGGATTCTTTGATCTACGAGCCAACTTGCTCAGACAGGATTTCTCCAGTTAGAGTAGAGGTCGATTCTCCCAAAGCGTTGCTTGCATTTAATGCAAGGGTTCCGGTATGCCCTACCGTACCTAATCCTCGACTCAGGATATTTCTAGCTGCGTTTTCATCTCTATCCATCACACAACCACATTGACAAACGTGAGTTCTTGTGGATAGCGTTTTCTTGACAATTTCACCGCAACTAGAGCATTCTTGGCTGGTGTACTGCGGATTTACCGCAACCGTTACTTTCTCAAATACTTTGCCAAAGTATTCAATCCAGACACGGAACTGATACCAAGAAGCATCGTTAATAGACTTAGCCAAACAGTGATTTTTCACCATATTTTTAATCCTCAAATCGACCTAAGCTATCAAGTCGTTTGACTGAACTACGCACCGTGCAAGTTGGATTGCATGGTCTTTGCGCTGCCTACTTATTTTGAGATGGCGTTTACCTAAAATCTGTCTAGACTTGCCTCTATTTTTTGAACCTTTTACTTTTCTTGATGTTCGACGGTGACACCGCTTCAGGACTTTTTCACCTTGACGGAGGAACTTGGGATTTTCAACCATTAGCCCGTTTGAATCGGTATAATACTCCTTCAATCCAACATCTAAGCCAATGGTATTTCCAGAAGGTTCTGTGTTTTCTTTTCTATTAACATCTATGCAAAATTGAACGTATACACCCGAAGCCCGCCTGACCAGTCGAACCCGTTTTATTTGGCTAATTTGGTAAAAGTTTAAGTCGCGCGTTCCTTTGAGCTTTAATTTCCCAATTCCTTTCTTGTCGGTAAACTTGATTGATTTACGATCGGAAGCCAATTTCCATCCAGTTGATTTATACTCAACAGAGCGACAATATTTCTGGAATTGTGGATATCCCTTTTTGCCAGGAATGGCCTTTTTGCAGTTGTCGTAGAATCGGGAGATAGCAGACCATGCTCGTTCGGCGCTGGCTTGTCTTGCTTGAGAGTTAAGTTCATCAGCAAACTGAAATTCACCAGCCAATACCGCGCAGTATTTGTTCAAATCGTACTTGTCTACTTTCTGGTTGTCCATCCAATAGCGTAAACAGCTATTTCTGACAAATTGGGCTGTACGAATTGCTTCATCTACTGCTGTGAATTGGCTGGATTTTCCGTAGGTTTTGAACTCAAAAACTAGCATTTCCTTACCTCCTAACTTATACTACCCTAATTGGCACAAAATAGCTGATATTACAACAAAGTTTTACAATTAAAGCCGTCCTATAAGGACGGGGTTTTCAACCCAGTTTTCTGATAACCGATCGCACATACGGTCTCTCTTTTTTACCATCCTGGACGCACTCCTACCAAAGAAACCGGGTTTTTTACCTAATCTGCTGCTCACAGTGAAGTATTCTCGTAAAAAAACCCGGTTGCTGGGCCCCCATCGTACCGCGGCCTCTACAGTTAATTGTCAGCCCCTTCGCTCTTCCAAACTTTCCTGGCCCTTCCCCTTCCCCTTGCTCTCGCCTTCCTGTAAAGTAAATAATTGTAAAGAAATATGAGTTTTCTCTGATCCTCTGGTTAAGACCGCCAGCTAGCATTCACCATTGAGACCCAGATTAGAAGTTCCTATGTCACAATTTTTTTCGCGCAAATTTCTAGCCTCTGCTGCTGCATTTTTCCTGGCTTTGTCGGTTTGGGCGATCGCCCAACCGGTACTCGCTTTCAATAATCCCGATTTGTTGCCGTCAACTCAAACCCCAATCATTGACTTAGCTAAAGCCCTCACGGACATTGAAGAACAGGGATTGGCAAAAAATTTAACTGAATTTGAGGCAGAAACTGGCTGGAAGCTGCGAGTGCTGACTCATTACGATCGCACGCCCGGTTTGGCTGTCAAAAGTTATTGGGGCTTAGATCAGAAGAGTGTGTTGCTAGTTGCCGATCCCCGTGGTGGCAATCTGCTGAATTTTAATGTGGGAGACTCTTTGTATCCACTGCTGCCGCGCACTTTTTGGGTGGAACTGCAAACCCGCTACGGGAATCAGTTTTTTGTGCGGGACAATGGCGAAGATCGATCGATTATTGAATCTTTGGAGTCGATAGAAGGCTGTTTGCGTCAGGGTGGATGCCGTGTGGTTCCCGGTTTGCCGAGGGAACAGTGGATTTTGACGTTAATTACGTCAGTGGTTGGCGGGGTAATCTGCGGGTTTGCAGCTCAGCCACGGAAGCCTGGACAGATTGTGGCTTGGCAGTGGGCGCTAATTTTTTCGCCGCTGTGGGGGATCATGTTTTTGGCTTTCGGAATTGGACCGGTGGTGACTCGGACTTCTGAGTGGCTGCCTTTGGTGCGGAATGTGGCTGGTTTTGCGATCGGGGCTTTGGTGGCATTCCTGACTCCGGTGCTGGGTAAGTCTTCACCATCGTCAGAAACTTAGTTGCTGATTAGTAATTTGACTAATGACTCGTAACTAAAAGCTGATAAGCTGATACTTGATAATTCACAGGCGACAGCTATTCAACACATGGAATGGCACGTAAGCGATGCCCAGAGTCTGGGATTAATCGATAGCGAAATTGGCGACCACACTTTTTCAGCGGCGGAGTACGAAATAGTCCGCCGCGTGATTTATGCGACTGCTGATTTTGAGTACAAGTCTTTAATTAGTTTTTCCGATCAGGCTTTGCAGGCTGGGGCGGCGGCTTTGGCTGCTCGAACGACGATCGTAGTAGATGTGCCGATGGTGCAGGTAGGCATTACGCCCCACCTCCAAAGTACCTTTGCGAATCCGGTGTACTGTTCGATGGAGGCTTGGACGCGCCCTCAAAAAGAAAAGACGCGGGCGGCTTGGGGGATTGAAACTTTGGCTAAACGCTATCCTGAAGGGATTTTTGTGGTGGGCCAGGCTCAAACTGCTTTGTCGGCGATCGTCGATTTGATTGAGGCTGAGGAAATTCGGCCGGCTTTGGTAATTGGGACGCCTTCAGGGTTTGTTGGGGGTGACGTGGCTAAGTCGCGACTGCACGACTCGATGATTCCTCATATTCGGATTGAGGGGCGGAAGGGTTCTGCGGTGGTGGCTGTGGCGATTGTGAACGGGCTGGTGGATTTGGCTTGGCAGGCCTACGGCCAAGAGGGGAATAGTTGATCGAAAATTCAGGAGTTATTAGTCATTAGTGATTAGTCGTTCTGGATTATTTCTAGCAGTGTTGCGGGCAATTAACCAACTTTCAAGCGATCGTTGACTTTCACTGCTGCGCCTCCCAGCTAGCAAACCTTCAACTCCAATATGTTCGTCTAAATCAACCCATTCAATGGCATAACCATCTCCAAGTAGCTGCCAATTATGTCTTTCCTCCGGGGAAGCGTGCAACAAACGGGGATACCAAGCTAAGGGCACGATCAAACTGCGACCATCAGCTAAGTCCACAATTACTTTTTCATCTGTCACTGTGACTTTAATTACAAGAGGTTCTGTTTCAAGTATCAAAGTAGTCATCCCAAGCCTCCAACAATATTTTTTCGTATTCTTCTACAAGACGAGCAATCAGGTTTAATTCATGCTCTTTGAAGCCTCTATTTTTTTCTAGAGATACAGGATTCATATCAAATCCCTTGGTATCGGAATTATTCATCTCTCTCTTCTGGAGACTCTGCGCCCTCTGCGCCCTAGAAAGGTTAAATCATTCAGAAATAACCGTAAACGAGAGCATCCAAAATTGGGCAATTTGCCGATCGCTCTTTAAAGTTTCGGTACTTTATTAATAATCAGCGGACGATCGCCTTTTTGTGCCTCTACTTTCAGGATCTCGATCGCCCGTTTTTTTCTCTCTACCTTTTTTAATCTGTTGGCTCATCTCCACAAATACATCTTTACGCAAATAAGGATAGTCGCTCACCCACACTTCGCGGCTGGGAATGTAAATATCTGAAACTTTAGCAATCCTGCCCAAATCTTCTTGATTCGACATGATTAACATTAAAGCAGCTTGACCGGGGACAATTCCTTGATGATTTTTCTGCAAAGGAGCTTTGAGTGTAGTCGTAAATCCCGTTTTGTCGCCAACTTCTAAATTAATTCGCGGCTCTAAATTGTCTACAATTACGAGTTGTCCTTTTTGGTTAACAGTTTCTTCTTGACTTGTGACTTCATCTGTGATATATATATCCAAAACTCGTCCTTGCCAAAAACCGCAATATTTATATTTACGGCATTCTGCATTCCGCAAACTCGCCCACAAAATCGGGCCCCAAAGCCAGTATAAACCGGCTATCAATCCGGTAATTAAAACTAGAGGCCCGACATCGGAACCGGCGAAGTTGTAGATGACAAGTAGGAGCACTACAACTACGGCAGATATTAGCATTCTCCTCAAAAAGTCTGGTGGTTTTCCCCAGAAATATTTGTATTGAGCTCCCGTGGCGACGGCGGGAATTAGTTCTTGAAAGGTTTCGCGAGTTAAGGGAATTAGCATCAGTAGTCAGTATTGCCTATAGTATCTTTTCCAAGCCGTAAACGAGCGATCGCAATTCAAGCACTTTGCGTATAGACAATAATACTCCGGGCATATAACAAGCTCGATCGCTCGTATCGTGCCGCAAAGTATAAACTTGACCCTCGCCGCCAAAAATCACTTCTTGGTGAGCAATTAAACCGGGTAAGCGGATGCTGTGAATGCGAATTCCTTCCTCCGCCAAACATCCCCTAGCTCCCTGCAACTTTTCGGTTTCTTCAACCTGCGGGGGATTGAAAGTTTTCCCCATTTCTGCTAGCATTTGGGCAGTTTGAATGGCGGTACCACTGGGAGCGTCGGCTTTTTGATTGTGGTGAAGTTCGATAATTTCTACGTGTTCAAAATATTGAGATGCTGTGACGGCTGCTTGTTGTAGTAGAACCATGCCGATCGAGAAATTGGGTATAATCAAACAGCCAATGCTGGCTTTATCGGCAAATTCAGCTAATTTTTGAATTTGCTCGCTACTCAAACCCGTAGTGCCGACGACGGGGCGAATGCCGTATGCTATAGCCGATCGCACATTTTCGTAAACCGACTTCGGGTGCGTAAAATCTACCATCACGCCTAACTGCTTTTCTTGAGCAGCTAATACGAGCATTCCTTGCAAATCGTCGGTAATGGGAACTTCCAACGGGCCGCATCCGGCTAATTCTCCTGCATCGGCGTGCAAGGACTCAGGAGAGTGGTCTATGGCCCCGAATAGGGTTAGGTCATTAGCATTGGCGATCGCCTTAATTACTTCGCGGCCCATTTTGCCGCCAGCACCGTTAACTATCACCGGAATCGGAAGTTGACTTGTCATAATTTGAAAAAATCCTTAAAGTCGATCGACTAAATTTTAATCCTAGCAGGACTTACCCACTATACGGCTTAGCATTAACTTTGTTAAATCAAGCAATCAGCTTAAGCAAACTCGGTTTCGGCACAAGTTCTGAAACAATCATACTCTATCTAATAATAAGCTCAATTCTGTGAGAACAGACAACGACCAGCGAATTTGCACCGATCAATTTTTTCCGATGGCAGAAGTTGCTGTCTGTCTCAATCCTCGACTGCGGTAGTGGGAATTTCTGAGGCGGATCTTCAAGCTTTGGGTCGATTTCTGATGGCCAAGTTCGCGATCGCACAAACCTTGACAAAATTGCCAAAGTACCTGCCAAAAGCGATCGGTTTGGACTTGTACCGGGATTGGCCACAACAACCGAGGCGCAAGGAATTGCTGGCGCAACTGCTGCGGGAGAGAAGGCGATGTATCGGGCGAAGGCTTTGGGAATGGTGTTGACTGGTGTGCGCATACAAAAAGCTTTAGGATGCGCGCTCCTCTGACGGTTTTCCCGAACCAGATTGCTTCGTTCCTCGCTGCGGACATATTCTGGGATGCTTGGGGCGGGCGATCGCCCTTTTAGTCTATCAATGCTAAGCAGCGATCGGGCAAAGACTGAGAGTTGAACAATCCACTTTAATTCTGGGCCGCAGTTCAACTTGAACTAAAGTTTTAAATTCTTCATTTTGGGGAGCTACTAAAAATTCTAATTTGCCATTAAGATAGTCGGTAATTTCAATAAAATTCACGAGTTCAAAACACATAATTCCTATCGTTGCATCGGCTATTTTTAATTCAATTTGGACTGATTCTTGAATGATATTTATTCCAAATTTGAGTGTAACACCTAATGAATCAGTCACTTCATAACACCAATAACCATCGGAGGGTTGAGAAGTTTTTGGTTCTTCACAAAAGAATTCCAGAAAAGCTAGTTCATCAAATCCACCTTGCAGGTTAATTTTTGCCATTTTCTTACCTAAGATATCCAGTCATTTTCCATAGATTATAGCACTGAGAAAGCGGCGTGTTCCATCGGGCAGGACTTCCCATGAACTTTGCACTTGGGCGAATTTTCCGGTTCTGCCTGCTAACAGCGAATCCCTAAGCTCTGTATCTATTTCACCCTCTTCTCCTGTGTTATTTATAAAACTCTCAATAAATCGCTTAACAATATTGCTTTCTTGTTGTACAGTTTTCTCAAGATGGGTTTGAATAAATTGACGGGATTCTGAATCATCATCAAATCCCAAGCGAGTTAGTTGTTGGCGATTTTGCAATGCTCTTTTTGAGTTATGAGCATCTGGCTTTATGTTTACATTGAATAAGTAATCAAGTTGTCTTTCATTAATGATTGATGGTGTTTCTGGAGCAGTGGGTTGATTGGATTGTGTCAATGGCTTAATTTTAATATATAGGTTTTGGGAATTGTAGGATTAGATCATTTTTACATGACTAAAAGGGCGATTCCCTACGGGATAGCTTCGCACGCGCGTACTTTTTGACTTATTCCAAAAGAGCGATCGCCCGCGAGTTGAGAAAGAGAAAGAAAGGTCGATCGCGATTGGCTGTTGAGTTTTGGATGGAATGGCGATCGCAACAACACCGCAAGCATAATGTAGTTGCACCCCTGTCTACCAAAACATGATCTAGGGTGATGGAATGTATTTGCTCAGTTGGAATGAATCCTCGTGCAGCAGCAGACTGGTATGTACGATTGGTAACAGTCAGTGTTGTTAAAACTTTACCGATTGATTTGTCGGAAGTTGCGTACATTGCGATCGAGCATCCGAGTTACTGGATCTTAAATTATGGCACGTTTTCTAGGGATAATAGCGGGTTTTTGCATAAGATATCGGTTGAGACGTAAAGGTTATCTAAAAAACCCGGTTTCTTTTGTTTGGGTAAAGGGCGATCGCTCTTTCTATCCCCAACAAGCGATAATTCCTCTTACCCCAGTATCTCAGTTGCTTCTTTAAGAACTTGAGTGATTTCAGGTTTCTCGGCAGCAATTACGTCATCTGGTAAGTGTTTGTGATGGGGGAAATTAGGTAGATTCGGAAAATGAGGCGTGCTGTCATATCGAAAAATAAGTTGATTTTGTTCATCCTGAAAGTGGTAGCGGTAATCGAGAAATTCTAATTGATTGTCTGCAACTACGATCGCTTCATTGATTTCTAGCAGGTATGTTTGATTAAAGCGTAATCGAATTCGTAGATTAGCCCGTTTTGGGGTTAAAATTTCTTCCTCATAGCGTTCGACATAAACATTGCTGCATTGTTGAATTGCTTGCTCGACTTGATCGAGGTAATCAGATAAAATATTAGGCAGCATAATTCAGTCGTTGCGCTAGTTCCTGATGCAAAGCTAGGTAATGCCGGTAGTCATTTGCCCATTCTATAAATAGGGCATCATCTGATAATAAGCCCCGATTGTATTGGTTAAAGAATTCTTCTGAGTCCATTTTTTGCTGGTTTTCATACAAGCTGAGTCGCTTGGAAACGGCAACTAAGGCATCTAAGGGTGATGTATATTGAATGGTCTGTTTACGCATGGGCTTTTTACACCTGCAATGGATTTATCTTGGTACGCATATTTGTAATTGCTTACATCTTAGCAAAACGATCGCCCTTTTTGACTTATTCCAAAAGGTCGATCGCCCTTAGTTGAGAAAGAGAAAGAAAGGCCGATCGCGATTTGCTGTTTAGTTTTCGCTGGAATGGCGATCGCAACAACACCGCAAGCATAATGTAGTTGCACCCTGGTCTACCAAAACATTATATAGGGTGATGGAACGTATTTGCTCAGTGGGAATGAATCCTCGTGCAGCAGACTGGTCGGCACGATTGGTAACAGTCAGTGTTGTTAAAACTTTACCGATTGATTTGTCGGAAGTTGCGTACATTGCGATCGATCCTCCGAGTCCGCCTGGGGGTTCAGAAACCGGGTTTTTGCATAAGATATCGGTTGAGACGTAAAGGTTATCTAAAAAACCCGGTTTCTTTTGTTTGGGTAAAGGGCGATCGCTCTTTTCCATCCCCAAAAAGCAATATGGTAAATAAAACAATCAGTAAGTTACAATTAGACTTACAATAATTAAGGAGTTATGAGGAATGTGTAAATATGGCAAAATTTCCGAACGAACTTGCGGAAATTATCTGGAATTTAAAACGCCAGTTGCTAGATATTGTTGATGCAGCAACAGCAGCAGAATTGACTCTGTTTGAATTGTTTGGAGAAACGAGTGATACAATCCCATTTCTTAATGAATTGAAAAGTGTGGCTGAACGTGCTGTACCCTGGTTTTCTCGGTTGTCTAATTTTCAGTTACGCATAGCTGAGTCTCAACCCACAATTTCGGCTGATATGTTAAACTTAGTAAACCAATCTATTGAACGCATCCAGATGGAAATTCCCGCAATGTCGCGGAGTATTCAAGAAGTCAAAACGGAGTGGAATTTGCCATGACTAGCCAACCGCGTATTCCCGATCCTGAAACAGCCAAGAGATTATTGGCTAATTTGCGTCGCAGTCGTTTAGCGATGGAAGCTGCGACTCTGGAATTAGAAGACATTACGATGCAGTTGGAAAATGACAGCAGACAAAGGTGTTTGGTGCGATTGAGGCAGGCAATTAAGGATGCTGAGGCTGCGAGTTTTTCAGTCAATGTCTGAAATTATTTCTTAAATATCGCCCCAAAACCTATAATTTTAATATTGACGAAAACACAAAGAGCGATCGCACTTTGTGACTTATTCCAGAAGGGCGATCGCCCTTAGTTGAGAAAGAGGAATTAAGGGATCTCAACCTTTTCATACCAAAAAGAGCGATCGACCTTTACATTGCCAAGCATGGCGATACGGCTGACACCACGCTTCGCGATCGACCTTTACATTGCCAAGCATGGCGATCGCGTTTATCCATTCCCATTTATGCGGTATCAATGCTAAATTAGGAGTTGGAGAAATGCAGTTAAGATTTAGGCAAATGAAGTAAAAGCATATATGCCACGGAAAATTCGGAACTATAAAGCAGAATTGATTGCGTTGGGGTTTGTGCAGCGAAGGGGAAAAGGGAGCCATCAAAACTGGAAGCATCCACAACTACAACTATTGATTACCATTGCTTTCAAAAATGGTGAGGATACACCATTGTATTTGGAGAAGTTGTTAAAACAAGCAATTCAAGAGTTAGAAACAATAGCAACAGAGGAATCAGAGGAATGAATTACCGCTATAGTTTATTAATTCAATGGTCACAAGAGGATGGACTGTATTTGGTAACACTGCCAGAGTTTGCAACAATTGCAATGCAGCCCTGTACTTATGGCAAAACTTATGAAGAAGCGATCGCCAATGCTAAAGAAGCGATCGCCAGCTACCTTGAGTATTGCCAAGAAGCAGATTTAGTGCCTCCGAGTCCGGCAATCGTGGCAGCTTAAATAAAAGTCGATCGCCCTTTTTGATTTATTCCAAAAGATCGATCGCCCTTTTTTGAGAATATGTAAGAAAGGGCGATCGCGATTTGCTGTTTAGTTTTCGCTGGAATGGCGATCGCAACAACATCGCAAGCATAATGTAGTTGCACCCTGGTCTACCAAAACATGATCTAGGGTGATGGAACGTATTTGCTCAGTTGAAATGAATCCTCGTGCAGCAGCAGACTGGTCGGCACGATTGGTAACGGTCAGCGTTGTTAAAACTTTACCGATTGATTTGTCGGAAGTTGCGTACATTGCGATCGAGCATCCGAGTTACGGGATCTTAAATTATGGCAGGTTCAATTGACCGCTTGGGGGTTCAGAAACCGGGTTTTTGCAGAAGATATCGGTTGAGAGGCAAAGGTTATCTAAAAAACCCGGTTTCTTTTGTTCTACTGTATCGTAGCAAATCGGCAAGCGATCGTTCTTTGGGGAATAGTGGCTATCTGCAATCCCAAGCATCGCACTTTTTGACTTATTCCACTCATGGCGATCGCCCTTGACTATGGCAGATAGAAAAAGGCGATCCTCTAAGCCAACATTTTCAATACACCTCATCATGACTGCCAATGTCGAGCAAGAGAATTTCTTCATCTCCCGACTCTGGATTCTCAACAAAATCAAATACAATCCGACAGTCATATTCCACAGTACAAGCCCAAGAGCCAGCTAATTGACCTTTGAGTTTGTGTGTTTGCAGTGATGGATCGAAAGAGTTTTCTGCCAAAAGTCTCAAGACATCTTCAACTTTGGGTTGTAGCTCTGGGTGTTTACGGATGAGGGCTTTGTAGGCACGTTTAAAATATGAAGTAAAAGTGATAGTTTTCAACGGTTTAGCTCCGCGATCGCTTCATCAACTGTACCTCTAAAGATGTTTCCAGATTGATAGTCCTGTTTTCCTTGTGCAATGTTAGCGGCAATTTCGGTGCGACGGCGATCGCTAAGTCTGCGGTGCATAATGACAAGCAGAGCGGTTTGTTCGTCTATAGACAAGGTTTCGATCGCGTCTAAAATGCTGTCAAATGTTAAAGTTTGCATGGTTAGTTAGATTTGGAGGCTTAGATAGCTTTGTCTCATTTTACTGAAGTTTAATTGAATTTGCCCAGAGCGATCGCATTCCTAGCTGATTTAAAAATCCCTCTCTCCATACCAAAAAGATTGATCGCCCTTTCCATATCCCCAAAAAGAGATCGCCCTTTTTGACTTATTCCAAAAGGTCGATCGCCCTTAGTTGAGAAAGAGCAAGAAAGGGCGATCGCCTAGTTTTATGCGAAACGCGGCCTAATCTTCAGAAAACTTTACAAATCGCAGATTTGAGTCTGGAAAAGTTGACTCAGGAAGGGCGATCGCCAAAACGTTCTCTAACAACTCAAAAATTGTTTGCTTCGCAGCTAACAAAAGCGCGCAGTTTTGCGGGTTGAGACTCAGGGAATCCAACCACGGCAGGCTGGTTTCGCTAATAGCTTCCAGGTGGCGGCAAACCAGATGAGGGGCTATTTCGGCGGCGCTTTGTTGGAGGATTTTGGGAACCGCTTGCAGAAGGTTGGCTAGGGTGGCGGCATCGGGAGATTCCCAGACATAATCTGCTAATGACATGAGTTTAGCTGCGATTTCGGTAGGGGCAAACCCCCCGTGGTTGCCCCCATTGGTGTCTAGCTGAATGATGCCTTGCTGCTGTGCTTGTTGCAGCAGGGTACAGCAGCGAAGATATGCAGATTGAACGCGATAGAGGCTATCTTGCGGGGTGGGTTTTCCTGCTGTGCTGATGTTAATGGGGGCAACTTCTGTGAGGGGAACTCGGAGGCTGTACCAGCGCAGTGCATCCATACTCACAGCTTTGAGCAATTCTGCGGGGGCGATGTCGGGGATGGGATGGATTTGCTGGGTGGGTTTGTGGAAGGCGTAGAGTTCGATCGGTTGAACGATGATGAATTGAAATTGCTCTTTGGTGTAGCCTAAGCATTGCATGGCGGCAACCAGTTGGATGTCGTAGCCGGTGTAGGTGGTGGGACGAATGAGGATGATTTTGTCATAGCCTTGTTGGAATATTTGATGGTAGCAGGCGATGTCTTCTAGGAGTTGGGTAAATTCGCCGTCGCGGTGTTGGAGGACGCGATCGCAGTCGTCGCCAAAGTCGGCGGTTTTGATAAACCAGTCTTTGGGTTCGTCTTTGAGGGAAGTTTCTTCAACGTCGGGGGGTAAGTCGGCGGCGAACTGGCGCGACATGGAGGCTTGGTAGATTTTGGGATGGGTTTTGAGGGTGTTGAGGAAGGTTTCGGGGTTGAGGGTTGGTTTGGGGGGAGCGATCAGGGTGTGGTTGGTTTGTTGGAGTAGGATTTTGAGGGTGTCGGTGAGGGTAAAGCGCAGATCGGCGGATGCGGTGATTTGCGCGGGATGGATGGGTGGGAGATCCAGGTAGGTTTGTTGGGGTTGGGTCATGGTGTTGTTTTGGTGTGATAGGGGTTGAGAGGGGCGATCACTCTTGTACTTGGGAAGGGATATTGCCCTTCCCGTGAGTCGGGACTATCTAAAACACAGCTTTCTAGCAGTCTTATCCTATTTGGCGTTCTGTTCCAAAAGTTACAGAAGCACTAATTTCTGCACCAACAGTAGCAACAGTTCCTTCTATCTTTAGAGCCAATTCATCAGACTCAATTGCCCATACATCGACCTCTTTGTTTTCGTTAAAACTGGAAATTGTATTAACCAGGTCACGAATCATGCTGAAGTTAGGCTGTTCACCAGTTTCTAGTTGCTTGATAATAGACGACAAGGGAGCGAATGTTTCACTTGGATTGGTGAGTGTAAACTTGACTTTGTAGCCTTGCATTTTTTTATTGAGTACAGAAGCCCGCTCTAATTCCGTTTTAGCAGCACTGATTATTGCTGTACTCAATTGCTTAGAAGAATACTTATCGAGTAATAACCCAAGATCGGACAGTGAATTTGATCCTGCAAAAGCAATTTCCATTGCTACCTCATCAATATGATTGGAGATTGCATCTTTCTTAACAGAAGCAGTAATTTTACCTTCTCCCCCAGCAGTCCAACCTAAACCTAAAATAGGTCCAAGTTCTACATTCCCCGCTAATGAAGCCTCTAAAGACCACTCGTGTTTGGGCGGATTTTGTTCCCTAGTCACAGAACCCTTTATCCCAGCTTTTAAAGCTGCTTGAAAAATAGAAATGTCTACTTTTCCTTCTACTTCTAAACCCACCGCAGGCTTAACACTGTGTAGATTTTGGACAAGTAAACGATTCACCATATCATTAACTACAAGTCCCTGTTGCGGTGGTAAAATTCCCTCGACTATATAATCAGAGAATAAAAGCGTTGCCAGCTTGAACATATCTCCAGGGGTTTCTGGGTTAAACTGATACTTTACACCTAATGCAAAATTAACTTCCCCCGTCACAGTTGCTTCACCTTTTTTCTTAATGTCAGCCTTCATCCCTGGAAGATCAAATTTCAATCCCTGATCAAGTCCAACCTGTCCAATTATGCCTACAAGCATTTCTTGCGACACATAGTATGTAACTTGGCCGTTTTTGTTGTCACGTTCTAGTATCTTATCGCCGGCTTTCTTGACTCCTACACCAATCCCAAATTTTTTTGCAATCCCAATACCATCTTTAACAGAGACAAAGGTTTTCGTATCAGTACCACCTGGTGGCAGTAAGCTATCAACCATGTTCCTGATGGTCTTTTCAGCTAGTTTTCGTGCTTCTTCTGCTGCCTTTGCTAATTCTTGCTGAATTTGCTGACGAACTTCTGGTAGCTTTTCTTTAACGAAGTTCAATGCTTCTTCAGCAGTTTGATATCCCCGACGAAACAGAGCATCTAAAACACTCTTTCTTTCTTTTGGATCGTTAAGTAGGGCTTCAATTTGGCGTACCTTTTCCTCAGCTTCCAGACGTGCCTTTTCCTCAGCTTCCAGACGTGCCTTTTCTTTTTGCTGACGAATTTGCTCTTCAATTTCTTGTAGTTGCTCTTCAACTTTATGAATCTTGTTGAAAAACAGACCAGTTGGATCTGCCAGAAACGTTGAGGTGAAATTAGCTATATCTCTTTGCTGAGTCAGCTTTTCATAATTAATTTGTTCCTTGGAATAGTTAGCGTGAGATTGACCTAGCTGGCTAACTTGACCAGCAATTGTATTTGCTATGGGAGCAGCTACCTGATCGTATAAGTTAAGGTTGCCAAAGCCCAAATTGCGTAAAGAACCAAGAGATTGAAGAAATTTACCCTTAGTCTGTTGTAGATTTATATTGAAATTAGCCAACTCCCGATCCACTTGATTTTTCAGTTGTTGAGCTTTGGCTTCAATATTAGCATTGATTTCGCCGCCTGTTTGGTAGTTTCTTTTTAAGTCCTCAGTAAACGACCAAACAAAATCTTTGATCTTCTTTTTAACTGACTCAAGTTGAGCTATTAACCAACTTTGAGTATAGTTAATGGCAGTTTTTAGTAAATCAGTACCAATTTTGATTAAAACTCCCGATACTAAAGGTCCAGAGAGCAGTGATATGTTGCCGAGCATATCAAGCGATCTATTGATAGTATTGGCAATATTTTTCACTGTTTCAGCATTTACTGATTCAATCGCGTTTAATACGATACTACGTCCACTATCAAGCAAGGAATGAATTTTAGCTCGCTGTTCGCCATTCATCTTAGCTAAAATTGCATCGTACTCATTTTGATATTGTTGTTTCTCAGCTTCATACTGTTGTTTTAGATTTTCTAGCCGAGCAATTTCAGGATTAATCTTAGCTAGTTCAGTGCTAGAAAATTTATTGAATGCCACCTCATAAATCTGCTGAATTCGCGGGTCAGCGAACGCCACACCCGGAGAAGTATTACCACCGCCGCTACCGCCACCATTGGAAGTACCACCAACTTTCCAACCCGGAGGCGGCCCAATTTCCATCTGAGACAGCTTGTGCTGGAACTTAACAACTAGGTCATAATCTGTCGTCACACCTTTAGGACTATTGACTCGCAGCATATAAGTACCGGGAATCAAATCAGCAATAATTTGCTCATCGGTAATTCCCTCCCGCATCGAATAGGCAATCGGTTCATTCCGCACATCGTACAGAACCAAATCTGCATCAGCCAAAAGCTTTCTCAATTCAGCCGTAATTCGACCACCGCGAGACAGAGTAAACCGATAGTAATCATCCGGCACCAAATTTCCAACAGTTTCACCCGTGAGAGATGTCTCAAACGGATCGACAGGCCCAAACTCAGGCATAGGCTTAGCAAGATACCACTCCAATCCTCCCTTGCCTTGTTGCCGCGCAATCTCCGCTTGCCGCCGCAGTTCCGCCAACCGCGCCTGCTCGCGCTCGTATTCTTCCCGTTCCCGACGACGGCGTTCTTGTTCCTCTGCTAGTCTTCGAGCCTGTTCCTCTAGCGCCCGTTGATTAGCCTCTGCCTCTTGCCGACGGCGTTCCTCATCTTGCCGTAGCCGCTCTTGTTCAGCTTGGTCGTTTCTGAGTCGGTCTTCTTGTTGCTGGCGATCCCTTGCTTCTTGTTCCTGCCTTTGCCGTAATTCTTGTTCGCGTTGCTGCCGTT
>Ga0316607_1000411_pt1 | contig 15903 bp, 14 predicted proteins | sample MIS2016062E_MG_FD_207674 | JGI IMG/M metagenome (GOLD analysis project Ga0316607, IMG submission 207674) | Microbial mat bacterial communities from Middle Island sinkhole, Lake Huron, Michigan, United States - MIS.2016.062E | ecosystem: Environmental > Aquatic > Freshwater > Lake > Sediment...
CCCTGAGTTTCATAAAATAACCTGTTGATTTTGCTTGCCCTATGGTCGCTGCTCGAAGTGCTGAATTTTCAGAGAGTTCCATCAACCCGCCTGACGAAGACGAAAACAGAAACTGTCCGAACCATTGTATCTTGCGTCAACATGGGAATACCCCATACAAGCCATTGAATAATCTGGAATGTATTGGAGATTCCCCAACCGGAAATGTTTTTGAACAGCGTGTAACGGTGACTGCGCCCAATGGTGAAACCATCGAGATTCGGCGGGTCGTCGTAGAATTAAAAAAACCCACGCGAAATGGTGATAAACACCTGGTTCTATTGACCAATCTTCCCCAGGAAACCGTGGATGCTTTAACCGTTGCTGAACTCTATCGTACCCGGTGGGGAATTGAAACCGCCTTTCAAAAGTCAATGGTTCGGACAGTTTTGAAACCTACGATCAAACGGTTAGCACCAGCAGGGCGGATTAAATCAAACTCAGGCCAATCCCTGAGTTTCATAAAATAACCTGTTGATTTTGCTTGCCCTATGGTCGCTGCTCGAAGTGCTGAATTTTCAGAGAGTTCCACCAACCCGCCTGACGAAGACGAAAACAGAAACTGTCCGAACCATTGAAAAGTTGGAAAGCCATCTGAATTCTGAACTCAATACCTTGGGGTATCCCAAAGCAGCTTTATTTGGATTTTGTCTAGCCTTGGTTGCGTTTAATATTTATGCGATTGTGATGGCTCAATGGTTCGGACAGTTTTGAAACCTACGATCAAACGGTTAGCACCAGCAGGGCGGATTAAATCAAACTCAGGCCAATCCCTGAGTTTCATAAAATAACCTGTTGATTTTGCTTGCCCTATGGTCGCTGCTTGAAGTGCTTAATTTTCAGAGAGTTCCACCAACCCGCCTGACGAAGACGAAAACAGAAACTGTCCGAACCATTGATACAATAAGTTTTTGATCACCTTAAAAGGGCTGGTGTCAACCGACCTAACGGGTACGCATGTTGTGCCAGGAATCCATGCTTTAACGCCCAATGCAGCGTGCGTTGACGACAAAGGAACGTCCGAGTACAGCCGCAAGCCTCGCCCTTCAGGGCGGGGTAGTTGACTCAAAAAACCGTTCCGCGCTTAATAACGACAGCACCCGCTGTATAATCGGATCGGCAGCAAAATAGCGTTGAATGACGCCATTGCGTAAATGATTGGCCAGCGCAATCAGGATCATGCTCTGATTCAGCGCCAGATAGTGATAAGCGACCTGACCGGTTTTCGGATCGACCGCATCGTAAAATCCAAATTCGCCATAAATCGGATAACGATGTGCTAATTGCCGGAGATTAGCGACGGCCGTTACCGGTTCGGTCAGCAGCGCCAACACTGCGGCATGAGGAGTCACCGCCCCGCCCGGATAACCGCGTACCCCCAGAATTGATGCTCCATATTCGCCATAATTTTTGCCGTCAGGCATTGAACTTGGCGATAAACCCCACACCGGATAGCCCAGTTGTTTCAGGGCAAAACGCCGCTGCACTTCAGTATGAACCCGCGCATTTTTTCCCAGACTGGCCGGGGCCAATTGCAATTCATCCAGCACCAGCAACGGCATCAGCGCCTCAAATAGACTGCCGCCCCATGACGGGACATAATTCAAGCCCTGCCACGAATAATAACCGCCCGAAAAGCGATAACCGTGGACTGTTTTATCAACCCGGTTTTTGGGCGATTGTCGCTGCCAGCTAAAAGAACGCGGGAAGGTGCGGGCCATGCGAAACCAGTGTTCCAGCGGCACTTGCCCTTTACCCATTGCCATCAGACTGCCGAGTCGTGCCTCACTGTACAGCAGTCCGTAGCTGTATTCAGAACGGTAGGGCAGATTAACGTAATAACCGTGCATCATCACTTGTTCGACCGGATCGTAGAAAAAGCGATCATCCTGACGGTCAATTAATTGGGTGCAACGTGGAGCCAGTTCAGGAACGCTGTTTCTCACCACTATCAGGCCAGCACTCAACCAGGCCGAATCGACAAACGAGAGAAAATGACTGGTACGCTCCAAGGTGGTGGTGTCGTAGTAGTTATAAAAAAAGCCTTGCCAGGTTTCGAGTTTTTCTAAAGTACCCAAAGTCCGGGCCAAGCGGGTTTTGGCCTCCTCCGCATGGATCAATCCCAATTCCCGCGCCGCGATGATGTCAATTAAATACAGGCCGATATTGGTGACATTGGTGTAATCGCCCAAACCCGCCGGTTCGGGAATGACTGCGCCCTTAACCCGCACCGTATCCAGGGGTAAACCGTGTTCACGATCCGTCAATGCCGCCAGCCCCCGCCAGGTATCACTCGCCAGCCGTTGCAGAAAGGCGTAATCATCGGTTGGTAATTCCACTGGATTCACGATCAATCGTTGCGGCCAGCCCGCCAGTCGGGCCTGAATCAGCGGTTGAGTTGCGGTTCTGCCGCCGTTCCGGGTTTCCCAAGCTGATTTTTGTGGCGCAATGACCGGATCGCGAATACTCGGCCCGGGGTTACCGGTTTTAATCAGGGCAAGGTCATCGATCCAATACCCGCCGCGGGTAATCGGCGAGCGGCGCGGTTGCCAGATCAGGGTCAATCCACGCACCTGTTTCCAGTCCTCAATACCATTCATCAGGTTCAGCGGAATGCGGATTTGTTGCCAGTCATCGGTAATGCCGGTGATCACATAACTGCCCTGGCGCAACAGTCCCGACGGACCTCCAGACAACGGTTGGTTGAATTCCAGCTTCAGCGTATCGGCATAACCGGTGCGCTGATCCCCGCGAATCCACAATTCGAGATGATCGTAGCGGGAGGCATCCAGATCAGGCAGCCGCAATTGCCAGCCAATCGCCTCGGTCGCTTGAGGAAAAAAGCGATAACGAAGATAAAGAGCCTGCTGACTACCGGGACGTTGCGCCGGTTGCCGGTGATAATTAAGGTATCCCGGATAACGCCTCGATGCCATGCGCCAGTCGTCCATCGTAATGCCCGGCGTTGGACTTGCGCTCTGCTCAAAATCATGCAAAACCAGTAGCGCAACCGCAGATTCAGCCGCTGCCAGGCCGACGGGCATTAAACTGCCGACCGGCAGCACTATATTCAGCAGGATCATCATCAGCCGGTGACGGGCCATACCCGCGTTTCCGCCACTGATCGCTTTTTTAATCACTTGAGGAGTCCATCATCATGTCCATAAATAACGCCTTGCTACATACCGTCACGGTCTGGGATTTGCCGACCCGGCTGTTTCACTGGACCCTGGTCGCGTTGATGATCGGGCAATGGCTGACGGCCGAGAACGCCAGCGGGATGGTCTATCACGTCTGGGGCGGCTACGCGGTGCTGGCGCTGGTGCTGTTCCGGCTGATCTGGGGCTTTGCCGGCAGCGAGACGGCCCGGTTTAGCCACTTTGTGCGCGGGCCGGGCGCGGCACTGGCGTATGTGCAGGCGCTGGGGCGTGGCGAAACGCCACTATATCTGGGCCATAACCCGATGGGTGGCTGGTCGATTCTGGCCTTGTTAACCTTGTTGCTGATTCAGGCTGGCACCGGTTTGTTTGCCAACGATGACATCATGTTTGATGGGCCACTGGCCGGTTGGGTCTCCAAAAGCATGAGCGACGGGCTGACCACGATTCATAAGCTTAACTTTAATCTGCTGTTGCTGGTGATTGCCGTCCACATCTCGGCGGTGCTGTTTTACCTGCTGGTCAAGCGCGAAAACCTGATCCACCCGATGCTGACCGGGCGCAAACATCTACCGCCGGAACAGGCTAACCCAGCACCGCGGATGGTCAGTCCGTGGTGGGGACTGGCGGCGCTGGTGGCGGCAATGATCGCGGTCGGGCTGCTGGTGCGTTGAACGAACGCCGGACACGAAAAAGCCATGCCGAAGCATGGCTTTTCACGATGATTCCGGCGGGCCGGGTCTAGTTAGTCCTTCTTGAATTCCTTGTGGCACGCCTTGCAGGTTTCGGCGGTCTTGCCGAATTGCGCCTTGATGTCGGCTTCCTTGCCGGTTTTGGCGACTTCAGCCAGCTTGGTCGATTCCTGCTGGAAGTTGGTCATGGCCATCTTGAACTGGTCCGGGTTGGTCCAGATTTCCGGCTTGGCTTCGGTATCCTTGACCACATCCGGCCCCGAACCCTTGGTGAAGCCCTCTGGCGCGGCCTTGCTCATCATCTCGACATACTGGGCGTGACGGGCGACTGCGGCCGCATCAAATGGAATTTCACCTTTCATCATTGCGCCGATAGGCTTGAAGTTCCAGCCAATCACGGTGTAGACCGCCTTGCGGTATTCAACCGCATCCTGCGGTTTCGGATCGGCGGCATGAACCGCGCTCAGAAGGCTTGCACCGAGAATCCCGCCCGTCAGAATCATTGCCAGTTGCTTGTTCATCAGTTTCTCCCTCAATTGCATTTGAATACGATTAAACGACTGAACTGCGTTGAAATGTCAATTAATCATGCCACAGTCCCGCCATTTTGCAAGCTCAGGCTGAAATCCGGCTGAACCGCACCAATGCGGCAAAAGCTCCGGTTAACTGCTGGATTGCGCCGCCCTGGCCTCTCGCCGTCGCCGGGTGGCGGTCAGATTCAGGGCTTCGACCGCTACTGAAAAGGCAATGGCGAAATACAGATAGCCTTTGGGAATATGGGCACCCATGCCATCGGCGACCAGCGCCATCCCGACCAGAATCAGGAAACTCAAAGCCAGCATCTTCACCGACAAATGGGTGTTGATAAACTGGCTGAGTGGTTCAGCGGCAAACATCATAATGCCGACCGCAATAATAATGGCAGCGGCCATAACGCCCAAATGCTGGGCCATGCCGACTGCGGTAATCACACTGTCCAGTGAAAATACAATGTCGAGAATCATGATCTGGACGATCACGGTGATAAACCCGACAGCCTTGGCGGTGCGGATTTCTTCTTCGACCCCATCTACGGTGGCGTGAATTTCGGTCGCGCCTTTAGCCAGCAGAAACAGTCCGCCGCCAAGCAGAATTAAATCACGGACCGACACGGCATGATCAAAAACGCTGAACAACGGCGCGGTGGCCTTGGTCAGCCAGAACACACTGGCCAGCAGTAACAGCCGGGTAATGACCGCCAGCGCCAACCCACTGCGCCGCGCTGCCTTTTGCTGATGTTCCGGCAGCTTGTTAGACAAAATGGCGATAAACAGCAGGTTGTCGATGCCTAGCACGATTTCCAGAGCGGTCAGGGTCAGCAGACTGGCCCAGGTTTGTGGGTCGAGCAGAAAATCCATACGGTTGACTCCGTTGTGAGTGGATTGAATCAGGAGAAGTAAATACGTCAAGAGTCAATCAGCGCGCGTAATTCCGCGGTCCGGCGCTCCAGTAATTCTGCATCGCCGCGAGTCTCCACATTCAGCCGCAGCAAGGGTTCAGTATTGGAGGAACGCAGATTAAACCGCCAGTCGGCAAATGCGAGACTGACGCCATCGGTTTCATCCAGTACCGGGTGTTGTTGGGCATAACTGGCGACGATCTTGCGGATTTTAGCCGGGGCGTCTGCGACCTGAAAATTGATCTCACCGCTGCATGGAAACGCCCGCATCCGCTGATCAACTAGCGCTGCCAAGGATTGCCCGCTGCGGCTGATCAATGCCGCAACCAGCAGCCACGGAATCATCCCACTGTCGCAATAGGCGAAGTCACGAAAATAGTGGTGGGCGCTCATTTCTCCGCCGTAAATCGCATCTTCCTGGCGCATTCGTTCCTTGATAAAGGCGTGGCCGGTTTTGCTTTGTACCGGAATGCCGCCCGCCGCCTGCACCTGATCAATGGTGTTCCAGGTCAGGCGGGGATCGTGAATGATTTTGGCCCCCGGTTGTCGGGCCAGCAGCGTTTCTGCCAGCAGCCCAACCAGGTAATAACCTTCGATAAATCGCCCGTGTTCATCGAAAAAGAAGCAGCGATCAAAATCACCATCCCAGGCCAGTCCCAGATCGGCCTGATGTTCCTGTACGGCTTGTGCCGTCGCGGCGCGGCATTCCGGCAACAGTGGATTGGGAATACCGTGGGGAAAAGTCCCGTCGGGTTCATGGTGAATCTTGATCAGGTGAAACGGCAGATGCGGCTCCAGTTGATCGAGAATCGGCCCGGCTCCGCCATTGCCGGCATTGACCACGATTTTCAGCGGTTTTAAGTCATTAAAGTCGATATAACCCAGCACATGCTGAATGTAGTTGGTCTTATCAGGACGCAGAATCAGGTCGCCGCGTTGAGTCACCGGCGACCATTCATTACGCGCCGCGAGATCACGGATTGCGAACAGGCCACTGTCGCCACTGATCGGTTTGGCCTGATCGCGCACCAGTTTCATCCCGTTATAATCCATTGGATTATGACTGGCGGTGACCATGATTCCGCCGTCAAGCTGCTGATGAAACGCGGCAAAATAAATCTCCTCGGTACCGCATAAACCAATATCCACTACATCCGCGCCACCGTCGCGCAAGCCCTCGGCGACTGCGGTACTCAGGGCCGGACTACTCAAACGCACGTCATGGCCGACGGCAACCTGCCGGGGTTGCAACCAGGCGGCATAAGCCCGGCCAATTCGATAAGCCAGCGTCGCGTTGAGTTGATCGGGGAGTCGCCCGCGAATGTCGTAAGCCTTGAAACAGGCCAGTTCGGCAGCCATCAGCTCTCCCGCCCATAGGCATCGTCATAGCGCACAATGTCATCCTCGCTGAGATAACTGCCGGATTGCACCTCGACCATTTCCAGCGGAATCTTGCCGGGATTTTCCAGGCGATGACGCACCCCGACCGGAATATAAGCCGACTGGTTTTCGGTCAGCAGGAAGGCTTCTTCGCCCCGGGTGACGCGGGCGGTGCCGCGCACCACCACCCAATGTTCCGCACGATGATGGTGCATCTGTGAAGACAGCCGGGCACCGGGCGCGACGGTGATCCGCTTGACCTGAAACCGCTGATCGGCATCGATTAAATCGTAGCTGCCCCACGGCCGGTAGACCTTGCGATGATTACGGCCTTCGGATCGTTGACCGGCCTTGAGCTGATCGACCACCGCTTTAACGTCCTGAACCCGATCCTTGTTGGCGACCAGCACCGCATCGGCCGTTTCGACCACTACCAGGTTGTCAATGCCTACCGTCGCCACCAGCCGGGTCGAGGCATCGACGTAGGTGTTATGGGAATCCACCGCAATCACATCGCCGCGCAGCAGATTGCCATCGCTGTTGCGTTCGCCGGCCTCCCACAGCGCCGCCCAGGAACCGACATCGCTCCAGCCGACGGTCAACGGCATCACCGCCGCCAGCGTGGTTTTCTCCATCACCGCGTAGTCAATTGAATCTTTCGGGCAGGCGGTGAATGCCTCGCTGCCCAACCAGAGAAAATCCCGATCCGCCCGTCCGGTGAGCAGCGCCTGTTGGCAAGCCGCCAGCATCGCCGGGGCCAGCCGTTCCAGTTCGGCCAGAAACACCGAGGTGCGGAACATGAACATTCCGCTGTTCCAGTAATAGCCCCCGGCGTCCAGATAACGCCGGGCGGTTGCCGCATCCGGTTTCTCGACGAAGCGATCCACGCTGCCGATCCCGGACCCGGAATCATCCAGCGGCGGGCCAGCCTTGATATAGCCATAGCCGGTTTCCGGGGCGATGGGGGCTATGCCGAAGGTGATCAGCCGCCCGGCAGCCGCCTGGGGCACGGCCTGCTGGACTGCCAGGCGGAATCCTTCCACGTCGGTAATGACATGATCCGCTGGCAGAATCAGCAGAATCGGATCGGCACCTTCACGCTGGGCATGGAGCGCCGCGACGGCGACCGCCGGCGCGGTATTGCGCCCGACCGGTTCCAGAATGGTCGCCGCCGGTGGGATGCCAATGGTTCGCAACTGCTCGGCGACCATGAACCGGTGTTCTTCATTGCACACCACCAGTGGCGCAGCGACTCCGCTCAAACCGGCAATCCGCAAGGCGGTGTTTTGCAGCAGGGTGTGCTGATCGACCAGCGGCAGAAATTGCTTGGGATAGCTTTCCCGCGACAGCGGCCACAACCGGGAACCGCTGCCACCGGACAGGATAACGGGAATGATCAACAGCGTGCTCCTCGGCCAATGGCGTAATAGATAAAACCGGCTTCACTCAGCTCGTCGGGATCATACAGATTGCGGCCGTCGAAAATGACCGGCTGCTTGAGCGCCAAGCGAATCGCGGCAAAATCGGGACTGCGGAACAGACTCCATTCGGTGATGATCACCAGTGCATCGGCATTCTCCAGCGCCGCCAGCGGTTGTGGGCATAACCGCAAATCAGGCCGCTCGCCATACAGCCGCCGGGCCTCGTTCATCGCCGCCGGATCGTAGGCGTGCACCGTGGCTCCGGCCGCCCACAGCGCATCGAGCAGCACCCGGCTAGGGGCTTCACGCATATCGTCGGTGCCGGGCTTGAAGGCCAGTCCCCACAGGGCGAAGGTGCGCCCATCCAGGTCGCCCTGAAAATGGCGCTGAATCTTGGCGAACAGCACGGTTTTCTGGCGCTGATTGACCGCTTCGACCGCCTGCAACAGCGCCGCCTCGTAATCGACCGAGCGGGCGGTATATTCCAGGGCTTTGACATCCTTGGGAAAGCAGGAACCGCCATAGCCCGCACCGGGATAAATGAAGTGGTAGCCGATGCGCGGATCAGCGCCGATCCCGACCCGGACTTTTTCAACGTCGGCACCCAGTCGCTCGGCCAGATTGGCGATCTCGTTCATAAAGCTGATCTTGGTCGCCAGCAGGGCGTTCGCCGCGTACTTGGTCAGTTCCGCCGAACGCACATCCATTTCAAGCAGCCGATCACGGTTGCGATTGAACGGCGCATACAGGGTTCGTAGCAGCCGGGCGGCGCGTTCGTCGTCGCAACCAATGATGATCCGATCCGGGCGCATGAAATCGGCGACCGCGACGCCTTCCTTGAGAAATTCCGGGTTGGATACCACGGTAAACGGCAGCTCCAGCCCACGTTCGGCGAGAACGGCGGCGATGGTCTCCCGCACCACCTCAGCGGTACCGACGGGTACGGTGGATTTGTTGACCACCACCCGGTAGCCGTCCACATGCTGACCAATGGCGCGGGCCACGGCGCGAACGTGCTGCAAGTCAGCGGAACCGTCCTCATCGGGCGGGGTGCCGACCGCGATGAACAGGAACAAGCCATGCGCGATGCCTTCGGCAATGGCGGTAGTGAATCGCAACCGGCCACCGGCGGCGTTGCGGCGCACCACTTCATCCAGCCCCGGTTCATGGATGGGAATTTCGCCGCGTTGCAGTCGTGCGACCTTGTGGGCATCCACATCGACGCACAACACGTCATTGCCGACTTCGGCAAAACAGGCACCGGTAACCAGCCCGACATAGCCGGAGCCAAACAGAGTGATTTTCATGGGTCTGGTGCCCAGGTCAGGGAGTGATTGGCAAGGATTCGCTGCGGGCGAAATGGGCCAGCTCGGCTAGTCCGGTGATCGCCCGGCTGCCATACCACGAGGTCATTTCACCGTCGATCAGCCGCAGTTTCTCTGCGGGACTATGCTCATCGCGGGCGAAGTTTTCCAGATCAGCCGGTTGAAAGCGATAGGGTTCGGTGCTGAACAGGATCAGATCAGCCGAATCGAGCAGCGTGCGATCCAGTGTCAGTTCGGGATAACGGACGGTGGATTCTGCGGGCAGCGTTTCCCAGCCGACCAGTGCCAGCATCCGGGCAATGTAGGTGTCACGACTGACGCTCATCCACGGCTGTCGCCAGATCAGATACAGCACTTGCCGGGTGGGCCAGACTTGCCGCTGCACGGTCATCAGGGCTTGCTCGAATGCCGCGACCAGTCGTTCCGCTTCCGTCTGCCGGTTAAAGATATGGCCTAGCAGTCGATACAGCGGCGGATTGTCCGCTGGGGCCTGGGGATGGGTCACGATAACCCGCAATCCGTCGGCGATCAGCCGGTCGGCCAGTTCACGCGGATTTTCGTCGATGTTGAGGATGATGTGGGTGGGCTGGAGTGCTTGCAGACGGGCGTAGTTGATCTTTTTGGTGCCGCCAACGCTAGGAATCGCGGCGACATCCGGGGCCGGATGAATGCAGTAATGGGTGCGTCCGACGATTTGATCGCCCAGTCCCAGATCAAACAGCAGTTCGGTGATGCTAGGCACCAGCGAGATAATCCGGGCGGGAAAGTCCGCTGGCGGATGATGAATGCCTAGGGCGTCGTAGCCGGTATGTAAGCGTTCAGTCCCCTCTCCCCCGGCCAAGGGGGAGAGGGTTAGGGTGAGGGGGTCAGTCGTTGAATCCACCACCCTCACCCCCAACCCCTCTCCCGCGAGCGGGCGAGGGGAGTGAACGGCTACACCGGTATCAATCGAGGAAAAGCGCATGGGGCGACTCCAAAGGGCGGCGGCAGGAAAGGAGTATAGCGATCCGGGACACTGCTCTAAAATGTGATTCGGGTTCCATCGCTCCGGCGTGGAAATAGCAAAACGGCATTGCCGATCTGCGGGAATTCTGGGGAGACGCTGCGTGATGAAGGGGTATCGAGGATTATTGGCATTGTTGCTGTTGAGCTTGAGCAGCGTGCTGGGGTGGAGCCAGGAACCGGACCCGGCAGAAATCAAGCGACGGATGGAGATTTATATGCGGGACGACCCGGCGGATAAACCGGCACCGGCAGTTGACCATGACCGTGAAGCCTGGCAGTCAGCCGAAAAATGCGGCAAGACAGCGTGTTTCCGGGCTTATCTGGAGGAGTATCCGAAAGGACGCTATGCGCGGATGGCGCGGGCGAGGCTGGAACCGGAGACGGAATCCCGTCCGGCAGTCGTGACGGAACGACCTGCCCCGGCAGTGCGGCGGACTAACCAGCGGTTTACCGACAACGGCAATGGTACCGTTACTGATAATAAGACGGGATTGATTTGGCTCAAGAATGCTAATTGCTTTGATAAGCAAGACTGGTCTACGGCAATGAATTTGGCAAAGCGCTTGAAAAACGGGCAATGTGGTCTCCGCGATGGGTCCGGGACCGGGCAATGGCGACTGCCGAGTGAAGAGGAATGGGAAGCCTTGATTGATAAGACTTCCGATAATCCGGCGCTGCCAGCAGGTCATCCGTTCACCTTTGTTCAGTTCGACTACTACTGGTCGTCTACAACCTACGCGGGCAATACCAGCGACGCTTGGAATGTGGTTCTCAACGTCGGTCACATGAGTACGAACGCCAAGAAATACACTAATCATGTCTGGCCGGTACGCGATGAACGATGAGACCCTTCATTTTAGTCCCCCCTTTAGCAAAGGGGGGTAGGGGGGATTTGAAAGCCAACGTGCGCCACCGCCCGGAAATCCCCCCCGGGCCCCCTTTAGCAAAGGGGGGAGCTATCGCGGCAATCCCAGTTAATCGGCGAGGTCTTGAAGCATGATCCGGCCCTTAATGACGGCGTGAGCGACGCTGAAAGAAACCAACCTTCGCAATCCATCAAGGCGAACCTCGGCCATGTCCTTTGCTCGAAAATTCATGATCCGGTTATGGTTCAGCGTCCTGCTGATCAACCCGGTATTCGCTGCCGGGTTAACCCGGATCACGGTCGGAACTGCCGCATTTCAGGTCGAGATCGCGCAAACGCCAGAGCAGCGCGAACGCGGGTTGATGTTCCGCCGGGCATTGCCGCCCGATCAGGGCATGTTGTTTGTGCAACCGGTGGGCATGGCGGCGTTCTGGATGAAAAACACCTTCATTGCCCTCGATCTGCTGTATTTCGACGCGGCGGGAACCTTGCTGCAAATCGAGGCGAACGCGCTGCCTTGCTCGACCCCGGACTGTCCGATCTATGCCAGCCGGGCCGCGACGGTGCGCTACATTCTGGAGATCAACGCCGGTGAGGCCGCCCGGCGCGGCATCCGGCCGGATGACCGGTTGCAAATTGAGTGAGCCGGAACCACCGGCCATTCAGCGCCGAAACCCGGAGGTGATCGGGTAGCGCCGGTCCCGCCCGAAAGCCCGAGGCGTAATCCGCACGCCCGGTGCCGCCTGACGGCGCTTGTATTCGTTGACGATCACCAGCCGTGCTACCCGCTCGACCGTCGCCCGGTCGAAGCCGACTTCGATCAGCTCCTCGACGGAGCGGTCTTCCTCGACATAACCGTGCAAAATAGTGTCCAGCACCTCATAAGGCGGCAGACTGTCCTGATCAGTTTGATCCGGTCGCAGTTCGGCGGACGGTGGCCGGTCAAACACCCGCTGCGGGATCACCGCCGTTTGCTGATTGCGCCAGGCCGCCACCCGGTACACCATCGTTTTCAGCACATCCTTGATCGGCGCGAAACCACCGGCCATGTCGCCGTACAACGTGGAATAACCGACCGCTGTTTCGCTCTTGTTGCCGGTGGTCAACACCAGCTTGCCGGTCTTGTTGGAAATCGCCATCAGCAGCACCCCCCGGCAGCGGGCCTGGATGTTTTCCTCAGTACTGTCCGGCGCTCGTCCGGCCAATACCGGCTGCAACAGGTCCAGAAAAGTCTGGAATGCCGGCTCAATCGGGATGATCCGGTAATTGACGCCCAGCGCTTGGGCCTCCAATTCTGCGTCGGTATTGCTCATGTCGGCGGTATAGCGCGACGGCATCAGCACCGTCTCGACCCGCTCCGGCCCTAGCGCATCCACCGCAATCGCCAGCGTCAGCGCCGAGTCAATGCCGCCGGACAGCCCCAGCACGACTCCGACAAAGCCGTTTTTCTCGACGTAATCGCGCACCCCCAGCACCAGTGCCCGGTAAATCCCTTCCTCCAGCCCCGGTTCTTCCGCGACCGGTCCCGCAACCGGGATCGCGCCATCGGTAGTGATGCGGAAATCCACCGGATACAGGCCAGTCTCGAAAAACGGGGCTTGCTGGATCAAGGTGCCATCGGCGCTGACCACCAGTGAGCCGCCATCGAAGATCAGTTCATCCTGTCCACCGATCAGGTTGACGTAGACAATGGGAATGCGGCCTTCCTGTACCCGATGCCGCAATGCCGCCAGTCGTTGCCCGCCCTTGCCAGCGTGATAAGGCGAAGCGTTGAGGTTCACCAGCAGTTGCGCCCCGGCTTCAGCCGCTTGCGCGACCGGCCCCGGCAGCCAGACATCTTCACAGATGGTGACCCCGACCCGTGTTCCGGCAACGGTGAACACTGTCGGGTCTTCACCGGGCATGAAATAGCGTTTCTCGTCAAATACGCTGTAATTGGGCAGCCATTGCTTGTAATAAGTCGCCTGAATTTGACCGTCAGTCAGCACCACCGCGGCGTTCCGCAACCCTTCGAGGGTCGGCAACGGACACCCGACAATGGCGGTAATCCCCTGAATCGCCTCACACAGCCGGTGCAATGCTGATTCTGTCTGAGCAATAAAATCGGGCCGCAGTAATAAGTCTTCCGGGGGATAGCCGGTCAGGGTCAGTTCGGGGAAGACGATTAAATCAGCGTGCAGCCGGTCACGGGCTTCGGCAGCCGCGTTAATGATTTGATCGGTGTTGCTGGCAATGTCGCCGACCAGAAAATCGAGCTGGGCCATGACAACCCGCAAGGAAGAAAAAGCAGCAGCCATGCCCTGATCTCGCTAAAGGTGATGAGGCTGACACCCTGAAACTATCTCCAGCAGAATGCCAAGAAGGATAGGCAGGTTGTCAATGAAGTATTCCCGCTGATCAATATGAATGCAGTCATTTTGCAAGCGCAGAAATCGCCAGACGCTGCCGGTCGTAACTGCGCCATAAATGCAGTCGAGCGGCTGTTCTTCCCGGTCATTGAAGCGCCGTGCGGCGACCATTTCCGCCATGCACTGACCGAGGCCACTGTTGAGATTGTCGTTTTTGGCTTCGACTACGGCGAGAACCGGCGCTTCAATCGCGTATTGCCCGCGGGAGGCGCTGAACAGAAAGTCGCAGCGCCCGCTCAACCCCTGTTCTTCATCCACCGTAAAGTCAACCCCGGAAAACAGGCTGACCGCATGGTGGGTCAATTCAGTAATTTCAGCGAGAACCGGCGCAATAATAAATTCCGACCGGGCTTTTTCAGTACCAATGGCGCTGCCTAGCGGCAAATAGCGATTTAGAAATTGAATGAGGACTTGGCTCGGTTCAACCGGAACGGTCTGTTCAAACAGGCAAACATCGCCAATGATTTTAAGGCCGAAGGTCTTTTTAATGGATTCAATGGTAAAGCGGTTATAAGCCATTGCTAAAAGTTGCAATTATGGATTAAAAATCTGGGAAAAATCGACCGCTATACCTTCGTTGATAACTGTGGTTCAGCGAGGGACTCACGGAAGACCAGAGTTAAAGGTGAACGGCGGATGGAACAGCAAGGCGGAGAGGCGGCAAACCGGTTTGATTCCTGCCCACCGTCCATAGCGGGCGAAGGGCAGGATTTTCAGGCTACCGCGTCAATCAGAAGAACGACTTCATCGCCGCGCCGATGTCGGCGGGAGAACGGACAATCTTGGCACCGGCAGCCTCGAGTGCTTCAAACTTGTCTTTTGCCGTGCCCTTGCCACCCATAATGATGGCACCGGCATGACCCATGCGCTTGCCGGGCGGAGCCGTGACGCCAGCGATGTAGGCGACCACCGGCTTGGTGATATTGGCCTTGATGTAGGCCGCGCCTTCTTCCTCGGCACTGCCACCGATCTCGCCGACCATCACGATGCCTTCGGTCTGCGGGTCATCCTTGAACAGGGTCAGCACGTCGATAAAGCTCATACCGTGAATCGGGTCACCGCCGATACCGACGCAGGTACTCTGGCCCAGACCGGTTTGGGTGGTCTGATAGACCGCCTCATAGGTCAGGGTGCCGGAGCGGGAGACGATACCGATCTTGCCGGGCAGATGAATGTGACCGGGCATGATCCCCATCTTGCAGGCCCCGGGAGTGATCACGCCGGGGCAGTTGGGGCCGATCAGATAGACCTTCGGGTAGTTGGTTTGCAGAGCGGCCTTGACCTTCAGCATGTCTGTGACCGGAATGCCTTCGGTAATGCAGGCAATGACCTTGATGCCCGCATCGGCGGCTTCCAGGATCGCATCGCCAGCGAATGGGGCCGGCACATAGATCATCGTGGCATCAGCGCCGGTGGCAGCGACGGCTTCATAAACCGTATTAAAAACCGGCTTGCCCAGATGGGTGGTGCCGCCCTTGCCGGGGCTGATGCCGCCGACCAGATTGGTGCCGTAGGCAATCGCCTGTTCAGCGTGAAAGGTGCCTTGCGAGCCGGTGAAACCCTGGCAAATCACCTTGGTGTTCTTGTCGATCAGAATACTCATGACGGATTATCTTCCTCGAAAGCGGTGAGCAGGCGGATTATTGGGCAGCGGCGGCAGCGACCGCCATCTTGGCGGCGTCGGTCAGATCGTCAGCAGCCATGATGTTCATCCCGGACTTGGCCAGCATTTCGCGCCCGGCCTCGACATTGGTACCCTGCAACCGCACCACCACCGGCAGCGCCAGACCGACTTCCTTGACCGCCGCGATAATGCCCTCGGCGATGGTGTCGCAGCGGACAATGCCGCCGAAGATGTTGACCAGAATGGCTTTAACCTTGGACGAGGACAGGATCAGCTTGAAGGCCCGCGCCACCCGCTCCGCCGTGGCACCGCCGCCGACGTCGAGGAAATTGGCCGGTTCGCCGCCGTGCAACTGGCACACATCCATCGTTGCCATCGCCAGCCCGGCACCGTTGACCATGCAGCCGATATTGCCATCGAGGGCGACGTAGTTCAGGCCGATTTCGTGAGCGATATGCTCGCGCTCGTCTTCCTGGGTCGGATCACGCATCTCGGCGACATCCTTGTGCCGGTACAGGGCGTTGTCATCAACGCTGACTTTGGCATCC